>JAAIGF010155325.1_pt1 | contig 14191 bp, 12 predicted proteins | sample 6487441 | NCBI WGS metagenome assembly JAAIGF01 (sample SAMN13974129, study PRJNA590717) | phyllosphere metagenome | biome: pepper field; feature: multiple bacterial spot infested pepper fields; material: pepper leaves; isolation source: leaves from pepper fields | host: Capsicum annuum ... | reverse complement strand
GTTGAAGCCGGCCAGGTTGCGCACGCCCACCGCGCTCATCAGCTTGTAGCGGCGCTCCATCTCGGCCACGCACCAGCGCAGGCCGTTGGCGGCCTCCTTCATGTCGGTGACCACCGGCGCCAGCAGGTGCGGGATGCCCTGATAGACGCTCAACTCGAGCATCTTCGGGTCGATCATCAGCATCCGCAGTTCCTTGTGCGAGGCCTTGAACAGCAGGCTGAGCACCATCGCATTGACCGCCACCGACTTGCCCGAGCCGGTCGTACCGGCGACCAGCAAGTGCGGCATGCGCGCCAGGTCGGCCACGGTCGGGCGCCCGGCAATATCCTTGCCCAGGGCCAGCGTCAGCGGGCTGGCCGACTTGTCATACTCCTTGGAGCGCAGCAATTCGGAGAGGAAGATCATCTCCCGGCTGACATTGGGAATTTCCAGGCCGATCACCGACTTGCCCGGGATTACGTCCACCACGCGCACCGATTTCACCGACAACCCGCGCGCGATGTCCTTGTCCAGCGAGCTGATCTGGCTGACCTTGACGCCCGGCGCCGGCTCGATCTCGAAGCGGGTGATCACCGGGCCCGGATAGGCCCCGACCACCTGCGCCTCGATGCGGAAGTCCTTGAGCTTGAACTCGATCTGGCGCGACAGCGTTTCCAGCGTCTCTTCCGAATAGCCCTTGGTCTGCGGCTTGGGGTCGTCCAGCAGCGCCAGCGGCGGCAGGTCCGAGCCGTCGGTGCTGACGCCCTGGAACATCGGAATCTGGGTGTCGCGCTTGGCGCGCTCGCTCTTTTCAACCACCGGCGCCGGCGGCGGCTCGATCTTGACCGGCTCGCGCTTGGCCTGCTTGACCGCATCGACCTTGCGCACTTCCTCGCGTTCTTCGCGCATCACCCGGGTCTGCTGCCACTCGGTGGCCTGATGGGTCTTGCGCTGCATTAGCGGCCCCAGCGCCAGCACCCACTTGCCGATGCGCTCCATCACCGCAAACCACGACAAGCCGGTCGCCAGGGTGATCGACACCAGCAGCAGCACCAACACGAACAAGTTCGCGCCCAAGGAACCGAAGCCGGAACTGAGCGAGCCGGCGACCAACTTGCCCAGGATGCCGCCGGCCTCGGCCACCTCGCCCCGGAACAGGCGCAGGTGCAGGAAGCCGGTCGAGGAAATCAGGAACCCCACCATCCCAACCAGGCGCAGCGCCGGCCCCAGGTCGCTTTGGCTCTGCTCCTCGCGCTCGCCGATCAAGGCGATCCAGGCGACCGCTCCCAACAGCACCGGCAGCAGGAAGGCCACATACCCGAACAGCTGCAGCAGCACGTCGGCCGCCAGGGCGCCGAATCGGCCGCCCATGTTATGGATCGGCGCAACCAGATTGCCGGTGCGCGACCAACCCGGATCGGTCGCCGAGTAAGTGAACAGGCTGGCCAGCAGATACAGCAGCAACGGCGCCACCGCGATCAAGGCCAGATCGCGCCAGAGCTTCTGCCGCCGCGGATTGTCCGCCACCGCCGTCTTGCGCGACGACGGTTTGCCCTCTGCGGGCTTGCTGCTGCGTTCGGGAACCTGCTTTGCCACCTGTAGCCAGACCTTAGAAAAATGCTGTTAGTGTTTGATAATAAACGACTGAAGCCACGGTTTCAGCAGTTGCATGCGCCCTGGCCATCCAACCAAGCGCCGCTCAACGAAAAACGCCGCACAAGGCGGCGTCGAGCACGTGGTTGGAGCGGAGCATTCCATCTGCGGTTCAAGCAGTTCCATCGCGCCGCCTTGATTCACCGGGTGGGGACCGCCACTCTATGCCGCCACGGGGGCGCGAATTACTTCGCCTGCCCTACCAATTCCTAGATCGCGAGTATACATGAGCGCCTTTTCTGCCAGCCCCGCCAAGCACTCCCGCCTGTTGATCCTGGGCTCCGGCCCGGCCGGCTGGACCGCCGCGGTCTACGCCGCCCGCGCCAATCTCAAGCCGGTGGTCATCACCGGGCTGCAGCAAGGCGGCCAACTGATGACCACCACCGAGGTGGACAACTGGCCGGGCGACCCCCACGGCCTGATGGGTCCGGACCTGATGAGCCGCATGCAGGCGCATGCCGAGCGCTTCGAGACCGAGGTCATCTTCGACCATATCCACACGGCAGATCTGTCGCAGCGTCCGTTCCGGCTGATCGGCGACGGGGCCGAGTACACCTGCGACGCGCTCATCATCGCCACCGGCGCTACCGCCAAGTACCTGGGCATCCCCACCGAAGAAGCCTTCAAGGGGCGTGGCGTCTCCGCCTGCGCCACCTGCGACGGCTTCTTCTACAAGGACCAGGACGTGGTGGTGGTCGGCGGCGGCAACACCGCGGTCGAAGAGGCGCTGTACCTGTCCAACATTGCCCGCAAGGTCTACCTGGTGCATCGCCGCGATACGCTGCGCGCAGAGAAAATCATGCAGGACAAGCTGTTCGCCAAAGTGGCCGCCGGCAAGATCGAGACCGTCTGGCACCATGCCATCGACGAGGTACTGGGCAACGATGCCGGGGTTACCGGCGTCCGAGTGAAGTCCACCATCGACGGCAGCACCCGCGACATCGATGCGCATGGTTTCTTCGTGGCGATCGGCCATCACCCGAACACGCAGTTGTTCGATGGCCAGTTGGCAATGAACAACGGCTACCTGGAAATCCGCTCCGGCCTGAACGGCGCCGCGACCGAGACCTCGGTGGCCGGCGTGTTCGCCGCCGGCGACGTGGCCGACCAGCATTACCGCCAGGCCATCACCTCGGCCGGCTTCGGCTGCATGGCCGCGCTGGATGCCGAGCGTTATCTCGACAAGAGCGCCTGAGATGGCGCCTGATTGCCGGCCGCGCCACGCGGCCAGCATCGCCAAGGGGCTGCCCGCATGGGCATAACCGCACGCTGGTGTCGCCAGCTGGACGAGTTGCCGGCCGGCGCCTGGGATGCGCTGCACGATGGCACGCATCCCTTTATCAGCTACGCATTTCTGCAAGGCCTTGAACGTGAGGGTTGCCTGCGCCCGGATTGGGGATGGAACCCGCTGCACCTGACCTTGTGGGAGGGTGACACTCTGGTCGCCGCGGCTCCCGGCTACCTCAAGAACAACTCGCACGGCGAGTTCGTCTTCGACCATGCCTGGGCGCATGCGTACGCGCGCTATGGCCAGGACTACTTCCCCAAATGGCTGTGTGGGGTGCCCTACTCGCCCGTCACCGGCCCGCGCCTGCTCGGTGCGCCCACGTGGCGCGGCCACCTGCTGAAGGCGATGCGCGAGCTGGTGGAGCGCAGCGGACTGTCGTCGGCGCATGTGAACTTTTACCCCGCTGGTGAAGACGCCGCCTTCGATGCCGACTGGCTGGAACGCAACGACCTGCAGTACCACTGGCACAACGCCAGCGGCTGGGGCGACTTCGAGACGTTCCTGTCGGCGATGGATCACAAGCACCGCAAGAACATTCGCCAGGAACGCGCCAAGGTGCAGCGCGCCGGCGTGCAACTGCGCGTGGTGCACGGTGATGAGGCCAGCGATGCGGAGCTGGCCGCGATGTACGGCTTTTATCTCAAGACCTTCAACGAGTACGGCAACTCGCCCGCGCTGACGCCGCAGTTCCTGCAGCACCTGGCCACGGCCATGCCGCGCCAGCTGGTGATGTTCCTGGCCGACCTCGATGGGCAACCCATCGCCGGTGCACTCTGCCTGCGCGGGCAGCACACTTTGTACGGCCGCTACTGGGGCGGTGAAGCCCTGCCCGGCCTGCATTTCGAGACCTGCTACTACCAGGGCATCGAATATTGCCTGCGCGAAGGCCTGACCCGCTTCGAACCTGGCGCACAAGGCCAGCACAAGATCGCGCGCGGCTTTCTGCCGACGCTGGTGCGCAGCCGCCACTGGATTGCCGATCCGGGCTTTCGCGAGCCGCTGGCGGACTGGTGCGCGCAAGAGCGGGCCGAGGTCGAGCAGCACGCCGCCGCCCTGCTGCGCCATTCGCCGTTCCGCCAAGCGTGATCGCCCTGCGGCGGCTTCTCCACCCATCCCGGGTCGATACATCGCACCGCCGCCGCACAAATCCAGGCACCGCCTGACGTGGCAGGCCGACGTGGCAGGCCTCTGCGCCGTCGCGCGAGACCCGTTCATCAGTCCTCATCGTAGCCCTTGCGCAAGCCGCGCATTTGCCGTGCCTGGTACCCGATCATTCCGAACTTGCGGACGCTACCGCAGAATATGCTAGCGTTGACTATTGATTCGGGCATGTCGCCCGCACCGGAATCGGCCCATGAAGCAAACGGTGTTGGTCACCGGCGGTAGTGGCTATGTCGCCTGCCGGCTGGTGAAGCAGTTGCTGGAAGCGGGCGACACCGTGCACGCCACCGTGCGCAGCCTGCACGATTCGCCCAAGCTGCGGCCTTTACGGCAGCTGCAGGCGGACCACCCGGACCAATTGCGGTTGTTCGAAGCAGACCTGCTGGTACCCGGCTCCTTCGTCGGTGCGATGCAGGGCTGCTCTGTGGTGCATCACGTCGCCTCGCCGTTCCTGATGCCGGAAAAGATCAAGAACGGCCGCACCCAACTGCTGGAACCCGCGCTGCAAGGCGTCAGGAACGTGCTGACCACGGTGAACGCGACTTCCAGCGTCGAGCGGGTGGTGCTCACGTCCACCATCGGCGCGATCTTCGGCGACTACCGCGACGTGCTGGACATGCCCGGGCAAACGCTGTCAGAAGCCTTCTTCAACACCACCAGCAGCCTCGATCACAATCCCTACCACTACTCCAAGGTGGTCGCCGAGCAGGAGGCGTGGGCCATGTACCGTGCGCAGCAGCGCTGGGACCTGGTCTGCATCAATCCCGGCCTGGTGCTCGGTCCGTCCCCGGCCGCAGGCTCGGATTCGGGCAGCCTGTTCCTGCTCGACGAACTGATGCGCGGCCTGTTCTTCTATGGCGTGCCGGACCTGAGCTTTGCCACGGTGGACGTGCGTGAAGTTGCCAACGCACACATCGCCGCGGCCAAGCGGCCCAGCGCGCACGGCCGCTACATCGTCGCCTCGGCACAGATGATCTCGTTCCTGGAAATCGCGCGGTTCCTGCGCAAGGTCCACCGCCGCCCTTACCTGTTGCCGCGTCTGCAGATTCCCGGTTTGGCGTTGCGGCTACTCGGCCCCTTCTTCGGGCTGAGCCCCAAGTACATTCGCAATCATCTCGGCATCCGCTTCGGCCTGGACAACCGGCGCTCGCGCCAGGAATTGGGCGTGGACTACCGTCCGGTCGAGCAGACCTTGCACGAGCACTACGCCAGCTGGGACCGGCAGCGACGGGCTTGAGCCAGCTGGGTGCTCCGCAGGCGCACCTGTACCATCGCCGGAACCGAACCAGGCACCTGCCCATGCCCTTTGCCGCTCCATTTCCATGCCTGCGTGGCGCGCCGTGGCGATCCGGCCGGTGGCCGGCGTGATGACGCCCTTTCGTCGTCCCACCGTGTTGGGCACTTCCGCCTCGGCCCCATTCCCGCCTGCCGAGGCCGCCCTGACCGATCCCGACGGACTGCTTGCCGTTGGCGGAGATCTGTCGCCCCAGCGCCTGCTCAACGCGTACGCGCACGGCATTTTCCCGTGGTATTCGGAGGGCCAACCGATCCTGTGGTGGAGCCCGGATCCGCGCATGGTCTTTCGCACTGACGGCGTGCGCCTGTCCTCTCGCTTCAAGCGCCAGCTTCGCGCAAGCACCTGGACGGTTCGCGCCGATACCGCCTTCGAACAGGTGATCGACGCCTGTGCTGCGAGTCCGCGCCCTGGCCAGGACGGCACCTGGATCACCGCGGAAATGCAGCAGGCCTATATCGCCTTGCACCGTCTCGGCCACGCGCATTCGATCGAGGTGTTCGACGGCGCGCGCCTGGTTGGCGGGATCTACGGCGTCGCGATCGGCCGGATGTTTTTTGGCGAAAGCATGTTCAGCGGGGAAAGCGGCGGCTCCAAGGTGGCACTAGCCGCCTTGGCCGCCAATCTGCATGGCCGAGGGTGGCCACTGATCGATGCGCAGGTGGAAAATCCGCACCTGCTGAGCCTGGGCGCCGAACGCTTGCCGCGCGCTGACTTTTTGCACCAGGTGCAACGCCAGGTTGCCCTGACGGAACCGCCGGGTAGTTGGTCTGCGCGTTACGGCGAACACGCCGCCAGCGGGCTGTGTGAGACCCGCTTAACATAAAATTTGCACCGCGGGGAGATGGCGCGTAAAATGCCGTCCCTTACGGCCCTGCCGGGCCAGCCGTGACTGCACAGGATTACATGTCGAAAGACGACTCCATTGAATTCGAAGGCAGCGTCAGCGAGACGCTTCCCAACACCACGTTCCGGGTCAAGCTGGAGAACGGGCATGAAATCATCGCCCACATCTCCGGACGTATGCGCAAGAACTACATCCGCATCCTGACCGGCGACCGGGTCAAAGTTGAGATGACTCCCTACGACCTGACCAAGGGTCGTATTACCTACCGCATGAAGTAAGCGGTTTTGGTACCGAGACGCGAGGCGGCCATTGGCCGCTTTTTGTCGTGCCCGCAATTCGAGCGCGCAGTGCAAGGCAGTCACCGAAACGCACTGCCCTGCTCCGCACCGGCGGCTGGGCAAGACTTGCCGGCAGCGTAGAAACGCATCACCCAGCAGCCATCCCCGCCAAGCGTGCCATCGTCAGGGTGCGTGATCGCGATGCGCGCTGAAGACGTAAAAAAGCCGCTCTTTCGAGCGGCTTTTCCTTGACTGCCAAACAACCTTACAACGATCAATCCACCGTCGCGGGCAACAGGCGTTCGGGTTCCGGATGCGCCTCGACCACCAGTTCGCCATCCTTGACGTCGATGCTGACCCGGCCACCGTCCACCAGCTTGCCGAACAGCAGTTCGTCGGCGAGCGGGCGCTTGATCTTCTCCTGGATCACCCGCGACATCGGCCGCGCACCCATCAGCGGATCGAAGCCATGCTGGGCCAGCCAGTCGCGCGCGGTCGGGGTGGCCGACAGGGAGACGTGCTTTTCCTGCAACAGCATTTCCAGTTCGATGATGAACTTGTCCACCACCCGCAGGATGTGGTCGAACGCCAGGGGCTGGAACTGCACGATCGCATCCAGACGGTTGCGGAATTCGGGCGTGAAACCGCGACGGATCGACTCCATCGCATCGGTGGAATGATCCTGCTTGGTAAAACCGATCGACCGACGCGATGCCTGCGTGGCGCCGGCATTGGTCGTCATCACCAAAATCACGTTCTTGAAGTTGGCCTCGCGCCCGTTGGTGTCGGTCAGAATGCCGCGGTCCATGACCTGCAACAGGATGTTGAAGATGTCCGGATGCGCTTTCTCCACTTCGTCCAGCAGCAGCACGCAGTGCGGTGTCTTGACGATCTTTTCGGTCAACAAGCCGCCCTGATCGAAACCGACGTAGCCCGGGGGCGCGCCGATGAGACGGCTGATCGAGTGCGCTTCCATGTACTCGGACATGTCGAAACGCACCAGCTCGATCCCCAGCTGCAGCGCGAGCTGCTTGGTGACCTCGGTCTTGCCGACACCGGTAGGGCCGGCGAACAGGAAGTTGCCGATCGGCTTTTCCGGATTGGCCAGGCCCGAGCGCGCCAGCTTGATCGAACCGGCCAGCGTCTCGATCGCCGGGTTCTGCCCGAAGATCACCATCTTCAGGTTGCGCTCCAGGTGCTGCAGCACGTCCTTGTCGGTCGCGCTGACCTGCTTGGCCGGAATGCGCGCCATCTTGGCGACGATGGTCTCGATCTCTTCGATATCGATCAGTTCCTTGCGCTTGCCTTCCGGCAGCAGACGCTGACGCGCACCAGCCTCGTCGATCACGTCGATCGCCTTGTCCGGCAGCAAACGGTCGCCGATATGCTTCACCGACAGGTCGACGGCGGCCTGTAGCGCGTCATCGGCGTAGGTCACGCCGTGATGCGCCTCGTACTTGGGCTTGAGGCCCTGCAGGATTTCGAAGGTCTCGCCCACGGTCGGCTCGACGATATCGATCTTCTGGAACCGACGCGCCAGCGCACGGTCCTTCTCGAAAATGCCGCGATATTCCTGGAACGTGGTCGAGCCGATGCAGCGCAGCTCGCCCGACGACAGCGCCGGCTTGATCAGATTGGAGGCGTCCATGGTGCCCCCCGAAGCCGAGCCGGCACCGATGATCGTGTGGATTTCGTCGATGAACAGCACCGCGTTCGGCACCTTCTTCAACGCAGCCAGCACGCCCTTGAGACGCTTTTCGAAATCGCCGCGGTACTTGGTGCCGGCCACCAGGGCGCCCAGATCCAGCGAGTAGATCACCGCATCGGCGAGCACTTCCGGCACGTCGTTGTCGACGATACGCTTGGCCAAGCCCTCGGCGATCGCGGTCTTGCCGACGCCGGCCTCGCCCACGTACAGCGGGTTGTTCTTGCGCCGGCGGCACAGGACCTGGATGGTGCGCTCGATCTCGTCGCTACGGCCGACCAGCGGGTCGATCTTGCCGTTGCGTGCCTGATCGTTGAGATTGGTGGCGAACTCGGCCAGGGCGTCGCCCTTGGCTTCGCCCTCGCCGCCTTCGCTCTTGGACTCGCCATCCGGCGCGGACGGCTGCTCGCCGTCCTCGCCCAGCTTGGCGATGCCGTGCGAGAGATAATTGACGATATCGAGACGGGTGATGTCCTGTTGGTTCAGGAAGTACACCGCATGCGAGTCCTTCTCGCCGAAGATCGCGACCAGCACGTTGGCGCCGGTGACTTCCTTCTTGCCCGAGGATTGCACGTGGTAGACCGCGCGCTGCAACACCCGCTGGAATCCCAGGGTGGGCTGCGTGTCGCGCCCGTCGTCCTCGGCCAGGCGCGAGACCGAGGCCTCGATCGCCTGTTCCAGGTCATTGTGCAGGCGCACCTGGTCTGCCCCACAGGCCTTGAGCACGGCCTGGGCGGAAGGGTTGTCCAGCAGCGAGAGCAGCAGGTGCTCGACGGTCATGAACTCATGACGCGCCTCGCGTGCTCGCTTGTAGCACTGGCCGATGGTTTGCTCTAGGTCTTTGCTGAACATTGGTAACTCCGAACGGCTGTTGCCAACAATATGCGGCTTTTGTTGGGATTTTCCACAACCCTATCGGATAGGCATGTTCAGACAGCGTTAGCACGTGATCGCAGCCACACTGTTGCGCTGCTGGAATGACCTGCCGGGCGCCTCAGGCCTGTTCCATCGTGCACAGCAGCGGGTGCTGGTTCATGCGCGAAAACTCGTTGACCTGGGCCACTTTCGACTCCGCAACCTCTCGGCTGTAGACCCCGCACACGCCGCGTCCGCGGGTGTGGACGTGCAACATGATCTGGGTGGCCTGCTCCAGATTCAGGTTGAAAAACTGTTCCAGGACGGTCACCACGAAGTCCATCGGGGTGTAGTCGTCGTTCAGCAACAGCACCTGGTAGCGCGGCGGTGGCGCCACTTCGGGCTTGCTGGCTTCGACCATCAGGCCGTGGTCGTGTTCGTGTTCGTGTGAGGTATTCCGAGGCATCCGGCCATTATACGGTTCAACCTCGCACGCATTGGACGATTTACGCTGCGCCCCGCACAATTTGTCTCCAATTCCCTGGCTGGCCCTTGATGACCGATCCCATGACCGCGCAGCTGCTGGCGCCGTCGTCGACCGCAGATGCCCCGATGCGCACCGCACACGACGGCGCAGCCGTGCCGGGGTGGCACCGCGATGCCGGCCCCGCCGCGCAAGCGGCGCACAGGTGGTCGACCGCGTTGGAGCAGATTCGATGAGTACGCCAGAGCAACGCTGGCATCCCGATGTGACCGTGGCCACCGTCGTGGTGCGCGATGGACGCTTTTTGCAGGTGGAAGAAGCCATCGGCGGCCGCCTGCTGTTGAACCAGCCTGCCGGGCATCTGGAGCCGAACGAAAGCCTGCTGGATGCGGCCGTGCGCGAAACCCTCGAGGAGACTGGCTGGGACGTGCGCCTGACCCAGTTCATCGGTACCTACCAATGGGTTGCCCCCAACGGACAGTGCTTTTTGCGCTTTGCATTCGTTGCCGATGCGCTAGCCCATCACTCCGAACGCAGCCTCGACACCGGCGTGGTGCGCGCGCTGTGGATGACCCCGGACGAACTGCGCGCCTCCACCGAGCGCCTGCGCAGCCCACTGGTGTGGGAGGTGGTTGCCGACTACCTGGCCGGGCAGCGCTATCCGCTCTCCCTGGTGCGGCACGTCGCATGAGTACGCCACGGATTGTATTGGGTGTGTCCGGCGGCGTGGATTCGTCGGTGGCGGCGTGGAAGCTGGCGCAGCAAGGCGAGCCGATCGCGGGGCTGTTCATGCAGAACTGGGCCGACGACGGCAGCGGCGATTGTCGCGCCGAAGACGACCGCCGCGATGCCGTGGCGGTGTGCGGCGTGCTGGGCATCCCGTTTCATTTTCGCGATTTCTCCGGCGAATACTGGAACGGCGTGTTCGCGCATTTCCTGGCCGAATATGCGGCCGGACGCACGCCCAACCCGGACGTGTTGTGCAACCGCGAAGTGAAGTTCAAGCATTTTCTGGATGCAGCACAGGCGCTGGGGGCCGAGCGCATCGCCACCGGCCATTACGCGCAGGTGGCGCATCGCGGCGGGCGGTGGCGGCTGCTACGTGGCGCCGACCGCGGCAAGGACCAGAGTTATTTCCTGCATCAGTTGGGGCAGGCGCAGTTGGCCGCCACCCTGTTCCCGATCGGCGACCTGGAAAAAAGCACGTTGCGCCGGATTGCCCAGGATGCCGGCTTGCCGACCCATGCCAAGAAGGATTCCACCGGCATCTGCTTCATCGGCGAACGCGATTTCCGCGAGTTTCTGGGCCGCTACCTGCCCGCGCGCGCCGGCGAGATCCGCGACCCGCAGGGGCAGCGCATCGCCGAGCATCCGGGGGTGTTCTATTTCACCCTGGGCCAGCGCGAAGGGCTGAACATCGGCGGCGTGCGCGGACGGGCGGCCGCGCCGTGGTATGTGGTCGGCAAGGATGTGGCGAACAATGTGCTGTATGTGGACCAGGACCGCGACAGCCCGCTGCTGCAATCGCGCTGGCTGCAGTCCGAACAAGCCCACTGGGTGACCGGGGCGCCGCCGGCACGCCGGTTCACCTGCACTGCGCAGACGCGCTACCGTCAGCCCGACGAGCCCTGCACGGTGGATGTGCAGGACGATGGCAGCGTGCAGGTGCGCTTCGAACGGCCGCAACGGGCGGTGACGCCGGGGCAGTCGCTGGTGCTGTACGACGGCGAGGAGTGCCTGGGCGGCGCGGTCATCGCCGCCACCGACGCACCGCTGGAACGCCAGTTGGCGGGATCTTCTTTTTCCTCTGAGGTAGTGGCTTGATGAGTGTTTCCATGGATCACCGTGTGCTGGCGCTTGCCGGCGTCGCTCAGGCCCTGCAACAGGTGCGGCGGATCGCCGAGACCGGGCATTCGGAAGCGGCGACGGTGCGTACCGCCATGGACAGCGTGTTCCGGGTGGACGCCGCCTCGCCAGAGGCCGTGTACGGCTCGGCAGCGGCGCTGGCGCCTGGCCTGCGCCTGCTGCACAACTACTTCCGCAACCAGGGCCAGGACGAAGTGCTGCCGCGTCTGGCGCTGGCCGTGCTGCAGCTGGAGCGCCGGTTCGTACGCGATACCAGCACCGTCGCCACTGTCGCCAGCGGAATCGACGCGGCAGCGCGCCAGGCCCAGCAGCTGGGCGACAGCAGCCACCCCGACGTATTGAGCTCGCTCGGCGGGCTGTACGCACAGACCATCAGCCACTTGCGGCCCAAGGTCATGGTCCAGGGCAACCCGCACTACCTGGGCCAGGCCGGCGTGGTCGCGGAGATCCGCGCGCTGTTGCTGGCAGCAGTGCGCTCGGCGGTGCTGTGGCGGCAGATGGGCGGCAACCTGTGGGATTTTTTGTTCGCCAAGCGCGCGATGATCGAAGCGGTGGACCGCGCGTTGCGCTAAATGGCGCGAAAAAGCCGCCTGCATCTGCACGCTAGCGGCCGCTGACGCGCGCCAACGGCGGTTGAATGGGCCAGGCGATGTGGCGATCGTCGCTAAAGACAACGGGGGCAGTGCCGATACAGCAACCGTGACTCTGCCGAGAACGCCCATGTATTCACGTCCACTCATCCGTCTAGCCGCTCCTTTGGCTCTGACCTTGCTGTTCCCCTTCGCTGTCGGATTCGACTGGCCCGCTTCGGTGCGCTGGGCGATCCTGGCGACCATGACCCTCAGTTGGTTGGGTTTCGCTGCCTGGGTGACGTATTCCCAGTTCCGGCCTAATCCGGACCAGGCCCGCATCCTGCGCGAGCAGGACCAACTGCTCAACGAACTGCGCACGTTCGTCAGCAACGAAGTCGACGGTTCGCGCTCGGAAGTCGAGCGTGCCCGCGAACTGATCCGCCAGGCCGTGTCCGGCCTGGGTGGCAGCTTCGAAGCGATGAATCGCAAATCGCGTCAGCAAAGCCAGGCACTGGCCCGCATCGTCGACCGTGCCGGTGACGATGGCAGCGCCGGCGTCGACGTCGCCCGCTTCGCCCAGCACGCCAGCTCCCGCATGGAGCAGTTGGTGGAAGCGCTGGAACAGGTGAGCGGCCAAAGTACCAATACCGTCCATCACATCGACGAGATGGCGCAGCATCTGGATGGCATCTTCGCGCTGCTGGAAGACGTCAAGTCGATTGCCGACCAGACCAACCTGCTGGCCTTGAACGCCGCCATCGAAGCAGCGCGTGCCGGTGAAGCCGGTCGCGGCTTCGCCGTGGTTGCCGACGAGGTGCGCAACCTGTCCGAGCGTTCCACCACCTTCAACGAGCAGATCCGCAAGCTGGCACACAGCTCCAAGGAATCGATCGCCAAGGTGCGTGAAACGGTCTCGCAGCTGGCCTCGCGCCACATGGACCGCTCCCGCGAGGCGCGCCATGAATCGGCCGCCATGCTGGAGAACGTCGCCCAGATCAACGCCTCGTTGGGCGATGGCATGCGCGAGATCTCCGAATGCGCACGCTCGATCGATGGCAGCGTGGCCGAAGCGGTGCGTGCCCTGCAGTTCGAGGACATCGCCACGCAGACGCTGAGCGGTATCCACACCCACCTGGATCGCCTGACCGCGATCAACCGCGAAGCGGTGGCGCTGCAGGAACTGCTGCATCGCAATGGCGGCGTATACGACAGCGATCTGGTCGCCGCGCTGGCCAAGGTGTCCAACCGCCTGCGCGACATGCGCGTGGAGTGGGAGCGCCCGCCGCACAAGCCGGTGGCGCAGCAAGGCATGGGTGCCGGCACGGTCGAGTTGTTCTAAGACCGATGCCGCCACGCAGCTGCTGATTCCGACATTCCCCGGCCTTCCGGGGATTTGTCGTTCCGTTACGACCTGGTGTTCCGCCCATGACGCTTGTTGCCCCGACCATCGATGCCCCTACCGCCGCACTGCAGGCCGCTGCATTGGCAGCCGCACAAGCCGAGCGCATCGCCCAAAGCGATGCGGCCAGGCCTGCATTGCGGCGCGTCCGCATGCCGGCCGCGCTGGAACGGCTGGAACACAGCGCACGCGCGGAGCTGCTGGCCCTGATCAACCCGCGCCGTGCATGCAGCGAAGAAGAACTGCTGTTTGCAACCGTGGCCTGGGATCTCGGTCTGGATGGTGCCGCGGTCAGCGGATCGGCGCGGTAAGCCCAGCGCCGCACAGCGGGGCATGCCTCGGCAGGCGCCCCGCTGGTTGTTTCCACTGCCCGAGATTGAGGCCTTTGCGCCCCGCCTTGCCGCCAAGGCGCTTCTGCCGACAAGCAGTGCCCACGCACGCGACACCGCTCACCTGCAGCGTCAGGTGAGCTCTGCCCGCCCGTCTGCGGCGATTCTTATGACTGAACGTGCGCCTTTGATCGCTACCGCGCGATCGGAACGAGCCTGCGCGAGGGAATTGCGCGTCTGCTACGCGGCGTCGCAACTCTCTCGCGCCCCTGTTGCGGCACACACTCGAAGTGCGTCTTTGCCGGCTGAGCAACCCAAACCACTTCAGCAGTGGAAGTGGACCCGCCAGTTGCACCGACGCTGATGTGTAGCGTGGCTGCGGGTCCTTGCGCGCGCCTCATCGCAGGACAGATGCATTGCAGCCTGTAAGAGCTTACGCGGCAGCCATGCCGTTCGAGGTCCTGCGATGGCGGGTGCGCAG
>JAAIGF010153835.1_pt1 | contig 14193 bp, 8 predicted proteins | sample 6487441 | NCBI WGS metagenome assembly JAAIGF01 (sample SAMN13974129, study PRJNA590717) | phyllosphere metagenome | biome: pepper field; feature: multiple bacterial spot infested pepper fields; material: pepper leaves; isolation source: leaves from pepper fields | host: Capsicum annuum ... | reverse complement strand
GGTTATCTCAGTGACGGCAATAACGTCAACCAACAAGCCATCAGTCTTATTGTTCGGCGTAGTTTCACGCCGGCGTCCACGCAGGAGTTCGGCCGCGAAGTAAACAACACATTACTATCCGCCGGGACAGAAATTGCATTCAACCAGCTGAATAGCATTATCTCTCAATCGCTCAATATGAATTTTTTGGATCTCAACATCCGATCTTTCAACGACGCCTCGGCATCCTTGCGCTTTTTCGACGACCGGCTGATCTTGACTGGTGGTGTAAGTGACCGAAGCCGCAGCCAGCTCAACGACCTTACGCTATTCTCAGACCAAGTGGCTACCGATGCCGAAGTGACATTCAGATTACGGCAAGACGGAAATCTTGTATTACGGGCATATAATCGCCTAAACACACGAAACTTTCTCTTCACACCATACAGTGACTACATCAGTGCTGTGGGATTGGTATATCGTCAAGAATTTAATAGCTTCTCTGAGTTTTGGCGGAAACTATGGATTTGGAATGAACGTAAACAAAGAACAGTTCCAACGACCATCGCAACGGACAGCCTAAGCAACAACTAATTCAACAATAGTCTTAACAACGCTTCCCATTCGTCTTCTAAAGCCCCTTCGAAGGCCGGCTGCTGCGCACGGTTATACCAGTAACGTGCATTCCAAGCATCGCCCTCCACACGATGGAGGTAAGCATGAACATGGGCCGATGTGCGATCCTCCAAGTGATCGATCAGATCATGCGCCCTTTCCCAATCTCCTTTTCGGTCGTACCACAGCGCCTGTAGCTGTAGGGAAAGGTCTAGTGGAGCATCTTCGCGTTCTAAACTATGTAAAAAATCTTCGTATGTCATGGCTTAAAGTTACTAGTAATCTGTGCATCTAAACAGGAGAAACCATAGAAATATACATTTTTATTTGAATTTGCATACTATTTATTGTAAAGAGAACGTTAGAAACATAGTTTGTAACAAAAATATTATAATTGATAGGATGAACGACAGCAGAGGATTTTTTGTTAGAACTGCAGATAATGGTAAAAAAATTAAAAAACTAAAAGTCACGAATGAAACATTCTATCTATGCTATTCCGCTACTCTTGTTCGGGCCGCTCCCCGTGTTTTCATCCCTCTCCCCGTCCGAAACAAGTAAAGCAGTAAACCAAAAGGTAACGACATCACTTACCAACCCGCTCAAAGAAAACAACACTTCACGTAATTACTGGTCGGCATCACCAATGGTCTTGGATACCCTCAATGCTATCAAGGGATCTATCAAAGACGAGCAGGGCGCGCCCATGCAGGGCGTGATCGTGACGGTCAAAGGAGAGTCCGTTAATGTTGTTTCTGATGAACAGGGCGCATATGCTTTAGAGGCGAAGCCTGATGCTACCTTGATCTTTAATAAAACTGATTTTACTAGGCACGAGGAGCCGGTAAACAACCGCAGTGAAATCCATGTGGTGCTTAAAGTAGCGCCGCCCGATTCGGTCAAGACAGATTCTACAGCTACGGCAACCAATGCCGTAGATTCAACACAGACGGATTCCACTGCGATAAGAGCTACAGGACTTGTACCGGTACAAGCAGATTCCACGCAAGCAAAAACAGCGGTTAAAACAGATTCGGCCGCTACGCCACAAAATGCGCAAGATCTCGTTCAAGGAACAGTACGCGATGCCAATGGGCCTGTTGCTGGGGCTACCGTATCTGTAAAAGGGCAAGCCATTACCGCTGCGACGGACGATCAGGGAAAGTTCAGTATTGCCGCCGCAAACAGCCAAGCACTTATTTTCAGCGCCGTAGGATATAAGGAGCATGAAGAGGTACTCAACAACCGTAAAACGGTAGCTGTTACCCTAACACAGGAAACAAAAACGATTCAATCGGTACAGGTGGTTGCTGTCGGTTATGGCACCATGGAACGGGCTACACTGGCCAGCTCCGTGTCAAGCATCGGATCTGATCAGATCGAAAACGAGGTTCTCCCTAGTATCCCGCAAGCGATCCAAGGAAAGGCGGGTGGTGTACAGGTATCTCAAAAATCGGGTTCACCGGGTGGTGGATTGAGCATTCGTGTACGCGGTACGACATCCATCAATGCCAGCTCTGATCCACTGTATGTTATCGATGGAATTCCGGTGAACAGTACCACCAACTTTACCGGAGGTTCGACCTTCGATTTTGGAGGAGGAACACAGGGGATAAACGTATTGTCATCCTTGAACCCTTCCGATGTGCAATCGGTCGAAATCCTGAAAGATGCGGCTTCCTCGTCCATATACGGTTCTCGCGCAGCTAATGGCGTGGTCTTGATTACGACAAAGAAAGGAGATGCAGGAACAAGCCAATTCCATTTCAACATGTACGAAGGCTACTCCGAGATGCCTTCCGAACGCAAGTACAAAATGATGAACACCGCGCAGTACCAAGATTACATGCGCGATTTTTACAGCATATACCAACAGGAAGATCCTAGTCGGGTTATTCCTGATCAAATTTTATCCAATCCTTCTATCAACACCGATTGGCAGGATGTTGTATTTAGAAAAGCAGCTACGCGCAGCTATGAGCTTGCCGCTAGCGGAGGTAGCGACAAAACGCAATATTACACTTCATTTGGCTACATGCGGCAGGGCGGTATTCTGTACGGTTCGGACTTTAACCGGATAAGCGGACGAATAAACCTCAATCATCAGCATAGCGAAAAGCTGAACTTTGCAACGGCAATCAACGTTACCCGTGCTGAAAACGATCGTATCCAGGAGGAAAATTCGCGCGAGGGGGCAACAAAAAATGGAATCTTCGCGCCGCCAAACCTAAGCGTCTATGATGGAAATGGAAATTATGTCTATGATCAGGTGAGTGCTACGCGAGAGAATCCTTTGGCGATACTAAACCTACCCATCAACAACGCACAGACATGGCGAATATTAGCTAATGCAAGTGCGGAGTACCGCATCATACCTGCATTAGCACTAAAAACAAGCTTCGGTGTTGACGCGAGCTTTATTGACGAGACATTCTTCATGCCACCTAGCGGACTACGGGCATTTGCCAGTCAGGGAGGTATCGGTGCACGACGTAACACGCGTGATCAGCTTTGGATCAACGAAACAACCTTAACATTCGACAAAACTTTCGGCGACCATCATATCAATGCCCTCGGTGGATTTTCCGTGCAGGAATCCCGCTTGGAGTTTGTGCATGGCCAGCGCAATAATTTCCCTTCAAACGACATTCCTTACATCAGTGCTGGTGGGGTCGTTACGGGGGCCAATTCATTTCCTGAGGAATGGGCTATTGCATCGGGCTTTGCGCGTGTAAGCTACGATTTTCAAAAGAAGTACATCGTAACCGCTAATCTACGTTCTGATGGCTCATCCCGCTTCGGCCGTGAAAACCGATGGGCTACTTTCCCTTCCGTGGCCGCAGCTTGGCGTGTTTCCGAGGAAAGTTTCATGAAGGAAATACCAACCATCAATAATCTAAAGCTTCGCGGTAGCTGGGGGGTAACGGGTAACCAAAACATTGGCAACTATGCCAGTTACTCCTTATACAGTGGTGGTAATAACTACCTAGGCGCACCGGGTTTTGTTCCGGCTGTACTTGGCGATATCAATTTGAAATGGGAAACCACGCAACAAACCGATATCGGAATCGACTTAGGCTTGTTTAACAACAGAATATCCATTCTTGCTGACTATTATTACAAAAAGACCTCAGACTTGCTCATTGCTGTGCCGATATTGACCAGTTCGGGTTACCTCAACCAGTTTACAAATTCAGGTGATATCGAAAACAAAGGTTTCGAATTTGAGTTGACGACACAAAATCTAGTTGGAGCATTTAAATGGACGACCTCGTTGAACATGACCTTCAACAAAAATAAAGTATTAGCACTTCCTCCAGGTATCCCAAGAATGTTGGGTGGTGTTGGCGAGCTAAATATCGCCGAAGCTGGGCTGCCTTTAGGTACGTTCTTTGGCTGGAAAATGATTGGCGTGAATCCGGAGACAGGACTTGTGGAATACGAAGGTCGCGATGGCCAGCCAACCACGCCTAGCGATCCCCTAGATCGGCAGATCATTGGTGACCCCAATCCGCAGTTCTTCGGTGGTATTACCAACAATTTCCAGTACAAAAACTTTGATCTAAGCATCATGGGGCAGTTCTCCTATGGCAATGACTTGTTCAACTATAACTTGGCAACCGGCCTTGGAGGTTCAAACCTAAGCTCGAACGGTTTAGTGGATTGGGTGGATAGATGGAGACAACCGGGAGATCAAACGGATGTTCCTCGTCCAACACCTGGAAATTTCGACAATTCTGCCATTTCCGACCGGTTTGTACAAGATGGTTCTTTCTTCCGTCTACGGAATATCACCCTAGGATACTCGCTACCCAAAGACCTTACAGACAAAATTAAAGTGAGTAAGCTTCGTGCTTACGTAACTGTACAAAACGCCTATGTATTCACCAAATACAAAGGGTTTGATCCGGAAGTTGGTTCCAGCCATGGGGGTGCTAATACCGGATTAATTTACGGTTACGATTATGGTAGCTACCCGCAACCGCGCATTTTCACAGCAGGTATCAATTTGTCATTTTAATATTAGAGCATACACATGAATACGCTATATAAACTTTCCGTCGTTGCGCTTTTTGCTGTAGGCTTCTCCTCTTGCAACAGTTTTTTAGATCGAGAACCCTTGAGCCAAGTGACGAACGATAACTTCTTCAATTCAGAGACTAATGCCAACTCTGCGGTGATTGGTATGTACCGCACGATGACCAGTTCCTTTTCTTGGGGACAAACCGCCGTCATCGTGCCCGAATTCTCCGCCCGACATGTTGCCCATGCGTCGGCATTTCCTGAATACGAAAATTTCGCGACACATAACGTTACGGTTATCAACCCTTGGACATCCAATGTGTGGCAAGGTGTTTACAACACCATCAATGCGGCGAACAACGTCATTCTACGCGTTCCTGAGATTCCAGAAAATGCCATTTCCGCCGAAAAAAGAAACCAGTTTATTGGGGAGGGTAAATTCGTCCGCAGCTTAAGTTACTTTTTCTTGGTTCGCGCCTTTGGACGTGTTCCGCTGAAATTAACTGCCACGACAGAAGACGAGGACCAAGCTATTGGACAAAGCAATCCAGAGGAAATTTACGCGCAGATCGTGAAAGATTTGACCGAGGCTATCGAAGCATTGGCGGAGTCCAACGAGAGTGTGGATGAGACCAAAGGACGCGCCACGAAAGCTGCCGCGAGAGCCCTACTGGCGAAAGTCTATCTTTACCAGGCGCAATACACCAATGACTATACACAAGCCGCTAACTTGGCCAAAGAAATCATTGATTCTGAAGCTTTTCAATTGGTAAGCAGTTATCCAAGTATTTGGGAAAACGAAAATACGACGGAATCAATTTTTGAGCTACAATTTGATGATCAAACAACAAACCCACTAGCCTTGGTTAGCAACGACAATGCGAGTATGCTGTTCCGCGCTAAAGATTCAACGATTGTGGCGTTGTTTGAAGAAGAAGATAGCCGACGTGACTTTTCGGTATATAAAGGTACCCGTAATCAATTTTATATCGGCAAATTCCCAAACGCAAATCCACCAAGCCAAAATCTGCCGATGATTCGTTTAGCAGAAATCTATTTGATCCATGCTGAAGCAGCTGCACGCGTCAGTGGAGCCGTTTCTACCGAAGCGTTTAACTCCCTGAATGCCGTATTGACAAGAGCCAACGTCAGTAAAGAAATAACGGAATTTACTGAACTAGAATCGTTTATACAGTTCGTACAGGAAGAAAAAGAGCGAGAGTTACTTTTCGAAGGTGAAACTTGGTTTGATTTCTGTCGCACGGGTCTGGCACGAGAAAAGTATAGCACTTTATCCAGTGAACAATACTTTGTTTATCCTATACCATCGGGACAGATTGTTCTCGGCGGTGGGCTAGAACAGAATCCTGGCTATCAAAAATAGAAAAAGGGAGCGAAATTGCTCCCTTTTTCTATTTAAATTTACTTGCCAATGCCGCCAGTTTCGACGCCATATCTGTTTCCGGTTGCTGACGCGATCTGTTTTCCCGATCACGCTTCGGCGCCGGATTACGCTTTTCTTCTGTCTTCATAGACAATCCTATTCTATTTCTACGTTCGTCTACTTCCGTTACGGTCACCATCACTTTTTGCTGTACCTTAACCACCTCATGTGGGTCAGCAATATACCGGTTTGCTAACTGGCTAAGATGCACTAAACCATCTTGGTGCACACCGATATCAACAAAAGCTCCAAAATTAGTAATGTTTGTCACGATACCCGGCAACTTCATCCCTACCCGTAGATCCGAGACTGCATTTACACCATCCGTAAAGTTAAACTCTTCGAATTGTTCTCGCGGGTCACGCCCTGGTTTTGAAAGCTCCGCAAGAATATCGTTTAACGTTGGTAATCCAACTTGATCTGAAACATATTTCTTTAGATCGATTTGCTTCCGTAGCTCATCGTTAGACAAAAGATCAGCTACTTTGCTGTTCACATCCTTCGCCATCTGCTCTACCAAGGCATATCGTTCCGGATGCACGGCTGAAGCATCTAATGGATGCTCACCGTTACGAATACGCAGAAAACCGGCAGCTTGTTCGAAGGCCTTGTCGCCGAGACGCGGCACCTTCTTCAGTTCCTTCCTAGAACGGAAAGGTCCATTTGCCATTCTATAGTTCACAATCTGCTGGGCTAATGACGGCCCCAAGCCAGAAACGTAAGCGAGAACCTGCTTAGAAGCCGTGTTCAACTCCACACCCACCGCATTCACACAGGAAATTACGGTATCGTCCAATGCGGTTTGCAACTTATTTTGGTCAACATCGTGCTGATATTGCCCTACACCGATGGACTTGGGATCAATCTTCACCAGCTCCGCCAAAGGATCCATCAATCGTCTACCGATCGATACAGCGCCACGGACGGTCACATCATGATCAGGAAATTCCTCACGTGCCACATCCGAAGCAGAGTAAATCGATGCGCCAGATTCATTGACCATGACAAGTGTTACACCTTGGATGCCCAATTTACGTACAAACTCCTCTGTCTCCCTACCTGCAGTCCCATTGCCAACAGCTATAGCTTCAATATGGTGCTTTTCAACCAGATGTTTTACGGTCTTGGCAGCTTCAGCAGCTCCTCCCGCTCCCGTATGTGGAAAAATTGCGGTATTTTCCAACAAAGTACCTTGCGCATCAAGTACCACTGTTTTGCATCCTGTACGGAATCCAGGATCGATTGCCAACAATCGCTTTTGCCCCAAGGGAGCCGCTAAAAGTAACTGGCGAACGTTGTCAGCAAATACGCGTATAGCCTCCTCATCGGCACGTTGGCGTGTCAAAACACGCACTTCCGTTTCCATGGATGGCTTCAGCAAACGCTTGTAGCTATCCTGCAGGGCTAACCTCACCTGTGTGGCAGCCTCATTATTGCTTTTTACATATAGCCTATCAATCGTTGGTATAATTTCCGTTTCGTCCACTGCGATATCCAAGTAAAGCAATTCTTCCTTTTCGCCACGGCGCATCGCCAATACGCGGTGTGATGGCGCGTCTTTCAAGGACTCCGACCATTCGAAATAGTCTTTATATTTCAGCGCAGCCTCCTCTTTGCCCGCAACTACTCGAGATACAAACTTTCCTTTATCCAAAAACACCTTACGCGCGCGCGTTCTGACATCCGCATCTTCAGCAATTTGCTCCGCAATAATATCACGTGCTCCAGAAAGAGCATCTTCCAATTTTTCCACACCACGCTCGGCATTGACGAAGGCCTCCGCCCATCCAGCAATAGCTCCATTTTGCTGTTGCAACAATTGATCGGCCAAGGGTTGTAGTCCTTTTTCCCTAGCAACGGAAGCGCGTGTCTTCCTTTTCGGCTTATAAGGTAGATAAACATCTTCAAGAATGGCCATGCTTTCCGCACTTTTTATTTGCTGTTCCAGCTCGGCTGTTAGTTTTCCTTGCTCCGTAACCGATTTTAATACGGCTTCCTTCCTTTTATCCAAGTCTCGCAGCTGTTGAACCCGATCACGAATACTCGTGATCTGCACCTCATCTAAACTACCTGTCATCTCCTTACGGTAACGGGCAATAAATGGAATCGTTGCCCCTTCGTCTAAAAGTTCAATTGTTGTGGATACTTGGCGGTTTGTAATACCAAGCTCCTGCGAAATAATAATTTCGTATGCCATAAGTGTAATGTGTATGCAATAGAAATGATCGTCTCGAAAATAGCACCTATTCGCTGCAACTGAAATTAGCGTATCTAATCGTATTTAGCAATGAAGCAATCTAGCACCTCGGTGCAGATTGCTTCAAATACATTATCTCTACTTCTAAAATACGTAACCTCAAGTGTTTGGCGACAGTCCTCTATGTCGGTACAATCGTGTACGGTTTACTCGTTTTAAGCTTTTTTTGTATGTTCATCAACATCCGTCTTTGTTACGGATTCTTCTTTTGCTACATCTTCCGACGCAAAATGGTCGTTGTAGCCATACTGATAGTGCTGATCGCTGGAGCTGGGCTGTTGTCCGGGATCATGCTGATACGTGTTTTCCGGCGCGCTAAAAGTCGGCAACGGCTTCTTTTCTTCTTTAGGTTTAGCTTCCGCAACCTGCTCTTCCTCGGTTTCTTCCGCCGGCACTTCCGCCGTTTGATTGGTTGCTTTAGGTTGCTCTTCGGCTGTCACATCCAAATCCTTTTCAAAATTGTTTATCTGGTCAGAAATCTCTCTCTTGATACCTTCCGAAGCATCTTTAAATTCGCGAATTCCCCGCCCTAATCCACGCGCTAATTCAGGAAGTTTCTTACCACCAAACAACAGCAGAATAACGATAACGATAAGTATCATCTCCTGCGAACCAATATTCAAGAATCCTAAAGTCATTTGTCTTATTTTTAGTCTTTACTGTCGACTAAGGTAAGCCTTAATTTAATTATCCTCAAAATTTTGGTGTAATTATTTAGTAACATTTTCATAATGAGCTCCTCCTCTAGCAAGAACAAAATTTTAGTAACTATGCAATAGGATGACGATAGCGACCTGCGCAATTGCTATCTTTGTCGCCTCACTATGTTATACACGTATTACAAAAAGAATAAGCACTTCTATTGGAGTGCATTTGCACTTGCAGGACCTGTGGTCATTTCGCAGTTGGGCCAAACGTTGGTGCATACGGCAGATACCATTGTTGTTGGAAAGTTTGCGGGCACTATCCCTTTGGCAGCCGTTTCCCTCGTGCACTCGGTCTTTATTGTGGTGATGGTGGTCGGCCTAGGGATTTCCTACGGCCTTACTCCCCTCATTGCACAGGCCAATGGGCAGGGTGACAAAGCAGCATGTGCAAAGCTCCTATCTAACAGCCTTTGGTTAAACATACTCACGGCCGTTGTTCTTTTCGCGGTGGTCAATTTCGGTTCAATGTATGCGATGCAGCACATGGACCAGGATCCGCGTGTGGTGGAAACGGCCAAGCCTTATTTGTTGATACTGATGTTGTCCATCCTACCTTTGATGGTCTTCAATACATTTAAACAATTTGCGGAAGGTCTGGGATTCACCAAACAGGCTATGAACATTACCATTTGGGGTAATGTGTTGAACATTATTTTAGCTGTAGTATTCGTCAAAGGTTTCTTCGGCCTAAAGCCTATGGGTATTGTTGGTGTGGGTTATGCTACGCTGATAGACCGTATACTGATGATGGTAGCGATGTCGGCCTATGTGTTGCGGTCTAGATTATTCAAAGTATATACCAGCTATTTTCGTGTGAGGCATGTGGATCTGCAAAAGGTAAAATCCATTTTCAAGATAGGCGCGCCTGTAGCGTTACAATATGTTTTTGAGGTAGGGGCTTTCGCTGCAGCCTCCGTGATCGCTGGCAAAATTGGAGCAGTGGAGCAGGCCAGTCACCAAGTAGCGATCACCCTTGCGGCGATGACCTATATGATGGCCAGCGGAATTGCATCGGCCGCCACCATAAAAACAGGACATAACTACGGGAAGAAAAATATGGAGCGTGTACAGAAATTTGCGACCGTTTCTTACCACCTAGTATTGATATTTATGGTGATTTGCGCCTTGATCTTCACCATTTTCAACCAATATTTACCTTTGGTCATTAGTGACGATCAAGCGGTTATCCGCATTTCGGCGCAGCTGTTGATTATAGCGGGTTTGTTTCAGCTTTTTGATGGTACGCAGGTCGTGGGTTTGGGTGTCTTACGTGGCATGGGCGATGTAAATGTGCCAACAATCATTACTTTTATTGCCTATTGGATCATCGGAATCCCATCAGCGTATTTATTTGGCATTTATCTTAATATCGGTATTCAAGGCGTTTGGTATGGCTTGACCTTAGGCTTACTCAGCTCTTCCGTACTGCTGTTCTTCCGGTACCGAACCATCATGCGTAAAAGAACCGCAGCGTTTGCCAACCTGCAAGCAGCTTAAATAAGGCGATACAAAAAATGCCGGAACAGATGTCCGGCATTTTTCTAAATCTCTCTATTGATATCCCAGCTTTCGAGATAATCAGCTACCCTTTTCAAGAACATTCCCCCAAGTGCCCCGTCGATAACGCGGTGGTCGTAGGACATCGACAAGTACATCATATGGCGAATAGCGATCACGTCACCATCGGCCGTCTCCAGCACGGCAGGTCGCTTTTTAATTGTTCCTACCGCTAGAATGGCCGCCTGCGGCTGGTTGATAATGGGAAATCCCATAATATTACCGAATGCACCGATATTGGAAAACGTAAATGTCCCCCCTTGTGTATCGTCGGGTTTCAATTTGTTTCCACGAGATCTATTGGCCAAATCGTTCACCGCTTTGCTCAAACCTACTAAGCTCAACTGATCGGCATTTTTGATCACCGGCACAATCAGATTACCTGATGGCAGGGCTGCTGCCATTCCAATATTTATGTTTTTCTTTTTAATAATCCGATGTCCGTCTACGGATACGTTGATCATGGGAAAATCCTTGATTGCTTTGCTTATAGCCTCAATAAATAAGGGGGTAAACGTAATATTTTCGCCCTCGCGTTGTTTATAGCTATCCTTTACCTTGTTTCGCCAATTTACCAGATGTGTTACATCGGCTTCGACGAAGGAAGCAACATGGGGAGATGTTTTCACACTATGTACCATATGGTCGGCGATCAGCTTTCGCATACGATCCATCTCAATGATCTCATCGCCTGATGTGGAGAATTTAGCATGCTCCGCACGGTCTACAGTCTCAACCGGCGGCGAAATAGGTGCTACAACTTGCGCCGTTTTCTCTCTCGCGACAGGTGCATTCTCCTGTTTGACAACTCTACCCTTGCTCAAATAGTCCAAAACATCCTGCTTTGTCACCCGACCCTCTGCACCGGTACCGACAATCTGATCCAGCTCGGCTTTACTCAATCCTTCCTCTTGTGCAATATTTTTCACTAAAGGCGAATAAAAACGATCGCCAACCTGCTTGATACGAGTCTCTTCTGTATTGCTTTGTAACAAACTGACACCTGGAATTTCGCTTGTTGAAGACCCTTCGCTGACTACCTCGGTAGGCTTAGACGTGTCAATAACTTCCTCATCGGCCACCGGGCCTGGCGCTAGGAAAGCCGGAGTTCCAGCATCATCGTCACGTAGCACCTCATTACTATCATCAGCTTCTACCTCGATCAATGCGATCACATCACCGACCTGCACAACCTGATTCTCTTCAAATAAAATTTTGGATAATTTTCCTACTACTGGCGATGGGACGTCGGAATCCACTTTATCTGTTGCTATCTCAACAACGGCTTCATCCTCCACGATAGTATCTCCCACAGCCTTCACCCATTTCGTTATGGTCGCTTCAGAAACACTCTCTCCCATCTTTGGAAGCAACAATTTATATATAGCCATAAGATATAAGTTCGTTGAATGATTTACTAAATTAACATTTAATCTACTTAATTCGTATCAACAGAATATAATATTTTAAAAATAAGCTTTAATAAAACATTATTCCATTTTTACAGCTTCTTCTTTTTGAAACAAATTCCACAACATACTGAGTGCTGCCATGGTAGCGCGCTGGATATTTACGGCGCGATCGTTCTTGTAGTAGAATGTTTTGCTCAACGTTTCATATCGTCCGGACACGGCGACACAAACCATGCCGACAGGTTTCTCTGGCGTTCCGCCACTCGGGCCGGCAATTCCACTTGTCGCAATAGCGTAGTCACTATGGAACACTGCCTTCGCACCGTCTGCCATTTGGACAACCGTTGGCTCACTCACCGCACCATGTGCCTCCAGCGTGGATGCGGAAACCTCTAGCACATCGACTTTCGCTTGATTAGAATAGACAACTGCCGCTCCTTGAAACATTTGGCTTGCTCCGGCTACGGCCGTAATCTGTGTTGATATGTTACCACCAGTACAACTTTCGGCCGTTGCCAAACGTAGATTCTTCGCGGCGAAAGTCCGCACAATAATCTCTTCAAAGGAAAGGTCATCCCGTGCTACCACATGCTTACCGAGGCGCTGTGCTACCGCATCAGCAATGTCATCGGTTTCCTTTTTCAGGATTTCAAGATCCGTTCCCACTGCAGTAAGCCGAAGCCGAACCAAACCCAATTTTGGCAGGTAGGCCAATTTCACAAAGGATGGCATCGCATCCTCAATATCTTCAATTTGCCTTGCTAGATGAGACTCTCCTAAACCTATGGTAATCAAATGTGCGTTGTACACGTAGGCTTCAGGTTGCAGGCGACGAAGGTCAGGCAACACACGATGTTCTATAAGGTGTTTCATTTCAAAGGGTACACCCGGCAGAAAGGCGTAGTATTTACCTTCTTTTTCTACCGCCATACCTGGCGCCGTTCCCACATCATTGAATAACACCTTGGCGATCTCCAACACATCCGCCTGCTGTTTGTTCACCTCGGGCATATCCCTGTAGCCTAGGCGATCGAACAACTGCTGCACATGGGCCAAAACCTGCGGGTCGCGCACCAAACGGGTATTAAAGTAATTCGCTATGGTACTTTTCGTCACATCATCCTTTGTGGGTCCTAAACCTCCGGTAACGATAATGACGTCCGCTCGCTGCTCGGCTTGCTGCAAGGCTACCTTTATAACCTCTGCAGCATCCGAAATGGAGCTGATCTGTGCAACGGTAATATGCAGCGGAGCAAGTTGCTGCGCTATCCACGCCGAATTGGTATCGACGATTTGTCCATTGAGGATTTCGTCGCCAATCGTTATGATTTCTGCTTTCATACGCTAAGAAATTTAAATGCTAGAAACTGGTATGGCTCTCGCGTTTGGTCAACTTTAGATCTTGCAACACCGAAGCCTTTGCACGAATAGTGATGTTGTAACTTCGGTATTGCCCGAAAGGTGTCCAGCCGACAGACATATCCCAACAGTGTAAATCACGATAGATACTAAAGCGGGTCAACGACACCGCCCGCTGGCGGAAGTCATAACCGGTATTAAACTGCACTTTCCAATTTGGAGTTACATTAAAATCGCCATTTACGTTAACCGTAGCCGTCACATTATTCCGCATCCGTCTTGTATTTTGATCAAACGACTGCGAATAATTCATACTGAACGAACCGTTTAAGTTCCAGGGAATATTAAAGTCGACAAAAGCGTTAGGGTCAGTACTTATTCTTGCCAATGCATTCACCTGATCAGGCGTCAAGTTGGGCATCTGGTTCCTTAAGGAGTCGATATTGTTGTTACGGCTTTTGTTGGCATTTGGGTTCAAACTGTAGTCGAAGGAAAGTCCGAAGTTGGTCAAACGAGCAAGCTTGCCGTCCTGCAGCGCAAAGCGGTCAATACGTGCGCCATTTTCCCCCACAACATAGGGATCGAACGTACCGTTAAAGTTCAAGTTGATCTTTTCCTTGAATAAGGATGTACGTCCCGAGAAACTGATGGTAGATAGTTTCAAGGAATCGGCCATAAAATTATAGTTACCGCTAAAGGTCAACCCTTGTAAGATCTTAATCTTTTTAAATCCTTTGCCAGTAGTGTCATTCTCGGTACGGATCTTGGCCTCAACGTTGTTATCCACGGAAAAGCCTATACCCATAGAACGACCAGCACTTGGTCCGCCGTAGATTCCGC
>JAAIGF010168655.1_pt1 | contig 14224 bp, 12 predicted proteins | sample 6487441 | NCBI WGS metagenome assembly JAAIGF01 (sample SAMN13974129, study PRJNA590717) | phyllosphere metagenome | biome: pepper field; feature: multiple bacterial spot infested pepper fields; material: pepper leaves; isolation source: leaves from pepper fields | host: Capsicum annuum ... | reverse complement strand
TGGAAAGCCTGAATGTCGCTTCGGCTACAGCCGTGCTGCTTGCACAATGGGCTCGTCTGGGAAGTTCCTGACCCCGAGCTCCATGATTTACCGATAACACGCGTCGTCCCGCGGGATGACAGTAGGCCAACCCCTTTGCGGACAGCGTAAGAGACAAGGGAGTTGGCCGGCGTGTCCGGTACACACGACCCACCGCGTGGGATGGGTCGTTGCGGCAACCCGGCCGTGCCGCGGCCGGGTTTTTTTCATGTACTTCCTCAGCCCTGGTTGGCGGGTTCGTCCCAGACCGCGAAGGACGTGGCCATCGGCAGACCCTGAATGACCAGGGCGTTGGCATCGAGCGGCGTCAGCAGCACCTGCACGCAGGCAATCTCCCGCCGATCTCCGGCCACCTGCAACCGTACCTGCCAAGGCGTGAGGCCGCTTTCGGCGAAGCTGTCGCACAACTGTTCGATGCGGCCGCGCAGGGTGGCCGGTAACGCCATCGTCCGGGTGTTGAAGGCAATCGTGTCATGGCCTCCGTGTTCCATGACTTCCGCCAGTTCCTGGAATGGGAAGGGCTGATGATTCTTGTGGCCGGGTCGCGATGCGCCGTTCGCCTTTCCACCGGTGTTCTGCTGCTTCCACGCCACGAATGCCTGCATTTCCAACAGCCGTCGCACGGCACGCGTCGCGGCATGTTCCGCGGTGAAACCGGCCCCCACGCTGACTGCCGGGGTGTCGCCAAGCGCGCAGGCAAGGTAGGTGGGAACAGCCGTGGGCCCACCGACATCAAACAGATGGATGGGCTGGCGCAGGCGCTTGGTGGCCATGTCGACGAGCGACTGGATCTGGGCGGGCAGGCTCTCTTCATCCACGCGCTGCAGCCAGGCACGTCGACGCAGTGTTACACCCTGGACCGCGAAGCGGCTTGCGGCCAGCCACTCCTGTGCCGACAACAGGCCCTGCAGCAACGCTTCGTCCGGCGTGGCACCGGCCGCAAGCCCTTGGTTGCTGCTGTACCTGCGCAGCAGGCTGTAGTCGAAATCATCGGCGATGGCCTCCGGCGCGTTGCCCTGTTCGAGGTCCTGCAGGTAGGCCGGATTCACCAGTGCCAGCGGCACGCACAGCGTCCGGTTCGTCGACAGCGACTGGAACGTCACCGTTGCCATCGTCCGCTCCGGCTGGCGGGCGATCAGCGGCGCCAGCTCCGGAAGTGCCGCTTCCACGCCGGGAAGCTTGAGGTAGTCCTTCACTGTCATGCGGGTACACGCGAGCGCGTGCGCGTAATCGGCCTGGCAGAGGCGGGCGATGGCCGGATACAGACTGGCGCGGATGGCCTGCGGGAAATCCAGGCCCGAACCACAGCTTTCGATGTCATAGCCGAGCCGCGCCGTACTCGCCAGGCGGGCCAGGTGCAGATGGATGCCTTGTTCATCCAGCGCGATGTTTTCGACCTCGACCTGCAGGGTGTTGGCGATCCGCTTGCCTGCTTCAATCGCTGCGGTGTACGGAATCTCGCATTCGAGCGAGGCGACGTCCGCGATGGGCGCCGAAGTCATGGGAAGTGGGCGTGCATTCATCGGTTGATGCTCCTGTCAAGGCGGCAACGCTGCAGTGGAGCGGAGGCTGCCTCGGGCGCCGTTGAGACGGGTCCGGGAGGGTCCGCTGCCAGGCAGGCAGCTCGGCTGCGTCTGGCAGGACCGATGCTGAGCGGGAGCCGGCGTCGCAGGGAGCGCGCTGCCGTTGTATTCATCCGGCAGCGGAGAATGTGCGCGTCAATGGGATACCCATGACGACGGAAGCCTTCCCGATTCACGGTAAAAAAGGCAGTCCGGTCAGATTTTCCCACGTGCAAGTTCATGTACTACTGAGGTGCATCGCGACATGCCCGATGCAGGCAGCAGGGGTAAGCCGACTGATGGGTCGGCTTACCCCTCGTTTGCGCGTAGTGCTTACTCGCTTGGCGGCACGGTCGCCTTGGCCTCGCTGCCGAAGCTGCCATCGGCCTCGGCGGCCAGAAACGCAAACACCGTATACGCGGCCACGTTCTGCGCCAGCGCCTTCGGGTCGATCTTGTCCAGCGTGTCATCGGCAGTGTGGTGCAGGTCGAAGTAATCGGTTCCGTCCTGTGCCAGCCACGCCCATGCGCCACCCTTGGCCGCCAGGGGGCCGATATCGGGGCCCGGGCCGCCCTTGTCGGGGGCATACTCGACGCCCAGCGGCTTGAGCACTTCGGCGATCTGGCGGGTCGCATCGCGCGAGCCTTGCGGATTTGGCGAGCCGGTGTTGAAGGCATAGATCCTGCCGGCGCCGAAATCGCTTTCCGCCGCCAGCTGGTGCAGCACGATGTCCTTGGCATGTGCCTCGGCATAGGCCTTGCCACCGTACAGTCCCTGTTCCTCATTGGCGAAAGCGACGACGCGGATGGTGCGTCTGGGTGCCTGCTTCAGCTGGCCGATGAGATGCCCGGCCGCCATGGTGATGCCCACGCCGGCAGCATCGTCGATGGCGCCGGTGCCCAGGTCCCAGGAATCCAGGTGGCCACCGATGACCACCACTTCCTTCGGCAGCGAACGGCCAGTGATCTCCCCGATCACGTTGTAGGAGGTTGCAGTGCCATCCCAGCCGCAGTCCAGCGCCAGCTTTACCGTGGTACTGCCGCGGGCCACCAGCCTCGCCAGCTGATCGGCGTCGGGCACCGACAGGGCGGCCGATGGCACCGGGATCAGGCCGTCGTCATAGCGGGTGATGCCGGTATGCGGCACGCGATGGGAATCGGTACCGGCCGAACGCATCAAGAAGCCGACCGCGCCCTTGCGGATCGCTTCGGAAGGCCCCTTGCTGCGGATGGCGCCGCCGCGGCCGTAATCGCGGCCATCGCGGTAGGGCAGCATCTGGTAATCAACGAACGCGATCTTGCCTTGCAGCGAGCCCGCAGGAGCTGCCTGCAGCGCGTCCAGATCGGCAAAACGCACCACTTCGGCCTGCACCGAGCCGCCCGGGCTGCCGCCCAGCGCGGTGATCGCCAGCGGTTGCGCGTGGGCGCCGACCACCGCGGCGCTTTCGCTGCGGCGTTCCCATTTCGGGAAGGTGACCGGCTCCTTCCAGACCTTGTCAAAGCCCAGTGTCTTGAAGCGGGCTTCGGCCCAGGCGACGGCGCGCGCGTCGGCTTCGCTGCCGGCGATACGGGGACCGATCTCGGTCGTCAGCGATTCCACCACCTTCCAGCCGGTGTCGTCGGCCAGCGCCTGTTCCCGCAGTTGTGCGGCGACATCCAGCGAGGCCGGCGGCAGCGTGGTGGGGCGCGGGGCCGCAAACGCCGGCGAGGCGAGCAGGACAAGGGACGAGGCGATGGCAAGGACGCGGCGACGCATGGACGACTCCAGCAACAGGGGCATAAGCGTCAGAGCTTAGCAGCGTCATCGATGCGCGCATGGGCCCCAGGTCATGGTCGCCGGAAAAGGCCCATATCGGTAAAACACCCCTGCCGGAGCGCGTGATGCAGGGATCCTTGTAGAGCGGGGCTCTGCCCCGCTGCGGGTGGTGCATCAGCCGGGCAGAGCCCGGCTCTACACCTCGCCAAGATTGTGCATCAGCCGGGCAGAGCCCGGCTCTACGCACTTACGATTTCAGGTTGTCGCGGATTTCGCGCAGCAGCAGCACCTCTTCGCTGGGGCCCGCAGCGGGTGCTTCTTCCTTCTTGCGCGAAAGGCGGTTGATGCCCTTGATCACCAGGAAGATGGCGAACGCCACGATCACGAACTGGATCACCGTATTGATGAAATCGCCATAGCCGATGACCACTGCCGGAATCTCGGTGCCATCCGCTGCGACGCGTGCGGGGGCCAGGGTCCATGCAAGATCGGAGAAATCCACCTGGCCGATGACCCAGCCCAAGGGCGGCATGATGATCTTCTCCACCAGCGCCGTGACGATCTTGCCGAAGGCGGCGCCGATCACCACACCGACCGCAAGATCGATCACGTTGCCACGGGTGGCGAATTCCTTGAACTCAGTTATGAATCCCATCAATGTCTCCTGGAAGTGGTGTGCCATTCGCGCCGAAGCGTAACGCAGCAAACGTCATCCGGAGATGATGCCATGGCGTTCGCCAACGTTTTCCAGCCGCGCGCTGAAACGATCACCCGGCTTCAGTGCCGCCACGCCCGATGGCGTACCCATGAACACCAGATCCCCCGCGCGCAGGCGCCACAGTCGCGACAGCTCATGCAGGACTTCGGGAACGCTCCAGATCATCTGGTCCAGCAGCGATTGCTGGCGGACTTCGCCATTCACTTCCAGCGACAGATTGAGCGCGGCCAGGTCGCCGACTTCCCCGGCATGCACGATCTCGCTGATCGGAGCGGAGGCATCGAATCCCTTGGCCGGATCCCACGGATGACCCTTCTGTTTGGCGGCCGCCTGCAGGTCGCGACGGGTCAGGTCCAGGCCGACGGCATAGCCATACACCAGCGCCTGCGCCTGTTCGAGTGGCAGCTCACCTTCCGGCGCATCGTGGCCGATGGCCACCACCAGTTCCACCTCATGGTGCAGGTCAGCGGTGCAAGGCGGATAGGGAATGATGTCGTCATGGCCGACCACTAGCGCATCGGCCGGTTTGCTGAAGAACATCGGCCGACCGCGCTCGGCGGGGTCGGGGACCGCCGCACCCATCTCACGGGCGTGGTCGGCGAAGTTGCGGCCCACGCAATAGATGCGATGCACCGGGAACTGGCCACCGCCCGCGACAGGAACGCGCGGGACGGGAGGCGGGGGAATTACATCGGTGAGCTCGCTCATGCAGACGTCCTTGGATCAGGTCGTCGCAGTGTAGCGCTCCCTCACGCCCGCGGGCATGCAGGCAGACAGACGCGCAACGACCCGTGCCGTCACTGCAGGGAACAGGCGGGGGTGGTGTCAGTGCGTGGGCAGCGCAGACTTGCGCACTACGCGGTACTGGCCTTCAACGACGTTGGCATCGCCCGCGCGTGCCGGCGAGGAGCGGCGCTGGGCGAGCAGCTTCCAGGCCAAGCCGGCAAGAATCATGGCCGCGCCCACGAACACGCCGACGAACACCATGACGCCCAGGATGGCGAGCCCCAGCACGCCCATCGCCACGCGCACCAGCGGATGGCGCGGCTTGCGCGGCTCCAGCAGAGTGCGGAACTGGCCGAAATGGAAGGTGCGGTTGATCATGGAAGGCTTACCGGCTGCAATCAGCGAGCGCCCAGTATCGGGGTGAACGTGGCGTCAATGCGTAAAATTATCGTTAATCAAACGTTTGTTGTTTTATGCATCAATGACTTACATTCATGCGGGAGCCAGTCAAGTAAACGGGCATGCGACAATCGTCGCTTTCTCCGTTGAAGAGTAAGAAATGTCTGATACAGCGCTCATCGCCCTTGCTGACCTCGTTGAGGGGGGCTTTGCGGAAGTGGAAGTGGTGATCGACGGAGATGCGGAATCGATGGTGCTTCACCGCGACGGCGACACCGTCTGCGGTTTCCTCAACATCTGCCCACACGCAGGGCGCCGGCTGGACTGGGCACCCGGCCAGTTCCTGAAAAGCAGGGATGGGCATCTCGTGTGCGCCGCCCATGGCGCGTCCTTCGCCCTGGACAGCGGCGAATGCGTGGCAGGACCCTGCAAGGGCGGCCGCTTGCGCGCGGTGCCGTTGCAGGTGCGCGGCGGCCAGGTGTTCCTGGGCTGATGCCGGCACGAGGCCGGCGCTACGACCGAGCTGGCGATCAGCGGAACATCAGGTTGATCATCGCCACCACCACCAGCGTGTAGATCAACGACAGCGGGCCGCCGACGCGCCACAGTTCGCGCGGGGTGTAATTGGCTGGGCCGGTGATCATCGAAATCACCGGATTGGATGCGGTCATCAGGTTGTTGGACGCCGACAACGCCACGATCAGCGCGAACGCGGTCGGATTGCCGCCCGCTGCCAGCGCCAGGTTCACCGCGATGGGCACCATCACGATGGTCGCACCGACGTGGCTGATCACCAGCGAGAAGGCCGTAGTCAGCAGCGCCAGCGCCACTTCCAGCACCCATAGCGGAATCCCGGTGGGCAGCTTGTCGATGGTATGCCCGGCCACCCACGCCGCCGCACCGCTGGAATCCATCGCCCAGCCAAGCGGAATCAGCCCGGCCATCATGAACACGGTCTTCCAGTTGATCGACGCGTAGGCTTCGTCCATGCGCAGCACGCCGGTCAGCAGCATGCCGGCCACGCCGGTCATCAGGGTCAGGGCCACCGGCAGCTTGGAGGTCAACGCGATGATGATGGTCAGCGCGAAGATCGCCATCGCGATCTTGAACTTGTGCGGACGCTGCTCACCCTTCGGATAATCGGTGACGATGACGAAGTCGCGCCCGCGCGCGGCCTGCGCCAGATCGGTCCAGATGCTGTGGAACACCAGCATGTCGCCCGCGCGCAGCTGCACCTTGCGCACGTCCTCGCGGATCACCTGTTTGTCGCGGTTGATCGCCAGCAGGCTCAGGCCGCGTTCCTTGCGCAGGCGCAGCTCGGCGGCGCTCTTGCCGATGACGTCCGAGGTCGGCGGCACCACGGCTTCGGAAATGCCGGCGCGGCTGGGATTGAACAGGTCGCCCAGATGCTTCAGCCGCGAGGACATGCGCAGGAACTGGTTCTGCGCGAAATCGTTCACCTGCTGCCGCGCGCCCATCACCCCCAGCACGCTGCCTACCCAGATGCGCATCTCCGCCGGCGGGGCAAGCCGGGTGTCATTGCCGGTCTTCAGGGCCAGCAGCAAGGGCGCGTCATGCACCGTTTCCGCTTCGCCCAGGGTCATGCCGACCAGCGGGCTTTCCGCGGTGACGGTGAGCTCGAAGACATCGCCTTCGATGCCGTAGGTCTTGGCGAAATAGCTTTCCGTGCGTGCCGGTGTGACGCCATCGTTGGCCAGCGTTTCTTCCTCCACCAGCTTGTGATCGCCGTAATAGCGGAAGTACAACAGCGAGGCGATCAGCAGCGCCACGCCGATCGGCAGCGGCGCGAACATCCGCAGCGGCTCGATGGTGGCCAGGCCCGAAGGCAGATTGTTGTTGGCCGATGCCAGCAGATCGTTGAGCAGGATCAGCGGGGAGTTGCCGACCATGGTCAGCGCGCCGCCCATCACGATGGCCGCGGCAATGGGCAGCAGCAGCCGCTGCAGGGTGAGCCCGGTACGAGCGGCCAGCCGCGATGCAACCGGCAGGTACAGCGCCATCACCGAAGGATTCTGCATGAAGGAAGAGTTCAGGCCGGCGATGGCGGTGGTCATGATCAACAGCCGCTGTTCCACGCCATGGCCGCGCCGCAGCAGCCAGGCGGCCAGCCGGTTCAGCGCGCCGGTGCGGTCCAGGCCGGCGCCGAGGATGGTGGTGGCGATGATGCTCATCACCGCGTTACCGGAAAAACCTCCGAAGATTTCCTCCGGGGCGATCAGTCCGGTGACGCCGAGCACCACCAGCACCACCAGTGCGACCACGTCCGCACGGATGCGGTCGAACAGGAACATCGCCATCGTGAAACCGACCAGCCCAAGGACGAGCTTCATGTCGGTTGTCAGCGTCAGCGCGGTTTCCATGGGCGGCGCGTTCCGTTCGTCGTCAGGTCGTCAGGTCAGGTGCGGTCGTACAGCAGGTCCCAGACGCCATGGCCAAGCTTCTGCCCACGTGTCTCGAAATGCGTCTGCGGACGCCACTGCGGTCGTGGCACATGGCCGCGCGGGCCGGCGCGGTTCACCAGCCCATCGCTGGCGTCGAGCACCTCCCACATCTGCTCGGCATAGTCTTGCCAGTCCGTGGCGCAGTGCAGGCGGCCACCGGGGCGCAGCTTGCGTACCAGCAGAGCGGCGAAGCCCGGCTGCACCAGGCGGCGCTTGTTGTGGCGCTTCTTGTGCCAGGGATCGGGGAAATAGATGCGCACTTCATCCAGCGCGCCATCGGCGATTTCCTGCTCCAGCACTTCCACCGCATCGTGGTGGTACAGGCGAACGTTGTCAGCGTTGTCGTCGGCCAGTGCGTTCAGCAGCCGGCCAACACCGGGCGCGTGCACTTCGATGCCGATGTAATCGCGACTGCAATCCTGCCGGGCAGCGAAGCGCAGTGCGGCGCCGTTGCCGAAGCCGATTTCCAGCACCTTGGGTGCCTGGCGGCCGAAGGTGGCATCCAGGTCGCGGACCTGGCCGGTGAAATCCAGGCCGAAACGCGGCCAGCGCTCATCGAACGCGCGCTGCTGGGCGGGGGTGAAGCGGCCTTGGCGCAGCACGAAGCTGCGGACCTCACGGCGGCCTTCGTTGACGGTGAACGGCTTGGGCGGTGCCTTGGAGCCGGAGCTGGAGAAAGGATCCGTCATCAGCCGATCAACCCATCCACCGGCGAAGACGCGCTGGCGTAGCGTTTGCGCGGGATACGTCCGGCCAGGAAGGCCTCGCGTCCGGCCTCGACGGCCTTGCGCATGGCGCTGGCCATCAGGACGGAATTGCGTGCGCCGGCGATGGCGGTGTTCATCAGCACGCCGTCGCAGCCCAGTTCCATGGCGATGGCCGCGTCGGACGCGGTGCCGACACCGGCATCGACGATGATCGGCACCTTCGCGTTCTCGATGATTTCCAGAAGGTTGTACTTGTTCTGGATGCCCAGGCCGGAGCCGATCGGCGCGGCCAGCGGCATCACCGCAGCGCAGCCGATCTCTTCCAGTCGCTTGGCCAGGATCGGATCGTCGGAGGTATACACCATCACGTCGAAGCCGTCCTTGACCAGCTGTTCGGCCGCCTTCAGCGTCTGCATCACGTCCGGATACAGCGTTTTCTGGTCGCCCAGCACTTCCAGCTTGGTCAGGTTATGGCCATCCAGCAGCTCGCGTGCCAGCCGGCAGGTGCGCACCGCGTCGTCGGCGGTGTAGCAGCCGGCGGTGTTGGGCAGGATGGTGAAGCGGTCCGGCGGCAGCACGTCCAGCAGGTTCGGTTCGCCCGGGTTCTGGCCGATGTTGCTACGGCGGATGGCGACGGTGACGATCTGGGCCCCGGCGGCCTCGGTGGCGGCGCGGGTTTCCTGCAGATCCTTGAACTTGCCGGTGCCGGTGAGCAGGCGCGAGGCATAGGTCTTGCCGGCAATCACCAGCGAATCAGTCGGAGCGTTTGCGTTCATGAGCGGATTATCGCCCATCCGACCCATGCCTGTCCGGCAGAATGATGATGACCGGTACCTCGTGGCTTCCCGGTGGCGCACGAACACTGGTCGTCGCGGCGGCGCGCAGGGCAGTGCTGTTCGCGGCGGGCACGGGCGGTGATGAACGACGGTCGGCAACTGTCAGCCGGGAAAAGCGCGCCTCTACGTGCGCTGGTGCAGCGTGATGCAGTGGAGCGGGCGAAGGGAATCGAACCCTCGTCAGTAGCTTGGGAAGCTACAGCTCTACCATTGAGCTACGCCCGCGTTGCAGGGCAACAGTCTATTCGGGCGGCGGCCCGCTGTGCAACGGCTGCACGGCAAGCCGGTCGATGAGGCGGTGACGACCAGCGGTCGTCACCCACCGCTATCGAGGCCGACGGTCGTCGCCCACCGCTATCCGGACCAGCGGTCGTCACCCACCGCCATCCGGGCCGGCGATGCATGCGGTCACCCGCCGGCCCCCGTCAGCCTGTCAGAAACTGCCGCTGAAGCTGGCGAAGATGGATGTATCCATCGCCTTTTTCTGCAACGTGCTCGCGCTCAGGCCGATGTTGCTCTGCAGCCCGAACAGCTCCATGCGCGCGCCAAGCACGGCGGTGGCGTAGTCCTTGTCGAACTCCAGACCCGGTACGCGGAACATGCCCGCGCCCGGCACGCTCTGCAGCCATGCGCTGGCCTGCTGACCATCCTCGAACTCATGATCGTAGGTGACCTGCAGGTAGGGCTGCACGCTGCCGCCATCCAGGCGCACCTGCCAGCCGATGCTGCCGGTGGTGGAATCGTTGTCCTGGTCGGCATAGCCGAGCGCGGTGGCGCTGGCGTTGCTTTCGGCATAGCCGTCCAGCTTGATCTTCTGCCACACCACCGCCGCAACCGGGCCATGGCGCACACCGCCTTCCTGGCCGAACTCGTAACCGGCATTCAACGCGACGGTGAAGTTGCTGCCGTCCGGCGAACCCTTGTGCTCGCGGGTGGCCGGGCCGAGCTGTACCTTGCGGGTCACGTCGTAATCCAGCCAGCTGTAGCTGACCTGGCCGGTGACCGACGCGCGATCGCCGTACCAGCCGCCGAACAGGCCCAGCGTGGTGTCGGACTGGGTGAAATCGCCCATGCTGTTGCCGAAATCGGCATCCATGCGGCCGTAGCCGGCGAAGCCGCCGAATACCATGCCGTCGCGCGCCCAATCGATGCCGAACAGACCTGCCGGTGCCATGCCGTCATACAGATCGGCATGGTCGTAACGCTGCATGTCGCCGCGCACGCCGCCCCACCAGGACATGCCGTCAGCCGGGCGGCTGCCCAGATGCATGGCGACCTGGTCGGCGCGCGAACGGCCGATGGTTTCCGCCGAGTGGGTCAGCACCTGCTGCAGCCGCGGACCTTCCAGCACCGAAAGGGCGTACTGGCCCAGCATGGCGTGGGTGGCGGTGGACGGATGCACGCCATCGGCGAACATGTAGCTGCTGGCGGCATCGGCGGCCACCAGGCTGGTCGGGTTGCAGGTCACCGACGAAGCACTGGTACAGGCCATGTCAGTGACGTTGCGGAAGCCATAGGCGGACGGATCGGCAACGATTTCCTGCAGGATGCCGAAGGTGTCCAGCGGGATGAAGGCGATGCCGGCCTGCTTCAGGCCGCCATACAGCGCATCGTTGTAGGCCGATGCCAACGCGGTGCCCTGGGCCATGAACGCGGCGCCACCGGCACGGAAGGTCGGAGTCAGCCCGATGTCCGGCAGATTCGGCACCAGCACGTACTGCGCGCCTGCCTGGGTGAGCGCGCCGACGATACCGATCTGGTTGGTCACCGCCGCGCCGATCACTGCCGGAGCCTGGGCGGGGTTGGTGATCGCGAACAGATCGTTCGGGCCACCCCATACCGAATACAGCGCGTTCGGGTCGGCCTTGCCACCGTTGGCAGCCAGATAGTTCGCTGCCTGGGTCTTCAGCGAAGGCGTGGGGCCGAGCGCACCCACCGCATCGGTGGCTACCGTGGCGCCGCCGGCGGCGTAGTTGTCGCCGTTCTGTCCATTGCCGTTCGGGCTGGCGTCGGTGCCGTAATGATTGGCGATGTACTCGGCCCACACCCAGCCCGGATTGGTGGTGAAGCGGCCGGTGACCGGGCGGGCTTCTGCGGGCAGCAGCGGGCGGTAGAAGCCGCTGTCGGTCAGGCTGTCGCCGATGAACACCGTACGCGTGAAGGCTGGTTCGGCGGCCATGGCCGGCAGGGCCGCAAGCGCGAGCGCGGTGGCAATCAGCGTGCGGACGGGGCGTTTGCTGGACAACATGTGGAACTCCTGTAGGGGCTGAATCGCCGGCAATACGCCAGCGCACGGCGCAATGGTTTCATCCATGCCGGCAAAGTCACGCTGCGCCGCGGCATGCATCGCCATCGCGGGGCCGCGCGACGGCGGCATGAGCGGCGCCTGCCAGGCAGCCGATGCCTTCGTGCATGGACTGGGCGACAATGGCGACATGAACATCCAGCTCAATGGCCAACCGCGTACCTTGCCCGCTTCGGCGACCGTCCATGATCTGCTGCAGGCCGAGCAGCTGCTGGAGCGCCGGGTGGCGGTGGAAGTGAATGGTGGAATCGTCACCCGCAGCCTGCATGCCAGCCACGTGCTGGCCGAGGGGGATGTGGTGGAGATCGTGCACGCGCTGGGCGGCGGCTGAAAATCCATGCCATGAGCGTGCCTGATGCCTCATGGGTGCCAGATGCCTGGTAGCTGCCTGACGCCTGGTGGGTGACGACCGTTGGTCGTCACAGGACCGCGCATCGCGGACCGCGCGGCGCTGTGCGCCGCCGCCACGACCAAGCGTCCGGCGCCGCCAGGTTCTGGCTGGCCTGTCATCTGGCCGGTGAGCAGTTTTCTGGTGGTGATACCTGATGGATGCCAGATACCTTGCGGCTGACCGCCGTGGATCGTCAGACGACCGGCTCACCGCTCCCTCTCTAGTCAGAATAGGTTATCGGCCCTGGCAGCGTTCCGGGGTAACAATCCCTCCCGTCCATGTTCGTCGCGCAGTGAGCGGTGTCGTTGCGCGATATGGCAGCACGCTATCAGTGGCCAGACGCACGATGCGGCCGCACACCATGCCCTTGGGAGGGGTTCAACCACATGAAGATCACCATCGCCCCCGGCCGCTTGCCGGGAATTGCCTGGCTGCTGGCCGGACTGCTGGCCAGCGCTGGCGTGCAGGCCCAGGGCAGCACGCCCGAAGTGGTGCACCTGTGGCCGCAGGGACACTGGCCGCATGCCGTGAACGGGCCGGAGCGCATGGGCACGGAGGGCAGCGCCACCGGCGCGGTGTCCAACGTCAGCGACGCCCGCATGGAGATCTATCGGCCCGAGCATCCGAACGGTTCGGCGGTGGTGATCTTCGGTGGCGGCGGCTATTTCCGCATCCAGATCGGCACCGCGGCGCGACCTGCCGCGCAGTGGTTGCAGTCGCTGGGAGTGACCACGGCGGTGGTCTACTACCGCCTGCCGGCCGATGGCTGGAGCGCGGTGTCGCCTTTCCAGGATGGCCAGCGTGCAGTGCGCCTGCTGCGCTCGCAGGCGGCCTCGCTGGGCGTGGATCCGGCACGCATCGGCGTGATGGGCTTTTCCGCCGGTGCGAATCTGGCCGGCATCGTCGCCACGCGCTTCGATACCGATTTCTACCCCGCCACCGACACCGCGGACCAGCTGTCCTCGCGCCCGGATTTCCTGGCCATGATCTATCCAGTGGTGTCCGTGCAGGCACCACTGGACAAGACCCGCTCGCGCCGTGAGCTGGCCACCCAGCCGGATGCGGCCGAGGCTTATTCGGTGGAAGCGCATGTGAGCAGGGAGATGCCCCCGGTGTTCCTGGTGCAGGCGGTGGATGATGGCATCGTGGACGTCGGCCACAGCCTGGCCATGTACCAGGCGGCTCATGCCGCCAAGGTGCCGGTGGAGCTGCATCTGTTCGAAAAGGGCGGGCACAGTTGGGGCCTGGGCAAGCCGGGCACGCTGGTGGCGCAATGGCCGCGATTGTTCGCCACCTGGGCGCGCAGCCACGATTTCCTCGGCCAGCCGCCGACATCGCTGACGCCGCTGGCAGGTGCCGCGGCGCCGACGCCCGCAACGCCCGCGCGCGCCAGCAATGAAACAGAAGAAGACGACACCGAGGACTGAAGCGCCAGCCGCTTTGCCTTCGCCCAGTAAGAACGAACGCTCCGGGAGAGAACCCTCATGATGTCCATGCATCGCGCCGTGCTTGCCACGGCCGTAGGCGCCGCCGTGGCCATGGCCGCGCCACACGCTGCCGCCGCTGATTCCAGTGAAGCCGAACTGCGTGCGCTGGTGGCCCAGCAGGCCGAACAACTGCGCCAGCAGGCGGCCCAGCTGCAGGCAATGAACAACCGTCTGGCGGCACTGGAACACGGCCGCACGGACGCGCCGGCAACCGCCACGGCAGCCACCGCGCCAGCCGATCCGGTGCAGGCGCAGGTGGCTGCGGCAATCGCCGATACCCGTCAGGACGACATGGCCATCCTGCAGGCGCAGGTCGCCCAGCTGGCTGTTTCCGGTGGCAGCGGGGGCAGTGGCAATGTCAGCTGGCGCAAGGGCGGGCCGGAGTTCCGCAGCAACGACCGCCGCTTCACCTTCCATCCTCGCGGCCGGGTACTGACGGATTTCACCAGTACCCACGGCTCGGGTTTCGACGCCCGCAATGTCACCGGCACCGACCTGTCCAGCGCACGCCTGGGCGCCGAAGGCCAGATCGGCGATCTCGGCTACAAGATCGATGCGGACTTTGCGGATAATTCAGTGTCGCTGAAGGACGCCTACCTGTCCTATGACGCGCAGATCGGTGGCCTGCCGACCGAGGTCTACGTCGGCAACAAGCTCAAGGATCGCAGTCTGGATGGCGCCACCAGCGGGGTGCGCACGCCGTTCATGACGCGCAACGCGGTGGCCTCGGTAGGCGCGCAGCAGAGTGGCTATTTCGGCCTGGGAATCACCACCAAGGTCATCGGCGAGAACTGGCATGCCAGCCTGGCGGTCACCGGCGACGATGCCGGCAACGAC
>JAAIGF010330932.1_pt1 | contig 14238 bp, 13 predicted proteins | sample 6487441 | NCBI WGS metagenome assembly JAAIGF01 (sample SAMN13974129, study PRJNA590717) | phyllosphere metagenome | biome: pepper field; feature: multiple bacterial spot infested pepper fields; material: pepper leaves; isolation source: leaves from pepper fields | host: Capsicum annuum ... | reverse complement strand
TGAGGGTGTCTTCGGTAACTGGACTTGCTGGAGCACCGGCGCTAGCGTGAGCGGGATTTTCTGCCAGCAGGGGCATCCATGAACCACGACGCTGCGCCCAAGCAGCTCACCTTCCGCGCAGTGGCCCTGGCCATCGTGCTGGCGGTGGTGCTGTCGGCCGCCAACGCCTACCTCGGTCTGTTCGCAGGCCTGACCATCGCCACCGCGATTCCCGCCGCTGTCATCTCCATGGGCGTGCTGCGCCTGCTTGGCGGTGGCACCATTCTGGAAAACAACATCGTCCAGACCGGCGCCTCGGCTGGCTCGTCGATCGCCGCCGGTGTGATCTTCACCATTCCGGCGCTGGTGATCATGGGCTACTGGCCGGACTTCAAGTACTGGTGGGTGCTGGGCATCGCCGGACTGGGTGGCCTGCTGGGCGTGCTGTTCTCGGTGCCGCTGCGGCGCTCGATGATCGTCGAAGATCCGCTTCCGTTTCCGGAAGGCAAAGCGGCCGCCGAAGTGCTCAAGGCCGGTGAGAACCCCGGCCCGGGCCTGAAGCTGCTGGGCCTGTCGGCGGTGATCGGCGCCTTCGTCAAACTGGCGGCTGCCAGCGGCATGCGGCTGATTCCCGATGCATGGGCCAGCTCGGCCTATGTCGGCAGCTCGAAGATCACCGCGTTCATCGGCACCAACCTGTCCCCGGCGCTGCTTGGCGTAGGCTACATCGTCGGGCTCAACGTCGGCATCGTGGTGGTGTCCGGTTCGATCCTGACCTGGCACATCGCCATTCCGCTGTACCAGGCGTTCTTCCTGGACAGCGACCCGGCCCTGGCCGCCTCGATCGCCACGGCCTCCTCGGCCGATGCCGCCTTCGCCATCTGGGGCGCAAAGATGCGCTACCTGGGTGTCGGCGCGATGCTGATCGGCGGCATCTGGACCCTGTTCTCGCTGCGCAAGTCGCTGCTCAACGGCGTCAAGAGCGGTTTTGCCGCCGCACGCAAGAGTGGCGGGCCGGTGCTGGCGCACACCGAGCGCGACCTGCCGATGAAGTGGATGCTGGTGGCCCTGGTGGTGTTCGTGCTGCCGCTGCTGGCGCTGTACCAGGCCATTGTCGGCCAGTGGCATGTGTCGATCCCGATGACGGTGATCATGATCGTCGCCGGCTTCCTGTTCGTCTCGGTCTCGGCCTACCTGGCCGGCCTGATCGGGTCGTCCAACAACCCGGTCTCGGGCATCACCATCTCCACCATCCTGTTCGCCTCGGCCGTGCTGGTGGTTCTGCTCGGCGCCGATGGCGTGCGTCCGGTGGGGGCCAGCGGCGCGCCGCTGGGTGCGGTGGCGGCCATCATGATCGGCGCGGTGGTGTGCTGCGCAGCGGCCGTGGGCGGTGACAACCTGCAGGATCTGAAGGCCGGCTACATCGTCGGTGCAACGCCGTGGAAGCAGCAGTTGATGCTGGGCATCGGCGCGTTCTCCTGTGCCCTGATCATGGCGCCGGTGCTCAATCTGCTTGCCCAGGCCTATGGCATCGGCACCCCGACTGCGGCCCACCCGAATCCGCTTCAGGCACCGCAGGCCAACCTGATGGCCTCTGTCGCACGCGGCCTGTTCGGCGGTGACCTGCCGTGGGGCTTCATCGCCATGGGTGCGGTCGTCGGCGCGGCGATCATCGCCATCGACGAATGGCTGAAGTCGCGCAATGCCCGTTTCCGGGTGCCGGTACTGGCCGCGGCCATCGGCATCTATCTGCCGCTGGAACTGATGGTGCCGATCTTCCTCGGCGGTTTGATCGCCCACCTGGTGGAGCGCTATCACCGCATCCGTGCCGACGACGAAGAAGGTCGCGACCGTGTACACAAGCCGGGCGTGCTGTTCGCCGCCGGTCTGATCACCGGTGAGGCGCTGATGGGTATCGCCATCGCGGTGCCGATCGTGGTCTATGAGAGCGCCGACGTGCTGGCCGTACCGTTCGCCATCCCGGGCGCGCAGTGGGTCGGCCTGGCCGCGCTGTTCCTGGTGGGCTGGCTGATCTACCGCGCCGGCAAGCGCGGCATGGCCTGAGGGTACGCCCCAGGAACGTGACGACCAACGGTCGTCACGCGCCGCGCTCGTGGTAGGTGACGACCGTTGGTCGTCACGCTCCTGGCTTCCGGCCTGCGGTGACCTGCCTGCCACAGCGTGACGACCAACGGTCGTCACCTACCGGGCGTTGCGTGACGACCAACGGTCGTCACGCCGGGCCAGGTGCCGACCCGGGCAGACCCGGGCAGACCCGGGCAGGCCGCCCGCCATGACCGATGGCCTTGGCAGCCGAGCGTCCACGGGCCTACCATCGGCGTTTTGCCGTCCTGCGGAGAACCCCGATGAAGTTCCGTCATGCCCTGCTGCCGCTGAGCCTGCTCGCCGCCCTGCCGACACTGGCTGCTGCCCGTGGCCTGGATGTGCGCGACATGGTCACCCTGGACCGGGTTTCCTCGCCGGTGCTCAGTGCCGATGGTCGCAACGTGGTCTTCGCCAAGCGCACCACCGATGCCAACTACAAATCCACCAGTGCGCTGTTCGTGCGCAACCTGCTCACCCGTGACACCGCGCCGCCGCGCCAGCTCACGCCGGCCGGCTGGAACGTCAACTCCCCCTCGTTGTCGGCCGATGGGCGCACCGTGTACTTCCTCAGCGCGAAGAGCGGCAGCCAGCAGCTCTACGCACAGTCGCTGAGCGACGGTGCCCCGCGCCAGCTGACCGACTTCCCGGTGGACGTGGACAGCTACCACGTTTCCCCGCAGGACGACCGCGTGCTGTTCAGCGCCGGCGTGTTCCAGGACTGTGGCTCGGACCTGGCCTGCACCGAAGGCAAGCTCAAGCAGAAGCGCGACGCCAAGGCCAGCGGCCAGGTGTTCGACGCGATGTTCGTGCGCCACTGGGATACCTGGAATGATGGCCGTCGCAACACGTTGTTCGTGGCACCGCTGCCTGCCGGCAATGCCGGTGCGGTCAAGGGGGCCTCGGCGCTGAGCGCCACCCTGGCCGGCGATGCACCGTCCAAGCCGTTCGGCGGCAATGATGATTTCGCCTGGTCGCCCGACGGCACCAGCGTGGTGGCCAGCATCCGCGTGGCCGGTGCGCAGGAACCGTGGTCGACCAACTTCGACCTGTACCGCTTTGACGCCAGCGGCAGGCAGGCGCCGGTCAACCTGACCGCCGACAATCCTGCCTGGGACGCCGGCCCGGTGTTCAGCGCCGACGGCAAGACGCTGTTCTACCGCGCGATGAAGCGCCCGGGTTTCGAGGCTGACCGCTTCGGGCTGATGGCGATGGACCTGGCCAGCGGCCAGACCCGCGAGATCGCCCCGCAGTGGGACCGCTCGGCCGGCGGCATCGTGCTCTCTGCCGATGGCAGCCGCATCTACACCACCGCCGATGATCTCGGTGAACACCCGTTGTTCGAAGTCGAGGTGGCCAGTGGCAAGGTCACCAAGCTGCTCGGCGAAGGCAGCGTGACCTCGGTGGACGTGGCCGGTGCGACCGTGGCGGTGACCCGCAACAGCCTCAAAAGCAACGACCAGGTGCTGGTGGGCCGCATCGGCCAGGACGGGCAGGCCATCGACGGCCTGCGCGCGCTGACCCCCGAAGCGGGTGAGGTGCTCAAGGACGTGCAGTTCGGCGACTACGAGCAGTTCTCGTTCAAAGGTTGGAACAACGAGACCGTGCACGGCTATGTGGTCAAGCCACATGACTACCATGAAGGGCGCACGTATCCGGTGGCCTTCCTGATTCACGGCGGTCCGCAGGGCAGCTTCGGCAACGGCTGGAGCTACCGCTGGAACCCGCAGACCTATACCGGTCAGGGCTACGCGGTGGTCATGATCGACTTCCACGGCTCCACCGGCTACGGCCAGGCCTTCACCGATGCGATCAGCCAGCACTGGGGCGACCGCCCGCTGGAAGATCTGCAGAAGGGCTGGAACGCCGCGCTCAAGCAGTACAGCTTCCTCGACGGGGACAAGGCCTGTGCGCTGGGCGCCAGCTATGGCGGCTTCATGGTCAACTGGATTGCCGGCAACTGGAACAGCCCGTTCAAGTGCCTGGTCAACCATGACGGCGTGTTCGACCAGCGCATGATGGGGTACGCCACCGAGGAACTGTGGTTCACCGAATGGGAGCAGGGCGGTACGCCGTACGAGAAGCCGGCCAACTACGAGAAGTTCAACCCGGTCAACCACGTGGCTGACTGGAAGAAGCCGATCCTGATCATCCACGGCCAGCAGGACTTCCGCATCCCGGTCGAACAGGGGCTGGCGGCGTTCACCGCCGCCCAGCGCCAGGGTATCGAGTCGAAGTTCCTGTACTTCCCCGACGAGAACCACTGGGTGCTCAAGCCGCACAACAGCATCCTCTGGCACGACACGGTCAACGGCTGGCTGAAGCAGCACATCGGCAACTGAGCCAGACAGCGCCGCCCTTCGGGGCGGCGTTTTTTTTCCAGGTCCCCTTTCCGCACCCACCGCCGCCGGGCAGGGCCCGGCGTTACCCGAGCCTGCGCATGATCGGCACTGCCCTGATCCAGAATGACATCGTGGTTTTCGGGCTGATCGCCGCCACCCTGGGGGCGGTGTTCTGGACCGCTTCGCGACCGCACGGTCCGTGGAAGCGTTTCTACACCTTCGTGCCGGCACTGCTGCTGTGCTATCTGCTGCCGGGCATCTACAACACGGTCGGGCTCATCGACGGCCAGAACACGCGGCTGTACAACCCGGTCGCGCGTGACATCCTGCTGCCGGCCGCGCTGGTGCTGCTGACCCTGGCGGTGGACATCAAGGCCATCCTGCGCCTGGGTCCCAAGCTGGTGCTGATGTACCTCGGTGCGTCGCTGAGCATCATGATCGGCGCGGTGCTGGCGTTCCTGCTGATGCGGCTGGTCCACCCGCCCACCGTGGCCGGCGATGCGTGGGCCGGCATGGCTGCACTGGCGGGCAGCTGGATCGGCGGCGGCGCCAACATGCTCGCCATGCGCGAGGTGTTCGATGTCGACGCCACCACCTTCGGCCAGTTTGCCGTGGTCGATGTGGGCGTGGGTTATGTGTAGATGGCGGTGCTGATCTTCATGGCCGGTCGCGCCGCCCGGATCGACGGCGCCAGCGGCGCTGATACCTCGGCGATCGATGCACTGAAGGCGCGCATCGCGCGCTTCCAGGCCGAGCACGAACGCATTCCCTCGTTGACCGACCTGATGCTGATCGTGGCGGTGGCCTTTGGCGGCGTCGGACTGGCCCACGCCATCGCCGCACCGCTGGCTGCGTGGTTCAAGGCGAACGTCGGCTGGTCAGCGCAGTTCAGCCTGGATGCGCCGTTTGTCTGGGTCGTGGTGTTGTCGAGCAGCCTTGGTCTGGTGCTCAGCTTCACCCGGGCGCGGACGCTGGAGGGGGCCGGTGCATCGAAGCTGGGGTCGCTGCTGCTGTACTTCCTGATCGCCTGCATCGGCATGCAGATGGACCTGCTGGCGCTGCTGGAGCGGCCCTTGCTGTTCCTGCTCGGGCTGATCTGGATCACCGTACACATCGTGCTGCTGTGGCTGCTGGGCCGGCTGCTGAACGTACCGTTCTTCTATTTCGCCATCGGGTCACAGTCGAACATCGGCGGACCGGCATCGGCGCCGGTGGTTGCCGCCGCGTTCCATCCCGCGCTGGCGCCGGTGGGTGTTCTGCTGGGCACGATGGGCTATGCCACCGGCACCTGTCTGGCCTATATCGTCGGCATAACCCTGCGCGCGCTGGCCTCGTAGCGCCGGGCTCTGCCCGGCGAGCGCGAAGCGCGGCTTCGTCGCGATCTGACCGAAGCCGCGTAGCGCCGGGCTCTGCCCGGCGAGCGCGCAGCGCGGCTTCTTCGTGACCTGAGCGGACAGCAGCCGGGCAGAGCCCGGCACTACGGCAGCGGCGCGCAGCGCGGCTTCAGCGCGATCTGGCCGAAGCCGCGTAGCGCCGGGCTCTGCCCGGCGAGCGCGCAGCGCGGCTTCAGCGTGATCTGACCGAAGAGCAGCCGGGCAGAGCCCGGCTCTACGCGACCGGGAGGCCGCGCTCCATCAGCCAGGCCCTGGCATCATCGGCATCCTGCTCGAACCAGGCCTGGGTCGAGCCCAGCCGGTACGTATACCCCCACGCGTCCATATCGGCCATCAGACGCGCGCTGCCCACGCCCGGCAGCTGTCCGGCCAGCACGATCTGCAGGTAGCAGGTGGCATCTTCCTCGGCTACCGAGTCGGTGGCATCGGTGTGCACCAGGGCGCGTCGCTCCGGCGGCAGCACGATCAGGTGGCAGGCCTCGTGCAGCATCGAATGCACCGGCGTGTCATCGCGCACGTACACGTTGCTGCCGATGATCCCGGCCTCGGGCTCGCCCCAGTAACTGCCGGGAATCGGCTCGCCCTCTGCCACGTGATGCAGCAGCAGGTCGTGCCGGGCAAGCAGCTGCCGGGCATCGGCAAAGGCAATGTCGCCCACGCAGGTCACGTCGGCTTCGGTCAGAGTGGTCGTCATGGCACGGCCGCACCCGCCCGTGCCTGGCACGGACGGGTAGGGGATCAGGGTTTGTCCGGCCCTTCGGGCAAGGCAACGGAAATATCCAGCACGTCATGCTGGCCATCCTTGACCAGGTCCACCTTCACCGCATCGGCGTCGATGTTGACGTACTTCTTGATGACATCGAGCAGCTCGCGCTGCAGCAGCGGCAGGTAGTCAGGACCACCGCGGTGGCTGCGTTCCTGCGCGATGATGATCTGCAGACGGTTCTTGGCGGTCTCGGCCGTGGTCTTTTTCGCTTTCAGGAAATCAAAAAGCCCCATGCTCAACCTCCAAACAACTTGCTGAAGAAGCCCTTCTTCTCCACGCTGGTGAAGCGCATCGGGCGCTCCTCGCCAAGAATGCGGCTTACCGCATCCTCATAGGCCTGGCCGGCTGCCGATTCGGTATCCAGAATGACCGGCTCGCCCTTGTTGGAGGCATTGAGCACGTCGCCGGATTCAGGCACCACGCCGATGGCCTTCAGGCCAAGCACTTCTTCCACATCGGTGATGCTGAGCATCTCACCGGTTTCCACGCGCGGCGGGCTGTAGCGGGTCAGCAGCAGGAAGGCCGGCACGCTCTGGCCCGATTCGGCCTTGTGCGTCTTCGAATCCAGCAGGCCGATGATGCGGTCCGAGTCACGTACCGAGGAGACTTCCGGATTCACCACCACCACGGCGCGGTCAGCGAAGTACATCGCCAGGAATGCGCCCTTCTCGATACCGGCCGGGGAATCGCAGATGACGAAATCGAAGCCGTCGGCAACCAGGTCCTTGAGCACCTTGCCCACGCCTTCCTGGGTCAGCGCGTCCTTGTCGCGGGTCTGCGAGGCAGCCAGCACGTACAGGTTGTCAAAGCGCTTGTCCTTGATCAGGGCCTGCTTGAGGGTGGCTTCGCCGTGCACGACGTTGACGAAGTCATACACCACGCGGCGCTCGCACCCCATGATCAGGTCCAGGTTGCGCAGGCCGACGTCGAAGTCGATCACCGCAACCTTCTTGCCACGGCGTGCCAGGCCGCAGGCAAGGCTTGCGCTGGTGGTTGTCTTGCCGACGCCGCCCTTGCCGGAGGTGACTACGATGATTTCAGCCAAAGGACTTCTCCTGGTTCTGCATTAGGTTGGTGCTGCGTCAATCCAGCGCAGCGATCTTGATCTGGTCCTGTTCCAGCCAGACCTGCACGGCCTTGCCGCGCAGGTTGTCCGGTACATCGTCCAACACCTTGTAATGGCCGGCAATGGCCACCAGCTCGGCATGGAACTCGCGGCAGAAAATACGCGCCGCGGTATTGCCCTGGGCACCGGCCAGCGCGCGACCGCGCAGGGTGCCATAGATATGGATGCTGCCGTCGGCGATGACCTCGGCGCCGGCGCCGACGGTGGCCATCACGGTCAGGTCGCAGTTTTCCGCATACAACTGCTGGCCCGAACGGACGTTGGCCAGCTGCATGCGGCCCGGCTTCGGCGCAGTGTCAGCCGGTGCGGCTACGCTGGCCACAGCGGCCGGGGCTGCGCGGCGAGGCTCACGTGCAGGCGCAGGCGGCGGCGCGGGAGCCGTCGCTGCCGCTGCCGGTTCGCTGCGCTCGTACTGGGCGCGGAACTTGGCCAGCAGGGGCAGGCCAAGCTGCTGTGACAGCAGGTCGATCTCCGAGGTGCCGTAGGCCAGCGCCACCGGCAGCACGCCAGCCCCGCGCAGCCCATCGAGCAGGGCGCGCGCGCTGTCCACATCGGGCGTGCGGCTGAGGCCGCCGAAATCGAGGATGACCGCCGCACGCCCGAACAGCTTGGGCGCACGGGCGACACGTTCCTGCATTTCCTGCACCAGCCGCGCGACATCCATGGTGCGGATGCGCAGATTGGCGATGCCTACCTGGCCGATCTTCAGTTCACCGGCCTGTTCGTAATCCATGTTCACTGCCACGCTCAGGTCCCCGTCGGCCGCTGTGCCTGCACCGGCAGGGTCCGGCCACGCGCCCATGGCACGTCCGGCAGCTTTCCGGCGTAGGTGTCGTTGACCCAGCTGTAGCTGCACAGCTCCTTGGCCAGCATGCTGGCGCGCACGTCCACCTGCGGCATGGTGTTCTGGCCCAGCTCGCGGAAGCCAAAGCTGCCGTGGAACAGCAGCGCGGCGTCGGCGCCGTGGTCGAGGAACACTTCGCAGGTCATCTGCGGGTAGCGCAGCTCGGCGTAGCTCTGGGCATCGGCGTAGAAGGCACGGCCGACGCCGCCACCACGGCGGCGGCTGGCCACCACGATGCGGTCGATATAGAAGAAGCTGCTGTCCAGGTTCTGCTTGAACCAGGCAAAGTTGCTGCTGTCGTGATCGCTGTGGCTGCCGAACCCGATCAGGAAGCCGGCCAGGTTGCCGTCGCGCTCGGCAACGCGGAAGTATTCCGCCTGTTCGTAGAACCGGTGCAGACGGTGCGCGTCCATCGGCAGGATCGCCAGGCCAGCATTGTTGTTCAAGGCCAGGACGGAATCGAGCTCGTGCTCGCGCACGTCGCGGATGACAATCGACATTGTGACTCCGTGGGGTAACGCGGTAGGCCCAGCGGGTGGACCTGTTCGCACGATTATTGCATGGGCCGCCGCCGCCGGGGTAAATGCTGGCATGACTTCCGTCGCACGGCAGCATTGCGGGTTCAGCCTACTATGCAGGCATGTTGGGAGCCCTCAGTCATACCCGCGTCCTCCGTCTGGCCGGTCTGTTCACCTGGATCATGGTCGGTCTGCCGTTGGCGTTGCTCGCCGCTGGCGACCCGTCGGCCATGCGTTGGGGGCTGTTGCTGTTTGCGGCGTATTTCATTTTTGGCGGGGCGTACTTCTGGTTGACCCGCGACCTGCGCAGCGGTCGCCACGCCAGCCTGTTCGACCGCGCCATGCTGCTGCTGCTGACCGTCTGCGCGCTCGCTGTGAGCTTCCTCAGTGGCTCAGGCCTGGGCAGCATTCTGATGATGGTCGCTGCCGGGGTGATTCCGTGGATGCTGCCGGCGCGCTTCGGCGTGTTCTGGCTGCTGGCCAGCCAGCTGGCGGTGGCGCCGGTCTACTACCTGTTCCTGCCATTCCCGCTGTTCGAGGCGGTGATGCAGTCACTGCTGTACGGCGGGTTCTCGATGTTCATCTTCGTGACCAGTCTGGTGGCCCGCCAGCAGACCGACGCGCGCGAAGAGCAGCGCCGTCTCAATACCGAACTGCGGGCCACCCGCGTGCTGCTGGCTGAGAGTGCGCGCGTCAACGAGCGCACCCGCATCTCGCGCGAGCTGCATGACCTGCTGGGCCATCACCTCACCGCGCTTAGCCTGAATCTGGAAGTGGCCGGCCACATCACCGAGGGCCGGGCCCAGGAGCATGTGCACCAGGCGCACACGCTGGCCCGTCTGCTGCTGACCGATGTGCGCGAAGCGGTCAGCCACCTGCGCGACAGCGGGGCGATCGACCTGGCCGCCGCACTGCGTCCGCTGGCCGAACAGGTACCGTCGCTGGACATCCATCTGGACATGCCCAGCCCGCTGAGCGTGGAAGACCCCGAGCGGGCCCACGTGCTGCTACGCTGCACGCAGGAAGCGATCACCAACGCGATCCGCCATTCCGGTGCGCGCAACCTGTGGATCAAGGTGCGGCGCGACGAGCAGGGTATCGTGCTGGAGGCCCGCGACGATGGTCGTGGTGCCGATGCGCTGCTGGTGGGAAATGGCTTGCGCGGCATGCGTGAACGCCTGCAGCAATGTGGTGGAGAGCTTCAGATCACAACCGGTCGCGGCGAAGGTTTCGGCCTGCGCGCGTCGGTCCCTGCGGCGCCGTCCCTGGCGCTCAGTACCGCCCCCGAAGGAGTGCGTTGATGATTCGCGTGTGTCTGGTGGACGACCAAACCCTGGTGCGGCAAGGCATCCGATCGCTGCTGGCGCTGGATGATGGCATCGAGGTGGTGGCCGAGGCGGGCGATGGACGGCAGGCTGTGGACGTGGTGCCGCAGGTCAAGCCGGACGTGGTGCTGATGGACATGCGCATGCCGGTGATGTCCGGGCTTGAAGCGCTGCAGATGCTGTCCAAGCTGCAGCAGTTGCCGCCGACCATCATCCTGACCACCTTCGACGATGACCAGCTGGTGCTGGCCGGGTTGAAGGCCGGCGCCAAGGGCTACCTGCTCAAGGACGTGACACTGGACCAGCTGGTCGGGGCGATCCGTACCGTGGCCGATGGGGGCTCGCTGGTCCAGCCGGCCGTGACCCAGCGGCTGCTTTCCGGGCTGGAGCACATGCGTAACGAGTTTGTCAGCCTGGACCGGCCCGATCCGCTCACAGACCGTGAAACCGAGATCCTGCGCCTGATGGCCAGCGGATTCTCCAACAAGGAGATCGCCAACTCTCTGGGCGTGGCCGAAGGCACCATCAAGAACCACGTCTCCAACATCCTTTCAAAGCTCGGCGTGCGCGACCGTACCCGCGCCGTGCTGAAGGCTTTTGAACTTCAGCTTGTCTAGACAAATCGCAGGCTAAACAACGGGTTGCGAAAAGCCTGAACAAAACAGGCCTGGCAGGCCCCTGTTGGCGGCGCTCGTGTTTGCGTTACCCTTCCGGACCCTGTGTGGAAGATTCCGGCGCCGGCAAGGAAACCGGTGCGCCAATCCAGATGAACAATGTCCGCGAAGCCTGCTAGGATTGGCGCTTCGCTTCAATATCAACCCGGCCGTGGGATCGGCCCCGGAGACCTCCTGAATGACCCGTATTATCGAGTTCCTGATCGCCCTGGGGATCGTGGCTGGCCTGTTCGTCATCATTGGCGTGTGTCTGCCGGGCGAGCGCCACATCACCGAGAGCATCGAGACCAACCGCAAGATGACGATCGTGTACGACACGGTCAACAGCCTGCGCCGTTTCAAGGATTGGAATCCGCTCCTGCTGCGCGATCCCGCTGCTGAACTGAAATTCTCCGGCCCGGCCTCCGGCGTCGGCGCCACCCTGGATTATGTGTCCAAGGACGCGTCGCTGGGCCAGGGCACCTGGAAGATCACCGAGAGCGAAGAAAACAAGCGCGTTGCCATCGCCATCGAGGACTCGTCCAAGGGCCATGACAAGGTGACCACGTTCAACCTCGAGCCGACCGGCAAGGGTGGCCGCAACGTCAAGATCACCCAGGACTACAGCGTCAAGTACGGCTTCGACCTGTTCGGTCGTTACGCCGGCCTGTATGTCAGCCGCCACATCGGCGATGACATGAAGCTGGGTCTTTCGCGCATGGCGAACATGCTGGCCACCGTGCCGAACGTGGACTACCGCCAGGCCGAGGCGCCGCTGAAGGATCTGGGCATCATCGAGGTGCCGGCTGAAGACCTGCTGGTGGTCAATGCCGGCAACGTGGAGCGTGGCGAAGCCACCATCACCAAGTCGATCCAGGACAACCAGGAGTGGATCAAGCGCGTGATGGAAGCCAACGGCCTGGAAGCTGCCGGTCCGATGCGCATCATCACCACCGATTTCGGTGCTGAGAAGTACGCCTTCGACGTGGCCCAGCCGGTCAGGAAGAAGGGTGCCGAAGGCGTTGCTGCTGAAGAGCTGGCAGTGAAGATCGACGGTGGCGCTCCGGTCAAGTACGTGCGCGCCGCACCGCACCGCTCGGCTCACGCGACCTATGTTGGCCACATGGCCGGCCTCGACATTGCCCGCAACGCCCTGCGTGCCTGGGCCGTGACCAACGGCAACGACGTGGTCGACCGTCCGTACGAAAGCTGGAACGACGGCGTGGCCAAGTCGTTCACCCAGGAAGGCACCTACGATATTTACTGGGCCGTCAAGTAAGCCCGGCAGCTGATGTAGCGCTTCAAACGAAAACGCGCCGCACATTGCGGCGCGTTTTTTTTGGTCCTCGTGCAGGAGAAGGAACGTGGTTTTCGCAACCGATAGACGTGCCCGCCAGCCCTCGTTGCTGGCCTTCCTGGGCGCATTGCTTGCCGGGACGGCGGTCGGCCTGTCCGCCTATGCCTCGCACGGGGTGAGTGATGCGCTTGCCCAGTCGCACCTCAACCTGGCGGCGGCATATGCCTTCGCCCATGGCGCGGTGCTGGCGGCGCTGGGCGCGCGAGCGCGTGGGGTCGTCGGCCATGTTGCGCTGTATCTGCTGCTGCTGGGCACGCTGCTGTTCGCCGGCAGCCTGGCCGGCGGGGCCCTGTGGCAATGGCCGACCCGGCTGGCACCGGTCGGCGGCACCACGCTCATGGTAGGCTGGCTGCTGTTGGCAGTGAACGCGCTGCGGCCCTGAGCCGAGCGCGGAAGTGGCAGCGGCAGCGCCAGCGGGGCAGAGCCCCGCTCTACGGCGATGCGACCGTTGGTCGTTACAGCGTGCGCCCTGGCCGGTCCACGATGACGGCTCACCGATCCGCCGTCACCGGCTGCGCTGCGGCTGCGGCGCGCCACGCGCGCAGCCCGATCACCGCCAGCACCAGAAACACCGCATACAGTGCCGCTGTCACGTGCAGCGACTTGACCATGTACATGCCGATGTAGACCACATCCACCGCCAGCCACATCCACCAGGCGGCCACATGGCGGCGGGCCTGCCACCATTGACCGACCAGGCTGAGGCTGGCCAGCATGGCGTCCAGCCAGGGCAGGGCGGCGTCGGTGTAGTGATGCATCAGCGCACCGAGCAGCACGCCGGCACCGAGCCCCGTGCTCAGATCGCGCACCAGCAGGCGCCGGGACAGCGCGACGATGGCGACCTTGCCATCGTCCTGCTGCCTGCCATGCCAGCTCAGCCAGCCGAACACCAGAAAGCCGCCGAAGGCCACCTGCAGCAGCGTGTCCGAATACAGCCGCGCTTCGGCAAACACCAGTGCGTACAGCGCGACCGACACCAGGCCCACCGGCCAGGCGATCAGCACGCGGCGTGACATCAGCCACACCCCGAGCATGCTGACGCCGGCGGCGGTCCATTCGAGAACGGCCGGGTTCATAGGCCGACGGTCACCGTCAGGCGTGCCTGGCGTGGCGCACCGGGGAACAGGTAGTAATCGCCCGCACTGCTGCCGGTGTCACGCCAGTAGACCGTGTTGAATACGTTGTCCACCGACAGGCGCCAGGTCAGCGGGCGCCCGCTTGCCTCGTGCTGCAGCCGCAGGCCGGCATCGAACACGCTGTAGCCCGGCGCGCGCGCCGCACCATCGGCGGTGGCCGGGTTGGCCGCGGCGTAGCGCCAGCCGCCGCTCACTGCCAGTCCTTCAACCTGTGGCAGGCGGTAATCCAGGTGCACGTTCGCGCGCAGCTTGGGCACATTGACCAGCTGGTGACCTTCATAGGCGGGGGTGCCCGCGTCGCGCGCACGGGCCTGCAGGAAACTGGCGCTGGCGGTGAGCTGCAGCCGCTCGGTCAACTGGCCATTGGCGGTCAGCTCCAGCCCGGTGTGGGTCTGCTGCCCGCGCTGGACGAAGCTGAAACCGGCGCTGCTGTCGTCCGGCATCGCATACTGGAACGGCTGTGAGGTGCGGAACAGCGCTGCCCCCAGTTGCAGGTCGGCAACGGGTGAATGCTTCAGGCCCACTTCCAGCTGGCGCGACAGCACCGGTGCCAGGAAGGTGCCTTCATTGGTGGTCCAGAACGGCGCTTCCTGGCCGAGCGCGATGCCGCGCACGTAGCTGGTGTAGAGGTTGGTGTCCGCATCCAGCTTCCAGATCACTGCCGCCTGCGGCAGGAAGCGCGACAGGCGGGTGTG
>JAAIGF010027104.1_pt1 | contig 14246 bp, 14 predicted proteins | sample 6487441 | NCBI WGS metagenome assembly JAAIGF01 (sample SAMN13974129, study PRJNA590717) | phyllosphere metagenome | biome: pepper field; feature: multiple bacterial spot infested pepper fields; material: pepper leaves; isolation source: leaves from pepper fields | host: Capsicum annuum ... | reverse complement strand
TTCGCCGCGACCCTGCTGTTCACCCTGACCGCCGCGGACGGGAGCCTCACCCTCGACCGCTGGGCGGCGCTGTTCGATCCCGCGCGCGCGGCGGCCTACCGGCCGGTCTGGGCGGGCCTGATCAACTCCCTGATCCTCGCGGTCGTGACCGTGGCGATCGTCCTCGTCGTGCTCGCCCCGACGATGGTCCTGGTCGCGCTGCGCTACCCGCGGCTGCGACGAGTGTTCGAGTTCTTCGCGCTCCTGCCGATCACGATCCCGGCGATCGTGCTGGTCGTCGGCCTCGCCCCGATCTACCTGACGATCGGCCGGTCGCTCGGCACGGGAGCGTGGACCCTCGCCTTCGCGTACGGGGTGGTCGTCCTGCCCTTCGCCTACCGCTCCATCCAGGCATCCATCGACGCCGTCGACCTGCAGACGCTCACCGAGGCGGCCCGCACACTCGGCGCCGGGTGGCCGACGGTGCTGCTGCGCGTCATCGCGCCGAACCTGCGACAGGGGCTGCTCGCGGCATCCCTCATCACCGTGGCCGTCGTCCTCGGGGAGTTCACGATCGCGTCGCTCCTGAACCGTCAGGTGCTGCAGACGGGACTCGTCCTCATCAACAAGCAGGATGCCTGGGCCTCGGCGATCTTCACGTTGCTCGCCCTCGCCTTCGCGTTCGCGCTCCTGCTCATCATCGGCCGCGCGGGACGCGTCGGCGCCGGAAGGAAGACCCCATGACCATCGACGCCACCGCTGCTGCACGGGCGCTCCCGCGGACCGCGGACAATCACCTGCTGGCCGCCGCCGGAGACGGCACCCGCGTGGAGCTCCGTGGCATCGTGAAGGACTTCGGTGCGACCAGGGTGCTCCACGGGGTCGACCTCGACATCGCCCCGGGAGAGTTCGTGTCGCTGCTGGGTCCGTCCGGATGCGGCAAGACGACGGCGCTCCGAGTGATCTCGGGCCTCGAGGACGCAACGGCCGGCGTCGTGTCGTTCGGCGGCACGGATGTCTCGCGCACGCCCACGAACAAGCGCGACATCGGCATGGTGTTCCAGGCGTACTCGCTCTTCCCGCACCTGCGCGTCGTCGACAACGTCGCGTTCGGGCTCCGCCGCCGCAAGGTGGATGCCCGGACCTCGCGTCGTCGGGCCGGCGAAGCCCTCGAGCTCGTCGGTCTGGACCACCTCGCTGACCGCTACCCGCACCAGCTCTCCGGGGGTCAGCAGCAGCGGGTCGCGTTGGCCCGTGCGCTCGTGACCGAGCCCAGGGTCCTGCTCCTGGACGAGCCGCTGTCGGCCCTCGACGCCAAGGTCCGCGTGCAACTGCGCGACGAGATCCGCCGCATCCAGCTGCGCCTGGGGACGACCACCGTCTTCGTCACCCATGACCAGGAGGAGGCGCTGGCGGTCTCTGACCGGATCGCGGTGATGGATGCCGGTCGTATCGAGCAGATCGGCTCTCCCGAAGAGCTCTACCGTCGTCCCGCGACACCCCGTGTCGCCGCGTTCATCGGACTGTCGAGCTCCGTGCCGGGGGTCGCCCGCGGCGGCACCGTCATGGTCTGGGGCGCCGAGGTCCCGGCGCAGTCGGCGGTTCCGGACGGCGACGTCGACGTGCTTCTGCGCCCCGAGCACGTGCTCCTGGTGGGTGCGGGGTCCGGGGTCGGTGCAGTCGTCGAAGAGAGCACGTTCCTCGGCAGCTTCCGCCGCTCCCTCGTGCGCACCGATGACGGAACCCTGGTGCGCCTGCAGCATGCCGCCGAGGACCGTCTCGAGTTCGGGGAGCGGGTCCACATCGCCGTCGCGCCCGTGCCCGTCGTCACGACGGAGCGCGCAAGGCCGCGGTGAGGCCTCAGACCTCGACGTCGACGGCCATCCGGCCGCCGGTCACGCTGCGGATGTACCCGGCGACCTCCTGGTGCGCGGGGTGCGCCTGGTAGGCGTCGAGGGCATCGAGGTCGTCGAGGTCGATCACGAGAGCGACGTCGGCATTGCTCTCGGGCACGGCGACGTTGACGCCCACGCTGAGGGAGCGGATGACGGGCACGACGCCGACCAGCCCCTCGAGCAGACGCGCGACCTCGGCTGCGTGCGCAGCGCGCGTCTCGGCGTCGTCGGCGGCCATCTTCCACATCACGATGTGGCGGATCATGCTCGGGCGCTCTCGGTCAGGGCCGTGCGCAGGCGGTCGGCCGACACGCGCCAGTGCGCGTGCAGGTCCCCGTCGATCAAGACGACGGGGATCTTCTCCCACCACGTCGCGTAGAGCTCCGCGTCGTCGGCGATCGACAGCTCCTCGACGTCGACCTGACCCTTGGGGAGGTCCGCGACGACGGTGTCGACGATCTCGCGGGCGACGTCGCAGAGGTGGCAGTCGGGTTTGGAGATGAGGGTGAGTGCGGTCACGGCATCCATTCTCACCCGGGAATGGAGGCCGCGGACGCAACACGAAGCGCCCCGACGACCGGCGAACCGGTCGGGGGCGCTTGGTGTGCGATGCCGCTTACTTCTTGTTGCGGCGCTGGTGGCGAGTCTTGCGAAGCAGCTTGCGGTGCTTCTTCTTCGCCATGCGCTTGCGGCGCTTCTTGATGACTGAACCCACGGTAAACCTCACTAAGTCGGGGTCTGGACGCGCAGTGTGGGCGTCCGGGAACGGCAAGACGGAAAAATGCCTCGGATCAGTCTAGCCGACGTCAGCGATAGGACGTTGCAAAGCTGCTGTGACGGCGGTTTCGGGAACGCGGTAGCTGCGACCGAAGCGGACGGCGGGAAGCTCGCCGGAGTGCACCAGGCGATAGACGGTCATTTTCGACACGCGCATGAGGTCAGCGACCTCAGCGACAGTGAGAAAGCGCACATCCGAGATGTCCGACATGTCCGTCCCCTTATGAATATGCGATCCCCCGCAGATTCCTCCACATTAGGGGTTCAGCGGGACGCGTGTAAACCTGTGTGACTCGTGGGGCGTGCGAGGCTCAGCGACCGGGGAGCTTGTTGAAGACGCTCGTCACCGCGTGCTTCGCCGACGCGGCTGCTCGACCCACAACCTCGGCGGCATGAGCGGCGCTCTCGGTGAGGGCGTGCGGCGTCGCCGCATCCTCGTCGTCGACGGCGAAGAAGGGGAACAGCCAGTCGTCGACGGCGTCGAGGGGTGCCGGAGACAGGCTGTAGTACCGGTGCTGCCCGTCCTCGCGGACGGAGACGAGGGATGCCTCCCGAAGCACCTTGAGGTGTTTGGAGACCGTCGGCTGGCTCACGCCGAGCGCCGACACGATCTGGGAGACGCTCGTCCCCTTCTCCCCCGACGCCCCGCGTTCGCGGAGGAGCTGGAGGATGTCCCGACGGGTTCCGTCGGCGATCACGTCGAAGATGTCCGCCATGGCATTAGGTTAGCCCGCCCGCGCGCGGGAGTACCATGACAACGATCCGAACGAGGAAGGGGCGCTGATGACGGGCCTGGCCGTCGACGAGCGCGCCCCCCGGCGCGGACCGGCGTGGCATCGCCGCGCATTCTCCGCGATGCGCGACCTCGCCACGGCGTCGCCGTCCCGCTTCGCCGTCCTCATCTTCTCGGCGCTCATCCTGCTGTTCACGGCGATCTTCTCGTTGCCCGTGATGGCGTCGGACGGGCAGGTCACCCCGCTCCCCGATGCGCTGTTCACCGCGGTGTCGACGATCTGCGTCACGGGACTCGCGACGGTCGACATGGCGACCCACTGGTCTCCGCTCGGCCACGTCGTGGTCTTCATCGGCGTCAACGTGGGCGCCCTCGGCGTGCTCACCCTCGCCTCGATCCTCGGCCTCGTCATCTCGAAGCGATTGGGCCTGCGAGCCAAGCTCCTCGCCGCCGGCGACAGCAACCCGATGCGCGCCCACGGCGGCCCGGTCAACGAGGGCCAAGCCGTCCGGCTGGGCGAGGTCGGCCAGCTGCTGGCGACCGTCGCCCTGTCGACCCTCGTGATCGAGGCCGCCCTCGCGGTCCTCCTCTACCCGATGCTGCTCGCCAGCGGGGTCGACGCACTGACCGCCCTGTGGGAGGCCCCGTACTACGCCGCGATGGCGTTCACGAACACGGGGTTCTCACCGAATGCCGAAGGCCTCGCACCCTTCGCCCAGAACTACCTCCTGCTGAGCGTCCTCATGGTGGGCGTCTTCCTCGGCTCGATCGGGTTCCCCGTCATCTACGCCCTGTGGAAGCACCACTGGCACGTGCGCAAGTGGTCGATCCACGTGAAGCTCACGCTCATCACGACCGTCGTCCTGTTCGTCGCGGGAGCGATCGCCTTCGTCATCCTCGAGTACGGGAACCCGAAGACCTTCGGCACGATGGATGCCTGGGACACCACCTTCCAGGCTCTGTTCCTCTCCGCGATGACCCGCTCGGGCGGATTCTCGATCATCGACATCGGAGAGCTGCACGAGTCGTCGATCGTCGTCGGATCCATGCTCATGTTCGTCGGCGGCGGCTCGGCCTCGACCGCCGGCGGCATCAAGGTCACGACGCTCGCGGTCCTCGCCCTCGCGGTGTGGTCCGAGGCGAAGGGACGTCCGAGCGTCTCGGCGTTCGGCCGCCGCATCCCGAGTGACGTGCAGCGCGTCGCGCTGTCCGTCGTCGCGTGGGGTGCGACGATCGTGGCCCTGTCGACCATCACCATCGCCCACCTGACCAAAGCGCCCCTCGACGAGGTGCTCTTCGACGTCGTGTCGGGCTTCGCAACGGTCGGCCTGTCGACGGGGCTGACGCAGGAGCTGCCCGACCCCGCCGTCTTCGTCATGGCGCTGACGATGTTCATGGGACGCGTTGGTACAGTCACACTCGCGGCCGCCGTGGCCGCGACCAGCCGAACGCAGCACTATGCGCTGCCCGTGGAAAGGCCCATCGTTGGTTGAGCAGTTGCGCAGCGATTCGCCCGTCCTCGTCATCGGACTCGGTCGCTTCGGCGCCGCGTGCGCGGGCGAGCTCGACCGGCTCGACCGAGATGTCCTCGCGATCGACGACAGCCTCGACCTCGTGCAGAAGTGGTCGGAGCGCGTCACGCACGCCGTCCAGGCCGACGCGCGCAACATCGAGGCGCTGAAGCAGATCGGCGCGCAGGACTTCCAGGTCGCCGTCGTCGCCGTCGGCTCCTCGATCGAGGCATCCGTCCTCATCACCGCCAACCTCGTCGACCTCAAGGTCCCGCAGATCTGGGCCAAGGCGGTCTCGCAATCGCACGGCAAGATCCTCGCCCGCGTCGGAGCGAACCACGTCATCTACCCTGAGCGCGAGGCCGGCGAGCGCGTCGCCCACCTCGTGAGCGGCCGGATGCTCGACTTCATCCGGTTCGACGACGACTTCGTGCTGGCCAAGATGTACCCGCCGCGCTTCATCCGCGGGGTCGGCCTGAACGAATCCGGAGTCCGCTCGAAGTACAACGTCACCGTGGTCGGCGTGAAGAGCCCCGGCAAGCCGTTCCGCTACGCAGAAGCGACGACGGTCGTCACCAACCACGACCTCATCATCGTGTCCGGGACGAACTCCGACATCGAGCGGTTCGCGTCGCTCGACCGCTGAGCCCCGCGCCGGGGTTCAGCGTCAGATCTCCCGCTGCGCGTTCGCGAGAAGACGCGCGAGGAGGTCGGCGAGCTCGGCCCGCTCACTCTCGCTGAACCCGTCCAGCAGCCGCTCATCGTGAGCGAGCGCGCGGGGCATCTCGCGCTCGACGACGGCGCGCCCGGCATCCGTCAACGACAGCTGCACCGCCCGACCGTCGCGGTCGGAACGCTCGCGACGCAAGAGGCCGACCGACTCGAGCCGCGTCGTGAGCTTCGTCGTCGCCGCCCCGCTGAGCATCGTCTCGGCGGTCACCTCGCTCGCGCGGAGCGGGCGATCCATTCGGGCGAGGACGCAGAGGACGTCGAACTCGGATCGCGAGACACCGCTGTCGGCGAGCAGACGTTCGATCTGGGCCGTGGCGAGTGCGCTCGTCCGGTTGAGTCTGCCCCAGACATCGATGGGCGCGGTGTCCATCGCGGGCATCGACGCCGCCCAGGCAGCACGGATGCGGTCGATCAGGTCGGCGCGCTCGGTCACGAATCCACTGTAGCCGCGCCCGCCTAAATAGTTCACCAGTAAATCATCGGTGTACAATCGGAGGAATGACCGCCCTCGACACCGGAACCACCTCGACCACCCCCGCTCCCGAGACCACCGCTCCGCGCCTGCTCTCGCAGCCGCCCGCCGTCTGGGCCATCGCCTTCGCCGCGATGATCGCGTTCATGGGGATCGGGCTCGTCGGCCCCATCCTCCCCACGGTCGCCGCCACGCTGCACGCCGCCCCGGTCGAGACGTCGTTCCTGTTCACGAGCTACCTCGCGGTGACCGCGTCGGCGATGTTCTTCACCAGTTGGCTGTCGACCCGCATCGGGACGCGCGCGGTGATGATCCTGGGACTCTCCGTCATCGCCCTCGCCGCCGTCGGGTGCGCTCTGTCGCCGACGATCGGCGCCCTGATCGCGTGCCGCGCCGTGTGGGGACTCGGCAATGCGCTGTTCCTCTCGACCGCGCTCGCATCGATCGTCTCGGCATCCGGTGGGCGCAGCGAGCACGCCGTCATCTTCTACGAAGCGGCGCTCGGCATCGGACTGGCCGTCGGGCCGCTCGTGGGCGGCCTGCTCGGCGAGATCGGCTGGTTCGCGGCGTTCTGGGGAACGGCATCCCTCCTCGCCGTCGGCGTCGTCGCCCTGCTCACCCTCGTCCGCGATCCCGGGCATGCCGCGCAGCGCAGCTCGGTCGGTGCGCCCTTCCGCGCCTTCGCCGACAAGGGACTGCTCGCGATCAGCGTCGTCGCCTTCCTCTACAACGCCGGCTTCTTCGTCACCCTGTCGTATACGCCGTACGCCCTCGAGCTGCCGGCGGTCGGCATCGGCCTGGTCATGATGGGCTTCGGCATCGGCCTCGCGATCGCCGGCGTGCTCATCGCTCCGCGCCTCACGAAGCGGTACTCGGTCGTCCAGGTGCTGTTCTGGTTCCTCGTCGCGTTCGCCGCGACTCACGTTGCCGCCTCGCTCAGCGCGGGCTCGCGCCCCCTGCTCGTCCTCTGCGTCGTGCTCCTGGGCGTCGAGATCGGCGCCGTCAACACGATCCTCACCGAAGCGGCGATGGAGGCGACGACCCTGCCGCGCGCCGTCGCGAGCTCGGCCTACTCCGGGTTCCGCTTCTTCGGCGGCGCCATCGGCGCACCCGTCGGCACCGCCCTCGCGGTGTACGGCGTCGGTGCCCCCTATGCGGCCGCTGCGGTGTCTGCCGCAGTCGGCGCAGCGATCCTCTTCGCCGTGCGCCGCGTCGTGGGCCGAGCCGACCACACGGCGGTGCTCACCGAGCGCACGACGGCCGAGGATCTCACGCTCGGCGACGCCTGAGCGCCGGCGTCAGACGCCGGTCGCGAGCTCCCGCGCGCGGGCCAGCGCGGCATCCGTCGCCTGCGAGAAGAGACCGTCGAGGTTCCCCGTCTGCAGGACGCCGATAGCCCGCTCGGTCGTACCCTTCGGGCTCGTGACCCGGCGGCGGAGCTCGGCGGGATCCTCACCGGATGCCGCGAGCAGCGCGGTCGCGCCGATGAAGGTCTGCTCCGCCATGAGGCGCGCATCGGCCTCGTCGAAGCCCTTGCCCCGTGCGGCCTCGGTGAGGGCCTCGACCAGCAGGAAGACATATGCAGGGCCTGACCCCGAGATGGTCGAGAGCGCATCGATCTGCGTCTCGGGCACCTCGATGACCACACCGCACGTCTCGAACAGCCGTCGCACGAGTGCGACGTGCTCCGGCGTCGCGGTCGATCCGGCAGCGAGGCCGGTGACCGCCTTGCCGACGACCGCCGGCGTGTTCGGCATCGAGCGGATGACGGGGATCCCGGGACCGACGATGGCTTCAAAGGTCTCGATCGTGACACCCGCGGCCAGGCTGACCACGATCGTCCCCGGCCGCAGCGCTCCCGCGATCTCGCGCAGCACGTCGGGGACCAGGGCGGGCTTCACGCCGATCAGGAGGATGTCGGCGGATGCCGCGGCATCCGTATTCGCGCTCGGTTCGTCCGCCAGCGCGATGCTCGTCACCGCGTCGAGACCGTCGAGCTCGCGAGCCTTGGCGGCGGTGCGGTTGGTCACGACGACCGACGTCGCCTCTCCGGAGCGCGCGATGCCCTGGGCGATCGCACCTCCCATGGAACCTGCTCCGAGAATGGCGACGGGAGGAAGGTGGTGCGTCATGCCCCCATCCTGTCACCGACCTCACTGCACGCGCCGGACGCAAGAGGCTGGGACCCTCGGAGGGGCCCGGCCTATCATCGGGTCATGACCCTCCTCGACGGAATCTCGTCCCGCATCATCGACACGGACCGCCTGGGCGTCAACATTCTCGAGCGCGCCGGCGACGACCCCGCGACCAGCCCCGACCGGACCGTCGTCCTCCTCCACGGTGGGCTCTCGTCGGCTCTCGTGTGGCAGGAGCTCATGCAGGACCTGCCTGCGGAGTTCCGCATCGTCGCGATCGATCTTCGCGGGTTCGGCGGAACGGAGCACATGCCCGTCGACGCGAGCCGCGGCATCCGCGACCTCAGCGACGATGTCGCCGCCGTGCTGTCGCAGCTCGACATCGACACCCCGCACCTCGTCGGCTGGGACCTCGGCGGAGCGGTCGCGCTGCAGTACACGCTCGACCATCCGGTGCGGACGATCCTGCTCGAATCGCCCGTCTCTCCCTACGGGCTCGGCGGCACGCGCCTGGACGGCACGCGGCTGACGGACGACGATGCCGGATGCGGCGCGGGCATGGCGAACGCGGAGTTCGTCCGCCGCCTCACCGCGCGGGAGTCCGGCGACGAGGCTCCCACCTCCCCCCGCAGCATCTTCCGCGCGTCGTTCGTAGCGGAGGATTTCACCACCGAGCACGAGGACCTCTGGATCGAGGCGATGCTGTCGACCTCGACCGCGACCGGCAACTACCCGGGCGAGGCTGTCCCCAGCCCGCACTGGCCGGGCTACGCGCCGGGCCGGTTCGGCGTGCTGAACGCCCTCGCACCGTCGCACTTCGACGTGTCCGCCATCGTCGATCTGCCGGTCAAACCCACCATCCTGTGGGTGCGCGGCGTCCTCGACCCGATCATCTCGGACACGTCCTTCTCCGACCCGAACCACCTCGGCGCGCTCGGGATCCTGCCGGACTGGCCGGGCGCCGACGTCGCCCCTGCCCAGCCGATGGTGTCGCAGACCCGCGAGGTCCTGCGCCGCTACACGGATGCCGGGGGCACCGCGACCGAGCTCGCGCTCCCCGGCGTCGGCCACACACCCCACCTGGAACGTCCTGCCGTCTTCCGTCGCGCGCTGCTGGAACTGACGGGATACATCGGGTCTCCGGCATCCCCCGCCCCGCCGACCGAGGCGATCATCCTCAGCTCGTCCGACTGACCGGGGCGCTCAGCGCTTCGCGTCGAAGAAGGCGCGCAGCAGGTCGGCCGACTCCCCCGCGCGCACCCCGCCGAGGACTTCGGCGCGGTGTGGCATCCGCCTGTCGCGCAGCAGGTCGTGGACCGACCCGGCCGCACCCGCCTTCTCATCCCACGCGCCGAAGACGACCCGACCGACGCGCGTCTGCAGGATCGCCCCCGCGCACATGACGCACGGCTCGAGGGTGACGACGAGGGTGCACTCCTCGAGGTTCCACGACCCGAGAGCGGATGCCGCCGCCCGCAGCGCGACGATCTCGGCGTGCGCGAGCGGATCCCCGTCGCGCTCGCGCAGATTCCGGCCTTCGCCGATGATGCGGCCCGCGCGCATGACGGCGGCGCCGACGGGCACATCGCCGTGCGCGGGGGCGGATGCCGCCAGTTCCAGCGCCCGGACCATCGCCGCATCGTCGGCGGCGGGGACGGGCAGACTCACGAGGTCAGCGTAGCCCCGGTACCCTTGGGCTCATGCGTGTGCACGTCGCCGACCACCCCCTCATCACCCACAAGCTCACGGTGCTGCGCGACAAGCGCACCACCTCGCCAGTCTTCCGCCAGTTGACGGAGGAGCTCATCACGCTCCTCGCCTACGAGGCGACCCGCGGCGTCCGCGTCGAGGAGATCGAGATCGACACCCCGGTCACCCGGACGACGGGCCTGAAGATCAGCGAGCCCCGCCCGCTGGTCGTGCCGATCCTCCGCGCCGGCCTCGGCATGCTCGAGGGCATGACGAAGCTGCTGCCGACGGCCGAGGTCGGCTTCCTCGGGATGGCCCGCAACGAGGAGACCTTCGAGCCGTACACGTACGCCGAACGCCTCCCCGACGACCTGAGCGACCGCCAGTGCTTCGTCCTCGACCCGATGCTCGCCACGGGCGGCTCGCTCGGCGCCGCGATCGACTTCCTCTTCGCGCGCGGCGCGCAGGACGTCACCGCGGTCTGCATCCTCGCGGCTCCCGAAGGACTCGCCGCGATCGAGAAGCAGGTCGGCGACCGCGACGTGACCCTCGTCCTGGGCGCTCTGGACGAGCGGCTCAACGAGAAGGGCTACATCGTGCCCGGCCTCGGCGACGCGGGCGACCGTCTCTACGGCACGGTTTGAGTCGGCACGGTCTGAGGCTGCACGGTTTGAACCTCGTGCCGCGCGGACGCTGACGGGCTTCCGACCAGCCGCGCGAAGGCGCTGAGCCGGGCCACCCCATCGGGCGTTCGCGGGAGGTCGTCGAGCAGCCCCGTGCTGTAGACGACGTACGCTGTGTGCATCGCTCTCGACACGGCCACGTTGATGCGGTTCTGCAGCAGCAGGAACTCGAGTCCGCGCGGTGCATCCCGTCCTGACGACGCTGCGAGTGAGACGATGACGACGGCCGCTTCCTGACCCTGGAAGCGGTCCACCGTCCCGACACGGACGCCGGGGAACCCGGCGGCGACGAGCGCTTCTTCGACCAGGACCTGCTGCGCGTTGTACGGCGTCACGACGATGACATCCTCGGGCGCGAGCGGGCGGGGCCCGCCGCCGTCGGTCCACGGGATGCCGCTCAGCTCCCGGACGATCCGCACGACCTCGTCCGCCTCCTCGGGCGACTGCGTCGCGTTGCGGGTGTGGGCGATGGGCACGGGGATCACCCCGGCCGGCACACCCTCGAGACGTCGCAGGGCGGTGTCGGGGTGCGCCTCGAGCTGCCCTTCATAGGCGAGCTGCGACACGGGCTCGGCCACCTCGGGGCGCATCCGCCGCGTGCGGGCGAGGAAATACCCTCGATCGGCGGGGATCACGGCGTGGCCGTCCATGACCCACCCGAGCGCGGAGGTGTCGACCGGCTCGGGATGGGTCCCCTGGCTCACCTGCGGCAGTTGCTGCGGGTCGCCGAGGAGGAGCAGCCTTCTCGCGGCGGCCGAGACCGCGATGGTCGAGGCGAGCGAGAACTGGCCCGCCTCGTCGATCACGAGAAGATCGAGCGAGCGGCGCGCGACGCGTCCGGAATGGGTGAGGTCCCAGGCCGTGCCGCCGACCACGAAGCCGGCAGGCTGCGCATCGATGTAGGCGGCCAGCTGATTCTTCGCGATGACGGTGAAACGCTCCCGGCCCGTCGCGGGCCCCTTCGGCGCCTTGGCGACCTGTGCGGCGTCCAACCCGGCCTCGACGATCCGGTCGAGCATGTGCTCGACGACGTTATGCGACTGGGCGACGACCCCGACACGGAATCCGCGCTCGCGGACGAGCCGCGCGACGACATGGGACCCGACGTAGGTCTTGCCGGTCCCCGGGGGACCCTGCACGGCGAGGTATCCGTCGGACAGCCCGGCGAGGGCTGCGGCGATGTCGGCGACGTCGTCACCGGTGCGCGGCAACGGTGCAGGCAGACGCGGCGGACGGCGCAGCAGCAGGTCGGTCGCGGGATCCGTCGGCAGGGCCGGGGCGGAGGCCAGGACCGCGTCGGCCCACTCGTCGATGGCGGCCTGCTGGCTTCCCGCGCGCGGCGGGGCGGGCGGGGTGAGCGCGACGGGGAGTTCCTGCCACGTGAATCCCTGGTAGGCGTTCTCCGCGATCACGACGCCGTCCTCGAGAACGTCGACGACCGAGACGGACCGCGCCGCGTGGATCCAGCGCGGACTGGTCTCGATGGGGAACGGTGCCGGCAGCTCGTACAGGGCGTACGGGTTCTGACCGACCGTGATGCGCGTCCCGGGGGCGAACTCGCCGCGGATCTCGATGACGCGTCTGACCGCGGTGAGACCCTCCGGGCGGTGCCAGTCGGTGAGCACACGGCACCGATCACGATCGATCACGACCACGTCGCGCGTGTCCTCCCACACCGACACCGGTTCACGGAGGCGCAGGAAATGCGTCGCCCAGAACGTCTTCGCCTCGCGCGGGTAGTAGTCGATGGCCGCCGCCCCGAGCCGGAGTGCCTGCGCGACCGATTCGTCCTCGGCATCGTCGGCGAACCGCGAGAGCGCCTCGGCCCGCGGGGAGGGCTCGTACACGGCCTCGCCGGCATCGGGCTCCCGAGAAGGCGTCAGCTTCGCCTCGCGCGCGCGGTCGACGAGCCAGTCCCGCAGGCGCCGCGTCGACACGCAGTCGTAGCGGTTGTAGTCGGCGAGGTCGTCGAGGATGACTTGTGCAGCCGCGACATCGCCGGCATCCTGCAGGGCGCGCGCCTCGACGTAGCGGACGATCGAGTCGTCGCCGCGCTGCACGTCGCTGGTGCGGACTTCGTCGCCCATGTAGAGCGGCTCGAGCTTCTTGATGGAGTACGAGCGCGACCCCACCCGCAACGCCCGGCGGACGATCGGATAGAGATCGACGAACACGCCGTCGCGCAGCAGACGGTCGACAGCCGCCTCGCCCACCCCGTGACGTGCCGCCATGGCGAGCAGGTGCGTGGGCTCGTACGGCGCGTAGTGGTAGATGTGCATCCCGGGATGTGCGCGCCGCCGGACGGCGACGAACTCGAGGAAGTCCTCGAGGGCGCGCTTCTCGTCGGCGAACGAATGCGCCCAGAGCGCCGAATACTGCTCCGTCTCATCGACCCAGCCGAACAGGTAGTCGATCCCCCACTGCACGGCCGCGCCCTCGGTGTAGAGCGGATCGCCTTCGAAGTCGAAGAACAGGTCGCCGTGATCCGGTCGAGGCAGTGCTCCCAGGGCTTTGGGGAAGACGACGTCGAAGGTCGGGACCGCTGGGCTCGTCTGCGCGGGGGCGTCGTCGACTCCACCGGCGGGGCTCTCGAGCTGCAGTCGCGCCTGGGTGCGGAGTCCCGAGAAGGTGTCCCACGACATCCGCGGCGGTGCCTCGCGGGATGCCGCGAGGTCGTCGATCGTGGCGACGCCCGCCGCGCGGAGGCGGTCGCGCTGGACGGGCCGCATCCCCGCGACGAGGAGGAGGTCCCGGTGCGCGACGACCTCGAGGTCGCACGTGGCGCATCGTCCGCAGGCGATCACGCGGAGCTCGCCGCGGTCATCGCCCCAGGGGATGGGCTCTCCGGCGGCGCCGGCGGCGAGGCTCCGGTCGGCGATGAGGGCGCGGAGCCGGTCGCGGCGCAGCGAGAAGACGGGCATCAGGTCGCGGACGGCGTGGGTCGAGACCGACCCGTCGCCCAGCAGCAGTTGGACCTCGGCGGCGCGCGGCACCCCGAGTCGGTCGAGCTGGTCCACGTATGCCGCGAGCTGCATGAGGGCCGTGACGCGCGCGTGACGCGCCAGCTTGGTGTCCTGCACGACCCAGCGCCCATCGACGCCGCGCACGAGGAAGTCCGCGAAGCCGACGAACTCCTCGGTCGAGAAGGCCGCTTGGTAGATCACATGGACGGCGGGGTCGGCGAGCGCCGCATCGGTCGCGGCGACGGCGGCCGCGAGGCCTGCGGCATCCGACGACCTCGTCTCGGGGATCTCGACGACCGCACCCGGATGCGCGTCTCGGTAGGCCTCGTAGACCCGCCGCTCGTGCTGCGTCCCGAGCCGGCCCGCCCGCTCCAGAGTGAGATCCTCGGGGTCCTCGACCGCCGCGATCCGGCCGAGCTTCGCGTCGATCGCCCGCAGCCAGGCGAATTCACACTCGGCCGCGGCTTTCAGATCGCTCGCGCTCCAGACGATCCGGCCGTCGTCTTCGATGTATCGCATGATCCCCTTTCGGGAACCGACACTATCCGCGGTCTCCGACACTCTCGCCGAGCATGCCCCGACGCCACGAATCCATGCGCTGTTGGGCGAACGTCGTCCCGAGCTCGTGGCGCATCTCGGGATGCTCCGCCCAGAATCGGATGGAGGCGTAGATGAGC
>JAAIGF010064429.1_pt1 | contig 14248 bp, 15 predicted proteins | sample 6487441 | NCBI WGS metagenome assembly JAAIGF01 (sample SAMN13974129, study PRJNA590717) | phyllosphere metagenome | biome: pepper field; feature: multiple bacterial spot infested pepper fields; material: pepper leaves; isolation source: leaves from pepper fields | host: Capsicum annuum ... | reverse complement strand
CCATCAGCCGTCCCGAGCATGGTCACCCTGAGCTGTAACCCAACCGAGGCTGGCTACGGCCGTATCAGGAAGTGGTTGCGACACATGGTTACGGGAACCGACTGCCTAGCAATTTTATGGCTCGGCAGCGAGCTCGCCGAGCCGGACTCGCGACGTCGCCTAAGGCAACGGTTGCAGGACCGCGAGAGGGGCGGCTTGATCTCAGGACTCCGTCATGCGCTTTGCCTCAGGACTGGCTGATTCAGCGGTCGCCACTGAGTCTTGCGCCGAGCGTCGCTGCCAATCTCGGACCCACCACGTTGGGATAGGCAGCCTGGCCGACCAGTCGTCCCTGCAACATCATCGCCCCAAGGGCGGAGTGCTCATATTCGACCCGCGCGAAGAGAGGTCTCGACTGGAAGCGTCCTCTCCATGCGGTGAGGCAGGTGCGGTCGGTCGACGTCGGGCTCGGCACGGAGCCCGGAACGTAGGGGAGCGCTGCATGAACCGTGTCGCTGACTGGTCCAACGCGCATCCGTCGCCTCGGGAGGTTCGGGCTGCATTGGATGGAAAATCGTCCAGAGGGTTCGGCCGGCGGATCTACGGTCTCGCTCCGGCCTACTCCGGCCTCTTCTGGTCCAAGCCCGATACACCGGACGTTTCAGGGAAAAGAGTTGGGTCGGGGCCGCAAAATGATGGTGGTCGAGGTGCACCAATGGACAAACATCGGACCAATTGTGCGTTTTCGCTAGCGGTGGAGTGCGATCGGGTGCTAGCGTCGCGGCTCACGGGCAGCCTCTCAACGCTTCAGGAGATGCGGACGGACAGTGCGTCGGTTCCCTCCTCTTGGCTGAGGTCGCTGCTTCGCTGCGCCTTGGATATGAAGGCGCAGGAACTCGCAGTTCATCGCATCGCAGTGCTCGAGGAGGAGCTTTGTTCGAACGACGACAGACGGAAATCGTAGGCCGGGTGCGCTCCGCGGCAGCCATCGCGGCGGTAGCTACGCTCGCTGCGGGTCTCGCCGGATGCGCTGGTGGCGACGGAAGCTCCGGGATGGACGGCGACACCGTCCAGATGTTCACCTGGGTCGGTAGCCCTGACGAAGAAGCGCAATGGCAGGCGTACGCCGATGCGGCGCAGCTCGCCGATTCAGATACCAGTATCGCCTTCTCGGGGCCGGCGATCGGTTCCTATTACACGAAGCTCAGCACGCAGCTGCGTGGTTCCGACGCCCCGTGCGTCATCACCCTCCAGAACGGGCAGGTGCCGCGTTTCTCCTCTGCCCTGGTGCCGCTCGGCGACTTGGCCGAGGAGGCTGGGGTCGACATCGGCGACTACGACCCTTCGATGATCTCGCAGCTCTCCGAGGGCGGCGAGGTGTACGCGTTGCCGTATGACGCCGAGCCCATGGTGATGTACTACAACAAGGAACTCTTCGCCGCCGCCGGTGTCGCGGAGCCCGAAATCGGCTGGACGACCGACGATTTCCTCGAGGCCGCTCGTGCCACGACCGGTGATGGTGTCTACGGCTTCGCCGTCGGGCAGGGAATCGGTGGCGTCGGGCTGTGGATGGCCGCGAACGGCGAGTCGTATGTGTCGGACGATGGTGTCGCCGATCTCGAGAATGAGGCGCTGCGAGAGCGGTTCCAGTTCGTCGTCGACCTGGCCACCACGGAGGGTGTCTCGCGTCCGCTGGAGGCCTCTGGCGGGACGTTCCCGGACATCGATGAGTTCAGCTCCGGCCAGGCGGCCATGTTTATCAATGGCACGTGGGATCTCACCCATCAGCAGTCCGAGATCGGCGAGGACAATCTCGGCGTGGCCACGGTGCCGAGCGATGATGGCGTGCCGCGTGGAACGATCGCGGGAACGGGTTTCGCGGTCACGGAGTCCTGCAGCGACAAGGAAGCGGCATTCGACGCGATCGCAGCGATGACCAGTGCCGAGGCGCAGCAGTCCATCGCGGTCTCGCGCAAGCAGGTTCCGGCACGCTCGGACTCGCTGGAGGCGTGGAAGAGCGCCGTCGGGGCTGAGGCAGCTGATGTGGTGGCCGCGCTGACGGAGAACGGTGAGATCGGCAACACCGCCACCGACGGGGACAAGATCAATACGTTGTTCTCCCAGTACGCGGTGAACGCCTTCTCGGGGCGAGCTTCCGTCGACGAGGTGCTGCAGCAGGTTTCGGACGGACTCAGCCGGTGACTGTCGGCCTCACGGGTCCCGCCTCGAGCGCCGCTGCGGTGCTCGAGGCGGGACCGCCCGAGGGCAACCGGAGGGCGTCGCCGCGGCGAGCGAGGACCTCACAGTGGGCGGGCTGGTTGTTCGTCCTGCCCGGGCTCATCGGACTGCTGCTGTTCGTCGTCGCACCTGTCGTCGCCTCCTTCGTGCTCGGCTTCTTCGACTACAGCCTGCTGGGCGGGGGAGAGTTCACCGGGGTCGCGAACTTCGCGGCGCTCATCCGTGACCCGGCGTTCTTGAACAGCGTCGTCGTAACGACCGTGTTCGTGGTCGTCTACACGCCGCTCAACATGGCCCTCTCCTTGGGTATGGCGCTCTGGTTGCGTACGCGCCTGGGCGGCAAGAAGTGGCTGCGGGTCATCTTCCTCATCCCCGCGTTGTCGCCGACGGTCGCCAACGCGGTCGTGTTCCGGCTGCTGTTCCAGCAGGACGGGGCCGTGAACGAATCGTTGCGATCGATAGGACTGCCGGGTGCGCCTTGGCTGAGCGACGGCGGATGGGCGCTTGCGGCGATCATCATCGTGTCGCTGTGGCAGTCGTTCGGTTACAACATGATCGTGCTCGGGGCGGGCCTCGACGGCATTAATCAGGACGTCGTCGACGCCTCTCGCATCGACGGCGCGGGGCCGTGGCGACGTTTCCGGTCGATCACCCTGCCGCTGCTGAGCCCTGCATTGTTCTTCACGACCATCCTCACCGTCATTGGCGCCTGGCAGGTGTTCATCCAGGCCTACGTCATCACCGGAGGCGGACCCGGCGACAGCACGACGACCATCGTGATGTACCTCTACCGCACGGGTTTCACCTACGACGAGCTCGGCTACGCGTCGACGATCGCGGCGGCGCTGTTCGTCATCATCGCCCTGGTCACCCTCGTGCAGGTGTGGGGGCAGAAGAAGTGGGTGCACTATGACTGAGATCACTCGAGTCCCCGTCGCTGGCCGGTCAGGATCGCTGCGCGGACGGGCATGGCTGCGCGGACTCAACACTGCGGCCGCATGGGCGGTCGGCGTGCTGTTCGCGTTCCCGCTGATCTGGACCTTCTTCACTGCGCTGAAGCCGAGCAACGAGGTGTTCGGTCGGGGGCTCAGCCTCTTCGGCACCGAGATCCTCTGGTCGAACTTCGTCGATGCATGGCAGCAGATCGACTTCGGCCGGCTGCTGCTCAACTCGCTCACCGTCGCCGCGATTTCCACGGTCCTGACGTTGGTGGTGGCGACGTTGACGGCGTATGCGTTCTCGAGGTTGCGGTTCCGAGGCAAGAACGCGCTGTTCGTGCTCTTCGTTCTCACGTTGACGGTGCCCGGAGAGATGGCTCTCGTGCCCCTCTACCTCGGCTTCGATGCGGTGCGGCTCACGGACACGTGGATCGCGCTGATCATGCCGGGGCTCTTCGGGGCCTTCGGAACGTTCCTCCTGCGTCAGTTCATGCTCCAGATCCCGGTCGAGCTCGAGGAGGCGGCCAGGATCGACGGCGCATCGACCTTCACGGTGCTCACCCGCATCATCGTGCCGTTGGTGAAGCCGGCGCTCTCCGTGCTCGCGGTGTTCGCGTTCCTCGGCAGCTGGAACAACTTCCTCTGGCCGCTGATCATCTTGAACTCCTCGTCGAAGTGGACGATCCCGCTCGGTATCGCCGGTTTCTCCACGCAGACCGGAACACAGTGGGAGCTGCTGATGGCCGCCTGCATTCTGACCATCCTCCCCGTCATCATCGTCGTCGTGCTGGCGCAGCGGCAGCTGGTCGCTGCCATCCAAGCCGGAGCCTTCGGCGGCCGGTGACCCCCATCGCCAACGATCGGAAGCACACATGACCCATGAAGTCCCCGGAATCGACACCGCGCAACTGCCCGGCGAGGTCGACGTATCCGACAACTCCGAAGCCCTCGCGGCAGTCCGTGCCGTGATCGATGCCGGGCCGTACTCGGACGACTGGACGTCGCTGCAGGCCTATGAGCCGCCCGAGTGGTACCGCGACGCGAAGTTCGGCATCTTCATCCACTGGGGCGTCTACTCGGTGCCGGCCTTCAATAACGAGTGGTATTCGCGAAACATGTACCGCGAGGACACTGCCGAGTTCCGGCACCACGTCGAGCGGTACGGCGCTCACCGCGACTTCGGATACAAGGACTTCATCCCGTCCTTCACGATGGACGCTTTCGATCCGGACGCTTGGGCGAAGCTGTTCCGCGAGGCCGGAGCGCAGTACGTCGTTCCGGTCGCTGAGCACCACGACGGCTTCGCGATGTACGACACCGCTCGATCGCGGTGGAGCGCCGCCCAGATGGGCCCCCGTCGCGACGTCTTCGGCGACCTCTCCGGCGCGGTCGACCGCGCATGGATGGTCCGCGGCGCCTCATCGCACCGAGCCGAGCACTGGTTTTTCATGAACGGCGGAGCGCGCTTCGACTCCGATGTGCTCGACCCGCAGTTCCAGGACTTCTACGGGCCGGCCCAACGCGAGGAGACCGCTCCGAACGAGCGATTCCTCGAGGACTGGTTGCTGCGCACCGTGGAGATCATCGACCGCTATCGCCCCCAGGTGCTCTGGTTCGACTGGTGGCTCGAGCACCCCGCGTTCAAGCCCTACATCAAGCAGCTCGCTGCGTACTACTACAACCGTGCCGCGAGCTGGGGCCGCGAGGTCGTCATCGCATACAAGTGGGACGCTTTCGCTCCAGGCGCGGCGGTCTACGACATCGAGCGCGGCACCATGGGCGCCATCCGGCCTGACGTCTGGCAGAACGACACCGCGGTGTCCAAGAGCGCCTGGTCCTGGGTCGAGAACCATGAGTACAAGACCGCGGAGAACCTGATCGCTGAGCTCGCCGACGTGGTGTCCAAGAACGGCAATCTTCTGCTGAACATCGGGCCGAAGCCTGATGGCACTATCCCGGAGCTGGAGCAGCAGATCCTGCGCACCCTCGGCGCCTGGCTCGCCGAGAACGGCGAAGCCATCTACGGCACGAGGCCGTGGAAGATCTCGGGGGAGGGGCCCACCGAGGTGACCGTGGGATCGATGGTCGATGGAGCTCCGGCGGACTTCTGCAGTGCAGACTTCCGGTTCACGGCGCGACAGCACGTCACCGGGGACTACGTCTACGCGGTCCCGCTCGGACGTCCCAGCGACGGACAGCTGCGCATCCGATCGTTCGGCTCTGGGGCGGGTCTGCTCGGACGGCGGATCAAGGAGGTGACGCTTCTCGGCGATCCGAGCCCCGTCGTATGGACTCAGACCGCCACGGAGTTGACTGTGCAGGGCGATGGCGAACGGGCGATCAAGCTCTTCCTCGAGCCGGAGGCCGTGCAGGCTCGCCACGACTTCCTGCACCAGGACTGACGAGGACACCAAAACCCATGCCGCATTCGGTCCCAGAGATCCGATGTCTCAGTATGGTGAGTCCATGGCAGTGACCGACGCCGCGATTCTGCGCATTAAGGACATGATCGTCTCCGGCGAGCTGGCTCCAGGCAGCCGGCTCCCTCCGGAGAAGGAGCTCAGCGAGACGCTCGGCCTATCCCGCAACTCGTTGCGGGAAGCCGTCAAGGCGCTCGAGGTCATCCGTGTTCTGGATGTGCGGCGAGGCGACGGCACCTACGTCACGAGCCTCCAGCCGAAGCTGCTGCTCGAGGCCATGTCGTTCGTCGTCGATCTGCACCAGGATGATTCTGTTCTGGAGATTCTTCAGGTGCGCCGGATGCTCGAGCCTCAAGCCGCTGCCCTGGCGGCTCGAGTCATCGACGCAGAGCAGCTGACCGACGTGGGTCGGCTGCTCGATGAGCTCGCTGACGACGCGGACATCGAGGCGCTCGTGGCGCACGATGTGGAGTTCCACAGCCGCATCGCCGCCGCAGCCGGGAACGCGTATCTCTCGAGCCTGCTCGACTCTCTGTCGAGCCACACGGTCCGGGCACGGGTCTGGCGAGGCATCACCGAAGGCGGGTCGGTGGTTCGCACCATCGATGAGCACCGAGCGATCTTGCAAGCGCTCGAACGTCACGACGCGGAGCTGGCCCAGGCGCTCATGACGTCGCACGTCTCTGGCGTCGAGCACTGGCTGCGAAAGGCGCGCTGATGAAGGTCGCACTGCACTCCGAAATCCGCGCTGGCGCGGAAGCCTCGTATATCGAACGGCACACGACGATTCCGGACGACCTCGTCGCGGCGTTCGAGCGCCTCGGAATCCATGATTGGACGATCTGGCGCTCGGGAACGAGGTTGTTCCATCTCGTCGACTGCGACGACTGGGATGCTGCGTTGACCGCTCTGCGCGACGACCCGGCCGACCATGCGTGGCAGGCGGATATCGGGCGCTTCGTCGTCATGTTCCGCGATGCTGCCGGTGCCGAGGGCCAGGCTCCGCTGCACGAGGTGTGGGACCTGCGCGAGCAGCGCACTCGTTGACCTGTGAAGTCGGTCATCGATGCACACCTGCATCTCTGGGATCCCGGGCACGCGCGGATCCCATGGATCGAGGGCAGCCCGCTCGAGCGCCCCATGCTGCCGTCCCACGTCGACGGAGGCGGAGCCGAGCGGTGGATCTTCGTGGAGACCGACGCGAGGTCGAGCCCTCTCGATGAGGTCACCTGGGTGGAGAGCCTCCGATGGGCAGGGCTGGTGGGCATCGTCGCCGATATCGATCTCGGTGCGGAGGGCCTGCGTGACGATCTTGCGGTCCTGGGAGCTCATCCCCTTGTCAGGGGAGGGCGACACCTGCTGCAGGACCTGCCTGCTGGTGCTCTGCGGGAGTCGGGGTTCGGGCGGGGCCTGCGCGCGGTTGCCGACGCCGGTATGGTCTTCGACGCGTGCGTGACGTGGAGCCAGCTGAACGAGCTCACTGTGCTGCTGCGAACGGGCGGGGGCGGCTCGGTCGTGCTCGACCATCTCGGGAAGCCGCCGATCGACGCCGGTATCGATTCCGAGCCGGGGCGGGCCTGGCTCGCGGCACTGCGGAGCCTCGCTGATCTCGACGGTGTGAGTGTGAAGCTCTCAGGGCTGCGGGCCGAGGCCCCGCATGTGCGCAGTCTGCGCGTGCACGCCCCCGGCTTCCTCGCCGCTGCCCTTGAGGTGTTCGGCCCGGATCGCTGCATGCTCGGCAGCGACTGGCCGGTGAGCACAGGTGCCGTTGCCGGGTTCTCTACCGCCGAGTGGTTCGAGATGGTGCGTGGTGTTGCGGGCGCCGAGTGGGCACGTGTTGCAGCGGGTACCGCCGAGCGGGTCTATCGGTTGGGGTGAACGAGCGCAGGTGCGATGAGACCTGTTTCGGCGAGTTCATCCCAGAGGGCGTCGGGGATCTCAGCGGCCAGCATGCGCAGGTTGTCCGCGAGAGCGGTTGCGCGTGCTGTGCCGACTGCGACCGTGTCGACCGCCGGATGGCGCAGCGGGAAGCGCAGCGCCGCTGCCGGCAGAGGAACGCCATGCCGCTCGCAGATCTCGCGCAGGCGCTGCACCCGCCGCAGCAGCCGCTCGGGCACTGCGCCGTAATCGTAATGAGCACGAGCTGGTTCCTGTGCGGCGAGCAGGCCCGAGTTGAACACGCCGACGGCGATGACCCGCACACCGCGCTCCTCGCAGAGGGGGAGCAGCTCGTCGGCGGCGGGCTGTTCGAGCAAGGTGTAGCGCCCGGCGATCATCACCACATCGAGGTCGCCCTCGCGCACCGCGCGGCTCGCTGCCTGCACGCTGTTGACCCCGACGCCGATCTCGTCGACGACGCCCTCTTCGCGCAGCGCTGCGAGGGCCGGTAGGCCCAGGCGCAATCCCTCATCGAGGTCGTAGACGTCGGGGTCGTGCAGGAGCACCGTGTCGATGCGGTCGAGACCGAGGCGCGCCAGTGAGGCGTCGAGGCTGCGGGTGATGCCTGATGAACTCGGGTCGAAACGGCGGGTCAGGTCGTCCGGGACAGCGAACCCATGAGCGAGGTCATCACCCGTCGGAGCGGGGTTGGTCTCGAGCAGCCGCCCGACCTTCGTGGAGATGGTGAACTCGTTACGTGGGCGCCGGCGGAGGAACGCGCCGAGTCGCTGCTCGCTCAGACCGAGACCGTAATGGGGTGCGGTGTCGTAGTAGCGCACACCTCCGGCCCATGCCGCTTCGAGTACTTCCGTCGCCTGCGCGTCGCTCACCGTTTTGTAGAGGTTGCCGATGGAGGCGCCGCCGAAGCCCAAGCTGCTCACACTGCCACCACCGCAGGCTCGCGCCACGTGAAATCGACGATGGAGGCGGGGTGCATCTCGGTCCCCGCTCCCGGTGCTGTGGGCGTCAGGTAGCGGCCGGCGCGGATGACCGTTGGAGTGATGAAGTGCTCGTGCAGGTGATCGACGAACTCGATCATGCGGTGCTCCATAGTGCCTGAGATCGCCACGAAATCGAACATCGACAGATGCTGCACCGCTTCGCAAAGACCGACACCGCCAGCATGCGGACAGACCCGAACCCCGAACTTCGCGGCCAGGAGGAGGATCGCGACGTTCTCATTCACCCCTCCGACCCGAGCGGCGTCGATCTGTAGGACGGACAGCGCATCGGCTTGCAGAAATTGCTTGAACATGACCCGGTTGTGGACGTGCTCGCCTGTAGCCACCGGCGTCGGGGCGATGCCCCGGGCGATGGCGGCATGACCGAGCACGTCATCGGGGCTGGTCGGTTCCTCAACCCAGGCGATATCGAAGGGCTGCAGCGCGCGAACCCATCGAATGGCTTCGTCGACATTCCAGCGCTGATTCGCGTCGATCGCGATCGGGAACCCATCCCCGCAGATCTCCCGCGCGATGCGCATGCGCCGCACGTCGTCATCGAGATCGGCGCCGACCTTCAACTTGATCTGCTGATAGCCCTCGGCGATCGCCTCCCGGCAGAGCCGAGCGAGCTTCTCGTCGCTGTACCCAAGCCACCCCGGAGTCGTCGTGTACGCCGGGTAGCCCTGCTCGAGCAACGTCGCTTCGCGATCCGCCCGCCCAGGAGCCGCAGCGCGAAGGATGTCGATCGCCTCGTCCCTGGTGAGCGCGTCGCTGAGGTAGCGGTAGTCGACGAGATCGGCGAGTTGCTCGGGGGTCATGCGGCTCAGAACCTGCCACAGCGGCAGCCCGGCGCGCTTCGCTTTCAGATCCCAGAGGGCGTTGATGACCGCACCGATCGCCATGTGCATGACGCCCTTCTCGGGCCCCAACCACCGCAGCTGCGAATCATGGGCGAGAAGACGCCACGTCGCTCCCATGTCGTCCAGCAGCCCCTCCACTTCCGCCCCGAGGAGGTGCTCGCGAAGCACCTCGATCGCAGCAACCTGCACATCGTTGCCCCGACCGATCGTGAACGCGAAGGCGTGACCCTCCAAGCCATCATCGGCATCCGTCCCGACCACCACATAAGCGGCCGAGTAATCGGGATCCGGATTCATCGCGTCGGAGCCGTCAAGACTGGCTGAAGTCGGAAAGCGGACGTCAGCCGTTCTCAGCGACGTGATGGTGGTCATAGTTCCTCCTGCTCGGAAGAATAAACATCCGATCTATCGCGCGTCAACCGCTACGCTGGCGGTGAGGTCGGGGCTTCACTGGCCTCAAAGTTCGGACCTTAGGAGGAAAATGATGAAGTTTGCGCGCATCGGACCGACTGGTGAGGAAATCCCCGTCGTCGTCGTCGAAGACGGATATCTCGACCTCCGCACGATCACGTCCGATATCGACGGGTCGTTCTTGGCTCGCGACATGACGCACGTCGAAGCTGCAGTAGCTGGGGGATCGCTGCCGCGTATCCCGGGGACTGGCCAGCGCGTGGGCGCACCGATCGCGAGGCCATCATCGATCATCTGCATCGGCATGAACTACGCCGCCCACGCCGCCGAATCCGGGGCGAACCCGCCCGAGGACCTGGTCATCTTCCACAAGGCCGCCAACACCATCGCGGGCCCCTTCGATGATGTGGTGCTGCCGCCGGGCAGCACGAAGACCGACTGGGAGGTCGAGCTCGGTGTCGTCATCGGACGACGCGCGACCTACCTCGAGTCGCCGGCTCAGGCCCGATCCCACATCGCCGGATACGTGCTGGCGAACGATTTGTCCGAGCGTGAATGGCAGCTCGAACGCTCCGGAGGGCAATGGAGCAAAGGCAAATCCTTCCCGGGCTTCTCCCCGATCGGTCCGTGGCTGGTGACAGCCGAAGACCTCGACCCGGATAACTCTCGTCTGCGGAGCTTCGTCAACGGGCAGGCGCGGCAGGACTCCTCGACGGCAGATCTCATCTTCAGCGTCGACGAGATCATCTACCGCCTCAGCCAGTTCCTCGCACTCGAACCTGGAGACCTCGTGCTCACGGGAACACCCGAAGGTGTCGCCTTGTCAGGGCGATTTCCCTACCTCGGGACCGGGGACGTCATCGAACTCGAGATCGACGCGCTCGGGCGGCAGCGCCAGGTCGTGCGATGAACACCTTCAGTGGTCTCAACGCGATGGTCACCGGCGGCGCCAGCGGCATCGGCGCGGCGATCGTCTCGCGATTGCGTGATGAGGGCGCACGCGTCGCCGTGCTGGACTTATCCCCGCCTGACGGAGACCGCGACGCGTACTCCGTCGACGTCCGCGATGACACGGCAGTGCGTGCAGCTGTCCAGTCGTTCGCCGAGCAGGCGGACGGGATCGACATCGTCGTGAACAACGCGGGAATTGGCGCACAGGGAACCATCGAAGCCAACGACGACGACGAGTGGCACCGCGTCCTCGACGTGAACCTCCTGGGCGCCGTTCGGCTTTCTCGGGCCGCACTGCCCTGGCTTCGTGCCTCGCGAGCGCCCGCGATCGTGAACATGTGCTCCATCGCCGCCTCGGCCGGACTGCCGCGACGCGCGCTATACGGCGCCAGCAAGGGTGCCCTGGTCGCTCTCACTCTGCAGATGGCCGCCGACCACATCGGTGAGGGGATCAGAGTGAATGCCGTGAGTCCGGGGACTGCTGCGACACCTTGGGTGCTGCGCCTGCTCGAGAACGCTGCAGATCCTGTCGCAGAGCGAGCCGCCCTCGAAGCCCGACAGCCGCACGGACGACTCGTGGCCGCCGATGAAGTAGCCGATGCTGTCGCATACCTGGCCAGCCCCAGAGCCGGCTCGACGACCGGGACGGTACTCGAAGTCGATGGGGGCATGTCGGGGCTGCGGGTGCGTACGCTGCACGAGAGAGTGAGGCAAGATCGCCGATAATGCCTGTTCTGTCTGCACCGCTGGCGACGCGAGTCACGGACCGGAGGGGGTCAGCCTCCCTAGGGTGCAACCGCCAGAGAAAGGACTCGTCGCCAGCCTCGAGCCGTAGGTCGTGGTGCCGGCGGCTTGGTCGCGGTCCTCAGTTTGCCCCTATGCGTGGCCTCGTTCGGGGGCTAGCCTCCGAGGATGCGTCGCTTTCCGGGGGTCCTCGCCGCTGCTCTGCTGGTCTCTGGGTTGGCGGTGTTGCCTTCTGCGCCGGCTGCGGCGGTGAATGCGCAGCTGACGTTCGAAGGCTCCGCGCGCGCCTATTCCGGCACCGTGCTGGGTCCGATTGGCTTCCCGGCGACGACATTCACCAGCGATTCTGCCGGTGGTAACGTGGTCGGGGCCTTCAACGGTGGCGCGACTTGGCAGCCGCTCGGTACACCGCTGGCGGATGCGTTCAGTGAGGACCGGACGGCACCGTATCTCGGGCTGCGGCCGCGCGCGAACAATGCCGCGTCGCCCTCGGATACGACCTACGTGTTCGACGGCGGGAGCCCCGCTGCGGGCTGGGGGTTCGCGCTCGGCGACATCGAAGCAGAGCGGCTGACCATCTCGGCAACGCGACTCGACGGCAGCGCGGCTACTGTCGATGAGCTCGGATTCCAGGGCGGCTACAACACTTGCGACTTCGCCCGGTCGAGCGCGAACTGCTCCTCGAACCCGCCCGTCAACCCGGTGCCGACCGCTGTGCCGGAGGTCATCGATCCGGCCGCGACGGAGCTCGTCGTCGCAGACACGATCACTTGCGCAAGTCTCAGCAGCTGCGACACCGCAGGCGCATCGGTCGCGTTCCTGCCGACCGTGCCGCTGTCCACCCTCACCGTCCGCTCCACCTGGATCGTCGGGCTGCCTACCTACCAGACCTGGTTCGCTATGGCCGATCAGCCGGTCGCCGGCATCGCATTGAACAGTGACCGTCAGCCTGAACCCGGCATGCCGGTCGAGCTTGTCGATGACGACGGCTCCGTGCTCGAGAGCACCACTACCGACGAGGCGGGATCGTACGTGTTCCCCAGCGTGCTCGAGGGCGCCGACCTGGCCCTGCGCCTGCCCGACACGGCGACCTCATGCATGCGGGCCGGCGCCGACGTCCCGGTCTCTGTCGACGGCTCTCCGGCCCCGGAACTCGTCGCCACCGCCCTCGCCGGCGTCTCCGGCGTCGTCACCGACCAGGAGGGCACCGCCCTCGCTGGGGTCACCGTGACAGCCGCGCGCGACGGCGTCCGGCTCGACACGACCACCACCGGAACGGGCGGCTCGTATGAACTGACCGCCCTCACCGACGGCCCGCTGACGGTGAATGCCGAAGGCCCCGCCGGCGTCGCACCGGTGACCGCGGAAGTCGTCCTCGACTGCGCGGACATCCAGATCGCTCCGCTGGCGCTGCAGCTGCCGGACGACGGACCCGGGCAGGAGCCGGCGCCCGGCGAGCCGGGGGAGGAGCCTGCCCCGAGCGAGCCCGGACCGGGCGCCCCCCAGCCGGAGACCCCGGACGCGTCGACACCTTCGGCGCCCGCCGCACCGGCAGCTGATGCGACGCAGACCAGCGACCAGCTCGCTGATACCGGCGCGCACACCTGGTCGGCCTTCGCAGCCGCAGGCAGCCTGCTCGTTTTCGGAGTGCTACTCGCCGCAGCCGGAGCGCGTCGACGCGCTGATCATTAATGAATCCCAGAAGCGATGGCCGACTGGTGCTGTCGCCGCGGCCAAAGCGGCTGGGACCGATAAGGCGCATTCTGTCTGCTACGAGCCCCTGCCGTTATTGGTTGGCCGGAGGTGCGGCGTGAACCAGGGCAAGCACGCGATTGCCGAGTAGTGCGCCCCTGAACACGGTGGCAGCGAGGACATCGAGAAGCGAGACACCAGCGGCCGGGTCCTTCGTCGTGAAGGCATCGAAACCGGCGAGAGCGATGACGAGGCCAGTGTCGTCGGCGGTCCAGCCGTAGCTGAGCTCCGCGACGTCGCTGAGGCAGTCGTGGAGCGCGTCGAGATTGCGTCCGTAGTACGCCGGGAAGTCGAGCTTGCTCGCCATCTCGTCGTGGAGGTCTGACTCGGTCGACCAGTTGGTCAGATCAGCGGTGATGATGCGGTACCCAAGTGGCCGTAGGCTCTCGACCACTTCGTCCAGGGCGGACGCTGTCGGGAACATGCTGATTGGCCCGCTTTGGGCCAGCTGCCAGTCGATGCTCCCGTCATCCGCCAACCAAGCGCTCATGCGCCGACTCTACGGCCGACACGGCGGAGGGGAGGACGAGGGTGCCATTACGCCGATAATATTGAGTATGTAACCTCTCGCGTAGTCGCCCTGCCTGGTTGGCGGCGACGCTCCCAGCCGAGCCTGACGCAACGCGGAGGTTCAAGGTGAGCGATCGCAGTCCGCGCTCGGCCCTGCTCGGTCGTTCGTGGCTTCAGCCCGTTCCGGCCATGGCAAAGAGTGCCGCCGCGGGTGCCCACATTTTGCCCACATTTGGGTGATTCGACCAGTGTTGGTGTGCTGCGAACAGTGTTCCTATGTTGCCTCGTTTTCAGGCATCGAGCTTCTGAATCCTGCCGTACCGGGAGCCCCAATCGGGTTCAAATCCCACCGTCACCGCCGCTGAAAACCCCTGGCTATCCAGGGGTTTTCTGCTTTTCCGGACTGCTCCGCCGCCCGCCTCGCTAGGCTCGACCCGCTGCGCAGGCGGTGGGACATCGGGGGATCGACGTGCGATTGATGCTTTCGGAGCGGGGCGAACGGAGGCTGACGAGCCGGCCCGCCATCGTGCTCACCATTGGGACCGCTTTCCTGCTCGCAGGCT
>JAAIGF010232849.1_pt1 | contig 14283 bp, 14 predicted proteins | sample 6487441 | NCBI WGS metagenome assembly JAAIGF01 (sample SAMN13974129, study PRJNA590717) | phyllosphere metagenome | biome: pepper field; feature: multiple bacterial spot infested pepper fields; material: pepper leaves; isolation source: leaves from pepper fields | host: Capsicum annuum ... | reverse complement strand
CTGAATATCGCCCTTGAGAGCGGGTCGATCTACCCGAGCATGCCCGTCGAAGGATACACCGCGCCGGAAGCGCTGGCCGGCATCGCCGACCTCGCCTACAGCGACAGCGCGGCACCGCTCTTTGACGCGACGTGGCCGAACGCCGCCGTCGGCCAGGCGTACGGCGATGGGGTCCAGGGCTTCCTCACGGGACAGCTCTCGGCCAACGACGCCCTCGCCCGTATGGACGCCGCCTTCAACGGCTGAAGCGCACCATCTTGTCCTCTCGGGGTGCGACGGATCTGTCGCACCCCGAGGTGACTTTCCTTCTACCTAGTTGAGGAATCGATATCCCATGGCAATTGCCACAGCTGCAAGCGTGGACGCAACATCCCCCGCACGTCGCCGGCGACGTTACCGCGGCTTTGCTCACAGCGTCTGGTGGTTCGTTCTGCCCGCCGCGGCGCTCTACCTCTTCGTCGTTGTGTACCCGAGCGTTCGAGGGAGCCTCTACGCCTTCACCGACTGGGACGGCATCACTCCGAATCCGCAGTGGGTCGGGTTGGACCAGTTCGCCCGTATCTGGACGGATCCCGCAGGGGCGACAGCCATCGCCAACACCGCGATCATCGCGGTTGCGGTAACGGTGATCCAGAATGTCGTTGGGCTGCTCATCGCTCTCGGCCTGAACTCGCGAATCAAGTCACGCAACATTCTTCGCGTAGTCATCTTCGCGCCCGTCGTCATCACCTCCATCGCGGTCGGCTTCCTCTGGAAGAACCTGCTCGCGCCCAACGGTGCCCTCAACCAAGCGCTCGAAGCTGTCGGGCTCGGCGCTCTGCAGCAGAACTGGCTCGGCAACCCGGACACCGCCCTCTGGTCGGTGATCCTGGTGGTCTTCTGGCAGTTCGTCGGTTACTCGATGGTCATCTTCCTTGCCGGACTGCAGGGAATCCCGCAGGAGATCCTCGAAGCCGCCGCCATCGACGGGGCGGGCCCGATCCGACGATTCTGGTCCGTGGTACGCCCGCTTCTCACCCCGGCGATCACGATCAACGTCATGCTGTCGCTCATCTCCGGCCTCAAACTGTTCGACCAGGTGCTGGCCATGACCGGCGGAGGGCCAGGCGGAGCGACCGCCACGATCTCCACCCTGATCTACACCAACGCCTTCAACCTCGGACGATTCGGATACGGAGCTGCGCTGGCCCTCGTCCTCAGCGTCTTCGTCGCAGTCGCCGCGATCATCCAGTACCGCCTGCTCACCCGTCAGGAGCGTTGACATGTACCGATACACCTGGCGAACGGGGATCCTCGAGGTCATCATGATCCTCGTCGGGCTCATCTTCCTGTTCCCCATCTACATGCTCGTCAACCTGGCGCTCAAAGCCCCCGGGGACCAGAGCACAGCACTCTCTCCCGTCCGCCAGCCGACCTTCGACAACTTCACCGCGGCCTGGCTGCAGGGCGGGTTCGGCGAAGCGCTCCTCAACAGCGTCATCGTCACCGTCACCGTGGTGGTCCTCACTATCGTCCTGGCATCCGCTGCGGCGTATCCGCTGTCCCGACTGGGATCGCGATGGTCTAGGTGGACCTTCGTCGGCTTCCTCGCCGGGCTCCTGTTGCCGGTGCAGCTCGCCCTGTTGCCCCTGTACCAGAGCATCCGTGACCTCGGACTTCTGGGCACGCTTCCTGGTGTCATCATCGTGTACGTCGGTGGAGGGATGCCTTTCGCGATCTTCCTCTATGCGGGGTTCATGCGAGCACTTCCCTCCGAGTACGAAGAAGCCGCAGCCATCGACGGAGCGCATGCGTTCCAGACGTTCTGGCAGGTCATGTTCCCACTCGTGCGGCCGATCACGGGCACTATCGCGATCCTCACCGCCGTCGGCACCTGGAACGACTTCCTGATCCCGCTCCTGTATCTCTCGGGCACGGATCAGCAGACGATGACCGTCGCGATCTACGGTTTCGTCGGACAGTACGGCTCAGAGTGGAACCTGATCTTCGCCGGCATCATCATCAGCGTGCTGCCCATCCTCATCGCGTACTTCTTCATGCAGAAGTACATCGTCCAAGGCTTCGCGGGCGGGCTGAAAGGCTGACCCATCAGCTAGTCGATCCCGCATCGACCACCACCCCAATAAGGAGTTCACCGCATGACTGAATCGACAGCACCCGCCTCCTCGACCGATCTGCGGATCGTCGACGCAACGTTCGACGGCCCCCACGGTCCGGTACCGATCCGCATCTATAAGGTGGCAGGCACCGAACCTCGCTTCGGGCTGCTGTGGCTGCATGGCGGGGCCTTCATGTTCGGCGACCTGGACATGCCCGAAAGTCACTGGGTTGCGCAGCAGCTCGCCAACGGAGAGCGAGTCGTAGTCGCTGCGGATTACCGTCTCGCGCCGATCCCCGAGGCGCTCGCCGCACATGTCCCGCCTCGTCCCGGCCACCACTTCCCGGTCGCTTCGGAGGAGTTGACCGCTCTCTTTGAGGCGCTCGTCGCCACCGATCTGGCCGCCGCAACGAGCGAATGGGCAGTCGGGGGAGCGAGCGCTGGAGGAAATCTGGCGGCAGGCGTTACCATGCGGCTCCGCGATGAGAAGGGCCCGTCCCCGCTTGGGCTTCTACTCGCGTACCCTCTTGTCCACGCCGAGCTTCCCCCCTTCCGCCCGGAACTGGCCGCCAAAGTCGCCCAGCTGCCCGAAGCATCTCAGTCGGGCCCCACGCAAGTTGCGGGTCTCAACATTCACTATGTCGGTGGGGACGCGGAGGCACTGCGCAGCCCTTACGCATTCGCTGGCGGCCACGATCTCGAGGGCCTCCCCTCGACGTTGGTCATCAACAGTGACAGCGACGGATTGCGCGCCTCGGGTGAAGCCTTCGCAGCCGAGCTCGCTGGCGCGGGTGTGGACGTCCAGGTCGTCAACGAGCGCGGGACGGTCCACGGTCACATCAATGGTCCTGACAACATCGGCGCAGATCGAAGCATCGCGAGGATTCGCCGCTGGCTGCAGGCCACCGAGGAACAGGCTCAGCAGTAGAGCGAGCCGCGTCGGGATATAGGTAACGGCTGGAGCCTGCGACCGTCGGAGGCTCCAGCCAAGGCGGTTAGGCGATTTCGATAGTCAGAGTGAGCTGCGCCTAGTGCTATGAAGACGCTTGCACGTCCACTCGAAGCAGATCATCGGTCAGCGTGTACAGGCAAGAGACGCGCGACGAGCGTTCTGCCCTTCGCGCGAGTCGTTCTCGACGAGCCGCGAGACGGCAATCGAAACCCCACCCATGCTCACTACCCCATATCGACGAGTTGTACCTTAGCCAGAGCGTCGGACATTGAGAGCGACGGGTTGCGAGGGCGTGGATCGCGGATCCGCAAGCGGGCACTGTGCGCACGACGGAGCTTCAGGAGCACGAGCGACCATGAAACTCAACGCGCAAGGGTCATCGCTGGACCCGGCGGCAGGCAAGCACGGCCGTCCATCGATATCGTCAGAGCGGACAGGCGGCCCGTCATCGGAGGTTCCATGAGTGTTCAGGTGCTAGATGTAGGCGATGGGGCATGCACGGTAGTCCGTGGCAACGGGCAAACGATGGTTATCGACTGCGGCGCATTGCACGACAAGGGAGATCGTTCGGCTAGCCGATTGGTCAGCGCGATCGGGATGGACCCTGCACACCTCAGCACGATCGTGGTCAGCCACTTCGACGCCGATCATTGGAACGGCCTAGAAAAGGCTCCGGATGTGATGACGGGCAGCTCGCTTCCCATCCGCCTTATCTATCCTCGCCACCCTGCGGCAGCAGCCGGGCTTCGACAGATGCTCGTAGCTGTCCTTGCCGCCATGAACGTGTCGCCCCACGGCAACGCAATCAAGCTTGAGGATGCATGGCGGCGCTCGTTTCCCAACCTGACTAAGCACGCTCTCGTGCGTGGCGACCGGTTCGAGGCCGCAGGGCGGCGCTGGTCAGTGCACTGGCCTCCCCGCCGCGTGGACGACGAATGGAGTAAGGCGTTCGCGACCGTGCGCAAAAGGGTCCAACGGCTCGCCGACGAAAACACTGATCTCCGAGCTGCTCTCGAACGCGCCTTCGATGCGCCTGAGCCGGATTGGGATCCGCTGGAACTCGATGGTCGGGATGGTGAAGAGGACATACGGTTCTCCGACGACCTGCTAAGCGATGTGAAGTTCGATGATGTGAGCATTCTTGAGGATGCAGCCACGCCTCATAAAGAAGACGGAGACGAAGGCCCACTAGGTCAGGTGTACCGAGAACTACAAGCGCTCAACAACTCGCTGAGCCTCGTGATAGGTGATGACGCGGGGGAGCTCCTAGCGTTCGGAGACATCGAGAAATGGGGGCTGCGGCGGCTCCTCCTCATGGGTGGGCTCCCCGGGGCTGTGGACATCGTTCTGGCGCCTCATCACGGAACGCAGGTACCGGGCGTAAGTGTTCGACGCCGATTCCCTCGGTCCGCTCGGACCATCGCGCAGCGTGGACATAAGCACGAACAGAAGGCGAAGGAAAAGGGTTATGACGCGATTTGGAGGGAGCGCACGGGACAACTCCACTCGACCCAATCTCGTGGTGACTTCATCGCCGAGTTCAATTGGTTTCCCGAGTTGGGCCCCTGGACCGACCCGTTCTGGTGGCGAAAGTACTGACAACTAGCTGCGTCGCGGAAGAACCCGAAAGAACGGACGACGGGTCTGTCGATCGCCATCCGGGCATCGCGCGTTCGGAGAAGGGCCGGCGGGAACTCCCTGAGCGCGATCGCATCGCTCGGCGGCGTGGACGTCAAACGTGAGGATGTCGCAACGCAGGTGGGGAGGACAACTCCGGCGATATCCGTCCCGCGAGATCGTTTGCTCAGCAAGGGCGTCACTGATGCGACCTAGCATGTCCGACTGTCATTCACGGTTCCCTGGGTGCACGGAATACATCCTCGAATTGACGAGACTGAGCCGGTGCGGGGTCCGAGGGGTGCGCGCGAGCCGGAAGCCTCGGGAACAAGTGGAGTGCGTGGGGTTCGTCACTCAACTTCGAATCATGATCGTGATCGCGATGACTTTGCGCGGTCGGCACGTGTCCGCGCCTCGGAGATGTCCCGACGAAGGCGAAGACCGCGCTCGTTCCAGTCGAACGGCAACGCAGATGGATTGACGAAGCTCACCCAAGCGGACTCAAGGTAATCGCAAAACACGTCCGCCCGATCGAGTCGGTCGGAGATGCTTCTGACGTCGGAGATCTCCGACCGGATGGACGGATCCAGTACGGGCGTGTCCACGATCATTGCATCCACGTATGAGAACGTGACCAACATCGCGCGGTGCATGTAGGCCCCAACACTCGTTATGCGATACGGCTGCGCGCCCGTACCAGGGTTCAGATCGAGTAGTCGCTTATCGACCGCCCGGTCCAGCTGCCACTTGGTCTGATCGGGGGAGAACCCCCACTTGGCAGCGGCCTCGTAGATCGCGTTCTGTTCGACGAATCCTCCGCTCCGGCTCGCCTCACCGGCGTGCTGGATCTCTGCCAACAGCAAGGGCAGCAGAAAATGCTCACGCTCGTCAGCGACGCTGATGTCGAAGATGTTCGCGATTCGACTGGACGAAGGATCGTAGAGATCGTTCTCTCCATAGATGATCGACCGCATGAACTCGTGGACCGGGATCACATAAATGTCACCGCGCTCGGCCACCTCGAGTATGCGGGCGGTGTCGACGTAGCCGCTGCCGATGAAGCTTGCGAGGTACTCGAGGGCGATACGAGTATTGCCGCCGCTCATGTTCTCGAGAGCTTCCATCAGTGTGGGATTCGATGTGAAGCCCCGTTCCAAGGCATCTAGGTACGTCGAGAGGTCAGCGGCGCTCACGCTGAGAGCCGTCGGGGTGGTTGGGTCATTGAGCTTAGTGCGAGCAAATGCGAGGCGACGCTCAACAACGCTACTAACCCGCGCCGGTAGAACGTGGAACGCCCTCGGCTGATAAGCCGCGAGGGAGCCGCGAAGCTTGGACTCGAAGAACGTCGCGGGTCGCAACGAAACAAAAACGGTCGCTGCGAGACGCGCGCTCATCGCCTGTGCGATGACGAATATTTGGTCCTGGAAGTCCAGAGGACGTTGGTCGATGTTGTCGAGAACGATGACGGCTTTCCGGCGATTGGAGCCTTCAAGATGCTTCAGAGACCGCTCAAGGTGTTGCCCTCGATTTGATATCAATCGCGCGAGCTCGTCGATCTCGTGTTGCTTGTACGCCGGAGGGTCAGACTCGGCAAGAGAACCGTAGATGCCGCGGCGGAACCGATTGAGCTCGCCGTTGTAGACCGCTCGGACGAAAGAGTCAGCATGAATGTCGACGTCGTAGTCGTCGACGAGCTGCTCGATCACCGACTCGGTGATGTGGTCCTGGAGATGAGTCGCGAGCGCCGGCTCGCTGCCGAAGTCAACGTACAGGACGAGAGCATCCGCGAGTTCCTCAGCGGCGTCCACGCGAAGGAGGTGTCGGATGAACATCGTCTTTCCTACACCGACATCGCCCAATAGGACTATGGGTTTGCTGTTCATCGCCGTCGAGACGAGGTCGCGGGTGAGCGCGGGGTTCAACCCCTTCTTAGACTGAACCGATTCGCTCTCAATGCCGAGGGCGGCGGGAAGGTTCTCGTAGCGCGACCTAAGTATCTCTTTGCTGACGAACGCGTATTGCGAGAGCGTCCCGCTGTTGTAGTAGCACTCACGGAGAAACTCGTCGCTTACCTCCGAACTGCCCTCTATGTCTTGAATGAAGACGGTCGACAGCAATTTCAGATCTGTTTCTCGTTCGGATCGCCGCCGGAACCCTGGGTAATCGCGTATGTCAGTGGACAGCTTAGGAGGGGGCTGTGCGGCAGCGGACCCCATCAGCAACACTTGTTGAGCGCTCCTTCGCGCAAGGCCGTCTCTCGAAAGCATGTCCCACAACTTGCGGAACTCTGTCTTCATCTCATCCAAGGACGTGAACACAATGGCTTCGCCCTCCGCAGGCGGACGGCCGTCGCCACGGGTGGCGAGAAAGATCGCTAGCTGGGTTCCGTTTGCGATACCTGCCAGCGCAACCCCCAAGGAGTTCGCGTAGCGCGTCACCTGGTCTATTGCGGCCGCAGCGGTCGGGTCAGTGCGAAGGGTCGGAAGACTCACCGTAGATCTCCCGGAGAGCCCCGCAGGCAGCTCGAACGTGCTGCCCTCTCGTTTGGCTTCGATGATGAGCTGGGGGAACGGAGCACCGATGACGTAATCGGCATACCCCGGGTTGACGTACATCTCAGTCTTGATGCTCGATCGAGGATGCGCGAGACACTCCGTCAGGAGTGGGTCGATGAGTTGGAAGCGGGTGGTGTCTTCGTTGCGATCTTCCGCTGCCGCCGACCTCAACTGCTCAAGATTCGCTAACGACGACTGATAAAGATCCCTGACCACGATGCGATCCTATGGGCCTCCTGCACATGGGGGGGGAGAGGCCGCACTTCTGTGATCTGACACGAGCTCAATCGGATCGGATTCGAGGGGTCCGCCCGGGACTCAACCGGCGACTCGTGAGTTTCGCGAGATCACCTGGGGAGACTGGAGTTTCGCGAGCTCTCGTGGCCCGACTTCAGAAAGCTGCCTGGCTCCCACAATCGGTCCCTAGTCGAGCGGAAGCCACTCGACGATAGACATTCTCGACCATGCAATCGCGTGGACCGCTCGCACGTGACGAACGTGGCGGACTGTGCGGACAGGTCTCACGTGTCGGACGGGTTGAACCGGACGAACGTGACGGACTGGCTTCGTCGGCCCGCCCATCGCGCCGGCTATCCACGCTACGACTGCGCCGCGGTTGTCACGGAACAATCCATCATTGAAGTAGCCGACATGGTGTCCTCGAACGCCGTGCACGGCGTCGTCGTACAGCCAGCCGATCACCCGGCCGTCCAGGTCGCGGATGGCGTCGTCGTCCTCATTCCAGGCGACGACCTCGCCTTGCGGTCCGTAGATCGGTTCCATGTGCGGGATTCTATGGACTACCGCCGACACTGCTTCGAGGGCCATCCAGTCGAAAGGACTGATGTGGTTTCACTCGCAAGCCGGTCCGTGATCGCACGGCGGTTGGCGATGGCGCCGCGCATCAAGCCAGCTCGAACCGCGCATGTCAGATGAGCCGCCCGGCAGGATGCCCGCGGATGTCCCCTCATCCGAACGTACGCGACGGCGGAGTCCTAGCGGCAGCGGAGGTACGCGTCGGAATGACGATCAGCAGCGATGCACGCAGGCACTTTCTGTGAATCACGTGACTAGTTACGCAATGACGCGTATCTTGAGGGCGTGCGTGGTGGGCTTGAGCGGTGGAAGCGGGGCGTCGATTCGCGGGGCGTGCGGACCGCGATCGCGTATGCGCTGAACGGTGAGTGCGATTCGTCGCCACGGCTATTGACCGGTATTGAGGCCGTCGCCGCCTACAGCGGTGTTGACGACGTCGGTGTGATCCGCTTCGTCGCCGAGGGCGGCGATCTCAGCACGGATGCGTTGACGAGGGCGCAGCTGGTGGCTTGGGTCGATGGTGTTGATCCGCTGTCAGGGGAGCGGCGGGGTCGGGTGTTGTCGTCGCCGATGGCGGATCTCCTGCTGGATGGGACGTTGAACTCGCCGAAGTCGTTCAGCCTTGTCGCGGTGCTGCACCCAGAGCTCGCGCTTGAGTTCGAGGCGCTGCAAGACCGTCTACGGGACCGGGTGATCCGGTTATGGCAGTCCGAACTGAACGCGCGCCGTGGTGCTGGGGGTCGGGTGCAGGAGGCCATTCACCGGCTCGAGGTGGTTGAGCTCCAGCATCGCAGGTCGCGTGCGTTGGATCCGCACGCGCACCGTCACCTGTGGCTGTCAGTGAAGGTGCAGGGGGTGGACGGGAGATGGTCGAACGTGGACTCGCGCGTTGCGATGCGGCTCCACACGCTCGTCAACGCCGAGGGGGATCTGGCCGCCCGAACGGACCCGGACTGGATCGCCGCGCTGGCCCGCTACGGGTACACGCTTAATGCGAACGGTGAGGTGTCGGAGGTCGCGCACGCCGTTCGGCCGCTGTCTCGGCGATCGAACCAGATCGAAGCGAACCGGGCCGCGCTGATCGCACGGTGGCGAGAGGAGCATCCCGACCAGGCGCCGTGTCGCGATGACCTGCACCACATCGACCGGGTTGCATGGGCAGCCGGGCGGCCCCGGAAGGGCGTGCTCGTCGACGAAGCCGACTGGGAGAGTCGAGTTCGTCGCGAGCTCGCCGATATCGACCCGGCCCTCTTATCTCGACGCGAGGCGGTGTCTGCCGTTCGGGGTCCCGAAGTCGATGTCGTGTTCCTCGCGGCGTGCGCGATCCGGGATGCTGATGACCGCTCGGTTGGAAACGGTGGGCGCTTCAGCCTCGTGGATATCCGCGCGGGCGTGACCCGCGCGGTCGCTGCCGCAGGTGCGGTCGCGCCACGGGGCGAGCTGCAACCGCTCATCGACGACGTCGTCGGCCGTGCGCTTCATCTCGTAACGGACTTGCTCGGTACCAACGTGCATCGTCCGCAGCATGTGAAGGGGTACATGGCGAGTGAAACGGTGCGCCTCAAGTGTGAGCTCGCGGCACTTCTCGACAGGCTCACGGCCGTCGGGCGCCCACTGACAATCGAGGATGTCCGCCGCGTCAGTGCCCGCACCGGGGTCGCATCACTCGATCGGGGTCAGGAAGAAGCCGCGGCCGCGATCGCCGGCACTGATCGCCTCGTCACCGTCACCGGTCCCGCCGGCGCGGGAAAGACCACGGTCCTCCGGGTGGTGAAACGTGCGCTAGACCTGCAACGCCGACACCTGATCGTGGTCGCCCCGACCAAGAAGGCCGCGACTGTCGCGGAACGCGAGGTCGGCGCGAAAGCGTCGAGCCTGCACGCGTTGCTCGCGGACCACGGATGGCGATGGGGCACCGACCCCGCCGGCGCGGAACGCTGGGTGCGGCTCGCCCCCGGCGACACCGACTCAAACGGGTTCACCTATACCGGGCTGCGTTCGCATCCGCTCGGCCCGGGCGACCGGGTCGTCGTCGACGAGGCGGGGATGGTCGACTTTCACGCGGCCCGCGCCCTGGCGGTCATCGCCGCTCAAACTGGGGCAGGGATAGCGTTTATTGGTGACCCGCTTCAGGCCGCACCCGTCGGGCACTCGGGCGCGATGGGGCTCATGCGGAAGGTGAGCACCGCGGTTGCTGAACTCACTGCAGTGCACCGCTTTGACGACCCCGGCTACGCCGCCCTCACCGTCCGGCTCCGAGACCCGAGGACCTCGGAGGACGCGCTGCAAGTCGCTGCCGAACTCATCACGAAAGGCCACATCCTCCAGGCGGTCGACCTTGAGGATGCGCAGTCAAGAATGGTCGACGCCTACCTTGCGGCGCGCGAGACCGGCGACAGCATCGCTCTTGTCACCGCCACCAACGACGAAGCCGACACCATCAACCGTGAAATCCAGCAACGCCTACTGGCACGCGGTGCCCTCCACGGGTCAAGAGTCGCAGCCGGCCAAGACGGCCAACAGATCCTCGAAGGCGACGTCGTCCAAACTCGACGCAACGACGCGGCCGCTGATGTCCAGAATCGGGCGCACTGGATCGTGACTCGCATCACCGACGACCACATTGATCTTGTCGCGGTGGACGACCATCGTGAGCGGCGAACGGTGACCGATAGGTACGCCGCCGACTACCTCCAACTCGCCTACGCGAGCACCGTGCACGGGGTGCAAGGCGAAACAACCGTCCGGTCTCTCGTGGGACCCGGCGTCAATGCTGCGGGCCTCTACGTCGGCATGACCCGTGGCGCTGTACACAATGCTGCAATCGTCATCCCCCCGAGGGGCGGGACCGTGATCGCGACCCTCGCCGCGATCATGACCCGCGGTATCCCGGCGCTCACCGTCGACGAGGCGCGGGCCGCCGCTGTGTTTGAGCTGCGGCGTGCAAGCGAGTTTGCGCTACCTCCTGAGCATGCAAGTGCGTTCGTCGGTGTCGGGTAGGGCGTGCTCGCAATTTGCGCGCAAGAGGCGGCGCTACTGGGCAGCAGTAGGTCCCGCATTCTTTGACCTGTCCGGCTGTCGAGGATACGTCGGCTCCACGTCGGGCCAACGGCTTTCGCGGCATATCCTCCCTCGCTGCGCTCAGTCCGGTATTCCATGTCCGTTGCTCCCTCCCGCTCCGCTCGCCGTAAATTCCTCGATTGCCGGCAGGCAAAGAAAAACGGTTGGTTGAGGGAAGGGCAGAGCAATGGCTGAGCGGATCACGGTCTACACCACAGGCCCCAGCTGCGGACGCTGCACGCTGACTAAGAACGTGCTCACCAGCAAGGGCATCGAGTTCGACGAGGTGAACATCCGAGACAACGAGGATGCCCGCGCCTACGTCGTCGACGAGCTCGGCTACACCGAAGCACCCGTGGTCGTCGTCACCGACGAGGATCACTGGTCCGGGTTCCGTCCTGACCACATCAACCGCATCGCAACCCACTGAGAAGGAGAACGACCATGTCCATCCGCACCATCACCGGAAACCTGGCAGCCGATCCCGAAGTTGTGCAGGCGGGAACCATCCAGATCACCAAGCTCCGCGTCATCGAGAACACGGGGGAGTACCGGCAGGGCAAATGGCAGGCCCACGAGACCCCCACGACCCACTTCGTCGAAGCGCGGTTCGAGCTCGGCCAGAACGCCGCCGCCTCACTCCACCGAGGGGACGCCGTCATCATCATCGGACGCGAACACACCACCAGCTGGGGTGACGAGGGTAACAAGCAGTACGGCCGCGTCATCGACGCCGACACCATCGGCGCCGACCTCACCCGCGCCACCGCCGCAATCACCCGCAACGGGCGCGACGACCAGCAGCCCTAACCCGCTGCGCAGCACGCCCCCGGCCGACCTCTCTCCCCGGCCGGGGGCATCGCAGTGCCGGGAGAATGGACACATGCTCTGGGAACTCGCACACCGCCCCCGCGACGTCGACGAGGCAACGCGCGTGGAGCTCGAGGCGCCGTCCTCCGGCGTCGCGATCGAGCAGCTGCGGTCGAAGATCCCTGCCGAAGAAGTCATCCTCTTCGTGCGCCAGATCGGCTAGAACACGCGCACCAGACCGCAATCCGGGCACCGCCACACCGGAGGACCCGGCGGCGTCCACGACGGCTGCAGCTGCATCAGGCAGCGCGCACACATGGGGGAGAAGCCCGGCCACTCGTCCTCGGCGTCCATCGCGCTAGGCAACCAGGATGCCGGCGGCGCCGCAGAAAGCGTCCACAGGGACGCTCAGCGCCCACCAGGAGACGCCGGGGTGACCGCCGAGGCCCACACCCACGCCTTCATCTCCGTCTCGCCCACGCGGAACCTGATCGCGCAGGCATCTGCCGTCCACCGGCAGACCTCCGCGTCGACGAGCGCCGGCGTCGCTCCGAAGCGCACCCACGCCTTCGCCTGCTTCGGCCGCGGGTCGATCGTCACCGGTTCCACGTCCAACCGCAGCTCAGCGCTCGAGAGCGACTGCAGGGGGCCGGCCTCCGCGGCAATCCGCTCGAGGATACGCGTATCCATCCGGTGATCGACCGCCGCGGCGTACCGCTTGTTCGTCCCCACGGCGACCTCCTCCCGAAGAGGACACGCTACCGAATATCGAAGATATGTTCTATTTTCGGGTGCCATGACCCACACCGCCACCGAAGTAACGCTCTGGCTCGTCGACGAGACGCCGGCACGCATGTACTACGCGGGGCAGAGGTGGACCGTCACCGATACTCCGACGAGGCTCCGCGGCTCTGTGTGGTCCATTGACCCGGACGACGTCAGCGGTCGCCGCGGTCTGTTCGGGTGGCGATTTCAGGCCACCAGTGAGGCGCAAGAGTCAATCGTTTTCGACGTCTATGGCGGCGCAGGGGAGTGGCATGTTCACCGAAGCTGGAGTTGACGGGTCGCATTAGCCTGCGGGGATGAAGTGGATTCTCTATGAGATCGGTGGTGTCCTCGAAGTCGTCGATGATGGTCGGTGGCCCGATGTGCTGCGGGAGACCTGGGGTGTCCGCTTCGGCCTGAAAGTCGATGAGGTGCGTTCCCGGATGCGCGACGCCGATCTGCCTGACATGTCGCTACGGACCGGCGTTGCGGATGAGTACTGGCGGAAGCTCGGAGTCGCACTGAGGGCGACCCCGACAGACGTTGCGACGATGCACTCGGAGTTCTGGGACGCATACTGCGGCGTGGCAAACACGGCACTCCTGGATCACGCTCGGTCGTTGCGAGGCCGGGCAGGTCTGGCGATCCTGTCGAACTCCGGCGATGGCGCGCGCGAGGAAGAAGAACGCCGCTTCGGCTTTTCGAGCATCTTCGATCCGATCTGCTACAGCCACGAACAGGGCGTGGCCAAACCGGACCCTGGCTCCTACACGATGGCTCTTCAGCGGATGGGGGCCTCGCCTGAGGAGGTCCTCTTTATCGATGACAACGAGGGCCCGGTATTCGGCGTAAGACAGTGCGGCATCCGTGCCGAGCTGCATGTGCGCAACGAGACGACCATCGCCGCGATCGAGCACTTCCTCGCGAACTGATCAAGCGGTTTATAGGAAGAGATGGAGCGGCCCATCCCCTTTCTTTCAGCCGATCACTCTCGCATCATCCATGAAGGTTAGAGCCCACCGATAACGATCGTTTTCGGCCGAGTCGCGCGTGGGATCGGCCCGGAGTTGACTCTCGTTGTTCACATCATGGAAGACGGCTGACCACCCACGGTGCGGTCACGTCAGACCGTTCTGCTTCCTCACCGCGGTCGAGAGCCTCTATGTCACGAATTGCGGGATCCCATTCGACAACATGGCCCCAGCCAACAACAAACCAGGACTCGGCCGACTGTTCATGATCGTCACCGCCGCAGGTAGCGATCCAGGCGTCGTCATGCTCTCGGATGACGAGAAGCACGGGCCGAGAACGATCGAGAATACGCAAGCAGACGTAAGAGGCCAGATCAGGCGCCTGTGCGCGGGGTGCTTCGGCGCTCATGCCTAGATCCTCCTACGTGGTGACTATCTGGCCAGCATTTCGAGGTTTGCGAGCCCGCCGAAAACGATCGTTTTCGGCAGGCATCGCAGCCAGTGACAGGTACGGCGTTTTGCCGTACACTTGAGCGCATGACCACCACTGAGCGCCTCGAACTACGCATCCCCGGCGAGCAGAAGTCGCAAGTGGAGCACGCGGCAGCGCTACGCGGTATGACAACCTCGGCGTTCGTG
>JAAIGF010048744.1_pt1 | contig 14296 bp, 15 predicted proteins | sample 6487441 | NCBI WGS metagenome assembly JAAIGF01 (sample SAMN13974129, study PRJNA590717) | phyllosphere metagenome | biome: pepper field; feature: multiple bacterial spot infested pepper fields; material: pepper leaves; isolation source: leaves from pepper fields | host: Capsicum annuum ... | reverse complement strand
CAGCTGACGCCGGGCTGGCTGGCCTGCTCAACCGCGCCACGCTTGAACTCGGCAGTGAACTTCCTGCGCTTTGACATGAACACTCCTCATGGCCTTGATCGGCCTTCTTGTAAGTGTCCGTGAAAACGGGGGTGAACCCGAGGATGCGCTATGGCTGGTGAGCAAGACTGTTTCGGACAAGTTGCGTGCCCACCTACTATCGCAAGGCATAGACGGCATTCCAGCGAACAACTCAGCTGTGTTCAACGTTCTTCAAGAGCACAGCATGCTCCAGCCCGCACCGGACGGTAAAGCGATCTGGCGTGCAACGGTGACCAGCTCAAGCGGCTGGTCACATGCCTTTACGTTACTGCGGCTCTCGCCCGCTCTGATCTGGGAGGCTGGTGAGCGGCCGGCCGCCTACGCGGGGACGGTGCTTGTTGAAGCAGGCCAAGGTGCCGAGGCAACCGGCGAGAGTGCGCCGGACTTGCTTGACTCTTCCATGCAGGACACCGCCGATGGTCGAGCCAATCCGCCGTTGGAATCGAAGCCTTCTTTGAGCACACAACCCGTAGCGAACAACGCGCAGGACATGATGGATGAACTGCTGGCAATGATTGGGGCACCAGATCCACCGAAGGCCGATGACCAAGGAAGTTCATCGTCTCAGCCAATGCCTGAAGCTCCCGGAAAGCCACACCAGGTGAGCGAGTCCGTCCCAGCGAAAAAAAATCCAATGTCGACCAGTACCCAACCATCCAGGGACGAGTCGAATGGCACCTCAACTCAAATGTCAGCCGATCATTTCGTGACATGGCTGCAGCAGGCGATTGCATCGCGCCGACTCGTCATCAACGACGCTAAGGCGCTGGTGCATATCGTGGCGGATGCCGTCTATCTGGTAAGCCCAGGTGTGTTTCAGCGCTATGCGCAAGAACATCCTCAAATCGCTGACTATGCCAAGCGTGAAGAGATGGCAGATTGGCAGTGGGCGCAAAAGAGATTTGAGAAATTGCACCTACATCGTAAGCAAGCCAATGGCCTGAACATCTGGACGTGCGAAGTAACCGGACCTCGCAAATCGCGACGGCTCCACGGCTACCTGCTTGAGCGTTGGCAGGGTGTATTTGGGGAGCTTCCGCCAAACAACCCATACCTTTCGATTTTAAGTTAGCGACGTCAATATTTTTCAAATAATTGATTCGAGCAGGCGTTGTAAATGACCTTGCATCCTACGTCAAAGTTCTTGTTCTTAGCTTTGCATTCTTCCGCTGCTTGATTAGCTGCACCATCTAAAGAGGCATTGCCGACAAAAACTGTCGTACTACCGTCAGGTATCAAGTTTTCGGCTGTTTGCGGTTCGGCTATAGCGCTGCATTGATTAAAGTAAGTCAGCTTTATTTCGCAGTTTTTAGGGCCTTTCTTGGCACAGCGCTCTAGAGCGTCCGATTCAGCATCGGATTTGGAAAGCTTTCCTACAGGCACACCATAATAAGGAATAGGGCCTACCCATCCCATGGCAATAGCCCCCCAGGTTTTAATCCATTTACCAGTAGGGCGGGACTCTTGAGGTAAGTTAGATCCTGGTTGTGGAATCGGTGCACAAGCAGCAACTCCTTGACCACCAATGGGATAATGGCCCGGCGGGCAACTTCCTTCGGCCTTAACAGAAGGCGAGGCTGTGATGATAACTAAAAGAGATATCGTTCTAATATTCATATTTTAATCTGGGAGCTATCAAAAATAAGATACATGTAATTAATACCTCTGAAAGATTGGCTCGGAGCACGCAGCGTAAATCACTCGACATTCCCCATTGTTCTCTGATGAGCAAATGTCTTTGACCTCGCGCTGAATATCCTCAGCTGAAGCCCCCGTTCTGAAATGCAAGCTTCCTGCTGAAGAACGTCCATCTTTATAAGGCTCTGCAACTGCAGCACACTGGTTTTCATATGCCGCCCAATCTTTACAGTTCTTTCCTCCCGCCTTGATGCACCCAGCTATCGCATCTCGCTGAGCTTCGCGCTTAGAAAGTTTCCCTACTGAAACGCCTAAAGCTCCCACATCAGATTTATCAAGCGACACAGCCCCCCAAGTTTTGATCCATTTTCCTGTAGGACGTGGTGATTGCAGCTGTTCGAGATTCTCTTGTGATCCTTTTGGAATAGGGGCACATGCAGCGACACCTTGCCCGCCAATGGGGTACTGCCCAGGGGGACATCCCTGCTCAGCCATTGCTGAAAATGCAATGCTCAGCAGGAGCAATAAGCAGACATTACATAATTTCATCTCAATACCCACCGGTGGTAGTGCATTCCAATGAATGTCAAAATTTTTCAAAAATCTGCTCGGTACAGTTGGAATACATTACTCGGCATGAGTTGTTGTTTGCAGCGGTGCACTTTTTCTCCGCTTCAGCCTTAGCTTCTTCAAGTTCCGCATTTCCTACGAACTGCAGCTTACCAGCAACAGATATTCCATCCTTGTAAGGTTCTGCAACAGCTGCGCATTGATTGTGATAGGTAGCCCAATCACGGCACTCCTTTCCGCCCGCTTTTACACAATTAGCGATGGCGCCTTTCTGCGCTTCACGCTTAGAAAGTTTCCCGTAGTCAACTCCTACGGCACCCTCTCCATCAACTGCAACAGCTCCCCAGGTCTTTATCCATTTCCCCAGCGGCCGAGGCGCTGGTGCAGTCTCTTGAGAGCTTCCTTGGGGGATAGGCGCACATGCGGCTACCCCCTGCCCACCAATCGGATATTGCCCAGGTGGACAGCCTTGCTCAGCCATTGCTGGGATCCCAACGATCATAAGAAATAACAACGCAAATCTATTGAAACTCATATATGCACGCCCTCTAAAAAAACCAAATCCCGGCAATTTTATGCATAGCCGGTTTCATTTCTTCCAGCATTGCCGCGAGAATCTGGCACAGGAGCAGATTTGGAACCACTTGCTTGACCAACTGAGCGGGATTCTGTTCTGGCTGTATCACTTGCTACCTCAGCATGCCGATCTGTAGACCTAGATGACTGCTGTAGCATATAAGATCCTGCCGTTTGCCCTGTGGCCGCGGACTCGCTCCGTCACCGCGATCAAATGCCGAGTACGCCATGAATGTCCCCATATTATCCTGCCAAATTGCGGCCGCCAACGTCGGCATTGTGATGATCAGCCCGGTCAGAATCAGTCCGATGCCGCCCTGATGCAGGGCTTGGCTAGACAGTCCTTCTGCATTGCCCAAAGTGATGAGTGGGGCAGCCCAGCAGGGCACGGCCACTTTTGCTGTGAATTTCAGCACCATCGCTGTGACAACAGGCAGCATTGCCATCGAGAACAGCGTGCCGATCACGTAGAACAGCCATTACTTAAACAGGTCCTTGGTCTGATCGAAGATCAGCGCCAGGATGGAAATTGGCACGCTTCCAAGCAGGAAGGCCGTAGTGAACTGGAACAGCAGCAGCGCGATGGTGCTTACCTAGGTCATGGCGCGGTTCATCAACTCCGGGCCGAAGGCCTAGATTTCCTTGTTGAAGTCCTCGTTGTCGATCGGCTAGTCCATCGCCCTACATGGCACGCGTCGGTGTCGGCGGTGTCATGTCCGGCTGCGACCGCTGTGTATCCAATGCCTGGGATTGGCGGATGCTTTCCTGCAACGGAGGCACACTCTCGGACAAGTCCACCTTGACTCGGAAGCCCGGGGTTTGACCGACGATCCACACAGCGTCCTGATGCGCGGTCACGCTTTGCAGCTGATCGACACTCAGGATACCCACACGCTTGGCTTCGACCGTGGCATGCATGGCCTCGGCCGGCGAGGTGCCGGCGGGGAGCTTGCTGTGGATGGCCTGATAAAGCGGATCGTTGGGAACCGATGTGGGAGTAGGCTCAACGCAGCGCTCCGGCGCACCGCCCAATGGCATCTTCCAGCCGGGTGGCACGTACTGCTGCTGGTGCTCTGCCTCCATGCGCTGCTGCACTTCCTGCCAGCGTGCAGCTGCCATCTCTGTCGTACCAGCGCCGGTTTCCAAGGGGCCGCGTAAACGGTCGATGGCATCGACGGCCATGCCATAACCACCGCGTGCACCAAGCGTTACGCCACCACGCAACACCTCCACGTCATCGCGGTATTTGTCGATCATCGGCGCGTATTGACGGGCTAACTGCTGCGCCTTGGGGTCTTCCAGCACCGAGCAGTCTGGGGCGTCGTTGGCATCCACGGACAGGAAGTTGTGCATGCGGTGCGAGTCGGCGAGCGGTTTGACGACAGCTGGATTGCGAGCGTCCAAAACAGTGCGGTCATTGGCGTAACCGGCCTTTTCCAGCGTGGCAATCTCCTGCCGGGTAGCGTATAGCTTGACTTGGCCATAATGCTTGCTGGCAGCACTGACCGCATCGCCGGCCATCACATGATTGATGACATCGGTGCCGCCCTCGGGAATACGCCGGTCTAGGCTGACCGCGCCGTAGGCGTTAAATGTCTCGCCCTTGAGACCGAAGTGGTGGGCGGTTACTTGGGCCAGGTTGCCGCCGAGGGAGTGGCCGGTGACGGTGACGTCTGGTGCTTCGCCGTCCTTACCGATTTTTTGTGCATAGTCCAACGCATGTCTGGTCAACTCAATTGCTTCGCCGGCCTGGCGGTTGTGACGTGCTGCGACCATGCCGCCATCGGTGTAGACACCATCCTGCTTGAGCTCACGCTCAGTCTCGGTGCCGCGATGGGCGACGATGATCTCGTTTGTATCAACGCGTTGGTAGATTACGCCTTGATAGCCTGAGGGGCTGTCACGATACTCAAGACGCTTATAAAAGACTCCACCGATGTCTACAGGGTCGCTGTCCACTCCGACTTTGCTTGGTTTGTCGTATGAGTCTCTCGAAAGTGCGGCGTACTGCTGGCTCGTAAGACTCATGGAATCACCTTTTCAGTGGTCAGGGTGACTTTAAAGATGTTATTGCGAGCATTATCATTGAATTGATCGATAGCAAGGCGGCCGCCATCGGGGAAGTTGTCGATATCTTCTTTCGGATAGCGTCCTTTCCAAAAGTAAGTAACTTTGGGGGCTGAGCTATAAATTTCACTCTTAAATAGCGCTGGCTGAAAGCGCGTATCTTCGTACTTTCCGGTTGCTTTCAGAGAGATGCCGACTCCATTGAGTTCAAAGCTGCACACCCCCTTGCCGTAGTAGTCAGCATCGACCATGCCATCGGCATAAATCTTAGCCACGTATGTGGTGTCGTTGACCTTTTCGAAATTGATGGGGATCCCATCTTCTTTCTGCTTTGTCGACATGCCCAATGAGCGATCGATGGGTGTGCACGCATCGCGATTCGTCATTTCATAGAACGCAGTTCCCGATACCCACTCAAACGGCCCCGGCGCATCCTCGATGGTCATCGTGATCCGGTACGCCTGTGTCGGATGCGGGTTCTTGCGGTAGACCGGATCGCCGTCGGTGGTAGTCGCGTCGGTGTCGTGTCTTTCAGAGCCAGTATTCATTGGGTTGCATCCTGCTAAGAAAACCAAGACAAGAGAGCTAGCAATTTTAATTCCCAGCTTCACTTTCATGCGGCCATCGTGCGCTTTGCAGAACGTTGTGCGGCTGTCACGGAGTTCGCAAGTCGTCCACAGATGCGGTTGATGTTGACGCGATGTATCAACAAGGCAATGAGCATGACCGCGAAGACCACACCGAACTCAGGAATCGCCCTGATTATATTCATCACAAAGGGTATGCAAGCTGCTGCTACTGCAAGCATGAACATTAGTAGCGTCATTGCAACCGCACTGACAATAACCTGGCGCAGCTGCTTTAGTTCTTCGGTATTTTTTTCCTCTGCTTGCAGCTTTTTCCAAACTCTCAGAGCACTTGCAATGAGGCCCAGCAGCATTGTAACTATAGCGAAGTGCAACAGAGCACAGATGGAGGCCGCATACTGTGCAAGGTCCAGCAGGACCGTGAACGAAGTTCGATAGGACAGAACAACCAAACTTGCGGTCAGTAAGGTTGACATCAGCAGGATAGTCAACATGCTCCGAACGCCCTTGGGTGACCGGTACCAATGTGCGTTTTGGGAGGGAAACACGCTATCCATTACATCGCTCCTACGAGCTCTATTGAACTAACGGCGAACGTGGTCATGGGCTGGGGACGAGCTTTGAAGGATGCCTGAAGTAAACGCTTTTGGGTACGCGCGTGCAAACATCTGTGCCTAGATGGGGGTTAAAGCATTTAGGATAGGTCACAACTTAAGTGCCCATTGCAGGATTTACCGGCAGCCAGCAATTCGCTGGAAAACCAACTGTGCAAAAGGTGAATGAGTCGTTGTTGTAATAGGGGGTAAATTCATAGACGCCGCTGTTCTTGGTCTGTGACTGGATGGCTATCGTATGTAATAGGAAATCTGCAAATAGTCTGCGCTTATTTATGAGATATTCTTTTTCGTGAAAATTGAATTATTCAATATGGCTTGAAAATAGGCTCAGAACACGCAGTATATATAACTCTGCACTCAGACCCTTTATTGTCTTTTTGGCAGCGCGATATCACATCACTACTTGCAACTTCTTTTGAAGGCCCTCTGGCATATGCAAGCATTCCTGTGACAGCTCTCTCACCAAGATGTGGCTCAGCAATGGATGCACATTGATTTTCATATGTAAAATCGATTGTGCACTCCTTTCCGCTTGCGGCTCTGCACTTTTCTAATGCCTCCTCTTGAGCCTCTGTCTTCTTAAGCTTTCCCTTCGAGACCCCTAGGTTGTCACCACCGTCGCTTGCTATAGCCCCCCAAGTTTTGAGCCATTTTCCACTCGGGCGAGGCGCTTGCTGGATAGGGTTGTCTTGGGGGATAGGCGCACATGCAGCGACACCCTGCCCACCAATTGGATATTGCCCTGGTGGACACCCTTGCTCGGCATGAGCATTATGACTGGCAGCCCCCATCAAAAGCGCAAAAGCCACCAAGAAATTATTTTTCATATCTATCTAAACCGCTTTCAGGCAAATCGATTTGGATAACTAAACTTGATTCCGAGGGTTTTGTCCAGCCAATCCGCGTGAGCCGATAGCGGCTGTCTCAGTGGAATCTGCGCCAGCAATCGTTTTGGTTACTGCGCTAGTTGTCCTCTGAATACTATCGTCCGCCCTGTCAGAGCTGGGAGCGGTTCGCTGCGGCATATACGACCCAGCAGGCTGCCCCTGCGGCCCAGGACTTGCCGCGCCGCCACGATCAAAAGCTGAATATGCCATGAACGTCCCCATATTGCCTTGCCAAATCGCTGCGGCCAATGTTGGCACGCTGATGATCAATCCAGTCATGATCAGTCCGATGCCGCCCTGCTGCAGGGCTTGGCTAGACAGTCCTTCCGCATTGCCCAATGTGATGAGTTGGGCAGCCCAGTAGGCCGCAGCTACTTTTGCTGTGAATTTCAGCACCATCGCCGTGACCACCGACAGCATTGCCATCGAGAACAGCGTGCCGATCACGTAGAACAACCACTTCTTGAACAGGTCTTTGGTCTGGTCGAAGATCAGTGCCAAGATGAAGATTGGCCCGATCCCGATCAGGAACGCCATGGTGAATTTGAACAACAGCAGCATCGCTCCAGCCGCCATCGGCGGACTGGCGGTGCCGAAGCCCGCCATCAATACAGCGCGGCCTTTCTTCTCTATTGCCTCTGGATCGGTTGGGTCGACGCGCACCGCATCCAGCGCGGTCAGCGCTATCTGCGTGTAGGCAAGATTTTCGTCGATTGCATCGGAGGCGGTGCTGTCTTCATCACCCGTGAACAGGCCGTGGATCTCCTTGTCCAGGTTTTGGGTCATGGTCTGGTGCAGCATTGCGCCATTGACCCCGACAGCTGAAGCAAGGCTGATGATGATCGCGACCTTGCCGGCCTTGATCATGGTCGCCATTGCACTTTCACGCGACTGCCCGGTTGCGATGCGATAGCCCAGAATCAGTACCCACAGAGTGGTCACTGTCAAAGCGATCGTACTGACCCACCTCATAGCGCGGCTCATCAACTCCAAGCCGAACTCTTGAATCTCGTTGCTGAAGTAGTCGTTGACCAGTTTGAAGAAAACGAACTCACCGAGGCCGATATCCGCCAAAGGCTGCAACCAGTTCATCGCTCCGTGGAGAATTGCGTCCATTACCTTCTGCCTGTCTGTCGTGGTGTAGCGATCAATTGGATAACGCGGCTTTCAGCGTTGCGGCCTGCACGAGCTGTCCCAGCGGTTTGAGCCAGCTATTTTGGTCGCCATCCAAAGCTTTTCTCGCCAATCGCGACTGATCTTCCTTGAGCCCGACGATATAGCTGTCATATGCCGTCATCTGGGCCTGCCAGTAGTCCAGGTCCATGGCGTTTTGTGCTACGAAACGCTGAACTTCGTTATCGTTGGCAGCAAGCGCCCCTTGGCTGGTGCCACCTCGGTCGCGCTGCGCCTCAATCGCTTTAAACTGGTTGTTGCGTTCTATAAGGCGCTTGAGCATGCGTACCGACTCGTTGTACTTGGCATTTTTTGCCAGCACCATGCGTGTGCAGACCTTCATTTGCTCCTCCACCATATTTCCTTTCATGTTGGGAGCGAGAGACTTGAATTGCTGCAGCACCCCTGCGAGGCCAGTCTTTGGGGCACCCGGACAGTCGTCTTCCAGGCCATAGTCTTCTGGACGTTCGGCAAAGTTGTCAGCCATGGTGGACGTACCTAGGTTCAACCGCTGAAGCTTGATGAGCTGCTGCTGATAGTGATCCAGCTGCTGCTGATACTGCTTAAGAGTCTCGGTCCATCGCTTAGCCTGCTCTGCGTACTCCTGTAAGGCCTTGGCCATCGACGTTGGGTCATTGACAATCACTCCCACTGCATTCGCGGGCCCAACACTAAGACCGGCCGCAAGCAACAAGCCTGCGGCGAGACGTGAAAATGAAAGGCGTGAGCGGCGTGAGCGGTCATTCATGGCGGGACTCGTCGGTCTTGTTGGGTGCAGATGGATGGCGGGGATAGCAAAACGAGGGATATAGAGGGCACAGCCCGGAAGGCGATAGGCAGCACAGGCAGGTGGTGGGGAGTCAAGCGCGTAACGCAATCATGAAGCGAGAGAATTTTTGTTCAGACACAGGCACAGCGACGAGAAAGACGCCGCCGGGGGTGCGGAGATGAGCGCCTGCTAGGGCCATTATCCTTATGTGCTATTGAGGCAGGTTGGGTCGAACTCTGGCATAGGTCAAGGCAGATTGCCACTACCTGCTACCCTCCAGACCGTCCTCTCATCGTCTAGCGGCCGCCACCTCAAGGGACAAGGTTGCCTGGGTAGGAAAAATCTGACATCCGGGAACGGCAATTCCTCACCCTCTGCAATGGCGTGCCCGGTCGAGTCCGCACGATATTTGTCAACCGAGGAAAGCTCTGGATCGCGTACCGTCGCAGCTGCCTGGACCGCAGGCGAGCACTCCCTCTTCGAGGGGAAAGGACATGTGATGCGTAACTTCCAACGTACGGCAAAAGTGGCAGTGGGACTGCTAGGACTGGCACTGTCATACAGTGCGGCGGCGTGCTGTCCGGATGTCGGTCATAGCCCCGCTGCAGCAACAACAGGGCTGGGGGCCAGTCGTCCCTCTGCTACTGATCTCTCGGCTGTCAGCACCTTGCACGTGTATACGTTCGAGCGAGATGGGATCCGCTACCTGCAAGTCAATGGCCCTAGTGGCGACGTCCGAACTGCAATCGGGTGGATCGACGGTACCCGTTGGGTCATGCCGGTTGGTATCGATGCAGACCGCACCACGATCCTGGCGGCGGGTTCACGCCCGAGCGGTACAGTCGTATATGAAGGAGATGGTATGACGGTGCTGCTACAGACACTCCCGCGTGGTAACAGCTGGCTCATCGTACCTAAAAATTGATCGTGTCCCTGTTGGTTCGGAAACAAAGAAGCTGATCTTGCCCGTATGGTGGCGCCGGCAGGTGCCACCATACGAGCGCACCCTGCTGGACAACTCTGCTGTGTTCTCAAGAGCGGTCCGACTGGCAGGCTTGCTCTCTGGCTTATCCCCGTAAATAGATACAGCAATGCCCTGGAGCCCGCGCAGTTTTCCGACCCTGGCCTTGATGGTATGACGCCTTGCTGGAGGCAGACAGGCAATCGCCTGCTGGGTGCATCTGTAGACGGCAAGCTGCAGCCCAACAGACAATTGCATGGGATTGCCGCGAAGCATGACTGGGTGAATTTCTGTGTGACTGGAACTGGCGAAGCCTGGCGAACGGAAAACGTGATAGAGCCCATGCGTCTCGATCTCCAGCGGGTACAAAGCATTGATGTACTCGTGCAGCATCTTCGATTGGATAGAGCCCGTACGAATCATCCGCATGGCGGCTTCATGTTGTCCGCGTGACTTGAGATGACTTTCGATGTCGCGGCGTAGTCGGTTCATCTGTACCTCGATGTCGACGTACTCGATCACGTGCTCGCGCAATTCCCGCTCAGCCCATAGGTAGCTCAGTTTTGCCGTATCCAATGCCTGTTGCTCGCCTCGCAGACGCAGGCGCACTTCGGCAAGGGTGCTGGAGATACGCGCGCCCAGCACGAATAGTCCCGTAGCCGTTGTTGCGAGCATCACCTGCACAACAAAGCCTATTGAGTCATAGGCCCCCAGCACACCCGTATTTCGCAGTGAAAATGCCAGAGCGGTATTCGCCAGCACAACGCCGATGGCCGCGCCCCGCCAGCCATGCAGCCAGGTGAGTAGAACGGCAGGAACGATCAGCAACGACATTAAGCCCAACCGTGCAACATTGCTTTGCGGCAGTGTTGCTAATGCAAAGATCAATGCAGTCGCCAGAACCGCCAGTGCGCAATGAGGCGTCAGGCGGCTGGGCGTCTCTTCGTCGTGGCGGCGCATCCATAGAAGCACCGGCAGGACCACCATCAACATTCCGAGGTAGTCACCTACAGCGAAACGGGCGAACTTGACGCCGCTGATTGCCGACGAAGGTCCATCGAGCATGATGTTGGTCCCCAGAGTGCAGAGCGCGCCCCAGACTGCCGTGACCAGAAGCATCGGGATCAGTGACGCTCCTGCGCGATGTACTGCCCCATACCTTGCCCGAATAGCAATAGGGACCAGAGCAATGGCCGGGACCAGGATCCAGGGGCTTGCGTAGGCCCAGGTAGGATTGACACCGACACTGCTGATCGCGGGAACCCGAATCATGAGCAACGCCGCGACATCGCCCATCAGTATCCAAGGTAGCAAGCGAGAAGGGGCGAGCAGCAACGCTGCGATCCGAAGGCCAGCTGGCAGGTACCACTGATCCAGTGAGCAGTGCCAAGACAGTTGAAACGCCAAGCAGTAGGCCGTAGCGGTTAACAGGCCCTGCGTCACACTTTTCAGCCCTTCCATGGGAATACCTTGAGTTTTGACGACGCCAGAGCATACCTGAGCGGGAGCCGTAACGGTGTGGGTGACCAAGACCGGTACATGCCCCTACAGCCCAGTGAAACGGGTACGCCACAGATGCGCGTCAGGTATGTAGAGAGCCTGCTGCAAAAACATGGACGTCCTTGCCCCCTCGGCTTGGTCAGATGGACAGAGGCCGTGGCGGGGAGCGTGGAGTTGGCGGGAGCCCTGGAATGCAATTCGGCTTGGTTACGCGATGAGCAGTGTTCTTCGGTGACGAGGACGGCACCCTGTCACGCTGCGAAAGAGCGCTGCCGCCAGGCACGGCGTCCCAGCCAAAGTAAAAGCGTGCCATCATCACCACATCTAAGCGAGCACGTCATTTCAAACACTACCAGGGAGGTACTTGTCATGAAGCCACGCACCACTGCCGCCACTTTCGCACTGGCTGCGGCTTTAGGCCTTGGCCTGAGCGCCCCAGCTCGCGCCCAGGCGCCTGATCCTTGCTCGGTCTTTCTTTGCATGTCCAGCATGACCGGCTTCGGCACTCCGTCTCCTGAATGTGCAGCGCCGATCGCAACCTTCCACGCCATCCAGGTATGGAGCCCGGCCTTCAACCCACCGGCCACGGCAGCGGCACGCCGGGTATATCTGACAACATGTCCAGGCGCGACTGCACCGAATCAAGCCATCTTGGAAGCCATCATCGCGAAGTGGGGCTATAGGCCTTGACGGGCATCGCCCGCTGACTCAGAAACATGCTTCTGAGACTTTGCGGGAATACCACCACGCTCCTGTTCGCGATGTGGATCGCGCATTGCCTTTCTGTGCGATTGGGTTCCTACGCATCGGCCAGTGCGAAGTGAACCCGCAACCTTTGTATGTTCGCCCGCAGGAAAGTGAACTCTGCAGCCAACTTTGGGGTTGCTGATACACCGCCTCCCAAGGTGGAAATCGTTGGGAAGCAATCACTATGGTGCGCCGGCCCGTGCGATCCAGCGCAGTGCGTTGAACATCGCTCGTAGCGCTTACTTACGCTGTGGCGCCTGCACATCCATTCGTGTCAAATACGGCGCAGCAAAGGCCCGTTCCTCTTCGGAAATGTCGGTTGGATGAGGCTTACGAGGCTTCATCCGTATACGTTAGTGTAACAAGGGCAAAGTTCATAACACGCTCTAGGGGAAGTCATTTTGATGGATCAAGAAAGCATCGTCCGGTACTGGCACGCGGTCGAGTTGTTGCAACCGCAATCAGCACCCAAGCTGAAAAAACGCAGTAATCCATACGAAGCGTTTATCCATAACACGCCAATTCAGCGCCCGCTGCTTCCGTGGACCCCGGAAAGTATCATCGGTAAGCAGGAGCTGCCTAAGAAGCGCATATGGAGCCACACGCTCTATGCTCATCTTTACGACAGTCGTCTTGTTGCCGAGAAGCTCGATGCGATGTACGGCGCCGATCAGGGCTACCAGGAACCCAAGTTTCGTGAGTCAGCCGTGTTTGCGGCAAAATTTACGGCGGGAGGGCGACTGGTCGATGACAGTTTCGTTCTATCAAGCGAAGCGTGGTTTCTTGGGCGGGTGTTGACCGGCAAAGATTGGACTAGAGGGTTCGAGACCGACCAAAAGACCCTCAGGGAGCGCGCTAACAGTCAGTTCGAGGGGGAGGTATCAAGCGAAGGCTTGCGCGAACTGACTCACTGGACCCTCCAGTTCCTGGGGTTGGGGGACTTTTTTGGTGAGATGGACCACCATCTTTTTCGCTTTCGCTCACAACCAATCAAGCCCGACAAACCCGAGTCGGAAGACGATCCGCTGAACAGCTTTTTGCTGGACGATCTTGCAGATGTCGCCGATGCGATCTCCAGAGGGGTGAAAAGCGAACCACTGGATCAGTACCTGCGTCATCACGATCCAAAGCCTCGCCTGCATATGGACGATCAGCGTGCGTCGCTGCCATTGATGGGACGACTGATGCCGGATGCATATGCTAGTAGCTGTTGGCCTACAGAACACCATTTGGGCCTAGTGCATTCCCAACAGCTAGCCGTTAATACAATCCAGTCCACCCTTGCCGATGGTCAAGGGTTGCTTGGCGTCAACGGCCCACCTGGCACGGGCAAGACGACGCTGTTGCGCGACCTGATTGCAGCGATTATCACCAGTCGCGCCGATGCGTTAGCCAATCTACGCCGCGCTTCCGATGCATTCGCAAGCAACGGACGCGAATCTGCCAACGACGGCGGTAAGCAGCAACACAGTTTCAAGCTCAACCCAGCACTGTATGGCTTTGAAATCGTGGTCGCTTCATCCAACAACGGTGCTGTGGAAAATGTCACGCTCGAACTGCCTCAGCGAGACAAAATTGATGAAAGCTGGTTGCCAGAAGCAGAGTACTTCGCCGAGCTGGGGGAACTGGTCTCGGGCAAACCTGCGTGGGGATTGATTTCTGGTGCATTGGGGAGCAAGTCACGACGCAACAACTTCGTCGATCGTTACTTCTATGGTCAGCTCCCGTTTGGCAGCGAAGACAAGGCTTCTGCGGAGGTAGAAGACGAGACTGAGGTAGAGCCTGATGAGGAAGTCGACGTGGAGGCACTCTTTTCGACTCCTTCTGCTGAGACGGAGCAGGCTGACGATAGCGAGTACCAGAGCGAAGATGCACCAACCGAGGAGGACAAGGGCCCGAAGGGTTTTTGGGGCTGGCTCAATGTGAGTGCTGAGGCGAATGCAGTCCGCTCCCCAGAGGGTTCACCCCCGTTTTCACGGACATTTACAAGAAGGCCGATCAAGGCCATGAGGAGTGTTCATGTCAAAGCGCAGGAAGTTCACTGCCGAGTTCAAGCGTGGCGCGGTTGAGCAGGCCAGCCAGCCCGGCGTCAGCTGTGCCCAGGTGGCCCGGGAGCTGGGGAT
>JAAIGF010016508.1_pt1 | contig 14301 bp, 17 predicted proteins | sample 6487441 | NCBI WGS metagenome assembly JAAIGF01 (sample SAMN13974129, study PRJNA590717) | phyllosphere metagenome | biome: pepper field; feature: multiple bacterial spot infested pepper fields; material: pepper leaves; isolation source: leaves from pepper fields | host: Capsicum annuum ... | reverse complement strand
GTCGCGATTCATGAAACCAACTGTAAGGTGCCACTATGGGAAGACAGAAAGCAGTGATCAAAGCGCGTCGTGAAGCTCGTCGTGTGCTTCGTAGTGACTCCCGGAGTCATCGTCAGCGCGAAGAAGAATCGGTCACTTCGCTGGTGCAGATGGGCGGGTTAGATGCTATTGGCATGGCGCGCGATGTGCGCGACCGGGCACCAATTGCAGCCCGGAATGAAGCTCAGGCGCACTATCTTAACGCCATAGAAACGAAACAGCTGATATTTGCAACCGGTGAAGCTGGCTGCGGTAAAACCTGGATTAGCGCTGCAAAAGCAGCTGAGGCCCTGATCAATAAGGATATCGAAAGGATTATCGTGACGCGCCCGGTACTGCAGGCGGATGAAGATCTCGGTTTCCTGCCCGGAGACATTTCCGAGAAATTCGCCCCCTATTTCCGTCCGGTTTATGACGTTCTGGTTAAACGTCTCGGCGCTTCCTTTATGCAGTACTGCCTGCGGCCTGAAATCGCCAAGGTAGAGATTGCGCCCTTCGCCTATATGCGTGGACGTACTTTTGAGAACGCAGTGGTTATCCTCGACGAGGCACAAAACGTCACCGCTGCACAGATGAAGATGTTTCTGACCCGCCTGGGGGAAAACGTCACGGTTATCGTTAACGGTGATATTACTCAGTGCGATCTGCCCGCCAGCGTCCAGTCCGGTCTTGCCGATGCGCTGGCGCGCTTTGAAGAGGATGAGATGGTGGGCGTGGTGCGCTTTGCGAAAGAGGACTGCGTTCGCTCAGCACTCTGCCAGCGCACGCTGCACGCCTACGGCTGATAGCATCCCATCCCGTTGATAAACCCGGCCCCGGCCGGGTTTTTTTCTGTCCCTAATTTCACCGGCAAAGCATGACGACCTTTCAGAGTGATGAGAGTTGCAGCGGTTCGCTAACGCGGTAAGATTGATCTTTTTTCAGGGAGCACAACCAATGAAAAACGTCGTCCTGAGTATGCTGGCAAAAATATCGCACATTGATGCGGACATGAAACAGCTGACCGCCCGGGTTGAAGCACAGTCGCTGCTGATTAGCGCGCTGGTACTGGCCGTCAGCAGGCAGGGTGGAGTGACGGAGATGATCGATGCGGCTAATAAAGCGATCAATACGGTTATCGACTCCGCTGAAAGCGATGAGGTGCTGAGGTCCGATGCCGCTATTCTGCTAAGCGAATTGCAGAATCTGCTGACTATCTCTCAGGCCGTGGATAAAGCCGATGGTGAAATTAACCATGCAGGACTGAGCGAGCTGACCGGCGTTGCGGCTGCTGAACCCGCTTTACCCGCTAAAAAGTAAGCTGGCCAGACACAGCAGATAATCAAGCCTGAACGCGCGTTCAGGCTTTTTTCAGGCATAAATTCATGCCGCGGCTGGCTTATTCGCCGTTAATACGCTGTTTCATTTCACGCTGGTGCTTGTGATAGTCCTCTCCGCACTCTGCAGAGCAAAATGCAGTATCGGCGACAACGCGTTCATCTCTGCACCAGATACAGTTGCCCGTTGCGCTCACCAGACGTGGTTTACGCGCAAACAGGGCGCTCTCCAGATGAGCGGCTTCTCGTTCCTGTGCCAGATCTACATCATCCATAACTTTTTCCTTAATAAAACATATGTTTCTTCAGGCCCCACGGCCCTGACCACGTTGATGACAATCCAGGAGGTGTCTGCAACATGGCGTCTCCTTCAGCAGGTTTGAGCGAAAGAGGTAGCTGATACCCGCATCCGGTTTATGCCTGCTGAATGTTGCTGCCGGGTCAGTTTAGCAGAGGTGGAGCAGAGCTGCGGTCTGAGTTTGCTGATGATGGCGCATTGCGGTCAGGAGTGGGCACCTGAATCCGATAATATGCATTGCACAAATTGGCAGGGGACGCAACCTTACAGGGGCGCCATTTATTGCGCCCTGGCATTATGCGTAAACGCATAGCATGGCACAAAACAGCTTCAGGTAAACCAAACCAGGCTAATATTTTCACATTAGATTTTATGAAAATAATGCGGCAGGTACAAAAAAGCCCGCATAACGCGGGCCTGGTTGAAAAGAGGGCGGTTATCCGTGACGTCGGAACTGCTGGGACTGACTGAGCATTACCCTGCCAGCAACATGGAGCATAGAGAGTTCTTCTTCTGAGATAGACCATTCACGATAACGGGGATTGTCAGAGATAACGATAATTTCGCGCTTAACTTTTTGCAGGCGCTTAACAAACATATCGCCGTTGAAGTCAAAGACGTAAATTCCATCCCCATCAAACGTGCTGACAGCTACGTCTACAAAGATGAGATCACCGGGCTCAATGGTTCCCTCCATGCTGTCACCGCGGACGTTGATCAGCTTAACAGAGGTTTCCGGCCGGTTGCCGAATATCACGCGCGCCTGATCCGGAACATATTCAATAGACCTTATGACTTCAACCACATCTTTAGACGGCGACCCGTCTCCGGCACTTGCAGCAACGTCAAGAACATCAATCCTGTACACATCTTTTCTCCCCTTTTTTATAATGGAACTTACACTGTATGAATCTACAGTATCATTAGCCTCATTAGAAGAGAATAGCTCAGAAACAGGAACTGACAGGGCTGCTGCAATTTTGTGTAGCAGACCATCACTGTATCCCTGTATGCCGCGTTCCAGGCGTGACAGATTGCCCACATCGCTATCTGTACGCAGGGCAAGTTCACTCAGGGTCATCTTATTCGCTTTGCGAATCTGTCTGATTTTATCGCCTATTTTCATAGCGGATAGTTAACCTTTTTTATGCGTTACACGCAAAGCGCCTTGCGCATATTTGATTATATTCATAATATGCGTGATACGCATTATTTAAATGCATTGCCACAATGCCATCGCGGAAAGTGCGTGTATAGAAAAAAGTGAAAATTTATGACGCTAATCAGGCCCGGACTGCGGGCCGTGGAGACAAGTATGGCAGATACCGAAGAGGGATTTACACGTCTGGCAAACGCGCTGTATGAGGAGCTGATAGGGGCCAGCCTGACGCGAAATCAGGCCAAAGTCGCACACGCCGTTTGCCGGAAAACCTGCGGCTTTAATAAAAGCATGGACCGTATTGCTGACAGCCAGATAAGTCAGTTAACCGGGCTGCCAAGACAGAAGGTTAACAAGGCAAAAAATGAGCTGATTCAGATGGGTGTGCTTATCCGGGAAGGGACGATGATCGGCCCAAATAAACACCTTTCACAGTGGCAAATACCGGGGTGTCACCGGGAGGGTATCACTGTCACCAAATCCGCGACAGCGCTGTCACCAAAACAGAGGCATACAAAAGACACTGTGACAAAAGACAATAATTCTGCGTCAGAGAATCCTGGTGAATCCCCTGACACATCCTCTGCAACGCTTTCTGCATCGCGTCCTGAAGCCGCGGTCCGGACTCCCAGGGGGGACAAGTGGGGAACCGAAGAGGATCTCAAAACAGCCAGGTGGATGTTCAGCAGGGTGCAGATTGTCGCTCCGCATGCCCGGCAGCCCGCCTGGCCCGCCTGGTCAAACGACATCAGACTGCTGCGCTCGGCCCTGCAGGTTACGCACCGCGATATCTGTGAGGTATTTCTCTGGGCCAGCCGCGATCGCTTCTGGCAGTCAAACGTGCTCAGCCCTGCGAAGCTGCGGGAAAAGTGGGACACACTGAAAATTCAGATGAACCAGCCAGACCGTAACCGGGCGGCACCAGCGGGGCAGCAGCCTGCCGTCCACTGGAACAGCCAGGAAGCATGGGAGAACTTCATATGAGAGATCTCGTCACGGCAGTTAATCATCGTGACAGCAGCGCGCTGGCGCGCATGGCCGGTGACGTCCCGCAGCCGGCGGATCGACGCCTGCATCAGGCGATCGAAAAAGTGATAGATGAGTTCTTCAGCGGGCTGAAGCAGGTTTTCCCCGCCTCAGTCAGCACGGTCTGGCGGGATCCGGCAGACGAAGCCGCCGCTAAACGTCAGTGGATAGCCGCCTTAGCGGAGAACGGCGTGACTAGCAAACAGCAGCTTTCAGCCGGCATGCGCCAGGCGCGCGCCAGCGGCTCGCCATTTCTTCCATCACCGGGCCAGTTCATCAGCTGGTGTAAACAGGACGCTTTCGCCGCTGCGGGCCTGCCGGATGAAGAGACGCTCTATAGCAGGGTGATGACCTACTGCGCGCAGCGTGGCGACTATGCCTCTCCGGAGCACTATCCGTGGAAGAGCAACGCCGATTACTGGATGGTTACCAGCCTCTGCAGCCTGATGCGCGCTAACAACCTGAGCGAGTCTGAGCTGCGCATTAAATGCCGCTCAGAGCTGCGCAAAATGTCTGCGCGGATCGAGGCCGGTGAAACAATTCCTGAGCCGCGCAGGCAGCTGCTGAAGGCTGCAATGCCCTCCACCCCGGAAAAGGCGAGGGAGGGCGTGGCCCTGCTGCGCGCTACGCTGAAAGCAAAACGCACTACAGCATGATGCAAAGGATTCAGCACGACATCGATATCCCGCTGTGGCGGCAGATGTACCGCCGGGATAAAACAGGCGAACTGATTAAGCAAAGAGAGGCAGTATGAGCTTAGAAGCAACGGTTAAGTATCATTTTCCGAAGGGGCAGAACTTTAGCGGAACAGCACCGCAGACGTCGCCTGATACGCTTACCGGCATCGACTATATCGCCGCCATAGGTATGACGCAGAGCCGCGTTCAGCTCGGTTACAGCGCTTTCATGGGGAAGATGGGCGTCAGTGAAATCGACACAGCACGGGCCGTCTCCCTGCTAACTGATTTTGCACTGGAGAGCTGCGATAAGGTTGCCGCCTTTCGCAAGCTTGATGCCGGTGTCAGAACGGCAGTTATGCAAACGCTCGCCGCTTATGCCTGGCTCGATTACTGCCGCAGCGCCGCCAGCGTGAAGCCGTGCGAATGCTGTCAGGCCACCGGATTCATCGAGGCAGAGGTGTTTTCAATGAAATCGCCTCTGCACGGCGGCCTCACCAGAAACGTCAAAGAGGCCGTACGCGTGCTCTGCAGGGCGTGCAAAGGCAAGGGCGTCGTATCAACTGCATGCCGCGACTGTAACGGACGCGGACAGGCAGTGCTAAAAGCGGCAACGGAAAAGCAGGGGGTGCCGGTGAAGGGTGAGTGCAGGCGCTGCTGCGGGCGCGGCTACGAGCGCATACCCTCAACCGGGGCGTATAAGGCAATTTCAGAATTCACCGGCGCTATCAGCCTGGAGACATGGAAGAAGAGCGGTAAGCCATTTTACGATCGGCTTATTACTAAGCTGGAAGCTGAGGAAACCCGCGCAGATGCCGCGCTGAAAAGCGCCACTGCATAGCGACCTAAAAAATAGTGTATTAAATTATCGCAGGCTATTTACTTTTCCCGAACCCGGGGGTATACTTTTCAACAGTTGAAGTTGCGTGATGATGTTCAGCCCGCAAACTAAATCAGCTTTCATCACTCTGTGATAATAAAAGAGCCCTGCAGATTCACACGCTGCGAGGGCTTTTTTTATGGGCATCTGAAATATATGATGCCGGTTTCAGGGAGAAATAATGAGAATTCTGTGCGCCCTTTTAATCGTGCTGTGTGCGCCATCTTTTGCTGTGATATCGGATGCGCAACGCGCAGCTAACGATCTGTGCGAAATGGAATGGCGTATAACTGACCGATCAATGTCGACCCATCTCAGCACCAGGCAAATAGTGTCAGAAGAAGTTCAGGCGTTTGAAGCGGATGGGCACGCTCTTTCCGACTACGCTATTGAAAAAGATGACTTCATAAGCGTCTCTGTAAAAGGCGCAGAAACCTACAGAAAGATGGCTAAGGGTGTCAGCTATCCCTATGCAGATACAAGAGATTTTTTGAGGGGAAGAATGATGCCGTTGTGTATCAAAAACGTTCTGGAAACGCTTAAAAAATAATCCTGAATAGTTTATTTCCTTTTCTAAAGGCACTGCTTCGGCGGTGCCTTTTTCGTTTCCGCCCCCGCCACTCAATGCGACATCAATGCTATCCGTTGTGGCGGAGGGCCTCTTTTCTTCTGTTGATCAACAGCACCTGTCCGATCGGACGGCGTCTGCGAGCACTCAAACTATGAGCAAACTTGTTACTGGTGTTGCCCTGGGCACGTCCGGGGGCACCATTCTTAACGGTGTACTCACCAGCCTGAGTCCTGATGAGTGGTCTGCCATCGGCGTACTGGCAGGTATTGCCGGCATCATCATTACAGGGCTCATCAACTGGTACTTCAAACGCAAGGTCGCCAACGCTCAGGTAAAAGCACTTGAGAAATATGGTCCGGCCGTAAAAGTGGAGGAGGATTGATATGACTATGTCCGGCAGCGTGCGCAGAAAACTGATCGCCGCCGCAGGTGGCGGCTCCATGCTGATTGCCACCCTGTTTCTTGGCGGAAAGGAGGGAGCGGAAGGGCGTACTTATAAAGCTTATCAGGATGTGGCCGGCGTCCGGACCGTCTGTGACGGGCATACCGGCAGCGATATCATCAGCGGCAGGCAGTATAGCGATAGCGACTGCGATCGGCTGCTGCAAAACGATCTCCGGTCCGTTAAAAAGGTGGTCGATGGCGTAGTAAAGGTTCCCCTGAGTGAATACCAGCGCGCATCGCTATACAGCTTTGCCTATAACATCGGCCCGTCTGCTTTCACCCGCTCCACTCTGCTCAAAAAACTCAACGCTGGCGATCGGGCTCAGGCCTGCGAAGAGCTGCGCCGCTGGGTCTATGCCGGTGGCATAAAATGGCGCGGGCTGATGCATCGTCGCGACATGGAACGCGCTTTGTGCCTGGCGGAGAGTAGTGATGATTTGGCTGATAAATAACGGGCATCTGGTACTCAGGCTCTTCCTTATGGCGACGGTTGTGATATCTGCCGCCGTTGCCAGTCACTATCACTCGCGAATGTTGCAGGCGCAGGAGGAGATCTCCCGGGCAGTCCAGGCCCGGAAAAAGGCGGAGTCAGTAACCAGCAACCTCATTACCGCAGTAATGCTCTTTAACGATATCGCAAAGGCTGCTCATCATGATCGATATCAAAACGACGCTGAAAGCGAGAGGCGCGTTGTCTACATCAGGCAGGCGGTTAAAGAGGATGCGTGTTCCGCTCACTCTGTTCCTGCTGATGTGGCTGACAGCCTGCGCAGACACAGAGAAAGAATACGTTCAGCTTCCGGCAATGCCCGTTCCGGCAGAGCTGCTGGCTGACTGCGAAATCCCTCCCGTACCCGATCCTATGACCTGGGGCGACAGCCTCGAACTTAACGAAAGGCTTATGACGTCGGTTGAAAACTGCAACCGGGATAAGCGCGCCATAAGAAAAATTGAATCGCTCCGGTAACTCATCAGGCGATTTTCTCACTATCTGCATTTTGCAGGTTATTTACCTTAACCGAAAAATAAAGCTTCTCCACGAGCAAACAGGCTCAATAAACCCTAAAAGGAAATATCATGATCGAAGTAAATTCATTTGCTGAACTCCGCACCACCAAACCTTCTGCATCAGGTGAAATTGCATTTCTTAAGCGCTATTACGACAGGGACTCAACCTTTAATGGTGGTGGCCGCTTTGTAGGCTTTGTCGACACAAAGGGTAAAGCCCCTGCGGATGACAGTGGCACCGTTGCGGTCTCTTCTGCCGGCGATTATTACTGGCAGCGTATTATTGATGATGTATCCGCTATTAATATTTTCCATTTTGGCGGCAAGCGCTTACGCGGCTCGGTTTCATTTGATGCCGATAACGGCGCAGTTAACCACGATGCCTGTATCAACATGTACCGCTGGGCCAGAGGCTTTGTATCACCGGTTGATGATCCGAACAAAAACCCTATCCGCGATATCGGAATACGTTTTCCTGCCGGTAAGTTTATTATTAATCCTGTCGATTTAACCGGTGAAGGCGAGCTGCCATTCTTCAATCTCTATGGCGACGACTGCGAATATGGTGTTGCACCCAGAACGATTATTACCTCGGATAAGTCAGCTAACACCGTTTTCAAAATTAAAGCGCGCCGGACGGCTATTCGCGGTATTTTCTGGGATGGTCAGGCGACCGCCGATACCACGGCAAACACCGGCGCGATTACCACTGCAATGGTAAGTAACCAGCAGCCATTTTTTGAAAATATTACCATTGAAGGCCAGTACATCAACGTCACCTGTTTTCGTGTGGAAAACAATGGTAACTCGGTGTTCAGGTTTATCGATACGCTTGATACGCGACTGGATCAGATTTACTCCAGCAATACCTATGGTCGGGTATTTGACATTACCTGGTCCGATTCACCCCAGGGTAACTGGGACCACTCAACGGCCGTGGAGCTAACCAACTCCAATTTCCAGCACGGTTATGGTGATGCCACGCTGTTTATGCCGCGCGTGGGGCAGGGCCTGATCCGTAATGTATGGATTGAACATACGCGCTTCCCTGGCGATCTGAGTAATGGTCAGTGGATCATTGATGCGCTGAGCATCGAATCCTCCATTAACCCGCTGAAGCTTAACTACTCACGTGTTCTGATGCGCCAGCTAAGCCTGCAGTCCGGTTCCAGCATTGATACCGAGCGCACCGGCTTTGCGCTGCTTTCAAACTATGAACAGGGCTGGCGCCGTGATGAGAACTTTGGCACCCAGATGACGGGTTCGATGAAGGCGGGCTGGTACTCGGGATATCGCGTCTCCAATACCAGCACGGAAGATAAGTGGTTCCGCCTTGGCAAGTTCTTTTTCCCTCGTGCTAATCAGCACTGGAACATCGACATGTTGGGCAAAGCGCTGCGTGATACTCAGACACAGCCAGCTACCGCACCACTGCTTACCAACGTCTGCGGTAAAACATTGCTCAATATTTATCGCGGAGAAAGTTCGGTCGGCGGCAATCTGCATTATGAAGGTGATTCCGGTGTCATCGACTGCATTGTTCGCACCACTGATGATAAAGGAAAATATGCTGAAGTCTGGATCAAGCTTAAAGCACAGTGTGGTGATGTAGTCATCAACCTTACTACTGATGGCCCGTCGCGGTTCGATGGCGGTGAATGTTCACTGTTTAATCCTGATTTGTCTGAAGTGACCAATCTGAATACGGATAACCGCGTTAACCTGTCAACGGTGATGAACTATCACAACGGCACCGCCGGCGTGGGTTATGACGGCAAAGTGGTTACGCTGACGTCCGATCCGGCATCGGCACCGGCCGCATCAGCCACGGCGGCGGGTTACATTACCGTCAGGATTAACGGCGTTAACCGCAAGCTCGCCTATTTTTAACCGCCTGAGAGAGTATTGCGGCAGGTAAAAAAGAGCCTGAACGAGAGTTCAGGCTCTTTTCACTCTCTGTTTTGATCCCAGGTCTCGACAGGTGCCCATCGTATCAGCGTGGGCAGCACGGCGGCGTTCTTGTGCGTTTATAGTTATTCTCCTGTCAGTTAGCTTTGATTGAGCGTTGCCGCGCACCAAAGCTTACTGCTTTGTATGTTTGCGTTTTTTCAGCGCCTGATGTTAAGGAGCGGCGGGACTCAGTTCCGTGCCCTGCGTTGCTTCAGCGTGCTGCTGATGAGATTAAATGCATCTGATATGTGATTTTATTTTTTTTCAGACGTAAAAAAACCCGCGTTACACGGGCGTAAATTCGTTCAATAAGGGCAAATCATTTGTCAGCGTTAGCTGACGACAGTAAGGATATGCGTTCAGTGTTACTTAAGGAAACAACCATTCGACAAATTACTCTGCGTGGCACGCATTGCATAAAAAAGCCCGCTTAGCGCCGGCTTTAAGAGGAAGCATAGTAGCTCAATAGAAGAAAAAGCCCGATAAACCGACATCCCGACCCCGCAAGTGTTAATGTGGTTAGCAGTTACAGATGGGGGATTATGGAAAATGACAATGACAGAGTGGAATTGATAGCTAATGCCATTTTGAAAGCAGCACTCGAACTCGCTGACACCGGGGCTGAAACCACAATCGAAGAGTTGCTGGGCAGGCTTGAGGCCTACCGGCGAGCAACCAATGATGTCTTCATGGCAGATGTATACCGCGATGCCATAGTGATCATTAAGAACGGCAAGTTATAAGCATAAAAAGCCCGCTCAGTGGCAGGCTTATGGGTGAGGGAGCATGAAAAACCAGGATGCGATCCGGATATTTTTTACAGTTCAGGCTTCATTTTCCCAAATACTTTCTCAATATCAGCTTCATATTCTTCTTTGTTATCACTCATGGCCGCCACGCCCGGGAGCTTAACGATGTGCTGCCTGAAAGATTTGACGCCGATTTCGGAAAGAAACAAGTGTAAATTATTGATCGCTAAGCTGTATCGATGTAAATGCCTTAGCGTGTGCAATGCCGCATTTCTGCGGCCTTATCTTATCTAAACGCTCTTTCCGGCTACTAACCCGTAGTAAACGCTATCACGACATTCACAAAGCCAGCAGCTAACAGAACAAAGCCCGGAACGAGGTAATTTTTGTCCCGCTTATTGCGCGCCAAATAGAACATTGCGAACGCAATGCAAAACATCGGAATTGATATCTTCGCAAAAACTGACATGCCATCTCCTTAGCTAAAATTTTCTTCCTGCTATCAAACAGTAAACCAGACGCATTTTCGTACCGATCGCCAGGCCCGGCACCTTACATTTTAGTTACCGTTAACCGGCACCACAGCTTATTGGTTATCTTGGCGGTACAGTGCCCACTCCTCGATACGCTCCCCACCCGGAAGGGTGCAGTAACCTGAATCACCATCAGGACCTTTAACTATGTCCGGTTTACCCCCCATTTTTTCACAATAAACTGAGGCAGGGTTAGACATGCCTGTTTGCTGAGGCTTGTCTGTCATTCATCAGCGTCATCATGCGCGAGCCATCAGGCCGCAGCACCGTTGCCACTTCTGACTTCGTAGAGGAGCTGGAGCGCGTTAACTGGCACTTTACGCTCAAGGCAGCCAATGACTGGATCCGGAGCCATACAACCACCTTCCGCGACGCTTCAACGCAGGAGGGCGAGAACATGACGTGGTTCCGGTTCAACCTTAACGGTGGCCTCTGAGGGGTTCCCTTCACCGGCGCAGGACTACACAGAGCCGCGGCTTAACTTTGCCAGGCTATCGATAACCGCGAGGCTATAACCTTCCGTTAACGCGCTGGTTATCTCTCAGAACATCAATAGCGGTCTGCATTGCTATTTTATTATCGCGTAACTTCTGTTTGTTTTGCTGTATCTGGAGGTATTCAAGAAGTGTGCGTGTATTGACTGGCCGTCCGGTTCTGCCGACTTCGATCACAGCATCACCGAGTATGGTTTTTACAGGAGGAAGCTGGGCAGGGTACCAGTCCAGCGTGTCTTCAGATTTCATATCAAATTTCTCAGGGACGGGCAGTATATCACATGACAGGGGATATAGCGCCCGACTATAAAAACAACCATTCCTGTTATGGTTCCTTCTCATCATTATTGTTAGAAACCTGTGAGGCAATCTTAACCAGCGCGACACTACCTGCGCCGGCGAATGCAATCATTAGAATGATAGCGATCCAGCATGGAAAATTCATTTTGTACTGTCGCTTATGGCCTCCTGTATGAAGGCGCCATTAAGCCTGACATTGCCTGAGCAAATAGTAATCACATCAATTAGCCGTACCATGTGTTAGCGCAGGCAGTCACGAAGCATGAAGATATAGGGAAAATGATCACGGAAGGGCTGAGTTGGTCGCTTGCGCCATCTCAAAAGCTGTATGTGAGCTCATGTCTGAAGGTCATGATGTCACTGTCGAACCCGGTCGGAGGTTCTCATACCCCTCTCACTGTGCAATATGCAAAAAAAAAGCCTGAACGTGAGTTCAGGCTCTTCTTCAAATTTGTGGCGGTGAGAGGGGGATTGATTCGCTTCGCTCACCCTGCGGGCAGCGTCGCAGGCTCCGCTGTCCGGTGAACAGAGTTCACCGTCGAACCCGGTCGGAGGTTCTCATACCCCTCTCACTGTGCAATATGCAAAAAAAAAGCCTGAACGTGAGTTCAGGCTCTTCTTCAAATTTGTGGCGGTGAGAGGGGGATTCGAACCCCCGATACGTTGCCGTATACACACTTTCCAGGCGTGCTCCTTCAGCCACTCGGACACCTCACCACATATTTTTTTGCTAACCGCACTGGGTCAACGGGGCGCTACTATAGGGAGTTAGCTGAAAAGGGTCAAGCGCTATTTTCTCCTTTTTTTCTATCTGCTTAAGCTCTGCGCAGATTGTATTAACCCTGTTCGCTTCGCGGCGATTGTCATAGAAACGTTGCGCGTCTGACACAAAAATGTCATCCCGCTGACGCAGACTTGGCAGCGAAAATAACCGGGTTGTCTCACTGATAAGGATGCTGAAGAATGAAACACTTACCTCTGCTGACGGTTTCACTGCTGGCTTCGCTGATTGCCACCTCCGCGGTGGCAGATGTTACAACATACAATAGAGCAGCAACTGGCGATTTGACGCAGCATGGTGGCGCGCGTCGGCTGAGCAGCGATCAGACTGAGGCGCTGAAAGCCTCGCTGAGTAATCAGACGGCGAAAAATGTCATTTTACTGATCGGCGACGGCATGGGTGACTCTGAGATCACCGCGGCACGTAACCTTGCAGTGGGAGCGGGCGGCTTTTTTGCCGGTATTGATGCGCTTCCGCTTACCGGGCAGTACACGCACTATTCGCTGGATAAAAAAACGCATAAACCCTCTTACGTCACTGACTCTGCCGCGTCCGCCACCGCGTGGGCTACAGGCACCAAATCCTATAACGGGGCGATTGGCGTCGACGTCAATGGCAAGGATCAAATCACGCTGCTTGAGCTGGCTAAAGCGGCCGGCAAAGCAACGGGTAATGTCTCTACTGCCGAACTGCAGGATGCTACGCCAGCGGCACTGATGGCGCATGTTACCTCACGCAAATGCTACGGCCCGGAGAAAACCAGCGAACTCTGCCCGGGCAACGCCTTAGAGCAGGGCGGCCGCGGCTCAATTACCGAGCAAATGCTGCTGACCCGGCCGGATGTGGTCCTGGGCGGCGGTGCAAAGAGCTTTAACGAGGTGGCTAAAGCAGGCGACTATAAAGGCAAAACGCTGTATGAGCAGGCGCAGGCGCGCGGCTATCAGCTGGTAGAAAACCTGGACGCAATGAACGCGGTACAGCAGGCCACCCAGCAGCAGCCTCTGCTGGGGCTGTTTGCGCCGGGCAATATGCCGGTGCGCTGGCAGGGTCCCAAAGCCAGTTATCATGGCAACATCGATAAACCGGTGGTGACCTGTAAGGTTAATCAGGATCGTCCGGCATCGGTGCCGACGCTGGCGCAGATGACAACAAAAGCGATCGACCTGCTGAGCAAAAATGAGAAAGGGTTCTTCCTGCAGGTCGAGGGCGCTTCAATCGATAAACAGGATCACGCGGCTAATCCGTGCGGCCAGATTGGCGAAACGGTCGATCTCGACGAAGCGGTCCAGGTGGCGCTGGCCTATGCCCGCGAACATGGCGATACGCTGGTGGTGGTCACCGCCGACCACGCGCACAGCAGTCAGATTGTTGAGAACGGCACCAAAGCCCCGGGCCTGACCCAGGCGCTGAACACGAAAGATGGTGCGGTAATGACCATCAGCTACGGCAACTCGGAAGAGGATTCGCAGGAGCATACCGGTGCTCAGCTGCGCATTGCTGCTTACGGACCGCACGCGGCAAACGTGGTGGGGCTGACCGATCAGACCGATCTGTTCTTCACACTAAAAAATGCGCTGGCGCTTAAATAAGCGGATAGCAGACAGAAAAAATCCACGCTGCGGCGTGGATTTTTGTTATTATCGGAGCAGTATCACCCCAGCACTTTGCTGAGAAACGCCTGAGTACGCGGATTTTGCGGCCGGGTGAACAGCACATCCGGCGTGTCCAGCTCCTGAATGATCCCCTGATCCATAAACATCACGCGATCTGCCACTTCGCGCGCAAACCCCATTTCATGCGTGACAATCACCATGGTCATGCCTTCCTGCGCCAGCATTTTCATGACGCTCAGCACCTCGCCGACCAGCTCAGGGTCGAGCGCGGAGGTCGGCTCATCGAACAGCATGATCTCCGGCTCCATCGCCAGCGCCCGTGCAATAGCAACGCGCTGCTGCTGGCCGCCGGATAAGCTGTTTGGCCAAGAGCAGCTCGGCGATGCCTGGTATGGCTACCACTTCCGCATCCTCGATGCCCAAGGCCCTTCCGCCCCTGGCGGTGCCTACAGCTACCTGATCG
>JAAIGF010010701.1_pt1 | contig 14305 bp, 10 predicted proteins | sample 6487441 | NCBI WGS metagenome assembly JAAIGF01 (sample SAMN13974129, study PRJNA590717) | phyllosphere metagenome | biome: pepper field; feature: multiple bacterial spot infested pepper fields; material: pepper leaves; isolation source: leaves from pepper fields | host: Capsicum annuum ... | reverse complement strand
GTTTAAAGATCATATTCTGTCGCAGGGAGGTAGTGAGCACCCCATGGTACTTTACAAACGCTTCCGCGGAAAAGAACCACAGGTGGATGCGCTATTAAGACGCGCCGGACTTTTAGACTAAATAGAACGGTCGTTATATGCTGATATAAAGCCATACATAAAAGTAAGAGCACGTGAAGATTTTAACAACTTTCACCTGCTCTACTTTAAAAAACCGACGAAGAGTAAAAGCGCCAAGTATGCTTTCCATAAATTGTACATTTGCAAGCGTGGGAAGAGGCATTCAAAAAACACATTTGTATCCATTGCCAGCTCGCTGTTTCGCCTAACTAGTCTTCAAAATTATGGCTGTGGCGCCGCCACCGCCATTACAGATGGAAGCCAATCCATAGATACCCCCCTCTTGCTGTAGCACGCTAATTAATGTCGTGAGTATGCGCGCGCCCGAGCAACCCAGTGGATGTCCCAAGGATACCGCTCCACCATATACATTGACTTGCTCCAAAGGGATATCTAAAATTTGTGCATTGGCCAATGCTACCACAGAAAAGGCTTCGTTAAACTCAAAGTAATCCATATCCGTGACGGATAAGCCCGCCTTCCGCAGTACTTTTTCCGCGGCGAGGCTAGGCGTGGTGGTAAACCAAGCCGGCTCTTGCTCGGCATCAGCATAGGCCACGATTTCTGCCAGAGGCTTTAGCCCTAAGGACAGCATTTTCTCCTCGCTCATCAAAACAAGTGCTGCCGCACCATCGCTCAATGTGGATGCGTTTGCCGCCGTAATGCTTCCCCCATCTTTGAAAGCCGTGCGCAGATGTGGGATTTTCGTAATATCGACCTGCCTAAATTCTTCATCCTCACTAACGATCTGATCGCCCTTCTTGGTTTTTAGCGTCAACGGAACGACCTCCTGCGCAAACTTACCCTGCTCCCACGCGCTTCGGCTACGTTCATAAGAAGCCACGGCATAGGCATCCTGCGCGCTGCGGCCAATCTGGTATTTTTCCGCACAGAGCTCTCCGAATACACCCATCGCCTCTTGATTGTAGGCGTCCTGCAAACCGTCGTATTGCAAGCCGTCCAGCAAGGATTGGTTTCCGTATTTGGCACCCCAACGACTAGAAAGCGAATAGTAAGGCACGCGGCTCATGCTTTCCATACCACCAGCAACCACCACGTCGGCATCGCCCAGCAATATAGCTTGCGCAGCCAAAGAAACGGCTTTCATACCGCTAGCGCACACCTTGTTGATTGTCGTTGCCGTCACACGATCTGGCAACCCCGCCAACTTAGCCACTTGCCGCGCAGGTGCCTGCCCCAGGCCTGCCTGCAACACGCAGCCCATCAACAACTCGTCAACTTCCGCCTTATCTATCCCCGACGATTCCAACGCAGATATCACTGCGCGCCCACCGAGCTCCACGGCCGATAGTGTGGATAGGCTGCCACCAAAGCTTCCAATAGCTGTGCGCTTTGCCGCAACAATAAATACTTTTCTTGTACTCATAATCGATTTTTTAGCATGGCAATCCTCCGATCTGATTCTAGCAGGTCTGCCCTACGTTTAGCGCCAAAATCCGTGACAACGACTGCTGTGCTGCCTGTTCTTCCCGTCAAGCGGAGGATGCCTTGAATAAGTCTATGCTTTAAAGATAGGGAATTTCTGCTTAGTTTTTTTGTTGTTGCTGTGCGGTGGTATCCGTGTAGATGGACCAATGGTTTCTTCGATTTAACCTTATGCCATAATTGCCAACGCCATTAGCGTGCACCTCCAAAATAGTAGACAAATTTTTACGCAGATAAATCCACTTTAGATTGAACGCCGCAGTTCTCCCTATTCTAATATCGGATAAACCATTGTTTACTTTAGGATAGAATATCATCTAAATCGTTTACCCTATTGGGCTAGTCTTTGATAGACTGGAGAAGGCACGAAACAATGTGTTTAATGGAAGCTGATGTTTTATATAGATAATCCTTCCCAAAAACCATCTTTTTATCGTACATTAGTGTACATATTTTTCCGTTCAAAGAAAAAAAGAGATAACCAATATAAAACTTTAGCGCATATGCAGGCAACATTACTGACAGATGAGCATCAAACATTTCGCGAAACTTTACGGGCGTTTATACGCAAGGAGATAGTTCCCCATGTGGATCAATGGGAAAAAGAAGGACAGATCGACCGGTCCATCTGGAAAAAGATGGGCGACATGGGCTTTATGGGTCTCAACTTCCCCGAAGCATATGGAGGACTGAATCTAGATTTCTACTACAGCATGATTTTTTGCGAAGAGCTCTCTTATTGTTATTCGGGTGGATTTACAATTTCGGCACTGGTGATACAGTATATGTCGGCACCATATCTCCTAAAACATGGCTCTTCTGCACTGAAGGAGTACTATTTGCCTGGCGTTATTGCCGGCGATTTGGTAAGCGCGGTGGCGATCACCGAACCTGGGGCCGGATCAGACGTCAAGAACATTAAAACGACAGCCATTCGCCGTGGCGACTATTACTACGTTAACGGATCAAAAACCTTTATCACCAATGGCTATTACGGCGACTTTTTTATTACCGCCGTGAAGACCGACCCATCCAAAGGAAGCAAGGGCATCAGCCTTTTGCTGATCGACCGAAACGCGGTAGGCGTGCAGGCCAATAAATTGAAAAAATTGGGTTGGCATGCGTCGGATACCGCCGAATTGCATTTTGACGAGGTGGAAGTTCCGGTGGCCAACCTGCTTGGCGAGGAGGGCGCTGGGTTTCAATACCTGATGGACGGGCTGCAATTGGAGCGGCTTACCGCAGCCATCCATAGCTTAGCAACTGCCGAGTCCGCACTACAGTATACCTTGGAGTATATAGCCAAGCGCGAGGCCTTCGGCAAGAGATTGCAGGAATTGCAAGTTTTACGCCACCGGATAGCGAACATGTTTGCCACATTAGAGACCACGAAAGCATTTATCTATCATTGCTGCGATCTGCACCAATGGGGGCGCTACGCGGTAAAGGAATGTTCGATTGCCAAACTGCAGGCCAGCGAGTTAGCCGTGGATATTGTGAACCGCTGTTTGCAGCTCTTTGGGGGCTATGGCTTTACTGAAGACTACAAGATCGCCCGGCTCTATCGCGATGTGCGTGTGGGAACGATAATCGCCGGCACCTCGGAAATTATGCTGGAAATTATCGCGAAGATGCTGATCGACGGCGTGGATTACAACCGGCAAAAGCAATAAACCAAGCACATCTGAAACAAAAAACTGTTAACAGCATGGATAAAAAGGACAAAAGTAAGCTACAGTATATACATATTGAACAAGATAGGGACGGTATCGTCTTTATGGATTTACAACCTACGGGGACACCTACTGGATCTAATTATATCGAACGTATGTTTGAATTTGTGGAACAGGCGTTGGAGCAGCTTGAAATGGCGGAGGTGAAAGGCCTGATATACTGCAGCCCGATAATGGCAGGCGACTTTGACCCGTCTTATTTCTTGGCGGCTTCGCGGCAACAAATGGACATTGCCGATCAATTGCAGGACTTGTTTGCAAAATTCATGCGCCTTCGCGCCATGCATAAACCCATTGTTTCCATTCTAGATACGACATCCACCGATTTGCGTTTGGCTTCGCTACTTTGGGCAGATTACCGCATCGCCTTGGCAGACGCCAGCATGGGCTTCCCTACCTCGGCAGCGGGCTTGTTTCCCGGATTTGGTGCCAGCTCCCTCCTTCTCCATATGCTGGAACCAGAAAAAGCTATTCCAATTCTTTACAAAGGTAATATCATCTCCGCTTCGGAAGCCCTACATATGGGCATGATTCAAGCGCAGGCAGCGAACTATGAGCAGGCCTTTGCGCTGGCTAAGCAACGGCTCCTAAAACCTTACGCATTTCAAGAAACACAAAAGAATGTACCGCAACACCATGCAACGACGGATAGCCTGCTAGGCGCTATGCGGAAGAAAAGCAACGGTCTTATTCCCGCGGACAATCTCTTTTTTGAGCTCGTGGCGGATCCTTCAACGCAAGCGCTGGAGGAGATGCTGCAACGAGAAGCGCAAGTTTGGACTTCGCTATGGGATAAACCGGAAACCCTACATATGCTGCGCACACTCTACTGCAGCGTCAGCCGAGCAAGTCGTCGAGCAACGGAAAAAGCCTCCTCTCCCATTGGCAAGCTTGGGATTTTGGGCGCAGGCATCATGGGATCCGGAATAGCGTATGAGGCCGCTCGTGCAGGAATTCAGGTAGTATTGAAAGATGTGGACAGCGCGGCGGCCGAGCACGGAAAGCGGTATGCAAAAAAACTTACCGACAAGCTGCTCGAGCAATGTGTAATTGACCAACAGCAACAGGATAATCTCCTTGCACGCATATACCCGACGAGCGATGCCGCGGATTTTTTGGACAGCGACATGATTATTGAAGCGGTCTTCGAAAACCAGACGCTAAAAGCTCGTGTGACCAAAGAAAGCCTTCCCTACCTTAAGCCCGAGGGTATTTTTGCCAGCAATACCACGGCCCTTCCCATTAGCGAGCTAGCCGAGGCGAGTCCGCTACCGCAACGCTTTATAGGGATGCATTTCTTCTCGCCGGTAGACCGTATGCCTCTAGTCGAGATTATACGTGGCAAAAAGACGGACGAGCGGACGCTGCAGCAGGCGCTAAGACTAGCAAAGCAGCTCGGCAAAGTGCCTATCGTCGTAGGCGATGGACCGGCCTTTTTTACTTCGCGCATTTTTTTCAATTACCTACTGGAAGCGGTTACCATGCTCTTGGAAGGGCTGCCAGCCGCTCGGATAGAGCAGGAAGCACGGCAGGCAGGCTTTGCTATCGGACCGCTAGCCGTACTCGACGAAATATCTTTAAAACTGATGTTGCAGGTATATGACAGCTTGCCGCACTTACATGCCGGACAGGAACGCTGTTACCGATACTTAGAATCGCTGATCGCACAGGGACGAAATGGACGTAAGACAGGCGCAGGATTTTACAATTATGACGAAAAAACAGGAAAACGAGCTATATGGAACGACCCTAGCATCGCGCAAAAAGCGGTGAATGACCAAAGCGGAACTATCCAAAAAAGATTGCTCCATGTGATGGCACTCGATAGCTTTCGCTGTTTGGAAGAAGGGGTATTGCAGGATGTAACCGACGCAGACATAGGCTCGATGCTTGGCATTGGCTTCCCTCGCCATACCAGCGGCGTGTTTAGCCACATCGATCAGGTCGGCATACAAACTTTTGTAAACGATTGCCATGCATTCGCTGCGCTTGGTGATGAATGGCACATACCAGACACGCTTAGGCAATTGGCGGAATCAGACTTCCGCTTTTATGATGGGTTGGAATCTAATTGGAGAGGGCAACTGTAAGAGAGGGACGAGGGGCGGGACATAAAATCGGCGCGGGTGATCTATTCGTCCCGCGCCGTACAAAACCTCTTCTTCAGCAATACCTTGCTGACTAATGCACCATCATATCCACGAGGGTGTGCACATCTAGCGCAATAAAGGTATCATAGTCCAACGTGGTCTGCAGCAAGGCCTGCTGTTGTTTTTCAGCAAACACGCGCTTCAGATTACGTTTATATTTCTCAATCAACTTGGGAATGCCCTCTTCCCGACGACGGGGATGTCCGATGGGATATTCCACCAGCACCTCGGGCAACACCGTGCCGTCATTCAGGACGATGGTCAATGCATTGGCAATGGCTCTTTTCTCGGGATCGTGATAGTCTTCGGTAAAGTTTGTATCCTCGAGGCAGCTCATCTTGGCGCGTAGCACATCGATCTGCGGATGGCTAGCCACCGCATCTTCGTAATCCTCGGCCGTCAATCGCCCGAACAAGAGCGGTACAGCAACCATGTACTGCAGGCAGTGATCACGGTCGGCTGGATTGTGTAACGGTCCTTTCTTATCAATAATACGAATAGCGGCTTCGTGCGTACGAATATTGATCTGCGCAATATCCTCGGCTGTTTTCCCCAACTCTTTCAACATGCCGTGCAGCTGCATAGCAGCCTCTACGGCCGTCTGCGCATGAAATTCCGCCGGAAAAGAGATCTTAAACAAGACATTTTCCATCACATAGCTGCCATAATCGCGTTGAAACCTAAATGCCTTGCCTTGGAACGACACCGCATAAAATCCCCAAACGGGTGCGGTCAGCACGGAAGGATAACCCATTTCGCCAGTCTTGGCAATAAGCGCCAGCTTAACAGCACGCGAAGTAGCATCGCCGGCCGCCCAAGACTTTCGGCTACCAGTATTGGGCGCATGTCGGTAGGTGCGCAGCGCCTGACCATCAACAAAAGCCAAGGACACCGCATTGACCAGCTCGTCATAGCTTAAACCAATCATCTTCCCAACCACCGCCGTGGACGCCACCTTCACGAGTAGCACATGGTCAAGTCCTACTTTGTTGAACGAGTTTTCCAAAGCCAATACCCCCTGAATTTCATGCGCCATCACCATCGCCTCCAACAGCTCCTTGGCCTTTAGCGGCGGCTCTCCATTAGCGATACGCGTACGACTTAGCCAATCGGCGGTAGCCAATATACCGCCCAAATTATCGGAGGGATGCCCCCACTCGGCAGCCAACCAGGTATCATTGAAATCCAGCCAGCGGATCATCGTGCCAATATTGAAGGCCGCCTGAATTGGATCCAACTGATAGGCTGTTCCGGGCACTTTTGCTCCATGCGGCACGATTGTTCCCGGCACTACTGGCCCCAGCATCTTCGTGCATGCAGGATAGGTAAGTGCCTCAAAGCCGCAGCCCATGGTATCTAGAAAACAATAGTAGGCCGTATGCCATGCTACTGGACTTTCAACCTTATACTGGCTGACATAGTCGACAATATCTTTTATTACCTGATCAACTTCAGGTCTTTCATTCGAAATATATGTACTCATACATGCTATGTTAAACAATTCATACGATGATTACCTAAGATGCCACGGGTGCTACCGTTCGGCAATAGGTTTAAAATCCCGATTATCTGGACCGGTATAGTTGGCACTTGGACGAATAATTTTACCATCCTGCCGCTGCTCAAAAACATGGGCAGACCAACCCGTGATGCGCGAAATAACGAATAAGGGCGTGAACATCTCTGTGGGGATGCCCATCATGTGGTAGGCTACGGCCGAGTACCAATCCAAATTAGGAAACATGCGCTTCTCTTCCCACATGACCGCCTCCAGCCGCTCCGCAATGCGATAGAGTGTCATATCTCCAGCTTCTTCGCTCAGCTCCTTGGCAATGCGCTTGATGACCTCATTTCGCGGATCAGCGATGGTATAAACCGGATGGCCAAAGCCGATGATCACTTCTTTGTTCGCCAATCGCTTTCGGATATCCGCCTCCGCATCGTCCGCATCGGCGTAGCGACTCTGTATTTCGAAAGCCACCTCATTGGCGCCGCCGTGCTTAGGGCCGCGCAAGGCGCCTATGGCACCTGCGATACAGGAATAGATGTCCGATCCTGTTCCGGCGATCACCCTTGCAGTGAAAGTCGACGCGTTGAACTCATGCTCGGCGTAGAGGTTTAATGACACCTGCATAGCCCTCACCCAAGAGGCCGAAGGTACACTGCCATGCAGCAGATGTAGAAAATGACCACCCACGGTATCATCCGCAGTTTCGACAGAAATTTCGCGACCGTTTTGGCTGAAGTGGTGCCAATAGAGCAGTGCTGAGGCCATGGAAGCCATCAGGCGGCTAGCTATGTCACGTGCAGCCGCCAAGGGCTGGCTTTCTTTCTCGGGCTGTAGACTGCCGAAAAAAGAGACATAGGTGCGCAGCACATCCATGGGATGTGCCGTTGTTGGAAGCTGTTTCAAGATACGTTGTATCGCAATAGGTAAACCACGTTGGCTCGTTACCTGTGTTTGAAAAGTATGCAACTGTGGTTCTGTGGGCAAGGCGCCATATATCAATAGGTAGGCTACCTCTTCAAAAGAAGCCTTCCAGGCCAAATCCAAAATATCATAACCGCGGTAGTGCAGGTCATTTCCGCTTTTCCCTACCGTACTTAAGGCCGTGTTGCCCGCCAGCACACCCGACAAGGCGACGCTTTTCTTGGGCTTAAAACCTGTTTCATTTGTTTTTTCCATCTTGATCGATATTAAACAATTGATCTAATTTATGCTCGTATGCGTAATAGTTTATGCTGTTATACAGTTCTTCGCGTGTCTGCATCGCTGGAATTGCAGCGGCCTGTGTGCCGTCCTGCCGAATGCTGTTGTACACCATTTCCGCAGCCTTGTTGGCTGCGCGAAAGGCCGAAAGCGGATAAAGAACCAACGCTACGCCGACCGCCTCCAATTGATCGACGGTAAATAACGGCGTTTGGCCAAACTCCGTGATATTAGCCAGAATGGGCAATCCTGTCGCTTCGCGAAAACGACTGTAGTCCTCCAGTCGATGAACGGCTTCCGCGAAGATAAAATCGGCTCCCGCCTCTTTATAGGCCACCGCACGATCCAATGCTTTTTCCAACCCTTCGCTTGCCAGCGCGTCGGTGCGCGCACCCAGCACAAAATGTTCATCGGTACGTGCATCGGCTGCGGCCTTAATACGGTCGCACATCTCCTCTGCGGACACCAATTCTTTTCCGGGCCTATGGCCACAGCGCTTGGCGCCTACCTGATCTTCAATATGCACGGCTGCTACCCCTACCTTGATAAGCGCGCGTATCGTGCGCTCAATATTGAATGCCGAAGGTCCAAAGCCTGTATCAATATCCACCAACAGGGGTAGCGGACATACATTGCCGATACGATCGGCATCGATCAATACATCCTGCAAGTTGGTGATGCCCAAATCGGGAATACCCAAAGAACCGGCGGCCACCCCTCCACCAGAGAGGTAGATGGCTTTAAAGCCTGCCTGCTGTGCCAAAAGCGCATGATTGGCGTTGATGGCGCCGACGATCTGTAAAGGTTTCTCATGCTGCATGGCCTCCCTAAAACGGAGACCAGAAGATTCTATCATATAAATGGGTCTTATAAATAAAAAATAATTGGAAACGGAAGCTACCCGCTGCCTTGGTTAACGGAAAGGAAGGCAGGTGCACATCTTATTGCGCTGCCGACCGCTCTCCTTAAATGTACGAAAATAATTTTAACAGCGCAACAATAACCACCTGAATGCCTATTGTTTGTCAATGCTAACAGCGCGTAATATGCCAACACGCTGTAGCGGAAAGGCTACCCCATAAAACCCAAAAGAAAAACAAAAGGCGAGCTGACATGTTCTTACCTCGAACAAAAGACATGTATGATGCGACCAATATATCTTTTACTAGCAGTCGGCTCGATGCTTACCGCCTGCCATACAGAAAAGAAAAGAAAAGATACCGACGATACGACCAAAAAACTGTCAATAAAGTCGACAGCAGATAGCCTCACGCCTCCAGTTGCCGATCAGTCTTTGGAAACGGTGGCAGCGATACAGGATGCGTATGTGCAGACGATGGAACGCCTGCGGAAAGGAGCCTTAGACAGTACATTTTTTGAATATGACTGTCAGGCAGAACGTAATGGACGTGTGGTGTACTATTCGGATAAAGGCAAACTGTTGCTGATCAAACATAGCTATGGTGAGTACAGTCATCACGAAGTGGACGAAACCTACTTTATTCGCGATAAGAAACCATTTTTTCAGCTTAGACAAGCCACAACTTGGTCTTTTGACAGTGGCTCGGCGGCAGAAGGCGCCACCCGAGATGAGGTGCAGGAGCAACGTATATACCTCAAAGACGACAAGCCTTTCCGTTGTCTACAGAAATCCTATGTGATGCGCAGCAAAGCTGAAGATAATCCTATACCGGATCAATTGCCAAACAAAGATGTGGATTGTGCGTCGGCAGCTTCAGCACTCACATCTTTTGCACTATTGGCGAAATATGAACAACAGCCAACAACGGGCTGCCTTGAGGAACAGTAAGCACAAAAAACTGATATCCTTTACCATGCTCGGCAGCACAGCAAAGGATATCGTAGCTAGGGTATTTATAGAACGTACCGCAATGTCACTCTATCAGTGCTTTGGCCTACTTGGCAGTAAATTGTTTCTGCACCTCGTCCCAGTTAACCACCGACCAGAAGCCGGCTACGTAGTCTGGACGTTTATTTTGGTATTTTAAGTAGTAAGCATGCTCCCACACATCAAGCCCCAACAATGGCTTTCCTTGAAGAGCTACACCTTTCATCAAAGGATTATCCTGATTTGGCGTACCGCCAACCTTAAGTTTTCCGGCATCGAGCACCAACCAAGCCCAGCCCGAACCAAACTGTTGGGTAGCCGCTTTAGTAAACTCCTGCTTAAACTTATCAAAGCTTCCGAAAGTCTTGTCGATAGCGGCAGCTAATGCCCCTGTTGGTTTATTATCCGCTTTGGGCGCGCGCAAGGTTTTCCAGAAGTAAGCGTGATTATAAGCGCCGCCAGCGTTGTTGCGTAGCTTTGTGCTGTATTTATCAATATCCTTGAAAATAGCTTTCGCGTCGGCGGCTTGCACATTTTCTGCGGCGATAGCTTCATTTGCATTCTTTACATAGGTGCCATAATGCCGCTCATAGTGAATCTGCATGGTTTGTGCATCAATAGCAGGCTCCAAAGCGTTAAAAGCATAAGCTAGTGGCTCTTGTGCAAATTGAAAGGCAAACAGCGATGAACCGCCCAAAAAAGTGCCTGCTTGCCCCACCTTGGCAACCGCCAATCCGGCCGCTAGGCCCAAGCTATTCTTAATAAATGTTCTTCTATTTTTCATATGTATATATAATCCAATATTCTTTTATCGACAGCCCCAAATGCTCCGCGTGGTATTAGTTCCCAGCGTTATCGTCCTCGTACAACAAATTCCGAGTACAGTATCCCTCGACCCTAACAACTGGCAGAAAACGCAATATTTATTGTCTGCTAGGCTAAAATAGCCATAAATTCGTGAAGAGGGTTCGGCAAATAAAAAAATTATTTGCAGGAAGCAAGGCAGATGACGTTTTCGTGACACGAAAAGCACGATACAACCAAGCTGGCAACAGAAAACACGCGCGCTGGATGCGAGATGTGTAAAAAAAGAAACGGTGAACAAAATCTTGCTCACCGTTTTCCTACTAATTTAGCTTACTATTTTAAGTTGTCTCTGTATACTTTGGCTTTCTTCACCTCGGTCTGTATGTCTTTACGTGAAGCATCGTAGGTCAATACTTTTTCGTAGTCTGTGACAGCCTTGCCGTAGGCATCGGCTGCTTTCGTTTTGTCGTAATTTGCCGCTCCACTCGTACCTGTCAGGATACCTAAGTCGCGATAAGCAATTGCTCTATTTTGGTATAACTTAGCATCATTTGCATTGATAGCGATGGCTTTGCTGTAGTCTTCAATCGCCGTTTTTAACAATTGCTCTTTCACCGTATTAGTCAATTTGCTTCCGCTGGCAACCGCCAAATTATTGCTCGCTTTACCTTTGTAATAGTAAGCTGATGTATGCTTAGCATCCAAGGCAATCACTTTTTTAAATGTTTCTATAGCTTTGCTGTATTCACCATTATGAAATTGCGAATAGCCAAGCAAATACTGCACATCCGGATCGTTCGCTTCTGATGGCAACGCTTTTTGCAGGTGTCCCGCCGCCGCTTTAAAATCGCCGTCAAGCAATGCCTTCTGTCCTAAGCGAACATTCGGGTTGCTATGTTGCGATTGATCTTGCGCCTGAACGCCCAACGTGCAGAAAGCCAACGCTGCAGCAGCCAAACCCAATCTTACCGATTTCCACTGTTTATTCAAAAATCTACGTTTCATATTCTCTATTTTATGGATTCTAATATATTTTTCCTATTTTACATTAAACGGTTGACATAAATCTCTGTTAAATAGTTTAAGCACACAACGCGAAATTATTAACATTTCCACATTTCACCGGAAAACATTGTTTCTGTAGCGACGCGTTTGGACCGATTTAGCAGGATATTCTCTTTCTTAACATAAATGATACCAAATTTTAAAGTTGGCATTGCTCTTGCAATTATAGGGGAAATAATTTACTAGAATAGAAACTATCTAAAAATCTGACATAATGTCGGATGAACACAATATATATGAACAAAAACGACACATTTGACCTCAATCAGGTACTTTCTGTCATCAATGAAGACACAGAATTTTTTCCCCTGATGAGTTCACAAGACGAAGAGGAAATGAGCAAGGCAGATATTCCTGAGATATTGCCTATTCTTCCTTTACGCAATACAGTACTTTTTCCCGGTGTTGTTATCCCTATTACGGTGGGGCGTGACAAATCGATCAAGCTCGTTAAAGAGGCATATAAAGGAGATCGCACCATTGGGGTGCTCTCGCAAAAGGACATGAATATTGAGGAGCCAACGGTAGATCAGTTGCACAAAATCGGTACCGTAGCGAGCATCATCAAGATCTTGCAAATGCCCGATGGTAATACGACGGTGATCATCCAAGGTAAACAACGCTTTCGCATTACGGAGCTCCTTAGCAGCGATCCCTATCTGAAAGCGCGCGTAGAGCGTGTACCCGAAGAGAAGCCGAAGGTTGCTAATCGGGAATTTAAAGCTTTGATCTCTTCCATTAAGGAATTGGCGTTGCAAATCATACAGCTTTCACCAAACTTACCCAGTGAAGCTGGTTTGGCCATAAAAAATATTGAAAGCCCCACGTTCCTGGTGAATTTTATTTCATCAAACATGTCGTTGGAGACGGAGCAAAAACAAAGCCTTTTGGAAACGAAGGATTTTGTGAAACGGGCGAAAACCTTGTTGGAGCATTTAACCACCGAAATACAGCTGTTGGAACTGAAAAATCAAATTCAGAACAAGGTGCGTATCGACTTGGACAAGCAGCAGCGCGACTACTTTCTAAACCAGCAATTGAAGACCATTCAAGAAGAATTGGGCGGCAATACGCCTGATTTGGAGATGCAGGAGCTTGAAAAAAGAGCGAAAGCGAAAAAATGGCCTGTGGACGTTCAAAAGCATTTCAATAAAGAATTGGAAAAACTTGGACGTATCAATCCTGCTGCGGCAGACTATTCGGTACAGATCAACTACCTTGAATTGTTGTTGGATTTGCCCTGGGGCGACTATACAAAGGATAATTTCGACCTGAACCGTGCGGTGAAGGTGCTAGACAAGGATCACTATGGGCTGGAGAAAGTAAAACGCCGCATTATCGAGTACCTTGCGGTATTGAAGCTGAAGAACAACATGAAAGCGCCCATCCTTTGCTTGGTGGGTCCCCCGGGTGTTGGTAAAACGTCTCTGGGAAAATCGGTAGCAAAAGCATTAGGTCGTAAGTATACCCGAATGGCCTTAGGTGGCGTGCGCGATGAAGCAGAAATACGCGGACACCGTAAAACTTATATTGGCGCCATGCCGGGACGGATTATACAATCCTTGAAAAAAGCAGGTGCATCTAACCCGGTCTTTGTGTTGGATGAGATCGACAAATTGGGCTCAGACTTTAAAGGAGATCCTTCATCAGCGCTGCTGGAAGTACTGGATCCGGAACAGAATACCAACTTCTACGACCATTATGTGGAGATGGAATATGATCTATCAAAAGTGATGTTTATTGCTACGGCTAACTCGCTGAATGGCATACAGCCTGCGTTACTCGACCGTATGGAGATCATTGAAGTAAACGGATACACCATTGAAGAGAAGATCGAGATTTCAAAAAAACACCTCCTGCCCAAGCAGCTGGAAGTGCATGGGTTGACCAAGAAAGACGCCAACTTGACCAATAAAGTTATTGAAAAGATCATTGATGAATACACCCGTGAGTCGGGCGTACGTGGACTGGAAAAGAAAATAGGCTCCATTGTTCGCGGTATCGCGACACGCATTGTGATGGAAAAGGAACACAGTGCGAAGATTGATGTGCCTATGGTCGAAGAAATCCTTGGGGCACCAATCTTTGACAAAGACTTGTATGAAGACAACGAGGTTGCTGGGGTGGTGACCGGACTGGCTTGGACCTCCGTCGGAGGAGATATCCTCTTCATCGAGTCGAGCCTTAGCCCCGGAAAGGGCAAGCTAAGCCTAACAGGAAATTTAGGCGATGTGATGAAAGAATCAGCAGCGATTGCGATGGCCTACCTGCGTTCACATGCGGAAGATTTTGGCATTGACTACAAAGTGTTCGATCAATGGGACGTCAATGTGCACGTGCCGGCAGGCGCAACACCAAAAGATGGACCATCTGCGGGAATCACGATGCTGACAGCTCTTACCTCCCTATTTACACAACACAAAGT
>JAAIGF010160526.1_pt1 | contig 14313 bp, 10 predicted proteins | sample 6487441 | NCBI WGS metagenome assembly JAAIGF01 (sample SAMN13974129, study PRJNA590717) | phyllosphere metagenome | biome: pepper field; feature: multiple bacterial spot infested pepper fields; material: pepper leaves; isolation source: leaves from pepper fields | host: Capsicum annuum ... | reverse complement strand
CCCGACGTCACCGCGAGTGCGCCGAACGAGATGCCGTAGGCACTCGTCGCGAGCACGACCCCGAGGGAGTCACGCCAGGCCCGACGAGTCGGAGGCTGCTCCCCCGTCACCGTCAGGAGCCGGCGTCCTGGCGCTTCAGGCGGGATGCCGTGCGGCCGCGCTCGGTCGCGTCGAGGACGACCTTGCGGATACGGACCTTCTCGGGCGTGACCTCGACGCATTCGTCGTCGCGCGCGAACTCGAGGCTCTCCTCGAGGGTGAGCACACGCGGCGGCGTCATCGACTCGAAGGAGTCGGAGGTCGACGAACGCATGTTCGTGAGCTTCTTCTCCTTGGTGATGTTCACGTCCATGTCGTCGGCGCGCGAGTTCTCGCCGATGACCATGCCCTCGTAGACCTCTTCGGTCGGCTGCACGAAGAAGCTCATGCGCTCCTGCAGAGCGATCATCGCGAACGGCGTCACGACACCCGAACGGTCGGCGACGATCGAGCCGTTCTGACGCGTCGAGATCGCGCCGGCCCACTCGTCGTAGCCGTGCGAGATCGCGTTGGCGATGCCGGTTCCGCGGGTGATCGTGAGGAACTCGCTCCGGAAGCCGATGAGGCCGCGCGACGGGACGATGAATTCCATGCGCACCCAGCCGGTGCCGTGGTTGGTCATCGTCTCCATACGGCCCTTGCGGCTCGCCATCAGCTGCGTGATCGCGCCGAGGTGCTCCTCGGGAGCGTCGATGGTGAGGTGCTCGAACGGCTCGGTGAGCTTGCCGTTCTCGTCACGACGTGTGACGACCTGCGGCTTGCCCACCGTGAGCTCGAAGCCCTCGCGGCGCATGTTCTCGACGAGGATCGCGAGAGCCAGCTCGCCGCGGCCCTGGACCTCCCACGCGTCGGGCTGGCCGATGTCGACGACCTTGAGCGACACGTTGCCGATGAGCTCGCGGTCGAGGCGGTCCTTCACCATGCGCGCGGTCAGCTTGTGACCCTTGACCTTGCCCATGAGGGGCGAGGTGTTCGTGCCGATGGTCATCGAGATCGCCGGGTCGTCGACCGTGATGGCCGGGAGCGGGCGGATGTCCTCGGGGTCGGCGATCGTCTCGCCGATCGTGATGTTCTCGAAACCGGCGATGGCGACGATGTCGCCGGGGCCGGCGGACTCGGCCGGGTAGCGCTCAAGCGCACGGGTCTTCAGGAGCTCGGTGATGCGAGCGTTGCTCGTCGTGCCGTCGGCACGGACCCAGGCGACCGTCTGGCCCTTCTTCAGCGTGCCGTTGAAGACGCGCAGGAGTGCGAGACGGCCGAGGAACGGCGACGAGTCGAGGTTCGTGACCCAGGCCTGGAGGGGCGCCTCGTCGTCGTACGACGGAGCCGGGACGTGCTCGAGGATCGCGCCGAAGAGCGGCTCAAGGTCGTCGTTGTCGGGGAGCGAGCCGTTCTCGGGGCGGTTCCGCGAGGCGGCACCGGCGCGACCGGACGCGTAGACGACGGGGACGTCGAGGAGCGCGTCGACGTCGAGGTCGGGCACGTCGTCCTGGAGGTCCGAGGCGAGACCCAGGAGGAGGTCGTGCGCCTCTTCCTCGACCTCGGCGATGCGGGCATCGGGACGGTCGGTCTTGTTCACCAGCAGGATGACCGGGAGCTTGGCCTCGAGCGCCTTGCGCAGGACGAATCGCGTCTGCGGGAGCGGGCCCTCGGAGGCATCCACCAGGAGGACGACGCCGTCGACCATCGACAGACCGCGCTCGACCTCGCCGCCGAAGTCGGCGTGGCCGGGGGTGTCGATCACGTTGATCGTGACGGGCTCGGCGGAGTGGGCGCCGGCGTACGTGATCGTCGTGTTCTTCGCGAGGATCGTGATGCCCTTTTCGCGCTCGAGGTCGTTCGAGTCCATCGCGCGCTCTTCGACGTGCGCGTGCTCACCGAACGAGCCGGTCTGGCGGAGCATGGCGTCGACGAGCGTCGTCTTGCCGTGGTCGACGTGCGCGACGATCGCGACGTTACGGAGGTCAGGACGAAGGGCGTGCGCCATGAAGGGGATTCCTTGCAGAGAGGGTGATGCCGGGATGCCGGCAGTCCACTTTACCGCAGGTCGCGACACGCCGACGGGGCGAGGACCTTTCGGTCCCCGCCCCGCCGGTGCTGTGTGTGCGGACTGCTTACTCGGCAGCCCAGCCGACGATCGTCCAGTCGATGGTCTCGAACTGGGTGGCGCCCCAGTTCACGAGACCGTCCTTGACCGCGTAGACGTTGGGGAGCGGTGCGATCGGGAACATGGGGACGTAGTTCCAGATCACATCGTTGATCTCCTTGGCGATCTCGATGCGCTTAGCGGGGTCGAGCTCGGCGTTGGCCTGGTCGTACAGAGCGCCCAGCTTGTCGTCCGTCGTACCCGTGAAGTTCGACTCGGAGTCGAGCGGGTAGTAGAGCGCCTCCGACGAGGAGATCGGGAACGCGGTGCCGACCCACGAGAACGACACCATCTCGAAGTTACCGGGGATGACGTAGTCGCTGAAGTAGGTCGCGGCGGGAACCGTGACCAGCTCGACGGGGATGCCGAACGCGTTCAGGTCGGCCTGGACCTGCTCCGAGCGCTGGATGTTCGTTGCCGTGTCGGCGGGAACCGTGACGGTGAGCTTGAGCTCGGTGCCGTCCTTCGTCCAGGACTCGCCTTCACTGCCCTCGTAGCCGGCTTCCTCGAGGTACTCCGCAGCCTTCGCGTTGTCCTGCGCGAGAGCCTTGTCCTCGTAGCCGTTCTGGCCGGGCATGAAGATGTAATCGCCCTGCGTGATCGGAGGAGCGTCGACGGGCGTGTTCGCCGAGGCGGCGATCTGCTCGCGGTTGACGATCGACGCGACGGCCTTACGGACGTTGACGTCGGAGAGAGGACCTTCCTTGGCGTTCATCGTGACGTGCGTCCATGTGGTGCCACCGGACGTCTCGATCTTCGCGTCGGAACGGGTCTTGGCCGTCTGGTACAGGTCGGCGTTGGCCGAGATGTACAGGGCGTCGAGCTCTGAGTTGGCGAACGAGGCGCCCTGCTGGTCCTGGCTGACCGCGCGGAACAGGACGGTTTCGAGCTTCGGAGTCGCACCCCACCACTGCGGGTTGCGCTCCAGGGTGACGACCTGGCCGGTCGTGTCGATCTTCGAGATCTTGAACGGGCCGGAGGACGGAACGGCCTTGGTGCGGTAGCCGTCGTTGTACGCCGCGGGGTCGCTCGAGATGGATGCCGGAAGCAGCCCGCCCGTGAACAGCCCCTGCCAGTCCGCGTAGATGCTCGAGAACGTGATCTTCACGTCGAACTCGTCCGCACCCTGCTCGACCGAAGAGATGTCTTCCCAACCGGCGGTGGAGGCGGGGGTGAACTCCTTGTTGGAGCCGTTCTGCGCCTTCCAGTACGCGATGTAATCGGCAGCCGTGATCGGTGTGCCGTCCTCCCACTTCGCATCGGGGTTCAGCTTGATCTCGACGACCTGCGGGTCATCGCTCGTGAGCTCCGCCGACGACGCGTAGTTCTCGTCGACGACGGGCGTGCCGTCTTCCTTGATCTTGAAGGGCCCGCCGGTGGTCCCCTCGACGATGTCGACGGTGTCCGCCTCATTGCCGTCGACCTGGTTGATGTTGAACTGCACCGGCAGCGATCCGACCGCGAGGGTCAGCGTGCCGCCGTCCTTGACCTGGGCCGCATCGGCACGGGTCCACGCCGTGGCGGGGAGCTCCGGGGCTGCCGACTCGCTCTGGGTGGGCGCACCGGTGTTTCCGGCAGCACAACCAGAGATCACGAGTGCGGCGACGCCGAGCAGCGCCAAAGACCCGAACGGCTTTGCACCTCGAATCTTCATGTGATTGTTCCTCTCGTTTACCTTTTGGTGACCACCGGCGGAATGGTGCGCCCGCCGGAGGGGGTTCAGGATGCGGCCGACAGCGCGACCTCGTCGACCAGCGTCGAGTCCTCGACGTGGTGGCAGGCGACGCGCGCACGGCCGTGAGGCGTCAACTCCGGCTCGACGGAACGGCACATGTCCTGGCGCGTCTCGTCGAGGAGCTTGTACAGGGGACAGCGTGTGCGGAACCGGCATCCGCTGATCTCCTGCGTCGGGCTCGGCAGATCTCCCTGCAGGAGCACCCGCGCCCGCCCGCGCTCGATGCGCGGGTCGGGGATCGGAGCCGCCGAGATGAGGGCCTTGGTGTAAGGATGCTGCGGGTTGTCGAATACCGAGGACACCGGCCCCTGCTCCACGACGGAACCGAGATACATCACGGCGACGTCGTCGGCGATCTGACGGACGACGGCGAGGTCGTGCGCGACGAAAAGGTATGACAGTCCCAGCTGAGCCTTGAGATCTTCGAGCAGGTTGATGACGCCGGCTTGGATCGACACGTCGAGCGCTGACACCGGCTCGTCGAGCACGATGACGGACGGGTTGGTCGCGAGGGCTCGGGCGATGCCGATGCGCTGGCGCTGGCCTCCCGAGAACTCGTGCGGATAGCGGTCGGCCATCGACGGGTCGAGACCGACGAGATCGAGCAGCTCGAGGGCGCGCTTGTCGCGGTCGGCCTTCTTGGCGCCGATCGCCCAGAGCGGCTCGGTGATGACCTCGCTGATCGGAAGACGGGGGTCGATGGCGCCCATAGGATCCTGGAACACGATCTGCACGTCGCGGCGAAGTGCGTGGCGTTCGCGCGGGCTGAGCGAGCCGACGTCCTTGCCGTTGATCTTGATCGACCCGGACTGCGGCGCGGTCATCTCCATGATCTCGAGAATCGTGGTCGTTTTGCCGCAGCCCGACTCCCCCACGAGACCCATCGTGCGGCCCGGCTTGAGCGAGAAGGAGACGCCGTCGACGGCGCGGACCGTGCCCACACGGCGCGGGAAGACCGCACCCTTCATGAGGGGGAAGTGACGGCGCAGGTCCGTGACCTCGACGACCGGCGCAGCACCGGAATCCACGAGCTCGCCGTCGATGATCGGATCCGCGACTGTGAAGACTTCGCTCCGCGCGATCTCACCGCGGGCGATCTCGCCTCCACGGATGCAGGCGGCGACGTGCTCGGGACCGGACGCCGGGTCGTGGGCGATCAGATCGGGCTCGACGTCGCGGCACGCGTCGACCGCGATAGGGCAACGCGCCGCAAAGGGGCATCCCTTGGGGAGCGACGCGAGGGACGGCGGGCGCCCCTCAAGAGGGACGAGCCGCTGGATGCCGGCTGTGAGCATGTTCGGGACCGAGCGCAGCAGACCGATCGAGTACGGCATCTGCGGCTCGTGGAAGACCTGATCCGTGGTGCCGAGTTCGACGAGCTTGCCGGCGTACATGACGCCCACGCGGTCGGCGTGCCCCGCGACGACACCGAGGTCGTGGGTGATCAGGACCACCGCGGCGCCGGTGATCTCCTTGGCCTTCTCGAGGACTTCGAGGATCTGCGCCTGGATGGTGACGTCGAGAGCAGTCGTGGGCTCGTCCGCGATGATCACCTTCGGGTCGTTCGCGATCGCCATGGCGATCATCGCTCGCTGCCGCATGCCGCCGGAGAACTCGTGCGGGAAGGCTTTGGCGCGCCGGTCGGGGTCGGGTATGCCGACCGTCTTCAGCAATTCGACGGCCCGCGCGGCCGCCGCCTGAGACGAGAGCTTCGAATCGTGGAGACGCAGCGCCTCGGCGATCTGGTCGCCGACGGTGTAGACCGGAGTCAGCGCCGACAGCGGGTCCTGGAAGACCATGGACAGCTGCTTGCCGCGGATGCGGGACAGCTTCTTGTCGTCCATGCCCAGGAGCGACTTGCCCTCGAACTCGATCGCGCCCGTCACCTGCGCGTTGCTGGGGAGGAGGCCCATCACGGCGAGCGAGGACACGGACTTGCCTGAACCGGACTCGCCGACGATGCCGAGGAACTCCCCCGGGTGGACGTCGTACGAGATGCCTCGGACCGCCTGCACGTCGCCCGAACCGCGCTGCGGGAAGGTGACGCTGAGGTCGCGGACTGACAGAAGAGGCGTGCGACGGGACTGCGTCGACGAGAGAAGGGATTCAGGCACGGTTGGCCCCCGAGGTCGGGTCGATCGCATCGCGCAGGGCGTCGCCGATGAGACTGATGGCGAATAGAAGGACGATGAGGACACCCGCCGGGAAGACGAACAGCCACGGGCGCGTCAGCGCGGCCGACGTGCCGTCCGCGAGCAGGGTGCCGAGCGAGACATCCGGCTTCTGCACGCCGAAGCCGAAGTAGCTCAGCGACGTCTCGGACATGATCATCGAGACGATCCCGAGTGTCACGTCGATGATGAGCAAGGACGCGATGTTCGGGAGGATGTGGCGGCTCAGGATCTTCCGCGTCGGCAGACCCATGTACCGTGCGGCCCGCACGAAGTCGCGATTGCGCAGCGAACGCGTCTGGTTGCGGACCACCTGCGCCATGATCATCCAGCTGAAGATCGCAAGGAAGAAGGTCAGCGCGATCCACGACAGGCTTTTGAACAGCGGGCTGAGCAGCACCAGGATGAAGAACGACGGGACGACGAGCAACAGGTGGGTGAACCAGCTGATGACCTTGTCCGTCACTCCCCCGACGTAGCCCGCGACGGAGCCGATGACGGCGGCGAGCAGCGTCCCGAGGATGCCGGCGACGAGACCGATGATGAGGGACTTCTGCAGCCCCGCCATCGTCTGGGCGAAGATGTCCTGCCCGATGCTGTTGGTGCCGAACCAGTGGCGGAGCGTGGGCCCCATGCCCATGTTGTAGACGTCACGATCGGTGATCGACCACGGCGTCAGGAACGGTCCGACGATGGACAGCAGCACGATGGCGGCGAAAGCGATCGCGCCGACCCAGAACCGCGGCATCCCGCGCAGTCGACGCCAGACGAGACCGTTCCGGGAGAGCGGGCGGCGCTGCTTCGTGATGGTCTGTTCGTCGTCGAGGCTCACCTCGACGGCTTCTTGCTGAGCGATAACCATGTCAGCTCCTCACACGGGGGTCGAGGGCGGCGTAGATGATCTCCGAGAACGTCGAGGAGAGCAGCACGAGAATGGCGACGAACAGGGTGCTCCCCGCTGCCGCGTTGACGTCGTTCGTGTTGACGGCCTGCAGCAGGAACTGGCCCATGCCGCGCCAGCTGAAGACGATCTCGAGCATGGCGGAGCCCGCGACGAGTGTGCCGAAGCTGTACGCGAAGAAGGTCGACATCGGGATGAGCGCGATCCGCACACCGTGGCGGAACAGCGCCGGTCCGCGCTCGAGACCCTTTGATCGAGCAGTACGGATGTAGTCGGCTCCCAGGACGTCGAGCATGACGCTGCGCTGGTAGCGCGAGTAGCTCGCCGCGCTCATGAGGATGAGCGCCAACGTCGGCAGCAGGAGGTGCACCGCTCTGTCGAGCGTCAGATCCCACCAGCTTCCACTGATACCGGCACTGTATTCGCCGGTGAAGGTGATCAGTTGTACGCCCAGGCTGTTGTTGAGGGCCGTCGCACCGATCATCAGGAGAACGCCGATCACGAACGTCGGCGTGGCGAAGATGAGGAACGATCCGTACGTGACGATCTGGTCGCTGGCGCGGTACTGGCGGACTGCACCCCAGACTCCGAGCAGGACGCCGATGACCGCGCCGATGATCGATCCGATGAGGAGGAGTCGCAGACTCGCCCCGGAGCGGGCGATGATCTCCTCGACGACGGGCTGCTTGCCGATCGTGATGCCGAGCGATCCCTGCGTGAAGAGGCCGACGAGCCAGTGCCACAGGCGGGCGATGACCGGCACGTCGGGGCTCTGGCCCAGCTGGGCGAGGGAGGCATCGATCGACGCCTGCGGCGGACGAGGGTTCCTGCCGTAGAACGCGTCTCCGGGCCGGAAGATCGAGCTGGCCAGGACGTAGGCCATGCACGTGGCGATCAGGCTCAGGAACGCGTAATTGACGAACCGGCGGAGGACGTACAGCGTCACCGGGAAATCCCGGCGGTTCGGGTCGCTGGCACAGACATGGTGGTGCTCTTTCTCGGGCTTACGCGCTCTTGCGTTTGCGTTCGATCACCGGAACCGGATCCGGCCTCAACGACCCTAACTCGCTCATCAACGCTGACAAGACCGTGTGGAGAACTCTTTGTATGAACGTAACATTGCGTGACTTGCTCGCAAAATGACTGTGAACACCCCGCGCAATTGGCCAGTACGCTCAGCCGTTGGCGCCGCTGATGATCACCGCGCTCAGTGCCCAGGCGACGATCACGACCAGCGCGAAGATCGCGCGCAGATCCCAGCCACGGACGACACGACCCGCACCGGAACCGGTTTCACTGGCGGACAGCCACTGCTCCCGGATGAGCTCGAGATCGCGGAGCGCGGGAGGGATCCGCGCTCGAGGGCTCGGGTCAGGCCGGAGACCCGGCCGCGGCGGCCGCCCCGCGACGGGTCCGCCGAAGGCACTGACGGTACGACCGTCATCCAGCGTGAAACGCACCTGATAGCGGATGCCGATGTCGCTCACCCGATCCCACGGAATCCGGACCACGCGAAGGAGGTTCTGCACCGTCGCACCGCGGGCATCGACCGCCACATGAGAAACGAAGGTGGCGACGTAGATGAACCAGAGGACCAGCAGCATCCAGGGAGCCAGCAGGAGCATCTCGCCCCACCCGGCGCGGACCACGGCATCGACGAGGAGCAACAGGGTCACGATGGACGCCAGGATCAGGGCGACGGTCCCCGAGGGAGCCCGGAAGACCCGCGGCGAGGCCGCCCGGGGATCACCCGGACGCGCCTCGCCGTTCATAGGGCCGCTGCTCACCGCGCCCCGCCCAGGGGGATGTCCGCCCCGGGGATGGCCGCGAGGAGCCGCTTCGTGTAGTCCTGAGCCGGCGTGGTGAAGATCTCGTCCACCGTGCCCTGCTCGACGACGCGCCCCTGCTCCATGACGCAGACCATGTCCGCGGCGACACGGACGACCGCGAGGTCGTGCGTGATGAAGAGATACGTCAGGTCGAGCTCGGACTGAAGGTCGGCGAGCAGGCGCAGGATCTGATCCTGAACGAGAACGTCGAGGGCCGACACCGCCTCGTCGAGGACGACGATCGACGGCTTGAGTGCCAGCGCACGCGCAATGGCGATGCGCTGCCGCTGGCCGCCGGAGAGCTCGTTCGGGTACCGCCAGGCGACCTCGCGCGGAAGCGACACCTGCTCGAGGAGCTCGAACACGCGCTCGCGACGCGACTTCTCATCCCCCACTCCGTGCACACGCAGCGGCTCGGCGATCAAGGCGCCGATGCTCCGGAGCGGATCGAGGGACCCGTAGGGATCCTGGAACACCGGCTGCATACGGCTGCGGAGGGCGAAGACCTCTTTGCGGCTCATGCCCGAGGTGTCTTCACCGTCCACCAGAACCGAGCCGCTCGTCGGCTTCTCGAGCTGCAGGACCATCTTGGCGACCGTGGACTTGCCCGAGCCGGACTCCCCCACCAGTGCGAGGGTCTTGCCCCGCGGGATCTGGAAGGACACTCCGTCCACCGCGCGGAACGGCTCACTGCGGAAGCCACCCGACCGGATCTTGTACTCCTTGACGAGGTCGCGGACCTCGACGACCGGCTTGGCAGCAGCCATGTCGTCGATGTGCTCGACACCCCGCCGCTCGACGACGGCCTGGATCCGCTGCGAGGCGATGCTCGGAGCGGCAGCGACGAGGCGCTGCGTGTAGGGGTGCTGCGGCGCTTCGAGGATGAGGCGGCTAGGCCCGGACTCGACGATCTCGCCCTGGTTCATCACGATGATGCGGTCCGCACGTTCGGCGGCGAGACCGAGGTCGTGCGTGATGAAGAGCACGGCGGTGCCCTTCTCGCGCGTGAGCGACGCGAGGTGATCGAGGATGACGCGCTGCACCGTCACGTCGAGCGCGCTGGTCGGCTCATCGGCGATCAGGAGCTTCGGGTCGGCCGCCAGACCGATTCCGATCAGCGCCCGCTGGCGCATGCCGCCCGAGAACTGGTGCGGGAACTGGTGCATGCGACGCTCGGCATCCGCAAGCCCTGCCTGCTTCAACACCTCGACCGCGCGCTCCCGCGCCTGCCTGCGGGTCGATGCCAGCCCGTTCGCGCGGACGGCTTCCTCGACCTGGAATCCGATCGACCAGACCGGGTTCAGGTTCGACATCGGGTCCTGCGGAACGTAGCCGATGTCGCGCCCGCGGATGGATTCCATCTCACGACGACCAGCGCTGAGGAGATCGACACCGTCGAGCGAGATCGATCCACCCGTCACGGCGCCCGTCCCGGGGAGCAGGTTGATGACGGCAGCTGCGGTCGTCGACTTGCCCGAACCGGACTCGCCGACGATCGCGACCGTCTCGCCCGGGAAGACATCGAGGTCGACACCGTGGAGGACCTCGCGCGCCTTCTTCCCTGTCCCGAAGGACACGGTCAGGTCACGGATCTGCAGAAGGGGCTGCGACACGGCGCTCTCCTTGTGGCCGGCGCGCAGGCGTGCGCGGCTGGTGGGGTTCTCGATATCACTCATCGCTGTGCCCTCGACTTCGGGTCGACGGCGTCACGGAGGAGCTCACCGAGGGTGATGAAGGCGAGCACCGAAACGGTGAGGGCGAGCGACGGCCAGAACAGCGCCATCGGGGCCGACCGGATCTGGTTCTGCGCTTGGCTGATGTCCAGACCCCATGACACGGTCGAGCCGCCCAGGCCGACACCGAGGAAGGACAGCGTCGACTCCGCGACGATCGCGGTGCCGAGGCTGAGGGTCGTGACCACGATGACCGGGGCCATCGCATTCGGCAGGACGTGCGTGACCATCGTCCGGAAGCGCGACAGACCGATCGAGATCGACGCCGTCACGTAATCGGACTGCTTGACCCGCAGGACCTCGGCTCGCGCGATGCGCGCCGTGCTGGCCCAAGAGAACCCGCCGATCGCGAGAGCGAGGACGAACTCGTTCCGATAGTCGGCCAGGACGGACATGACGACGACCGCCGCGATGATGTAAGGAATGGTGAAGAAGACGTCACCGACGCGGGAGAGCACGGTGTCGAGGAACCCGCCGTAGAAGCCGGCGAGAGCGCCCATGATGACGCCGATGACCGTGGAGATGAGCGTCGCCATCACACCGACGATCATCGACGTGCGGGTGCCGTGGACGACGCGCGACCAGATGTCGCAGCCCTGCCGGTCGAAGCCGAGCGGGTGCCCCGCGGTGGGATCGCCGTTGCTGTTGTCCAGGCTGCAGACGCCACCGGACGGCGCCACCGACGTGAAGAGCGTCGGGGCCACCGCCATGGCGACGATGATCGCGCACAGCAGGACGGAGATCCAGAAGGTGGGACGCCGGCGCAGGTCGCGCCACGCGTCGATCCAGAGATTGCTCTTCTTCTCGCCCAGTCGGAGCTGGTCGACGGGGACCGATTCCGTGTTCGTCGGCGCGACGTAGTGTGCGGAGTTACTTGACATAGCGGATCCTCGGGTCGAGCAGGCCGTAGAGAAGGTCGACGACCAGGTTCACCAGCACGTAGATCACGACGAAGATCGTGACGAACGACACCACGGTCGGCGTCTCGCGCTGCGTGATCGCCGTGAACAGCGTGTTGCCCACGCCGGGCACGTTGAAGATGCCCTCGGTGACCGTGGCGCCGACCATCAGGATGCCGAACTGGGTCGCCGTGTCGGTGACCATCGGGATCATCGAGTTGCGGAGGACGTGCACGGGGATGACGCGTCGCCGCGAGAGGCCCTTCGAGTAGGCCGTGCGGACCCAGTCCTGACCGAGCGTCTCGATCATGGAGGCACGAGTCAGCCGCATGCTGGACGCGTAGATGCTCAGACCGAGCACGATCGCGGGGAGCCACAGGTCGCCCCAGTCGTTGCGACCGCCGACCGTCGGTCGGAACCACCCGAGCTGCACGCCGAGGAAGTACTGGGCGAGGAAGCAGAGGACGAAGATCGGGATCGCGATGAAGATGAGCGCGGTGACGAGCGCGCCGTTGTCGAAGATCGATCCCTTCCAGATGGCGGACAGGGCGCCGACGACGAGCGCGAGCACGAACGCGATCGCGACCGACATGATCGCGAGGCGCATCGTGACGGGGACTGTGCGGGCGAGCACGTCGTTCACGCTCTGACCGGAGAACGTCGTGCCGAAATCGAAGCGGAAGATGCCGCCCAGATAGTTCGCATACTGGACGATGAACGGCTCGTTGAGCTTGTACTGCTCGCGCAGCGAGTCGATGACAGCCTGCGGGGGCTGCTTGTCGCCGAACAACGCGGCGACCGGATCTCCGGGCAGACCGAAGACCATGAAGTAGATCAGCAGAGTGGACCCGAGGAACACGGGAATCACCTGCAGGATCCGTCGGAGGATGTAATAGGCCACCCTCGGCCCCCTTTCAGGGAAAAGACGTATCAGTGCTCACGCACGAAGAAGGGCCCCGCAACGCGGCGCCCCTGAGTTTCCCATCCTCGACCTCGGTTCCTGAAAGAACGGTGAGATGGACGGGTCACGCCACGAGGCGGTGACGGGTGACCGTCACCGCCTCGTGTGAGGTGATGCTGAGAGCAGATTACTTGGTGATGTTGTAGTACAGCGGCACCGAGTTCCAGCCGAACTCGACGTTCTGAACGCCGTCAGCCCAGCCGCCGTTCACGTTCGAGTACCAGAGCGGGATGGCGGGGAGGTCCTCGAAGAGAACCGACTGAGCCTCGAGGAGCGTCGCGTTGCGCGCTGCCTCGTCGGTCTCGCTGATGCCCTTCGCGAGCAGGTCGTCGAAGTTCTTGTCCGAGTACTTGCCATCGTTCGAGCCGGCGCCGGTCGCGTAGAGCGGGCCGAGGAAGTTGTACAGGCCGGGGTAGTCGGCCTGCCAGCCGGAGCGGAAGGCGTCGACCTTCTCGTTGTCACGGGCGTCGAGGTAGGTAGCGAAGTCCGGGAAGGGCTCGCCGACGGCCTTGATGCCGAGGACCTTCGAGACGGAGTTCGACACAGCGTCGACCCATGCCTGGTGGGGACCGTCAGCGTTGTAGGAGATGGTGAAATCCTTGCCGCTGTACGGCTTGATGGCGTTCGCCTCGTCCCACAGCTGCTTGGCGAGCTCGGGGTCGTACTCGAGGACGTCGTTACCCGGGACCGTGTCGCTCCAGCCGTCGATGACCGGCGACGTGAAGTCCTTCGCCGACGTGCGGGTGCCCTTGAAGATGACGTCGGTGATCTGCTCGCGGTTGATCGCGTGGGAGATCGCCGCGCGGCGCAGCTTGCCCTCTTCGTCGGTCTGGAAGCCCTCGAGCCACTCGGGGATCGTCAGCGACTGGAAGATCGCGGCGGGCTGGTTGACCGAACGGTCGTCCAGGTCGGTCTTGTAGTTCTCGAGTGCGCTGTCGGGAATTGAGTCGAGCACGTCGAGGTTACCGGCGAGGAGGTCGGTGTAGGCACCGTCGGGGTTCGGGTAGAAGACGATGTCCAGGCCACCGTTCTTCGGCGTGCGCGGGCCGTCGTAGTCCTCGTTGACGACAAGATCGATGCGGACGTTGTGCTGCCACGCGCCTTCCTTGGCCAGCTTGTACGGGCCGTTGCCGATCGGGTTCTCGCCGAAGGCCTTCATGTCATCGAACGCGACGGACGGCAGCGGCGCGTACGCCGAGTAGCCCAGGCGCTGCGCGAAGTCGGAGGCCGGCTTGTTGAGCGTGATCGTGAAGGTGTGGTCGTCGACCTTCTTCAGGCCGGTCAGCTCCGAGTCCTTCTCGTAGCTGAAGCCCTCGATGTCCTCGAAGAAGTACGAGGAGTTCTGCTTGTTGGACGCGAGCGCACCGTAGTTCCACGCCTTGATGAAGCTGTCAGCGGTGACCTCTTCGTCGTTGGTGAACTTCAGGCCCTTGCGGATCTTGACCGTCAGCTGCGTGGGCGAGTCCGTGGTGATGGACTCTGCAGCGTCGTTCTCGACGGCGCCGTCCGCCTTGTAGGAGATGAGACCAGCGAAGATCGAGTCGATGATCTTGCCGCCGCCGACCTCGTTGGTGTTGGTCGGGATGAGCGGGTTCTGGGGCTCGTTGCCGTTGGTCGAGATGACCTCGGTCGTGGTACCGCTGGAGCTGTTGTCGTCCGTGTTGGTGTCGCCACCGCCACTGGCGCAGCCGGCGAGAACCAGGCTGGTCGCACCGAGCAGGGCGAGACCCGCCACGCCGATCTTGTTGCGCTTCAAAGTGTCCTCCAAGAGACCTAATGAAAGCCCGGGTCGAGGCTTCGAGACCCGGGCGTGATGAGAAGCACACTAAGCAGGCTGAGCGCAATGCGACAAATCCCTCACAAGACCGTTACACAGCCTTTACTTGGGGAGCTCTGGAT
>JAAIGF010117522.1_pt1 | contig 14321 bp, 12 predicted proteins | sample 6487441 | NCBI WGS metagenome assembly JAAIGF01 (sample SAMN13974129, study PRJNA590717) | phyllosphere metagenome | biome: pepper field; feature: multiple bacterial spot infested pepper fields; material: pepper leaves; isolation source: leaves from pepper fields | host: Capsicum annuum ... | reverse complement strand
TCGGCACTGCTGGAAACCGAAAATCTGGCCGAAGTCCTTAAGGATTCCAAGGGCTTTGACGATCTGGGCAGTTTGCAAAGCTTTCTGGATGGCGAGGCAGGCAAGCTGCTCGCTCCCATCGACCTGCAGGCGATAAAGGCGGCCGGCGTCACCTTTGCCGACAGCATGCTGGAACGTGTTATCGAGGAGCAGGCTAAGGGCGACCCCGCAAGGGCACAGGATATCCGCGCGCGGCTTGCGCCGGTCCTTGGTGACAGTCTCCGCGGCCTCGTTGCGGGCTCGCAGCAGGCCGCCAAGGTCAAGAAGCTGCTTCAGGATATGGGCCTGTGGTCACAATATCTGGAAGTCGGTATCGGCCCGGATGCTGAAATCTTCACCAAGGCGCAGCCGATGTCTTCAGTCGGGTGTGGCGATCTCGTCGGTATCCACCCCATCTCCCAATGGAACAACCCGGAGCCTGAGGTGGTCCTCGTTCTGCGTTCGGATGGAACGATCCTTGGAGCCACGCTTGGCAATGACGTCAATCTTCGCGATGTTGAAGGGCGCTCGGCGCTGCTTCTGGGCAAGGCGAAGGACAACAATGCGTCATGCTCGATTGGCCCCTTCATCCGCCTGTTCGACAGTAATTTCACGATGCAGGATCTCCAGAAGGTCCGCGTCGCTCTCGAAGTTCATGGCGAGGACGGCTTCGAGATGACGGGCGAGAGCCCGATGGAAGCAATCAGTCGTTCCCCGGACAATCTTGCCTCGCAATTGCGAAACCGAAATCATCAATATCCCGATGGCGCTGTCTTGTTCCTTGGCACCATGTTCGCTCCGGTCAAGGATCGCCGCGGCCCCGGCGAAGGATTTACCCACGAGGTCGGTGACCGCGTCGATATCTCGACAGCCAGCCTCGGACGTCTGGTCAATTGGGTGGAACGAACGGATGCCTGCCCGGAATGGACATTCGGCGTGCGCGCACTCATCCGCAATCTGGCGGAACGCGACCTTCTGGGGAGGGCTTGAGCCATGCAAAGAATATCGGATCTTTTTTACCGCTTTCTTGAACTGCTGCTGATCGTCCTGCTCTCCGGCATGGCCATCATGGTCTTCGTCAACGTGATCCTGCGCTATGGTTTCAATTCCGGCCTCAATGTCTCGGAGGAGCTTTCGCGCTATTTCTTCGTCTGGCTGACATTCATCGGCGCAGTCGTCGCCTTCCGCGAACACAGTCATCTCGGCATTGAAACGCTGGTCATGTTTCTTTCGCGGCGTGGCCGGATTTTCTGCATGATCCTGTCCAACCTTGTGATCATCCTCTGCTCCAGCATTTTCTTTTGGGGCACATGGAAGCAATTTCCCATCAACGCCAGCATGGCCGCCCCGGTGACCGGCATGTCGATGATCTGGGTTTACGGGATCGGCCTGTTCACCGGTGCAGGCATGACCATTATTGCGCTCGAACGGGTGCTTCGCCTGGTCACGGGACGCGTGACAGATGAGGAAATTGCCGCCTTTGCCGGGGAAAACCTGACCATTGAGCAACTGGCGGAGCGCACCTGATGACACTTCTCGTCTTTCTAGCGTCGCTTCTGGGTGCAATGGTCATCGGCGTGCCCGTGGCATTCGCCCTGATGTTCTGCGGTGTCATGCTCATGTGGTTCATGGGCATGTTCAACACGCAGATCATCGCGCAGAACATGATTGCCGGTGCCGACACCTTCACGCTTCTGGCAATCCCTTTCTTCATTCTGGCTGGCGAATTGATGAATTCCGGCGGATTGTCTCGCCGCATCATCGACTTTGCAATCGCCTGCGTCGGTCATATCCGTGGCGGGCTTGGCATCGTGGCAATTCTTGCGGCCGTCATCATGGCCAGCATTTCGGGATCTGCAGCAGCGGATACGGCCGCCCTTGCCGCCATTCTGCTGCCGATGATGGCCAAAGCCGGATATAATGTGCCACGCGCTGGCGGATTGATTGCGGCCGGAGGCATTATCGCACCTGTCATTCCGCCATCCATGGCATTCATTGTCTTCGGTGTGGCTGCCAACGTCTCCATCACCCAGCTCTTCATGGCGGGTATTGTGCCCGGCGTTCTGATGGGATTGTCGCTGGTGATCGCCTGGCTGATCGTGGTTCGCAAGGACAAGGTAGAACCCTTGCCGAAGGCACCGATGTCCGAGCGGCTCCATGCCACCGGACGTGCCGCATGGGCACTGGGAATGCCGGTCATCATTCTCGGCGGCATCAAGGCCGGCGTCGTGACACCAACCGAAGCGGCAGTGATTGCGGCTGCCTATGCCATGTTCGTTGGCATGGTGATCTACAGGGAGCTGAAGCCGAGGGATCTGCCACGCGTCATCTTGCAGGCTGCCAAGACCACATCTGTCATCATGTTTCTGGTCTGTGCGGCGCTGGTTTCGGCGTGGCTCATCACGGCTGCCAACATTCCTGCCGAAATCGCCGGATATATCGAGCCTCTGATCGACCGCCCGACACTTCTGATGTTCGTTATCATGGTGCTTGTGCTGGTGGTGGGAACCGCGCTCGATCTGACGCCAACGATTCTTATTCTGACGCCCGTCCTGATGCCCATCATCAAGCAGGCTGGCATCGATCCGGTTTACTTCGGTGTGATGTTCATCATGAACAACTGCATCGGCCTCATCACGCCGCCGGTGGGTGTCGTGTTGAACGTCGTCAGCGGCGTCGGACGCATTCCGCTCGGCAAAGTCACCATCGGTGTCTGGCCGTTCCTGCTGGCCCAGACCATCGTTCTGTTTCTGCTCGTCCTGTTTCCGGACCTCGTGCTCGTGCCTGCTCGCTGGCTGCGATAGCAGCCTGACGCCATACTGTCGTTTTCAATGATCCAGGGAGGATATTATGAGAAAACTGCTTCTAGCCACCACGGCAATCGCCCTCAGCCTGTCAGGTGCCCTTCCGGCATCGGCTGAGTTCAATGCCAGAAACATTCGTATTTCCAACGGCATCAACGCAGACCATCCTGTCGGCAACGGCATCAAGGCCATGCAAGCCTGCCTCGATGAAAAATCCGGCGGCAAACTGAAGATTACTGCCTTCTGGGGCGGTGCTCTTGGCGGGGACCTGCAGGCAACCCAGGCCCTTCGCTCCGGCGTGCAGGAAGGTGTGGTTACCTCATCATCGCCACTCGTCGGTATCATTCCAGCGCTCGGCGTTTTCGATCTTCCCTTCCTGTTCTCGACACCGCAGGAAGCCTACAAGGTGCTCGACGGCAAGTTCGGCGACATGATGAACCAGAAGCTGGAAGCCGCAGGTCTGGTCAATCTCGCCTACTGGGAGAATGGCTTCCGCAATCTTTCGAACTCGGTGCGCCCTGTGACGAAGTGGGAAGATTTCTCGGGCATGAAGGTTCGTGTCATGCAGAACAACATCTTCCTCGACACGTTCCAGAATCTCGGAGCCAATCCGACGCCGATGGCCTTCGGAGAGGTGTTTTCCGCCCTTGAGACCAATGCCATCGATGCACAGGAAAATCCCTATGTGACGATCGATACATCCAAGTTCTTCGAGGTTCAGAAATACATCACCGAGACGAACCACGCCTATACGCCTTTCCTGTTGCTTTTCTCGAAGGCCATCTTCGACACATACACAGCAGAAGAACAGGCAGCCCTCCGGGAGTGCGCGGTTGTCGGACGTGACGAGGAACGGATGGTCATCCAGGAACTGAACAAGACCTCGCTCGAGAAGATCAAGGAGGCCGGGCTGAAGGTCAATGTTCTCTCTGCGGAAGAGCAGGCCCGTATCCGTGAGAAATCGATGGTCGTCTATGAAAAGCACAAGGCCCAGATCGGTGCCGACGTTGTCGATGCCATCATGGCGGAGCTGAAGGAAGCTCGCAAGTAATCCCAGCTCGCCAATCGAAAAGGGAGGGTCGAGGCCAAAAGCCTCGGCCCTTTTTATTGGACTGGTTTCGGTATCGCCGCTTTGCGCCCACGTGGATGACCCTTGCCGCAGGAGGCGGGAACGAACTGCGCCTGGGGCTGTTAGATGCACATAAGGAGTTTCTCAAATGAACAACAACGATCCGAAAAGTGCAGTAGAGGGTGATGCAAAAGGCCAATACGCGCCTTCGCAGGCCGATCCCAAAGCTTCGGGAGTGGCGAGTGCGAAGCCTACAGTCGTCACGCATTCGGAAGACGCGACCGTCAACCGCGATTCCCCTCGGAAGGAAAAGTCGGACAAGGACTGGGACGTGAACTTTGACGAGACTAATCCAGACAATTCCTGAACAGCAGAGCATCAATTGACCTCCGCGACACGGCTCCCTCAAACCGAGGGGGCCGTTTCTCGTTATCAGCGCGATGAGTTTTCTAAACTTATCATATGTATTTTGAGTTACTAAAATATAGCGGCGGCTGTGGGCCCCATGACCAGAGATAACCGGCCGTTCTGCTATCTTCTCTGATCCAATATTGCAAAGAAAATTAAAAAATGCAGTGATAACAATGAGATACGCACCAAAACGGTCGGAGAATGTGGCTTTGCTTTAACCGGGTTCCGCTCGAAAAATTCGCGAGCCACGCTCGAAGCATCTCATTTCTTGATTGACCTTTAGGTTGTTTTTCCGACGAAAAGGGCCGGTGTTTATCCCTGCTCTCAGCGGTCGAGCATATAAATTTCTTGTAACATCGTATAAGTTAGGCTAACTCATCATTTGAGTTTGAGCGGTCGTCCGGCTGTTCTGGGAGAAAGCTTGGGAGGTACGAATGCAAAGAAATTCTCTGAAGGCGCTGCTGATGGGTTGCGCAATCTGCTGCGGCAGCATCGCGACCGCCTAGGCGGAAAGCATCAGCGTCTGGTCCCGGCAGACCGATGAATCCATCAGCGTCCTGAAGGCGCTAACCGATGCCTTCACTGCGGAAAGCGGTATCACGGTGGAGACTTTCAATACCGGGATCGACTTCGAGCAGCGCCTTGCGCGCGCTGCGGCAGGTCGGACCTTGCCGGATATCGTGCTGAATGACACCACCGCCATGGGCCAGATGCGGCAGATGGGCATTCTCCAAACAATTGATGCGAGCAAGATCGACGGTAGCCAGGATGTTTCGGCTTCGGCCTGGGACGGCGCCAAGGCAAACGATGGCAAGATTTATTCCGTTCCAATTTCCGCCCAGTCCTTCGCCATGTTCATCCGAAAGGATTGGCGCGAGAAGCTCGGTCTGCCTCAGCCAAAGACCTGGGAGGACGTGCGTAAGCTCGCCGAAGCTTTCACGAACAAGGATCCCGATGGCAACGGCAAGGCAGATACGTTCGGCATGGCGATTCCCGGATCGACCACAAGAGGCTACGCCAGCTGGTTCATGAGCAGTTTCATCTGGCAGGCCGGTGGCGATTACGTCAAGCAGGAAGGCGATGGTTTCGTTCCGACGCTGAATACGAAGGAGGTCGCGAAAGCGCTGACCTACATGCGTGGGATGATTTGCGACAAGCTAGCGCAGCCGGGCGCGATCAATGCCACAACGGGTGACACCCTGCCGACATTCCGTTCCGGACAGACGGGGATTTTCGTTTCCGGTCCGTATCACATTCCTCAGCTGGATGCAGAACCGGGCAAGGATGTCGTTGAAGTGGTGATGATGCCAGCGGGTCCCGGTGGCGTTGCTTCTCTTGCGGAAGGCACCAGTGCCTATCTCCTGAAAAGCGTAAAGAACGTCGAAGCTGCGAACAAGTTTCTGGCATTCCTGATCTCGCCGAAGGGGCAGGAGATTGCGATGGCGCAAGGCTCCGGAAAGACACCTATTGTGCGTTTGCCGGTCAACAACAAGGTCGATGTCAACAAGGTCCGCAACGATCCGCGCTGGATGGTCTTCAAGGAAACATTCGACAAATACGGACACTACATGCCCGCTGTTCCCAACTGGACTGCGATCCGTACCGTCACGGGTGAAGGCTTCAACCGTATTCTGGCGCAATGCGATGCAGATGTCGCTAAGGAACTCGAAGCGCTGAACAAGCAGGTCGCGATCGAGCTTAGCGGGCAGGATGCCCTGTCGGCTTCCCAGCAGTAAATGTTCTTCCCGCGTCGCCGAAAAATGGCGGCGCGGGACAGGCCCTGTTCAGCGAGGTGCACATGTCCGTCACATCCCAGGTTTCCCCTGTTGGAAAAGCAGCCGTTCGGTCTGCGCCCAAACGCCACCGCGCCCGAAAGAGCTTTCGTGCATCCTTGACGCCATGGCTGTTTCTGGCGCCTGCCTTGATCATTTTCACATGGTTCAAGTTCTATCCCATGGTGTCGGGCTTCTCGATGTCCTTCTATGACGTCCAGTTCTACTCGGACAGCAAATGGGTCGGGCTGGACAATTTCTACCGCGCTTTCAACGATCTGGCCTTGAGAGAGGCAGTGATTCACACGACGATCTACGTCATTGTAGCGACGCTTTCGGCCTCCTTCATCGCCTTCTTCATGGCTCTGGCGCTTGAAGGGCCAGCGCGTCACCTCTCCGTCATCCGCACGGCGGTCTTCCTTCCAGCGATTACCAGCGTCGCCATTATCGCAGAAATCTGGCGCATTCTTTTCAATTCGGCAGATTACGGTCTGGTCAATTCCGTCATCGGCTTCTTTGGCATTGCGCCGCAAGGGTTTCTGAGTGATCCCAATCAGGCGCTGTGGGTGCTGATCCTGATGAGCGTATGGAAAAGCGCGCCTTATGACATGGTCATTTTTGTCGCCGGGCTGGTTGGCGTCAACCGTGAACTCTACGATGCGGCGAGTGTCGATGGAGCAAGCCACTGGCGCAAGCTCTGGCACGTTACCCTACCCGGAATCATCCCGTCCATTTCGGTCGTCCTTATGCTGTCCTTCATTCGCGGTTTCCGGGTCTTTGCGGAGGTCTATGCCACCACCGGCGGCGGCCCGGCGGGATCTACCTCCACCATCATGACGCACATCTACAAGGTCGGCTTCGAAGAGCTGAATTACGGCTACGCGTCCGCCGTCTCCCTGATGCTGCTTGTCTTTACCGTTCTGCTGACGGTTCTGCACATGACCATCAAATCCAGACTTACCCGCTAAGGAGGCCATAGATGAAAACTCCCCTCTGGCTGACCCTGATCCGGTATGTTCTCTATGCGGTGCTGATTGCCGTCTTCGTAGGCCCTTTCTGGGGTGCACTCGTCACGGCATTCAGTGGCGTCAGCCTCAAACCCGGTGAACTGACGCTGATACCGCAGAGCCCGACGCTGGAGAATTTCCGCATCGCCCTCGTGGACATGAAGGTTTGGCGCTACCTGATGAACTCGGTAATCGTCGTGATTGTCGGCACCGCCTTGCAGGTTACCGTCAGCGCGCTGGCGGCCTATGCGCTGGCGCGCAAGAAGTTTCGTGGTGCTGCTGTCGTCAGCCTTCTGATCCTATGCACGCTCATGCTGCCTGAAGAGGTCATCGCCATCCCGCTTTATCTGGTGATGCAGAAGGAACTGCCGATCATCAACGTTTCGATCTACAACACATATCTTGCAATGATCCTGCCGGTGGTTGGGTGGGCTTTTTCGATCTTCATGCTGACGGAGTTCATGCGGGCAATCCCGCTTGAGCTGGAAGAGGCTGCCCGCATCGACGGTGCAAGTGAATGGCAGATATTCTTCCGCGTCATCCTGCCTCTGGTCAGGCCCGCACTCGGAACCGTGCTGATCTTTGGCTTCATCATGATCTGGGATCAGTATCTGCTGCCTCTCATCGTCGTAAACGACAAGGATCTGATGACGCTTCCGGTGGCACTCGGCTCCCTGCGCGTGGACGATACGATTACACCAAACATACTCGTTGCTGCGACGCTTGTGGCCATGGCGCCGAGTGTCATCGTCTATCTCCTGCTTCAGCGGCAGTTCAATCGCGGCATCATGGCAGGCGCGGTCAAAGGCTAATCGCGCCGAGGCGCCAGTATATTCAGGAGGAAAATATGGGTGCAGTATCCCTGCGGAATGTTTCCAAGTCATTCGGTGCCGTCGATGTCATCAAGGACGTGTCCATCGACATAGAGGATGGCGAGTTCTGCGTGTTGATCGGGCCGAGCGGCTCGGGCAAATCAACCCTGTTGCGCATCATTGCCGGACTGGAAGAAGCCAGCAATGGCACCATTGAGATCGGGCAGCGTGACGTGACCGACCTGGAGCCGAAAGAGCGCGATATAGCCATGGTGTTCCAGAGTTATGCGCTCTATCCGCAGATGACCGTGCGCGAAAATATGAGCTTTGCGCTGCGTCTGGCGAAGCGCCCCAAGGAGGAAATCAAGAAGAAGATTGACGACGTCGCGCATATGCTGGACCTCGAAAAACTCCTTGATCGCCTTCCCAAGGAGCTTTCCGGCGGACAGAGGCAGCGCGTCGCCATGGGACGTGCCATCGTGCGCAATCCGTCCGTGTTTCTTTTCGACGAACCTCTTTCCAATCTGGATGCGAAGCTGAGAAGCCAGGTTCGCGGCGAAATCCGCGACCTTCATCAAAAATGGAACACCACCTCCGTCTATGTGACCCACGATCAGGTGGAAGCGATGACGATGGGTCAGAAGATCGTTGTGTTGCGGGATGGACGTGTCGAACAGGCTGGAACGCCTCTGGAACTTTACGACCTGCCCAACAGCGTGTTCGTCGCAAGCTTCATCGGCTCGCCAGCCATCAACCTGTTCAAGGCGAAGGTGAGCGAGGACGCCAGGACATTGCTTCTCGACAATAGTCGGAAGGTGCTGCCCATCCCCGGCAGTTATCCAGACGCGCGCGGGCGTGACGTGATCATCGGCGTGCGGCCGGAATATCTGGAAATTGTCTCTGAAGATACGGCTGAAGCATTGCCTGCAACCGTTCACGCTGTTGAGACGACGGGTTCCGATACCACTGTCATCTGCGACAGTCCGGTAGGGCAGATCCTAGCCGCGTCCAAAAGCAGGAGTTTGCTCAACGCAGGAACAAAAATCGGCCTCAAAATTGCCGAGGGCAAGGCATTGATCTTCGATGCGCAGACCGAGCAGCGTCTGAAACCGGCCAGTTCGTGACCCGTAAAACCACTGGAATGAAACGGATCTGGTGACATGAGCAAAGCTGGCACAGCAGTCTTTACGGCTGAAAGAATCGCAAGGACCGCTTGCACCATCGGGGAAACGCCCGTTTGGGAGCCTGAGCATGGTCGCGTGACATGGATCGATGTGGCCGCTGGATATCTCTACAGAATGACGTTCCCCGATGCGACCATCGAGAGGTTCGCGCTACCGACAAGAGTGGGTGCGATCGCCTTGCGGGTGGATGGTGGTTTCATCGCCTCGACGGAGCGAGGTTTTGCGACGCTCGACATCGTTGACGGTCAGGTCTTGCTTGAAGCGGGCTACGGCCCGCAACTGGAAGCGGGGTGGCGCATGAATGATGGCGCGTGTGACAGGCAGGGACGTTTCTGGTCCGGATCTATCGCGCCCAACACCTCGACACCAGGCGCTTTCGGCACATTGTTCAGCATCGGAGGTGGCGGCGAGGTCGTTCAAAGAGGCGGAAGCTTCCGAACGCAGAACGGTCTCGCCTGGAGCCCGGACGGGCTTTGCATGTATGTCTCGGATTCCAAGCCGGGCTATTCGCAGGTCATGGTGCATGATTTCGAACCATCGACAGGACATTTTAGTGGCGGACGCCTGTTTGCCGATGTCGAGACACTGGGCGGACGGCCCGATGGAGCGGCAATCGATGTCGACGGCTGTTACTGGATTGCCGCAAGCGATGGCGGGCAGATCGTCCGTCTGACACCCGATGGCGTGGTGGATGCGCAGATCCGGATAGACGTGCCAAATCCCACGAATATCTGCTTCGTCGGTCCCGACATGAGAACGGCGTTCATAACGACTCTGCGGGCCGATGGTGTTGGCCCGGGAGGCGATGTCTATGCCGTGCATCTTCCGTTTCAGGGCATGAGTGAGCCTCGATACCAGCCAGGCCTGTCGCAACAATCGCAGGGATAGCGAAATTGATTGTCGTCTTTATCCCCCAAACCAAAAGACCCCAACCGGAGTAACGATATGTATCTCGGCACACAAATCCCGGCCCGCCATGATGACGATTACAGGGTGATGAAGCAGCTCGGCGTCAGCAATGTTTCCGCAACGCCGCCCGGCGACTGGCGCACGTGGGACCGCCCGACGCTGGAGGCATTCCGGGAGAAGGTGGAGAGTTTCGGTCTGACGCTCGACATGACGCAGTTGCCGATGCCCTCGACGCGAGTGGACAGAGACGTTCCCTGCAAGGATATCATGTTGGCTGGCCCGGAGCGCGATAGCCAGATCGATGGCATCTGCCGCCTGATCGAAAACTGCGCAGCAGCAGGCATTCCGTCCGTCCGGTACAATTTCAACTACATCGGCATTCCAAGAACACCCATGGAACCCGGCCGGGGTGGATACATGGCTGAGGCATTTCGACTGGATCTTGCCAATCCGGACGAGCCGACACCAGCCGGTATCGGCGATATCGATGAGGAGATCTGGGAGCGGGTGGATTACTTTCTGGCGCGTGTGGTGCCTGTTGCCGAATCCGCCAATATCCGCCTTGCCTGCCATCCGCACGATCCAGCCACGCCACCAGGCTATATGGGCGTAACACGCGTTCTGGGATCGGTAGAGGGAATGAAGCGGTTCGTTTCAATGCATGAGAGCCCGGTTCACGGTCTCAACTTCTGCATTGGCACCCTTGGAGAAATGGTCGAGGATGTCGGGCAGGTACCGGAAATCACCCGCTGGTTTGGAGAGCGGGGAAAGATCATGAATATTCACTTCCGCAACATCGTCGGTAAGCGCTATTCGTTCCGGGAAAGCTTTCCTGAAGACGGCGACATCGACATGCCCGCTGTCATCGATGCATTGCGTGATACCGGCTACAAATACATGGTCATGCCTGACCACGCGCCGACGCTTTCCGGCGAAAACCAGCAGCAGGTGGCCTTCGCATTTTGCTACGGCTACATCGCGGCTCTGCTGCAAACCCGTTGCTGACGCAAAGCCAAACCGGTTGAAGTTCCGCCTTCGCGATAACGTTCCAGCTCACTATGTCAGGTAGTCTCATGTCCCTCTCCCCCACGATCCATATTGCCGCACAACCGGACGACCTCACCGAACAGCTGCAAACGCTTTTCGACAGGCATGAAGGCATGCTGCATATCGTCCTGGAGCCGGGCATTCACCGATGCGGCGGGTTGCGTCTGCGCTCCAATCTCACGATCGAGATCGTCAAAGGTGCAGAACTGCATTTCATTCCCGATTACGAGGCCTATGCCCACACCATGGTTGCGATCGTCGCGGAGGAAAGCGATCGCGCAATGATGACTGCGGTCGGAGAGAGCGATATTGCCCTCGTTGGAGGTGGCCGCATATTCTGCGCGGGATCGACGCTCTATACCCATGGTGAGGATGGCGACATGGGCACATTGGTCGCATCGCGCTATCGCCCCCGCATTCTCGTTCTGGACGGCTGCAAGAATATCCGCATTGAAGGTCTGCGGATCGACGATTCACCAATGTGGACGATGCATTTTGCTGCCTGCGATACTATTCAGGTCAAGGGTGTGGCGGTCGATAACGACCGGCGTATGCCCAACACGGATGGCATCGTGATCGATGGCTGCCGAAACGTGGACATCATCGACAGCGAGTTCCGCACGGCCGATGATGGCATCGTGCTGAAGACGACACGACGTGAGGATGGAACCCTTACCGGACCATGCGAGAATGTCTCCGTGCGCAACTGCGTCGTTGAAAGCAGATCCTGCGCCCTCAAACTTGGTACGGAAAGCTTCTCTGCGTTCCGCAACATCTCCTTTGAAGATGTCCGCATTGAAAAATCCAATCGCGGTCTCGGAATTTTCTCACGTGATGGCGGGGTGGTTGATGGCGTGCGCTTTGTCCGCATTTCTGTGGATTGCCACGAAACGCCGGCTGGTTTCTGGGGCTCGGGCGAAGCTATCACGATTACTGTGCTGGACCGTCGACCAGAGGAGTTTCCGGCCGGCAAGGTCTGCAACGTGCTTATCGAAGACGTCGAAGGCACGATTGAAGGTGCGATCAATATGGTCGCCGAAACCGAAGGCGGCATTTCCGATATCACATTGCGAAACATCGCATTGGAGCAAAAGGCAGGCCCACTGAAGACGGGACTGCGCTACGACATTCGCCCGACCATCGATGATCGTTTCGACCGCTTTCCGATTGGAGATAAGAGTGCCGGACGCGTCAACGCCTGGCGCTTTGGCCCGGATGGCCAGATTATTGGCCTGATTGCATATCCGGGTGGGATGCCAGCCATCTTTACCAAGGGTGTGTCCAACCTTGTCACCGAAAATATCAGGATCGGCCGTCCCGAGCCGCTGCCGGAAAACTGGAACCGCGAGATTGTGGTGAACGCTGCTGCTTCAAGCTGACAGCAGCGTTCACGAGATTCCTATTGCGGGCTGACGAGCTGGCCTGCCAGCCTGAATGGGCTGGCCACGGCGGCTCCAGCTGCGTCAAAAACAAAGGCGCCGATGTTTCTGCCATTCGTGCGCATTTTTGTTTCCGCCTTGTCCAGATTTCCCGCAAACTTTGCCAGCGAAGCATATCGGTCGTGGCCAAGCCCATCCGACGACTGCAGCGATGAAATGTCGATGACGGTGAGATGCTCGGCTTTGGCGGTTTTTTCGATGATGGGATCGTGGATATCCAACAGGCCGACGCGAGGACGTTCTCCTCCAACGAAACTGGAGATGCTGAGTGCGTTATCCTGTTTCGAGACAAGCAGAACGATGGGATTGCGGATACGGCCAATATCCTTGAGCTGTGCCTGGAATACGTCGGTGTCGATATCCGGTGCCGCCAGCACGATTTGCAGCTTTTGCAGGACGTCGTCACGGCCCTGAAGTTTCAGCTGCCTTGAGACTTCCATCGAGAGAAAGCCTCCCATGCTGTGTCCGAACAGAATGATGCGTTTGATCTTTGGTGATCGCCCAAGTGCCTTGAGAAGCGCATCCAGCTCCGTGCGTGAATACAAGACGGCATCCCTGTCGGCGACGTAGCCGGCAACGCTTGCAGCCGAGGGCCAGGAGAACATGATCGGAGGGCTCATTGCATTGGCGTCTGCGGCAACCTGCGCTGTTCGAAACAAGGCCTCCTGGTAGGAATAATTGTAGCCATGCACGAAAACAGCGACTGTCCCATCGAATCTGGCCGCCTGCGTCGCTTCCCGCACAAGCGCGTCGAGCGAGAGCTTTTCGCGTTCAAGCACGATGTAATCGCGTTTCGGGTCCGGCTTGGCGGTAGGGTACTTTATCGCCGCACCGTTTCTGTCTTTCGGAATGGAAAAAACGAAACGGTCGTAATGAAGGTTTTGGCCCCACCGGTTTCCAAATGTCCCGTCCTTCGTTTCGCGATCGCGATTGGTGACCGCAAGCACGCTTAGCGTTTCAGCTGCGTCATTTTTCAATGCCACGGGCTTGAGAACATCCGGGCTTGGGCGCGAAACGCAGCCGGTCAGGGCAAACAGGACTGCAATCACGCTGAGGAGACTGAAACGGCCTCTGTCGCTTCTAGAGAGGGAAAGAAACATCATGGGGGTCGCTTTATGGAGGGAAAAAGGTAACGGGGCGTCTGGCGCCCCGTCTCTTAGCAGGCAGGTGCCGGCGTGTCTGTCGGCTCGACATCATCTTCGCGTGGAATTCTGAACCAGGCAACATAGAGAGCTGGAAGAAACAGAAGCGTGAGAACCGTTCCGACAACGATGCCGCCCATCATGGCGTAGGCCATCGGCCCCCAGAAAATCTCGCGAGAGATCGGGATAAGAGCCAAGGTGGCTGCTGCCGCCGTCAACATGATCGGCCGCATTCGGTGTTCGGTCGCTTCTATGACGGCTTTCCAGGGCGACATGCCTTCACTTCGCAGTTGTTCGATCTGCACCACAAGGATGACCGAGTTTCTGATCAGGATCCCGATGAGGGCAAGAACACCGAGGATCGCCACGAAGCCCATTGGCGCGTTGCTGAGCAGGAGCGCGGCGACGACACCGATAAGAGCAAGCGGGGCAACAGCAAAGACAAGGAACAGACGACTGAAGCTTTGCAGCTGCAGCATCAGGATCGTTGCCATTGCCAGCAGCATCATCGGCGCAACCGCGGCGATTGGCCCCTGCGCATCGGCACTGGATTCCACCGAACCACTAATCTCGACCTTGTAGCCTGCGGGCAATGTTTCCGTGAACTTCGCGACTTCGGGCTTCAAGCGTTCGACAATGGTTGCCGGCTGCGTCGTGCCCAATACCGCAGCCTTGATGGTGATGGTCGGAATACGGTCTCTGCGTCC
>JAAIGF010266876.1_pt1 | contig 14325 bp, 12 predicted proteins | sample 6487441 | NCBI WGS metagenome assembly JAAIGF01 (sample SAMN13974129, study PRJNA590717) | phyllosphere metagenome | biome: pepper field; feature: multiple bacterial spot infested pepper fields; material: pepper leaves; isolation source: leaves from pepper fields | host: Capsicum annuum ... | reverse complement strand
CGGCACGTGAAGCCTGTGATTACATCATCGTTGACCTTGCACCCGTCGTGCCGGTCATCGACGCCAAGGCGTTCGCTTCACAGGTTGATGGCTTTGTCTTCGTGACCGAGTGGGGCAAGACGCCAATTCAGATGGTCCAGAACCTGATGAGCCACGAGCCGCAGATTGCCAACAAGACGCTCGGCATTGTCCTCAACAAGACGGACATGAACGAATTGCAACGTTACGCTGGCCCTGGCGGCTCCGAGCATTATCACGAGCAGTTCTCTGCCTATTATGGGGATGCAAAGAAGCCCGCGCCTGAACCGGCATAAATCAATTCAAAAATGCCCGCTTTCTGCGGGCATTTTTTTCTTGTGCATGGTGGTCTTGCTCTGGATTTATACGGAGCTTTTGCGCATTGATGCGTAAACCTTCATGATCAGGATACCCTCATGGCCGCACCCATCGCGTTTGTTTCCCGCACGACCGACGCCAATGAAGCCGAATGGATAAGGGTACTTGCTGCCGCACTGCCAACCGAAACAATCCTGCCGTTCAGGAGCATGTCGGCAGAAGAGCGCGATCTCGCCGAGATAGCCATTGTCGCCAATCCCGACCCTGCGGATATCGCACAGCTGAAAGGCCTGAGGTGGATCCACAGTCTTTGGGCCGGCGTGGAGAGGCTGGTGGCGGAACTTGGAGCGGACACCCCACCCATCGTTCGCCTGACAGATCCCGAGCTTTCTCGTGTCATGGCCGAGGCCGTTCTTGCCTGGACCTATTACCTGCATCGCGACATGCCAGCCTACCGTGACCACCAGAGCAAGCACATCTGGGCCGAACTGGAATACCGGCATCCGCAAGATGTGACCGTCGGCCTCTTGGGGCTGGGGACACTTGGGACACAAGCCGCCAAGCGGCTGCAGCAGGCGGGCTTTCATACAATTGGCTGGAGCCGTTCCCACAAGGTGATCGAAGGGGTCGAGACTTTTTCTGGTGACGCCGGGCTCACGCAATTGCTGGCTCAGAGCGATATTCTCGTCTGTCTGCTCCCCCTGACGGCTGAAACGCGCGGACTGCTCAACAGGGCACGTTTCTCAGAGATGAAGACAGGCGCATCCATCATAAATTTTGCGCGTGGAGCTGTGATCGTATCCGATGACTTGCTGGCGGCATTGGCCGAAGGGCAATTATCTCACGCAGTGCTGGATGTGTTTGAAAAAGAGCCACTTGAGCAGGATTCGCCCTTTTGGCAGCACCCGAACGTCACCGTGCTACCGCATATATCGGCACCAACGAACCGCCAGACTGCGGCCCATATCGTGGCCGACAATATCAGATCATGGCGACGGACGGGTACATTGCCTGCAACGGTGGACATGAGCCGCGGCTACTGATCGTCCCACATCTTATTTGCCGCCAATCTCCTCGCTGACGGCGTGGGCGAGCGCGAAACGCACGTCATTGTCGTTATAGGGTTTGCACAGCAGAACGGAACCGGCGGGGGCATTGCCCGGCAGGAAACTGTCCCCTGTTGCGAACACTATCCCGATATCCGGCTTGCGCTGTTTGATCAGCACTGACATGTCTGCGCCACTCATATCCGGCAGGCCAACGTCAGTCATGAGGACATCGATTTCCTCCCGCTCGATGAGATCAAGCGCCTGTGTCGCATTGGCTGCTTCCACCACCACATGACCACTCTCAAGCAGTATGTCAGCGGTGTTCATCCGGATCAGTTCGTCGTCTTCCACCAGAAGGACCCGTATGGACGCCCGCTCCGGGCGATTGACGACAGCATTCCTGTCGGTGTCCCGCTCCCTGCCTGACTCCACTCTCTGCTTCTGGTTGGCAAGAACGTGCCGCAGCCGCCGCGCCAATGCTTCGCGAGTGTAGGGCTTGGACAGCAACTCTATGCCAGCATCGAGCTTGCCGCCGTGAACGATGGAATTTTCCGTGTAACCGGAGGTGAAGAGTATCGCCAGATGCGGCAGTCGCTCCTTTGCGCGTCTGGCCATTTCGCTGCTCTTCAACGGACCCGGCATGACGACATCTGTGAAGATGACATCGATGGGAACTCCGCTTTCGGCAACCGTCAGGCCGGCCTGAGCATCACGTGCGGTCAGCACCTGATATCCGAGGTCGGAAAGCGTCTCGACAACGGTGCTTCTGACCTCATCGTCGTCTTCAACGACGAGAATGGTTTCTGTCCCGCCGACGATGGGTCCGGTCTGAACCACGACTTCACGGTCTTCGTCAGACAGCGAGCGCGGAAGATAGACCTTGACCGTCGTGCCCTGTCCGACCTCGCTGTAGATCTTCACGTGACCGCCGGATTGCTTGACGAAGCCATAGACCATCGAAAGGCCAAGGCCAGTCCCCTTGCCCTCGGGCTTGGTCGAGAAAAATGGCTCGAATACCTTGTCGATAATATCAGGCGTCATGCCAGACCCGGTATCGGTGACCGCCAGCATGACATATTGACCCGGCTCCACCTCAGCATGGGTGCGGGCATAATCGAGATCGAGAGACGCATTGCCGACTTCAATGGTGAGTTTGCCAGATCCCGACATTGCATCGCGGGCATTGATGGCAAGGTTCAACAAGGCATTTTCCACCTGTGCGGGATCGGCATAGGTATTCCACAGGCCTCCTCCGGTGATAACCTCGACCTCGACAGCCTCGCCAATCGAACGGCGCAACAGATCATCCATTCCCGCGACAAAGCGGCCGATATTGATGACACGCGGCTCCAGCGCCTGTCTGCGTCCAAAAGCGAGCAACTGGCTCGCCAGCTTTGCGCCACGGCTCACCCCTGCCAGCGCATTGGTAACCCGGCGTTCTGCGCGCTCGTTGCCAACCACGTCCTTGGCGAGCAGTTGCAGGTTGCCAGCCACGACCTGCAGCAGATTGTTGAAGTCGTGAGCGACACCGCCGGTCAGCTGACCGATGGACTCCATTTTTTGCGCCTGCTGGAGGGCCCGTTCAGCATGGCGACGTTCAGCGATTTCGGCAGCGACGCGCGCCTCCAGCCCCTCGTTGAGTTGTCGGAGTTGATCTTCCGCCCTTATACGATGCCGGATCTCCCGCTCAAGATTGGCAGAATGCTCTCGCAAGGTTTCTTCCGCCTCGCGCTGATCGGTAATGTCGGTATGGACGCCGACCCATTCCGTTATCGCGCCCAAGTCATTGAGGGTGGGTACTGCGCGAATGGCAAAAGTCCGGTAAATGCCATCGTGACGCCTTACGCGATGCTCCCAGATATAGGTAGACTTGGCAGCAACGGCGCGGTTCCAGCTGTCTATGGATCCTTGGCGATCGTCAGGATGAACCGCATCGGCCCAGCCGTAACCCTGATAGGCTTCGTAGCTCTGCCCGGTCAGCCCGGACCACCCCGTTTGCTCGCCGAGCATTCGTCCGTCGGGACTATTGGTCCACAAAACGCCGTGAACCGCCTCAACCGCCGCCCGAAAGCGATTGTTGCTGGCCATCAGATTTTCCCGGCTCTCTGCCAGTTCCTGAACGGCCTTCACCTTGTCGGTGTTCTCCAGCACAGTGCACAAGACGCCATCGACTGTGCCTGCATCGTTATGAATCGGCGTATAGAACAGATCGAAGACAACCTCTTCCGGCTGCCCGTTTCTCTTCAGCACCATTTTCTGATCACGAAACGACTGGACCGAACCACGAAAACCGGCCTCCAGAATTTTCTGGTTCCAGTCCCATATTTCCGGCCAGATCGCAGGTACCGTGTCGCCCAAAGCGCGAGGGTGGTAATTTCCGGCAATTTCGATGTAGCCGTCATTGTAAATCATGACGTGGTCTTTTCCCCACATCAGAACTTGCGGGATTGGGGAGTTGACGACGGAATTCACCTTGTGGCGCAGGTTGGCCGGCCACGACGACATGGGGCCGAGCGATGTCTTTGACCAGTCGTAAGAACGGACGAGATCGCCCGCTTCGCCACCACCGATCGGCCATTGACCCAATGCAGATGCTTCAGTCATAAATCATCACCAACGAGAACGGCTGCTCTCATCCACCCAGGCCGCGCCTACAACCGGCAACGGTCTCTACCCATTTCACACGTAAAGAGCTATCAAGCGTTTTTTTGTCGCCTGCGCAATAGCGCATTGCAACATATAGCTAATACGTCCGATTCCGCCAATGGAGAAGACCGTTTGCAGCTGCTTTTCCCGTCGCAAAACAAGCAGTTAAAAGATAACCGCCGGTGGGCGCTTCCCAGTCCAGCATTTCTCCGGCGACGAATATTCCAGGACGGGATTTCAGCATGAAATGATCGTCTACATCGCACCAGCCTACTCCGCCTGCGCTGGATATTGCCTCCGCGATGGGTCGTGGCGAAGTTACGGGAATGGTCGAAGCCTTTATGGCCGCAGCAAGCTGCTGAAAGGACATGTCGGCGAGGTCCGGGTGACATTCCCGCAAAAGGGCGATCTTCACCGGCGAGAGGCTGGCGGCCTTCCGAAGCCTGTTGGACAGGCTGTCTTTGCGCGGATGCCGCTCCAGATCGTTTGCAATACGGTCTTGTGTCCTGCCGGGCGCAAGATCGACAAGGAGCGTCGAACCTTTTCCCGAATTGAGGGCATCACGGACGCTTGCCGAATGCGCGTAGACCAGGCTTCCTTCGATGCCGTGGGTGCTGATGACGAATTCGCCCTCGAACCGCCCTTCGCCTGACGTCAGCGCAACGGATTTTACGGGAGTACCGGCAAATCTGTCCCGAAAGTAATCGCTCCATCCAACATTGAAGCCACAATTTGCGGGCTGGAAATCAACGACCTCAGCGCCCGCTGCCCTAAGCCAAGGAACCCAGGCACCATCCGAGCCGAGCCTTGGCCAGCTCGCCCCACCTAGGGCGATCAGGATCAGATCACTCTCGACCACAATCCGCCCATCCGATGTCTCGAATGCGAGAGCGTCGCCCTCGAAACCGACCCAGCGATGCCGGGTCTTGATCGTCACACCCTGGCGCTCTAGCCTGCCCAGCCATGCTCGAAGAAGCGGCGAGGCTTTCATCGTAACGGGAAATACCCGGTTGGACGTGCCAACGAATGTCTCCTGCCCCAGTTCCAGCGCCCAGTCCCGAAGAATCTGTGGAGTAAAATCATCCAGCGCAGATCGAAGTCTCGTTTGAGCGGAGCCGAAACGGCTAACGAATGCGCTATAGTCCTCGGCATGGGTAATGTTGAGGCCGGACTTGCCAGCCATGAGGAATTTACGGGCCACCGTCGGCATGGCTTCGAACACGGTTACCATCGCACCGGCTGAGGACAGAACCTCTGCGGCCATCAGGCCCGCCGGTCCGCCACCGATGATCGTCACTTGCCTGCCGTCCATTGCCCGAAAAATCCATATGCGTTTCTTCTCTATGCCTTATAACGATTTGCGTGTTGCGGTACATGCGCTAATGACAGGACATGTTCACACTCGCCCGCCCCGAAACCTTTGCTCAGGACATCAAGAAAAGCCGGTTCATCGCGCTGGCCAGCCCCATTGCAGATGAAGATGCGGCAAAGCGCTTCATCGAGGAACATTCTGACCCCACCGCGACGCATAATTGCTGGGCGTGGCGCACCGGCCAGGTCTATCGCTTCAGCGATGACGGAGAACCTTCCGGCACAGCAGGCAAGCCTATCCTCCAAGCTCTGGACGGTCAGTCGCTCGACATGGTGGCGGTTGTCGTCATCCGCTGGTTTGGCGGCATATTGCTTGGAAGCGGCGGGCTGATGCGGGCCTACGGCGGGACGGTAGCAACCTGCCTGAGAAACGGTGAGAAGACCGAGATCATACCGGTGACTGCAGCGCAGATGGAATGTGGATTTTCCGACCTCGCCTTGGTGAAATCCAGGTTGCAGGCTGTTCCAAATCTCTCCATCACCGCCGAGACCTTTACCGCCGATGGCGCTACGCTGCATCTCGCTGTGCCCTTGGCAACAGCTGCCGATACGGCGAAAATGGTCATGGATCTGACAAGCGGTCGCGTCACCCTTCCCCTGCCAAACCAGTGACAATGCAGACCTCGCCTTCGCAGAAATTCGTGATATGAGGCAGCATGACAACAGAGCTTGCCAATCCTGTCTATAATCCTCCCATGGAGCCTTACGTCTCGATCATCTATCAGGACGAGGATTTTCTTGTTCTCGACAAGCCGAGCGGACTGCTGTCCGTGCCTGGCCGGGATCCTGCTTTGTCGGACAGTTTGGCGACAAGAGTTCAGAAGACATTCCGCAACGCTTTGATGATCAATCGGCTGGATAAGGACACGTCCGGCATCGTCCTGATGTCTCTGAACAAAAAGGCCCATGCGGCAATCGCGCGGCAGTTCGAGGAGCGCACGACCGAGAAATCATATGTCGCGGTGGTCTGGGGCACTGTGGCTGACGAAAGTGGCCATATCGATCTGCCACTTGCAATCGACCCCGACAACAAGCCAAGGCACCGTGTGGACTTCACAAACGGAAAGAACGCCCAGACGGATTGGCAGGTGCTGGAGCATCTTTCACTTCCCGCCACGCGGCTCAGGCTCCATCCCCTAACCGGCAGAACCCATCAACTGCGTGTGCATATGAAAGCCCTTGGGCATCCCATTCTCGGAGACGAGTTTTATTCCGAGGGCGATGCGCTGGCCGCTGCCCCGCGTTTGCTGTTGCACGCGGAAAAACTTGGGTTTCGCCACCCGGACGGACAAGATATCAGCTTTAGCAGCCCCTGCCCTTTTTGAGACGACGATGAAGACAGAAGATCAAGACGCAGGTTTCAGAATTGATTTCGTGGGCGGCGCCGTCGGCCACAGGCTACGCTCCGGTGAAGGACGCGGTCAGGCGCTTGCGAAGGCGGCAGGGCTGAAGGCTGGCAAAACCCCTGACATTGTTGACGCCACGGCGGGATTGGGACGCGATTCATTTCTGCTCGCGTCGCTCGGCTGCAACGTCACGCTCATCGAACGATCAAAGCCGATGTACGACATGTTGTCTGATGCGCTCACGCGCGCTTCACAGGAAAATGGAGTCTATGAGGAGATAGTTTCGCGAATGACACTGCTTCACGGTGATTCTCGGGAGCTTATTCCGACACTTTCGCCTGAGGTCATTCTGATCGATCCCATGCACCCGCCACGGCAGAACACCGCATTGGTGAAGAAAGAGATGCGGGTTCTAAGGGAGCTGGTCGGCGCGGATCCCGACCAGGCTGAACTTATGGAAATTGCCCTTGCAAATGCGAAGAAACGCGTTGTACTCAAGTGGCCTTTGCGAGCCGAGCCAATGCCCGGCATACGCAAACCTTCCCATCAAATCCTGGGCAAGAGCACCCGGTTCGACGTCTTCATGATCATTGCCACCGCTGATCCCTGAAGCACCATTTACCGGAATGTTGCCTTGCGCTGAGCATTCATGAGCAACTCGTGGCGGGAAGCAAAGTCCCCAAACAGCGCTTTCAAGCGGCTTTCCTCGACCTTGTCCAGACGATAACGCTGGCAAAATTCCACAACGCTCAGGATAGGCTTGATCTCCGTCGCTTCTATTTCTTTGTTGTCTATGATTTGCATGGCACCCTCCTGCGATTTGCGACACTGCAAAACTCGCACGACGAGGAAAGGTTCCTTGTGAATTCTGGGTCACATGTTTTCGCCCCGCACTCTTCAAGTTTTATTGATACCGCCGTGTCGAAACGAATTTTTCCAGTATGTGTTTTCGGTTGGCAATCAATCCATGGAAGGGAGACCAATGCCTAGACCACAGCGCCTGTTGACGACCACTGCCTTTGCGATGTGCCTTTTCGTCCCGCTCGCATCTCTGGCCAATGCCCAGTCGGCGAATACGGCAGAGACGAAACAACCGAACGCGCCCGATCAGAAACCGGCATTCAAGGAGCAGACACGAGCCGCTCAGCCGGAAAAAATGCCATCCTTGCAAAAGACTGTCGTCGCTGATGATCTGCCCCATCTCTGGTCGATGGAAATCCTGCCCGATGGTCGCCTTCTCGTGGCTGCTAAAGAAGGGGCTATGCACATTATTGCGGATGGAAAAGCAGGTCCTGCGCTGGAAGGCGTCCCGGAAGTTTCATCCGACGGACAGGGCGGCTTGCTCGACATCGCCCTTGCGCCAGACTTCGAATCCTCAGGTAACATCTACTTTTCATTCTCTGAGCCTCGCGATGGCGGCAACGGCACATCGGTCGCCTCAGCGAAGCTTGTGCAAAACGGCGATAAGGCCGTTCTGGAAGATACGCGCTTAATCTTCCGGCAGATGCCGACCTATGACGGCGACAAGCACTTTGGATCGCGCTTAGCATTCGGACCCGCGGGCGAGCTTTTCGTCACCGTTGGCGAGAGATCCGATGCCGAGATGCGTGGGCAGTCGCAGGACACGTCAAGCGGACTGGGCAAAGTTTTCCGCATCGACACTTCCGGCAAGCCCTTCGAAGGAAATCCCTTCGTCGGCAAGGACAACGCGCTCCCAGAAATCTGGAGCTATGGCCATCGCAACATCCAGTCCGCTACGATCGATGGCGACGGAAGACTGTGGACCGTGGAACACGGGCCAAAGGGCGGTGACGAGTTGAACCTTCCCAAGGCTGGCCTCAACTACGGCTGGCCGATCATCACCTACGGCATTGAATACAGTGGGGGAACGGTGGGCGAAGGCTTGACTGCCAAAGAGGGAATGGAACAACCCGTCTACTACTGGGACCCGGTGATTGGACCATCCGGCATGGCCTATTACAGTTCTGACGCTATTCCCGAGTGGAAAGGGTCCCTCATCATCGGCGGCCTTGTTACGCAGGGGCTTGTGGTACTGAAGCTGGAAAATGACAAGGTGGTGTCGGAAGGGCGTCTTCCGCTTGAAGCTCGAATCCGCGATGTCAAGATCGACAAGGATGGTTCCGTATACGCCGTGACCGAAGAACGAGGCGGCGGAAAATCACAGATATTGAAGCTAAGCCCCGAAGCATAATTCCGCTTTCAAAGGATGCGGCTGCCATGCCGCATCCTTCAGCGCATGATGGGAACTGACATAGGGCGGGCGCATTATTCCTCACAGCGTGAGGAGCATCCAAAAGCATGAACCAGCTTCCAATTCGTCTCTTGAAGAAAATCGGGTTGACCTATGTCAGCGATCAGGAGCCAGGCATATCGCGTGAGCGGCGCGGAAAAGGCTTTTCGTACCGGCTGCCAGATGGCGCGCTGCTTTCGGACAAGGTGGAAATCACCCGCCTGAAATCCCTTGGCGTGCCCCCAGCCTACGAAAAAGTCTGGATCTGCATAGACCCAAATGGCCACCTTCAGGCAACCGGCTACGACGCACGTGGCCGCAAGCAATACCGCTATCATCCTGATTGGCACACGCTCAGAGGTGAGACCAAGTTTTACCAACTGAAGACGTTTGGCGAGGCGCTGCCTGCAATAAGACGCCGGGCTGCAAATGATATTGCAAAGCAGGTTCATGGTGAGAAGGTCACGCTTGCGGCGCTCGTTCTCCTGCTTGATGCAGCCTATTTGAGAGTAGGCAACAAGACCTATCTCGAAACCAATGGCACTTACGGGGCAACGACGTTGCTGAAGAAACACATCTCCTTCGGCGAAACGATAGAGCTGAGATTTGCGGCGAAGGGCGGCCAGCGGGTAAAGCGGAAACTGAGACATCCACGCCTCCAACGCATTCTGGAAAACATCGCGGATCTTCCGGGAAAGCAGCTCTTTGTCTGGCAGGATGAAAAGGGACTTGTTCATCCAATCGATTCCAGTGCACTCAACGCCTATATTTCAGAGGTCGCAGGCGAAGGCATTTCAGCCAAGACTTTCAGGACATGGGGCGGCACGCTGGCAGCATTCGGCAACGCGAGCCGTGCGCTTGCGGCGGATGAGAAGCCGACCATGAAGGGAATGTGTGTGGCGGCTGCCGAAGAACTGTCCAATACCCCAGCAATTTGCAGGAAAAGCTATGTGCACCCAAGCGTTCTTGATCTGGCAGCCGACGAAAAGGCCGTGCGCAGGCTGCAAAAAATAATGGCGGCGGAACAGAGAAACATAGCGGGTCTGCGCATGGATGAGCGCAGACTGCTTGAATTCCTGCCCTGAATTACCTCATCGCAGCGTCGATGATCGTTCTCGCGGGCTCAACAATTTCATAGGTACAGGCAAAGGTGGCTTGGGCCACACCAAACGTCTCGCCTTCATCCGTTTGCAATTGAACGATCGCATCGCCTGGCAGCGCGACCGCAGTGTCGCCCGAGGGAGCCTTGAAATTGAAGGGCCCTGCCGCCTCAGTGACGATGAAATAGGTCATCTCGGGGCCGTCAGGTTTGAACGCCCTGTAACCGGCTGCGTCCTGAGAGGTAAGTGGTTCACCATAGCGATCCCGAAAAACGCGAGCTTTCACCAGGCTTTCCTCATTACCCGTTTCTTCGCAGCGATTTCTGACAACCCAGTCGCCAATTTCAGCTGGCTTGGATCGGGTTTCTACGCCCTGCCCCTTTATGAAGGTGATGACGATCTCACCTGGAGAAGCAGGGCGAGCATCAACCTCCCTGGTTTTTCTGGCGATGCCTGTCGTACCCCGATGTTTCGCCTGCGCCATAAGGGCGATTTGATCACGCCGTGGCAACTCATCGAAGGCGGATGCAGCCCCGCAAGAAAAGATCAGGACTGAAAGCAAAAGCGCCAGAACACGAGACAAAGGGGCCATCTGATTTCCAATCCATCGAACACGAGGCAGGTCATGGATATGCGACCCGGCGAAGGAAAAATCGGGGCGACTCTGCCGCGCATTTTTCTCTTCACGCATGTGTGAACTAACCAGATATAGGCCTTAAGAAAAACCACGCGTTCTGAAGGGTGGATTTTAACAGCCAGCCATTTGCACATTTATTCGGCATCACCAAACCATGTGGCCGAGCGTTCAGTTTCATGTCAGCTAGATGACACATCCCCGCATCGAGATGTTATCGACGCGCAGCTTTCTGAAAGCCGCGCCTCCGTGAGCTTGCATGGCGGAAAGAAGACAATGGCACTACAAATTCAGACAATCAGAGGTGGGCATAGCGACATCAGAAGACCGACAATTGGCAGCGTGCCGCTCAGTATTGTCACCGCTCTCTATCTGCTGTTTTTTACCAACCACACGTTCTGGACAAAGGTTCACACCTATCTGTCCGCATATCCCGTCGCGATCTACGGACTCTATATCGCCATGAGCGCAGCCTTTGCTGCTGTCTTCATCTTCTTTTCCGCAAAATACATAACGAAACCCGTGTTTTCTGTTCTGATCATCATCGCCGCCGTTTCGTCCTGGTTCATGGATCGTTTTGGCGCAATCATCGACAGCGACATGGTTCGCAATGCCTTTGAGACAACGAACGCCGAAGCAGGTAATCTGATGACAGCAGGCTTTGCCCTCCATCTGGTATTGTTTGCCGGAATACCGATTGCCCTGCTCGCTTTCGTGCGCATCGACCACCGGCCCATCCTTGGCAAAGTTTTGTGGAATACGCTGGCCATTCTGGCATGTCTTTCCGTGGTCGCAGCGGTGGCCGCGGCAAATTCCAAGACATTCACAACCGCTGTGCGCCAGCACAAGGATATCGTCAAAACCCTCAATCCGTTGACGCCGATTTCGTCGACGATCCACTATTTCTCCCAGGCAGACAAGGAAGCGAAACTCACGGTTTCACCCACCGGGCAGGATGCCAAAGTAGTGCCTGCGCTGGGCGGCGTCACCAAGCCACGCATCACCATCATCGTCGCAGGAGAGACGGCTCGGGCCGCAAACTTCTCGCTGAATGGGTATGGGCGCGAGACAAATCCCGAGCTCAAGAAACGGAATGTCATCTATTTCCCGAACACGGTCAGCTGTGGCACCGCGACCGCAATTTCCATACCCTGCATGTTTTCCCGTTTTCCGCGCTCGGAGTACAGCCATAGCAAGGCGCTTTCGAACGAAAATGTCCTCGATGTTCTCGTTCATGCTGGCGTAGACGCACGCTGGTGGGACAACAACACAGGCAGCAAGAACGTCGCCGACCGCATCCCTTATTTCGACCTGACCGCTGCGCTTGATCCAAAGTTCTGTCCGACAGGCGAATGCCGCGACGACATATTTCTGGATCGGCTCGACAGCTGGCTCGATAATGTGACCAAGGACAGCGTCATCGTTCTGCATCAGATGGGAAGCCACGGGCCGACCTATCATCTGCGATATACAGACGAGTTCCGCCAGTTCAAGCCCGATTGCCAGACCGCAGAGCTTCCCGATTGCAAGGACAATGAAATCGTCAATGCCTACGACAACACCCTGCTTTACACGGACCACTTTCTTTCAAGCGTCATCGACAAGCTAAAAGCCCGCTCCAACCGGCTTGCCACCGGCTTGATCTACGCATCCGACCACGGTGAATCGCTGGGTGAAAACGGGCTTTACCTGCATGGAGCGCCATATATTCTCGCGCCACCGGAACAGACACATGTCCCCTTCATCGTGTGGGTCGATGATGACTTTGCAAAGTCCATGGGGCTGGACACCAGTTGCCTTTCCAAGGAAGCACAGGCTGGCGGAAAATCTCATGACAATTTCTTTCACAGCATTCTGGGCATGATGAACATTTCGACTTCGGTCTATAAACCGTCACTCGATGTCTTCAGCGCATGCACCCACCGTCCGACGGCGTGAAAGGCGGACCGCTTGACGGGACGAGAGGCACAGCATACGCACTAACCATGCCCGTCTCAGTCCGGGCTGGAAGCGAGGTATGCTTGCGGGTTCTGCTTGTCGAAGATGATGGGGTTTTGGGCGAAGCTCTTCGCGACCATGTGGCAGCGGCAGGACACGCTGTGGACTGGTTCAAGACGGTATCGGACTCCATCGCTGCGACGCAGACCGTCGATTACGGTCTCATATTGCTGGACCTCAGGCTGCCGGATGGAGAAGGCCTCACTCTCTTGCGCGGCTTGCGGAAACGCAACGATCCTACGCCTGTTATCATTCTGACCGCGCATGACCAGGTTTCGGACCGTATCGAAGGCCTGAATGCGGGCGCGGATGACTATCTGGTCAAGCCCTTCAATCTGGGAGAGCTGACGGCCCGTATGCTGGCGGTTTCACGCCGCTATGAGGGCCGCTCGGCACCCGTGGTCATATTGCCGGGAATAGAAATCAACCAGGTGGCACGCAACATCACTGTCAACGGCACGGCCCTGACGCTTAGCGCCAGAGAGTGGGCTGTTCTGGAAAAGCTGGTAGAACGCCCGGGCGCGGTCGTATCCAAGGCACAGTTGCACGAAACGCTCTACGAGTTCGGCGCGGAAATAGAAAGCAACACGGTGGAAGTCTATGTCAGCCGGTTGCGCAAGAAAATCGGTGCGGACCGCGTCGAGACCGTCCGGGGCCTCGGCTACACCATCAGGTAAGTCACATGAAACGAAGTGAAAGCATGACACGCCGCATGGTGATCGCTCTGACAAGCGTTGTCGCGCTGTCATGGCTTATCGCATCATCGCTTGGCATCATGGTCATGCAGGACGAATTCGCCGAGATCTTCGACAGTGGCGTTCAGGAAACGGCCGACCGGCTGCTGCCGCTGATTGCGGACGATTTGAAGGAACGCAGCCCGGAAGCGGAACGTCATCTGGTCCAGCCAGCAAGCGGTACGGAGTATCTTACCTATCAACTGCGAGACCGCGAAGGCGAGGTCGTCCTTCGATCCCACGACAGCGATGCTGAACCATTCGACGTCCCGCTGGCGCCGGGCTTTGCCGATACCGATACTCAACGGATCTACACCGTTGTCACCGCAGATGGTAATCTCTACCTGCAAATGGCAGACGCCTTTGCCAATCGCCGCGAGGCCATTGTTGAAGCGGGCACAGCACTGATCCTGCCGCTGTTGCTGCTCATACCGGCAAGCATGATCGCCGTCATTCTGGTTGTCAGACGCACCCTCGCCCCGGTTCAGTCGCTGCGCGATGAAATCGGCACCAAGGATAGCGGAAACATGGTTCCGGTAGATGACACGCATCTGCCTGCCGAGTTGCACCCGATTGCCCGATCCGTCAACCTGCTTCTTGAACGGCTGCGCGCAGCCCTCGAATCCGAACGAGCCTTTGCTTCCAACAGTGCCCATGAGTTGAGAACACCCATTGCCGGTGCCCTCGCACAGGCACAGCGTTTGCAGGCCGATATTCCGGCTGAATTCGCTCCAAGGGTGGGCCAAATTGAGCGATCGCTTTCTCATCTCGCTCAACTTGCCGAAAAGCTTCTCCAGATGTCTCGTGCAGAAGCCGGGATCGGTGCATCGGAGACGGATGTCGACCTTTTGCCCGTCGTG
>JAAIGF010000896.1_pt1 | contig 14364 bp, 10 predicted proteins | sample 6487441 | NCBI WGS metagenome assembly JAAIGF01 (sample SAMN13974129, study PRJNA590717) | phyllosphere metagenome | biome: pepper field; feature: multiple bacterial spot infested pepper fields; material: pepper leaves; isolation source: leaves from pepper fields | host: Capsicum annuum ... | reverse complement strand
GGCTTCCAGGTGCAGCTGATCGAAACCACGCCGCGCCCGACCGCGCTGCCGACCGGCGTGGCCGGCTGGCTGCGGGTGTTTGCCACGCCGCTGCTGGACGATCTGCCGGCGACCGCCCGCGCCACCGTGCGCGAGGCCGCCGTGGCCCTGCTGGACGATCTGCCGCGCAATGCCGCCGGCCAGCCGCTGGCCGACTACGTGCGCCTGCGCGTGCTCGCCCGCCGTCGCTGACTTGACCGTCCCGCTTTCTTTATTGATGTTCGCTCTCTCGTACTTCTGCCAGGCATACGCATGACTTCCGCACCCCGCACCCTGTACGACAAACTGTGGGACGCCCACGTGGTGGTTCCCGAATCCGACAGCGCCCCTGCCGTGCTGTACATCGACCTGCACCTGATCCACGAGGTCACCTCGCCGCAGGCCTTCACCGAGCTGCGTTCGCGCGGCCTGGCGCCGCGCCGCCCGGATCGCACCAAGGCGACGATGGACCACTCCACCCCGACCCTGCCGGCCGGTGCCGACGGCAAGCTGCCCTACGCCAGCGCCGCCTCCGAAGCGCAGGTCGCCACCCTGGCGCGCAATTGCGCCGAGTACGGCATCGAGCTGTTCGACATGGCCTCGGACAACCGCGGCATCGTCCACGTCATCGCCCCGGAGCAGGGTTTCACCCAGCCCGGCATGACCATCGTCTGCGGCGACAGCCACACCTCCACCCACGGCGCGTTCGGTTCGCTGGCCTTCGGCATCGGCACCAGCGAAGTCGGCCACGTGCTGGCCACCCAGTGCCTGCTGCAGCGCAAGGCCAGGACCTTCGCGATCACCGTCGACGGCCCGCTGGCGCCGGGCGTCGGTGCCAAGGACGTGGTCCTGCACATCATCGGCGTGATCGGCGTCAATGGTGGCACCGGCCACGTCATCGAGTTCCGTGGCAGCACCATCGAAGCGATGGACATGGAACAGCGCATGACCCTGTGCAACATGTCGATCGAAGCCGGCGCGCGCGCCGGCATGGTCGCCCCCGACCAGGTCACCTTCGACTTCGTGGCCAACACCCCGCGCGGCCCCAAGGGCGCCGAGTTCGACGCCGCCGTGGCGCGCTGGCAGCAGCTGCGCAGCGATGAAGGCGCACGCTTTGACAGCGAAGTGCGCATCGACGCCGCCGACATCCGCCCGACCCTGACCTGGGGCACGCACCCGGGCACCGCCATCGCCGTGGACGCGCCGATTCCGGCCGCCAACGATGCCGCCGCGCAGAAGGGCCTGGATTACATGCACTTCCAGGCCGGCAAGGCGCTGGCCGGCACCCCGGTCGACGTGGTCTTCGTCGGCTCGTGCACCAACGGCCGCCTGAGCGACATGCGCGAAGTGGCCCAGGTGCTGCGTGGCCGCCACGTCGCCGACGGCGTGCGCATGCTGGTGGTGCCGGGCTCGGAGATCGTCAAGCGCCAGGCCGAGGCCGAAGGCATCCACGAGATCGTGCGTGCCGCCGGTGCCGAATGGCGCGAGCCGGGCTGCTCGATGTGCATTGCGATGAACGGTGACCTGGTCGCCCCCGGCCAGCTGGCCGTGAGCACCAGCAACCGCAATTTCGAGGGCCGCCAGGGCCCCGGTTCGCGCACTCTGCTGGCCTCGCCGATGAGCGCGGCGTGGGCCGCGGTGAAGGGCCAGGTAGCCGACACCCGCGAGCTGTTCGCACAGGAGGTGGCGTGATGACCGGTTTCCGTACCCTGACCTCGTCCAGCGTGGTGCTGGCGCAGACCAACATCGACACCGACCAGATCATTCCGGCGCGGTTCCTGTCCACCACCGAACGCGCCGGCCTGGGCCGCAACGCATTCAATGACTGGCGCTGGCAGGCCGACGGTTCGCCGGTGGCCGACTTTGCCTTCAACCAGCCGCACAACGCCGGCCGCAGCATCCTGCTGGCGGGCCGCAACTTCGGCTGCGGTTCCTCGCGCGAACATGCGCCGTGGGCGCTGACCGACCTGGGCCTGCGCGCCATTGTCAGCAGCGAGATCGCCGACATCTTCCGCGGCAACTCGCTGAAGAACGGCCTGCTGCCGATCGTGCTGGACGAAGCCGACGTGCAGGCGCTGATGCAGCGCCCGGACGACGAGCTGACCATCGACGTGGCCGCGCGCGAGCTGCGCACCCCCGACGGCCGCGTCTATTCCTTCCCGCTGGATGGCTTCTCGCAGACCTGCCTGCTGGAAGGTGTCGACCAGTTGGGGTATCTGTTGGGCCGTGTCCCTGAAATCGAACGTTACGAGAGTGAGCATGCACGCTGAAATTGTTGTCCTGCCCGGTGATGGCATCGGCCCGGAAGTCGCCGCTGCTGCAGTGGCCGTCCTGAAGGCCGTCGCCGAACGCTTCAACCACAGCTTCACCTTCAGCGAGCACGACATCGGTGGCATCGCCATCGATCGCCACGGCGAGCCGCTGCCGGCCGCCACCCTCACCGCCTGCCAGGCCGCCAACGCGGTGCTGCTGGGTGCCGTGGGTGGCCCGAAGTGGTCGGACCCGAACGCCAAGGTGCGCCCGGAACAGGGCCTGCTGGCGATCCGCAAGGCGCTGGGCCTGTACGCCAACCTGCGCCCGGTGCGCACCCACGAAGCGGCGTTGCACGCCTCGCCGATCAAGGCCGAGCTGCTGCAGGGCGTGGACTTCGTGGTGGTGCGCGAACTGACCGGCGGCATCTACTTCGGCGACAAGACCCGCGACGCCGACAGCGCCAGCGACCTGTGCCGCTACACCGTGGCCGAGATCGAACGCGTGCTGCGCAGCGCGTTCCGCCTGGCCCAGCAGCGCCGTGGCAAGGTCACCTCGGTGGACAAGGCCAACGTGCTGGAAACCTCGCGCCTGTGGCGTGACGTGGCCGCGCGCATCGGCCGCGAGGAATTCCCGGACGTGGCGCTGGAACACCAGCTGGTCGATTCGATGGCCATGCACCTGCTGGCCAAGCCGCGCGAGTACGACGTGATCGTCACCGAGAACATGTTCGGCGACATCCTCACCGATGAAGCCTCGATGCTGGCCGGTTCGCTGGGCCTGCTGCCGTCGGCCTCGCTGGGCGAGCCGGGCGCGGTGGGCATCTACGAGCCGATCCATGGTTCGGCCCCGGACATCGCCGGCAAGGGCATCGCCAATCCCTACGCGACCATCTTCAGCGCCGCCATGCTGCTGCGCCATTCGCTGGGCCTGGAAGCGGAAGCCGCTGCGGTGGAAGCCGCCGTGCATGCGGTACTGGATGACGGCGTGTTCACCGCCGATCTCGCGGCCAAGGGGCAGGCGGTCAGCACCGCCGCCGCCACCGACGCGGTGCTCGCCAAGCTGAAGTGATGTCAGGAGAAGCCACCCATGGGGTGGCTCTACTGTAGAGGCGAGCCATGCTCGGCTGATGCAACCGTCGTCGAGCATGGCTCGACGCTACAGAACGCCCTTCCCTCGCCGACCGCGCAGCCGCCGCCCCGCACAGGCCTCAATCCAAGGAATGCCTTTGAAGCATCGTTCCCCCGACGAGTTCCTCGCTGATGTCGCCCGCCGTGATCCGCACCAGCCCGAGTTCCTGCAGGCGGTAAAGGAAGTGATCCACAGCCTGTGGCCGTTCCTGCAGGACAACCCGCGCTACCTGCAGCAGGGCCTGCTGGAACGTCTGGTCGAGCCGGAGCGGCTGATCCAGTTCCGCGTGGCCTGGAGCGATGACGCCGGCCAGGCCCAGGTGAACCGCGCCTGGCGCGTGCAGCACAGCTCGGCCATCGGCCCGTTCAAGGGCGGCATGCGTTTCCACCCGTCGGTGAACCTGTCGATCCTGAAATTCCTCGCCTTCGAGCAGACCTTCAAGAACGCACTGACCACGCTGCCGATGGGCGGCGGCAAGGGCGGTTCGGACTTCGACCCCAAGGGCCGCAGCGACGCCGAAGTGATGCGCTTCTGCCAGGCGCTGATGCTGGAACTGCACCGCCACCTGGGCCCGGACACCGACGTGCCCGCCGGTGACATCGGCGTGGGTGCGCGTGAGGTCGGCTACATGGCCGGCATGATGAAGAAGCTCAGCAACGATGCCGCCTGCGTGTTCACCGGCAAGGGCCTGTCCTACGGCGGCAGCCGGATGCGCCCGGAGGCGACCGGCTACGGCACGGTCTACTTCGTCGAACAGATGCTGCACCACGCGCGCCGCGAAACCCACGGCGCACGCGTGCTGGTGTCGGGCTCCGGCAACGTCGCCCAGTACGCCGCGCAGAAGGCCATCGAGCTGGGCGCGAAGGTGCTGACCTTCTCCGATTCGGGCGGCACCCTGTACGCGCGCGATGGCTTCGACGAGCAGGCGCTGCAGGAACTGATGGCACTGAAGAACGAGCGCCGCGGCCGCCTGCAGGAACTGGCAAGCGATGCCCGCTTCGAGTTCCTCGCCGGCAAGCGTCCCTGGCACGTGCCGGCCGACATCGCCCTGCCCTGCGCTACCCAGAACGAGCTGGATGAAGATGACGCGCGCACGCTGGTGCACAACGGCGTGCAGTGCGTGGCCGAGGGCGCCAACATGCCCTCCACGCTGGAAGCGGTGGATGTGTTCCTGCAGGCCGGCACGCTGTACGCACCGGGCAAGGCCAGCAATGCCGGTGGTGTGGCGACGTCCGGGCTGGAGATGAGCCAGAACGCTCAGCGCCTGTCCTGGCACCACGCTGACGTGGACGAACGCCTGCACGCGATCATGAAGGACATCCACGCCAGCTGCGTGCGCCATGGCAAGCGCGCCGACGGCAGCGTCAATTACGTGGATGGTGCCAACATCGCCGGCTTCGTGAAGGTGGCCGACGCGATGCTGGCGCAGGGGTTGTATTGACCCCTGACGGTGCAGCCACCCATGGGGTGGCTCTACTGTAGATCCACACCATGCGTGGAGGGGGTCGGATCCTTTCCGCAGGAAAGGCTCTGACCCCGGTGAGTGCAGACGGGACAGATGGGGTCAGAGCCCTTTCCCTGAGGGAAAGGGATCCGACCCCGGCATCGCCGTGCACCCGTAGATCCACGCCACGCGTGGATGGTGCATGATGCCGGAACTGGATCCACCCTCTGCTGCCAAGGAACCCGGCCGTGCTCACTCCCGATCTGTTGACCGGCATTGCAGGAAGCGTCGGCCTCCTGCTCTGCGCCATTGCCGCCTGGATGCTGCACCGCCGGGTGCGTACGCGCAGCAGCGCAGCATTCGCCTGGCTGAGCACGGCAATGTGTGTGTGGCCGTTCATTGCCTCACCGGCCTTTGCGGTGGTTGTCCATTACGCCGGCAACCCACTGCCCCAGGCGTGGGCAAATGCGCTAAGGCTGGCCATCGACCAGATCATTCCCGTGCTGCTGACCCTGGCTGCCGCCGTGTTCTTCCTGCTGGCGGTGCGGGGTATCGCGTACCGGAACTCACCCGCGCCTTGAATCATCCACCCATGGGGTGGCTCTACTGACGAACCCCGCCTCGCGTGGATGCCCCAGTAGATCCACGCCACGCGCGGATGGGGCCGGGATCCGACCCCGCCAACCGCAGTCGAGCAAGCTCGACTCTACTCGCCCGGCTTGACCCGGAACCATGCCGCGTACAGCGCCGGCAGGAACACCAGGGTCAGCACGGTGCCGACGATCAGGCCACCCATGATCGAGATCGCCATCGAGCCGTAGAACGCACTGCGCGACAGCGGGATCATCGCCAGCACGGCGGCGAGCGCGGTCAGCACGATCGGGCGGAAACGCCGGACCGTGGCGTCGATGATCGAATGCCAGCGGTCATGTCCGGCGTCGATGTCCTGCTGGATCTGGTCGATCAGGATCACCGAGTTGCGCATGATCATGCCGGCCAGCGCGATGGTGCCCAGCAGCGCCACGAAGCCGAACGGCGCGCGGAACAGCAGCAGGAACAGGGTGGCACCGATGATACCCAGCGGCGCGGTCACCAGCACCATCGCCGCCCGCGAGAAGCTGCGCAACTGCAGCATCAGCAGGGTCGCCACCACGATCAGGAACAGCGGCATGCCGGCCTTGATCGAATCCTGGCCACGCGCCGAATCCTCCACCGTGCCGCCGGTTTCCAGCAGGTAGCCGCTGGGCAGCTGCGCACGGATGCCGTCCAGCGTCGGCAGGATCTGCTGCACCACGTCCAGCGGCTGCATGCCATCGCCGATATCGGCGCGCACGGTCACCGTCGGCAGGCGGTTGCGGTGCCAGATGATGCCGTCCTCGAAGCCATATTCCATCGTCGCCACCTGCGACAGCGTAATGCTGCCACCGTTGCTGGTGGGCATGGCCAGGCTGGACAGCAGCTCCAGCTGGTCACGCTCGTCGGCCGGACCGCGCAGCAGCATCTCGATCTGGCGGTTGCCTTCGCGGTACACGCTCACCGACTGCCCGGCCAGCGAACTGGCCAGGAACTGGCTGACCTGCGCACTGCTCACGCCCAGCGCGCGCGCACGTTCCTGGTCGATCACCAGGCGCACCACCTTGCTTGGCTCGCTCCAGTCCAGGTTGACGTTGATGACGTGCGGGTTCTCACGCACCTTGGCCTCGACCTGGCGCGCGATGGCCTGCACCTGCTCGATGTGCTCGCCGGACACGCGCATCTGCACCGGGTAGCCCACCGGCGGGCCGTTTTCAAGGCGGGTCACGCGCATCTGCACGTCGGGGAACTGCGGGATGACGTCCTTCATCAGCCAGTTGCGCACGGTTTCGCGGGCGTGGGTGTCCTTGGCCAGCACCACGAACTGGGCGAAGTTGGTCGCCGGCAGCTGCTGGTCCAGCGGCAGGTAGAAGCGCGGCGAACCGGTGCCCACGTAGGACACATAGTTGGCGATGTCCTCGCGCCCGTGCAGCAGCTTTTCCAGCTTCTCGGCCTGGGCCTGGGTCGAGCGCAGCGAGGCACCTTCGGCCAGTTCGATGTCGACCATCAGTTCCGGCCGGGTCGAATCGGGGAAGAACTGCTGCGGCACGAAGCGGAACATCATCAGCGAGAACACGAACAGGCCGATGGTCGCGGCGATCACCCACCAGCGATGGCGCAGGCAGGCATCGAGGAAGCGACGGAAGCGCTGGTAGAACGGTCGCTGGTACGGGTCGTGGTCATGGCCGTGCTGCGCCGGGGCGATCAGGTTGGCCAGCGCCGGGAAGCGGTCGGCCCACTGCCGGCGCCGGGCCAGCCAGCGCGCGGACAGGCTGCCCGGCTTCGGCGGCTGCGGATTGAACAGGTCCGGCAGCATCTTGTCGCCCAGGTACGGGATGAACAGCACCGCCGCGATCCACGACACCACCAGCGCGATGGTCACCACCTGGAACAGCGAACGGGTGTACTCACCGGTGCTCGACGCGGCAGTGGCGATCGGCAGGAAGCCGGCCGCGGTGATCAGCGTACCGGTCAGCATCGGGAACGCGGTCGATTCCCAGGCGAAGCTGGCCGCGCGCAGGCGGTCGTAGCCCTGCTCCATCTTGGTGGCCATCATCTCCACCGCGATGATCGCATCGTCCACCAGCAGGCCCAGCGCCAGCACCAGCGCGCCCAGCGAGATCTTGTGCAGGCCGATGCCGAAGTAGTGCATGACGAAGAAGGTCATCGCCAGCACCAGCGGAATGGTCACGCCCACCACCAGGCCGGTACGCAGGCCCAGCGAGAAGAAGCTGACCAGCAGCACGATCACTACCGCTTCGGTCAGCACCTGCACGAACTCGCCGACGGATTCATCCACCGCCTGCGGCTGGTCGGAGACCTTGCGCAGCTGCATGCCGGTCGGCAGGGTCTTCTGCAGGCGCTCGAACTCCGCATCCAGGTTCGCACCCAGCTTGAGGATGTCGCCGCCGTCCTTCATGGCCACGGCCAGGCCGATGGCCTCTTCGCCCATGAAGCGCATCTTCGGCGAGGCCGGATCGGCGAAGCCGCGCTTGACCTCGGCGATGTCGCCCAGGTGCACGGTGCGCTCACCGGCACGCACCGGGAACTGACGGATCGCCTCGATGCTGTCGAACTGGCCGGTCACGCGCAGCTGCACGCGGTCGGTCGGCGTTTCAAAGAAACTGGTACCGGCAATCGCGTTCTGGTCGGCCAGCGCCTGCTGCACCTGCTGCATCGACAGGCCCAGCGTGGCCAGGCGGGTGTTGGACAGCTCGATCCACACCTTCTCGTCCTGCAGGCCGACCAGGTCGATCTTGCCGACGTCAGGCACGCGCTGCAGTTCCAGCTGGATGCGGTCGGCGTAGTCACGCATCACCGCGTAGTCGAAGCCCTTGCCGGTGAGCGCGTAGATGTTGCCGTAGGTATCGCCGAACTCATCGTTGTAGAACGGGCCGACGATCTCGCGCGGCAACGTGGCGCGGATGTCGCCCACGCGCTTGCGCACCTGGTACCACAGGTCCGGAATCTGCTTGGAACGCAGGCTGTCGCGGGCCATGAAGATCACCTGCGATTCGCCCGGGCGCGAGTACGAGCGGATGAACTCGTACTCGCCGGTGTTCATCAGCGCCTTCTCGATCGGCTCGGTCACCTGCCGCGAGACCTGCTCGGCGGTGGCGCCGGGCCACTGCGTGCGGATCACCATCGCCTTGAAGGTGAACGGCGGATCCTCGGACTGGCCGAGGTGCTTGTACGACCACGCGCCGATCACTGCGAAGGCGAGCATGGCGAACAGCACCAGCGGACGATTGGCCAGCGCCCACTCGGAAAGATTGAAGCGGCGCACCGGCTTACTCCTTGGCCTTCGGCGCGGCGGCCGGCGTGGCCGGCTTCAGCACCGGGCGGTTCTGCCGGTCCACGGCGGTTACCGGCTGGCCGGCCCGCAGCAGGTGGCCACCCGCGGCCACCACCCAGTCGCCGGCAGCGACGCCGGACAGTACCGGCACGCTGTCGCTGCCATAGGCACCAGTGGTGACGGCCACGTCCTTCAGCGTGCTGTTGGCAGGATCCACCACCCAGACGCTGGAGGCACCGTTGGCACCACGCTGCAGGGCGGCCAACGGCAGCTGCAGGGTACCGGTGCGGCCGGCGCTGCTGAACACCCGCGCGCTCTGCCCCAGCTCGACATCGGCCAGCGCTTCGGCAGCCAGGCTGACGCGGGTGGCATAGGTGCGCGCCTGCGGATCGGCCGCAGCCGCGATTTCGCGGATCGTGCCCGGCAGGCGCTGGCCCGGTCGGTTCCACAGTTCCACCTGCACCGGCTGGCCCACCGCGTAGTCGCGGAAGGTCGCTTCGGGCAGGTCGATCAGCACTTCGCGGGCGCCATCGGCGGCCAGGTTGAAGATGGTCTGGCCGGCCGACACCACCTGCCCGGCCTCGGCCTCGCGGCTGGCGATCACGCCATCGGCCGGCGCGCGCAGCTGGGCATAGCCCGCCTGGTTGCGCAGCACGTCGAGGTTGGCGCGGGCCGCGTTGGCCTGGCCCTGTGCGGCCTTGAAGGCGGCACTCTGCTGGTCCAGCTGCGAGCGGCTGACCAGCTGCTGGTCGGCCAGCACCTGGTAGCGCTTGAGATCATCGCGGGTACGCGCCAGCTCGGCCTCGGCCGCGGCCAGCTGTGCCTGCGAAGCGCGCGCCTGCAGGGCGAAGTCGGCCACGTCCAGCTCGGCCAGTACGTCGCCCTTCTTCACCCGCTGGCCGGCGTCCACATACCGCTTGACCAGATTGCCGCCCACGCGGAACGACAGCGGACTTTCCTGGCGGGCCCGGATGGTGCCCGGGAACGATGCCGCACCCTGCCCGGCCTGCTCGCCCGGGTGCACCACCAGCACCGGCACCGCGGCCTGCGGCGCCTGCTCCGGCCCCGAACAGGCGGCCAGCGCCACCACCCACACCCAACTGCCCAGCCAGCGCACGCTCTTCATCGGTCAACGTCCTGAAAACACAGGGTTCAAACGCGGGGGAGCAGGCACGAGGGCCAACCCCAATTTAGTAAACTGGCCGGTATAGTATAAATATCGAACCGGTTGGTCTAGTATTACGGGAATGAGTTCTCCCACTTCTCGCAAAGCATCGGCCAAGCCTGCTGCCAAGGCCGCCGGTCCCGGGCGTCCGAAGGACCTCGGCAAGCGCGCGGCGATCCTCGAAGCGGCCAAGACCCTGTTCGTCGAACAGGGCTATACCGGCGTGAGCATGGACAGCATCGCCGCCCACGCGGGCGTATCGAAGCTGACCGTTTACAGCCATTTCGGCGATAAAGAAACGCTTTTCACCGAAGCTGTGCAGTCCAAGTGCATGGAGATGCTGCCGGACGCGCTGTTCGTGGCCGATGCCGAAGGCCCGCTGCGCGACCAGCTGCTGGGCATCGGCCAGGCCTTCTTCGAGATGATCACCTCCGATGCGGCGATCTCGGTGCAGCGGGTGATGATGGCCCCGGAGACCGACGAACGCCTGCGCGAACTGTTCTGGCAGGCCGGCCCGGAGCGCACCTGCGAGGCGCTGGCCGATTTCCTGCGCTCGCGCACCGCGCGCGGCGAGCTGGAGATCAGCGATTTCCTCCTAGCCGGCCAGCAGTTCCTGACCCTCATCAAGGGCGAGGTGCATATGAACCGGATGTGCGGCATGCCGCTGTCACCGGGACAGTGCGATGCTTCCAGCCACGTGCCCGACAGCGTCGATTTCTTCCTGCGCGCCTATGCGCCGCGAGGGTCTGGAACCGCCTGAAGCACCAAACTGAACGAACCGGAGGTCGCGATGACTTCCGGCACTGCGACCCCGGCCGCCCGAAAGCTGATGCTCTGGGCGCGCCGCCGGCCTCCGGCACCGGTAAAATGGCCGGCCCACTGCGCTGGATTTGAACCTCATGACGATTGATTACGCCCACGCCCGCGAACTGATGGTGGAACAGCAGATCCGTCCCTGGGACGTGCTGGACATCAAGGTGCTCGACGTGCTCGCCCGCCTGCCGCGCGAGGCCTTTGTCGCCGACGCGCACCGGGCGCTGGCCTATGCCGATGTCGAACTGCCGATCGGCAACGGCCAGAAGATGATGAAGCCGGTCATCGAGGGCCGTACCCTGCAGGCGCTGGATCTGCAGCCGGGTGACGAAGTGCTGGAAATCGGAACCGGCAGCGGCTTCCTGGCAGCCTGCATCGGCGCGCTGGCGCGCGACGTGCTGAGCCTGGAAATCGACCCGGAGCTGGCCGCCGCTGCACGCGCCCGCCTGGATGCTTCGGGCCTGGGCACCAACGTCCGCGTCGAAGTGGCCGATGCCCTGGCCTGGCAGACCGAGCGCCGTTTTGACGTGATCTGTGTCACTGGCGCGGTTGACGTGGTGCCGTCACAGTTCGCCTCGTGGCTGCGTCCGGGTGGTCGCCTGTTCGTGATCCACGGCCGCTCGCCGGCGATGGAAGCCCTGCTGGTCAAGGCCGATGGCAGCACCGAATCGCTGTTCGAAACCGATATCGATTACCTGCGCGGTGCCGCCCCGGCACCCCAGTTCCACCTCTGAGTCCAAGGAAGCCGCAATGATCCGCCGATCCCTCGCTGTTGCGCTGGCCACTGCCCTGCTGCCGTTGTCCGCCCATGCCGCCGACCTGCTGCAGGTCTACGAAATGGCACGCAATGGCGATCCGCAACTGTCGGCAGCCGAATCGACCCGGCTGTACGACAAGGAAGGCGCCGTGCAGGCGCGTGCCGCGCTGCTGCCGCAGATCAACGGCAACGCCACGTTGAACCGCACGCGCACCGAAGCCGATGCCGATGCCAACTCCGGCACCGTCACCAGCAAGCGCCGCAACTACACGATCGACGGCAGCCAGACGCTGTTCAACTGGACGCAGATCAACAACCTGCGCTCGCAGCGTGAGCTGAGCAAGGCGGCGGACTTTACCCTCGATTCGGCCAACGACAGCCTGATCGTGCGCACCTCGGCGGCCTACTTCAACGTGCTGGTGGCGATCGAATCGCTGAACGCCGCACAGACCAACGAAGCGGCCGCGAAGAAGCAGTTCGACTTCGCCGACAAGCGCCTGGAAGTGGGCCTGGCGCCGATCACCGACGTGCACGAAGCGCGTGCCCAGTATGACCAGGCACGCGCCAACACCATCATTGCGCAGAACACCCTGGCCGATAACTACCAGGCCCTGACCGAACTGACCGGCCAGCCGGTGATGAACCTGAAGGGCCTGCCGGCCGACTTCCGTCCGGAAGTGCCGGCCAACCGTGGCAACATCAGCGAACTGGTGCAGCAGGCGACCAGCCAGAACCCGGCGCTGAAGGCGCAGGAACTGAAGGTCAGCGCGGCTGAAGCCGGTGTGCAGGCTGCACGTGGCGGCCACTACCCGACCCTGTCGCTGGGCGGCAGCTGGGGCAAGAGCGCGACCTGGGGCGACAGCGTCGGCTCCGGTTCGCTGTCCCCGGATGCGCGCACCAACAGCATCGGCCTGACCCTGAGCGTGCCGATCTTCTCCGGCGGTGCCACCCAGTCCGGCGTGCGCCAGGCGCTGGCCCAGCGTGACATCGCCCAGGACGGCTACGAGCAGCAGAAGCGTGCCCTGGACCGCAACACCCGCAATGCCTACCAGACCCTGGTGCAGGGCATCAGCGAAGTGGAAGCCCGCCGCCTGGCGGTGGTCTCGGCGCAGAGCGCGTATGACGCGTCGCAGGTCGGCCTGGAAGTGGGTACCCGCACCGTGCTGGACGTGATCCAGAACCAGCGCATCCTGTTCTCCGCGCAGCTGGACTACGCCAACGCCCGCTACACCTTCCTGCAGAACCGCCTGCTGCTGAGCCAGTCGCTCGGTGCGCTGGACGTGGCCGAACTGCAGGACATCAACCGCCTGCTGACCCAGGATGCCGGCAACCCGGCCACGACCACGAACTGAGTCGTCGCCCTACCGGTAGAACGAAGAAGCCACCCGCGAGGGTGGCTTTTTTGTGGGTGCGGGGCGCGGGGCGTGCATCCACGCATGGCGTGGATCTACGGGGGCGTGCGCGTCCACGCGTGGCGTGGATCTACCGGGTGCGCGTGCATCCACGCGTGGCGTGGATCTACCGGGTGCGGGTGCATCCACGCGTGGCGTGGATCTACCGGGTGCGGGTGCATCCACGCGTGGCGTGGATCTACCGGGTGCGCGTGCATCCACGCGTGGCGTGGATCTACCGGGTGCGCGTGCATCCACGCGTGGCGTGGATCTACGGGGTGCGTATTTTTCGCGCATGGCATGGATCCAGAGGCAGTAGAGCCACGCCATGCGTGGCTGCCGTGCGCGATCGCGCCTCCCTACCCTTGCCAAAGCTGGATCTGCCGGGCCAGCGGCACCAGGCACAACACGGCCGCCAACGGCGCCAGCAGGCAGATCAACGCCGTGCGCTGCCGCGGCACCTGGCCCTGTGGGCGCAGCAGGCCCAGGCACACCACCGCCAGCAACGGCAGCACGCCAAGGCCTGGTGGCAGCACCGCGCGCTCAGGCAGCCAAGGCACCAGCAGCATCGCCAGCGCAGCCGCACCCAGAGCCAGCATCGCCCGCCCCGGGTCGCGATCGTCGTGATCAGCGGCATCGGCACCCGGCCGCCGCCACAACGCCGGCAGCAGTTCCACCGCCAGCAGCAGCACCACCACCTGCAGCGCCAGCAATCCGGCCCAGCCCGCCACCGGAACCAGCGGCAGCACCCATTGCAGCTGCGGCACCGCCTGCACGGCCACCGACAGCGGCCGCGTGCTGTCCAGCGCCGCGAACTGCACCAGGCCCGACTGCAGCGCCGCCAGCCCCATCAGCAGCAGCATGGCCGCCAGGACCGCACCACCGGCCACCTGGGTCAGCTGCCGGTGCGGTTGCTGCACCCGCGGTGCCACGCCCAGCAGCAGGCCCGCGCTGGCAAACACCCCCAGCAGGGGCACGGCCGCGGCCACTACGCCGCCCAGGCCGAAACGATGCGGCCCGGTGGAGGACGGCATCCACGGCACCCAGTTGCCGTAGTGCACGTAGCGCGCGGCCAGCAGCACCAGCAGCAGGCCCAGGCCCACTTTCACGGTCAGCAGCCCGCAGGCGACCAGCAGCGCACGACGTGGCCGCAGCATCGCCGCCAGGCCGACCGGCAGCAGGCCCAGCGCCGCCACCATGGATATCGGCAGCCAGCGCTGCGGTGCCGCGCCGAGCGCGCCGGCGGCCGCGTACAGGTGGCGGGCCCCCGACTGCGCGGCACCGGTCAGGGTGGCCAGCAGATCCAGCAGCAGCAGGCCCAGCAGAACGGCCCCCAGCCGCTGCCCGCACACGCCCTGCAACACCTCAGGCAACCCTGCCGCACCCGGCGTGCGGCGCATGGCCTCACGCAGGCAGAACAGCAGCGGCGCTGTGCCCACGGCCGCCAGCAACAGGCTCAGCACGATGGCCGGCCCCGCGCGTGCCGCGGTGTTCTGGCTGACCAGCGCGATGACGCTGCCCCCGATC
>JAAIGF010260094.1_pt1 | contig 14392 bp, 14 predicted proteins | sample 6487441 | NCBI WGS metagenome assembly JAAIGF01 (sample SAMN13974129, study PRJNA590717) | phyllosphere metagenome | biome: pepper field; feature: multiple bacterial spot infested pepper fields; material: pepper leaves; isolation source: leaves from pepper fields | host: Capsicum annuum ... | reverse complement strand
CCTGGAGCACTACGGACGCGACTGGACGCGGCGTTGGACGCCGGCGCCGCTGGCCGTCGCGCTGCCCTCCACGGTGGAGCAGGTGCAGGCGGTGATGCGATGGAGTGCCGAGCACGCGGTGGCGGTGGTGCCCTCCGGCGGACGCACGGGTCTGTCTGGCGGCGCAGTCGCGGCCAACGGCGAACTGGTGCTCAGTCTGGAACGCATGAACAAGGTGGTGGCCTTTGACGCCGTGGATCGCACGATGACGGTGCAGGCCGGCATGCCGCTGGAGGCGCTGCACAATGCCGCGCGCGAACATGGCTTGATCTACCCGGTGGATTTCGCCGCGCGCGGCTCGTGCACGATTGGCGGCAACATCGCCACCAATGCCGGCGGTATCCGGGTGATCCGCTACGGCAATACCCGCGAGTGGATTGCCGGCCTGAAGGTGGTCACCGCCAGTGGCGAACTGCTCATACTCAACAAGGGTCTGATCAAGAACTCAAGCGGGTATGACTTCCGTCAGCTGATGATCGGCTCGGAGGGCACGCTGGGTGTGGTGGTGGAAGCCACGGTGCGGCTTACCGACCCGGCCCCTGCGAGCAACGTGATGCTGCTGGCGGTGCCGAGCTTCGAGGTGTTGATGCAGGTGTTTGCCGCCTTCCGCGCGCGCCTGCAGCTGCAGGCCTTCGAGTTCTTCACCGAGCGCGCGCTGGCGCATGTGCTGGCCCATGGCGCGCAGCCGCCGTTTGAGCAGGTGCACCCGTACTACGTGGTGACCGAGTTCGCCGCCGGCGATGAGGCGCAGGAGGCGGCGGCCATGGCAGCCTTCGAGGACTGCATGACCAACGGCTGGGTGGTGGACGGGGTGATCAGCGCCAGCGAGGCACAGGCCGCCCAGCTCTGGCGGCTGCGCGAGGGCATCACCGAGGCGCTGGCACCGCACACCCCTTACAAGAATGATGTATCGGTGCGCATCTCGGCCATGCCCGCGTTCCTTGAGCGGACCCAGTCGCTGCTGCACCAGGCCTACCCGCACTTCGAGGTGGTCTGGTTCGGGCACATCGGTGACGGCAACCTGCATATCAACATCCTCAAGCCTGCCGACACCACCTCGGCCGAGTTCGTCAGCCAATGCGAACAGGTCACCCGCCTGCTGGCGCAGGTGCTGGCCGAGTTCGATGGCAGCATCTCCGCCGAGCACGGCATCGGTCTGGTCAAGAAGGGCTACCTGGACAGCACCCGGGGTGCTGCCGAGATCGCCTTGATGAAGGCGGTCAAGCAGGCCTTCGACCCCGACGGGCGGCTGAATCCGGGCAAGCTGTTCGACCCATAGCGCGACATCGGACCCGGCATCCGGCTACTCTTGACGCCACCTACACATGCTGGATGCTGCCGATGACCCGTTCGCTGTTGCTGCTCGCCCTGGTGGCGCTGCCGATGACCAGTTTCGCCTCGAGCTTTGCCGGGACCTCGGCCGGCTCCGCCTCCGGGGCGTCCTCGGCGTCGTCGGGCAGCAGCTCGGGCGATGACAAGGTGCTGCTGCAGGCGCGCGACGATGCCGCGGCCTTCGTGGCCAGCAACGGTGACATCCGCGGCGCTCGCCTGCAGGCTGCGCTGGTGCAGTTGCGCCAGAGCGACGTCGAGGCCCGCAGTGCGAGCGACCTGCAGCTGGCCAAGGCGCTGTTGGCGCGTTGATGCCTGTGCTGCGCCGGGCGCGGCGTGCGGCGGTGCTGCTGGCCGCGCTCCCGGTACTGGCGATCGCCGCGCCCGCGCCGGCATTCGAGCTTCAGATCCAGCCACACCCCACGGACGCGGCGGCGTCGCGGCGCGTGCAGCAGGCAGGGCAGTGGCTTTCCGATCACCTGCCGGGCGGGCTGGGGCAGGCAATGCCTGCGCGGGTGCACGTACGCTGGAGCGATAGGCTGCCGGACCACGTGGCGGGCCGCGCGCATGGCGAGGTGATCACCCTGGGGCTGGCGCTGGCTGATCCGGCGCTGCCGCCAGAGCAGTTGCAGGCGGCCTTGCTGCACGAGCTTGTGCATCTTGCCGACCGCGGTCCGCACGGCGGCTGGTCGCGACAGGCGCGTCTGCGTGAGCTGGCAGGGTGGCAGCAGCGCCCATGGCGACTTGGGCGCAGCAGCAATGCAATGCACCAGCGCAGCCCGGACCTGTACGAGCTGCACAGCCCGGCCGAGTTCCTGGCGGTCAACGCCGAGCATTGGCTGCTTGACCCCGACTATGCCTGCCGTCGCCCGGCGCTGGCGGCGTGGTTCGACGCGCACTGGGGCGCACCGCCGCAGGCGCCTGCCGCCTGCAGCGATCATGTGCCACTGCTTGCAGCAGGTACGGTTGAAGGACAGGTCGAGCTGCTCGACCTTGACCCGTCACGGGTCTACGCGGTGGATTACCTGCATGCCGAACACGGGCGCCAGGTGATGAGCCGCTGGGGCCACAGCATGCTGCGGCTGGTGATCTGTCGCCCGGGGCGGCCGCCTGGGCCGGACTGCCGGCTGGATCTGGACCAGCACCGCGTGTTGTCCTTCCGTGCCTTTGTCGGGGACATGCAGCTTTCCAGCTGGCGTGGCCTGACCGGGGGGTACCCGTCGCGCCTGTTCGTGCTGCCGCTGCAGCAGGTCATCGACGAATACACGCAGGTGGAGCTGCGCGGACTGGCCTCGCTGCCGCTGCGGTTGGGGCGCGCGCAGATCAGCGCGCTGCTGGAGCAGGCTGCCCAGCGCAACTGGGCCTACGATGGCCGCTATTATTTTGTGAGCAACAACTGTGCGGTGGAGACCGCCAAGCTGCTGCGCGCCGGTGTGCCGGCGCTGCAGCAGGCCGGGGTCGGGCGGCTGACGCCGGCTGGGGTCCGCAAACGGCTGCGCAGGGCGGGCATGCTGGATGAAACCGTGCTCGAAGACCGTCGTGCCGCCGAGCGTGACGGTTACTACTTTCCTGCGGCAGACGCGCATTTCGACGCGCTGTTCGCCGCCGCACGTGCGCAGTTGCCGTTGCCTGTCACGCGGGCGCGGGACTGGCTTGCGCTGGACGCGCCGGTGCGCGCACGCTGGTTGACACAAGGTGACCTGCGCAGCACTGCGGGGCTGTTGCTGTTGGAGCAGGCTGCGCTGCGTCGTGCCCAGATGCAGGCGCGCGAGCAGCTCAAGCGGCTGCTGGTGCGCGGGCAGCAGCCGCAGGAAGCAGCGGCTCTGCAGGCGTTGCTCCAGGAGGCTGGTCAGTGGCTGCAGCCTGCCGGACTGCTGCCGGCAGGCGGCTATGGCCTTCCACAGGCCAATGAGCTGGCCGCGCTCCAGCCGGCGCTGGAAGCAGCAGGCGCGCAGGCGCCGCAGGCCTGGCGTGAGCTGCGCACGCAGCTGCAGCGGTCGTTGCCACGGCGCGAACAGGCCGAGCTGGAACAGATCGAGCAGAACCTGGCGACGCTGGGTGAGCATCTGCGCGCCTTGGCCCGCGAGCAGGGGTAGGTCGGGTGTTTGGCGGTTGTCGCGCCGCTTGGGCGGCGATGACCTGAGGCGTTCCGTGGCGCCGACCCGAGGGTTGGCGGCGCTTCGGTCAGCAGGCGCAGGAACGCCGCGCTTCGCGCTCGCCGGGCAGAGCCCGGCGCTACGCGAGCGGGATGTCCGCCGGTTCGAAAGCGGGATGTCCGCCGGCCGTGCGTCCACGCAGCCTGTTCAGGTCGCTCTGTTAGGCTGGCCAGTGCACTCAGGATGGAGGATGAGACTGATGCGAACCTATAGTGTTGCAAGCGCGCTGCTGGCCTGCGTTGTGCTGGCGGCATGCCAGCAGGACCGTCCGCCGGTGGCCATGCCGGCCGATACGGCGCAGGCTCCTGCTGCGACAGCCCCACCGGCCGGGTCCGGTGCCGTGCCGGCACCGATGGGCACGATCGTGTTCCGTGCTACCGGCAACGAGCCCGGTTGGGTGGCCGAGGTCGGCGACGCCGGCTCCGGCATGCGGGTCGAAGTGGACTACGGCCAGACCCATTACGAGGTCGCCGCGCCCAGCGAGGGCGCCGATGGCTGGGCGGGCAGTGCTGCCGATGGCACGCCGATCCGACTGGTCGTGCAGCGGGTGCCGTGCCAGGACGACATGAGTGGGCAGTCGTTCGATGCCAAGGTGATGCTGACGGTTGGCACGCGCCAGCTGCATGGGTGCGGCAACCACCTGGTGCCCTGACACAACACAAGCGACGCACAGCGTGCCGGCCGCAGCCGGCACGCAGGCGTTCGGATCAGTCCGCGCGCCCGGCGAACTCGCCGGTGCTGGTGTTCACCAGCACGCGCTCACCGTTGACGATGTACTCGGGCACCATGATCTCGATGCCGGTGTTGAGCCTGGCCGGCTTCGGACGCTTGGTGGCGGTGCCGCCTTTGAGTTCCGGCGGGGTTTCCACCACTTCCAGCACCACCGAAGCGGGCAGCTGGATCGCCACGGGCATCTCGTCGATGACCTGCACGTAGATGCCGGTCAGACCGTCGGTGATGTAGCCGGCATCGTCGCCGATGACGTCGGCGTCCAGCGTATAGGGGGTGTAATCCTCGTCGTCGAGGAATACGAACGCGTCACCGTCCTTGTACGAATAGGTGGACTGGCGGCGCAGCAGCTCGACCTCGACCAGGTTGTCGTCGGCATCGAAGCTGGCATCGAGCTTGTTGCCGCCCGGCACGCTGTACATGATGAAGCGGAAGCGCACGTTGCCGCCGCGACCCTGCGGCGAGCTGCGCTCGATGTCGCGGATCTGGTAGACGCCGTTGTTGTACTCGACGACGTTGCCCTTCTTGATGTCGTTGGCTTTCATGTTATGTGTGTGTCTGTAGGGGGAGGGCACCGTCCCGGTGCCCGGGGGGATTCACTTCGGAGCCAGCCGGGTTGCGCCGTCCAGGCGGATGGTCTCGCCATTGAGGTAGGTGTTGCCGAGGATGAAGCCGACAAGACCGGCAAAATCTTCCGGCCTGCCCAACCGCGAGGGGAACGGAATCGACGCGGCCAGTGACTGCTGCACGTCATCGGGCATGCCATCGACCATCGGGGTCCAGAACACGCCCGGGGCAATCGTGTTGACCCGGATGCCGAACCGCGAGAGTTCGCGCGCCATCGGCAGCGTCATCGCGACCACGCCCCCCTTGCTGGCTGCATAGGCGGCCTGGCCGATCTGCCCTTCGTAGGCGGCAATGCTGGCCGTGTTGATGATGACGCCGCGTTCGCCGTCATCGCCCGGGGCATTGTGCTGCATCAGGTTCGCTGCGGCCTTGGCGACGTTGAAGCTGCCGACCAGGTTGACCATCACCGTGCTCTGGAAGGCGGCCAGTGGCATCGGCCCGGTCTTGCCCAGCACGCGACCGGCGCCGAGGATGCCGGCACAGTTCATCGCCAGGTTGAGCCCGCCCAGAAAATCGTGCGCCTGCGCCATTGCCGCGTCCACGGCCGCTTCGTCGCTGACGTTGACGGCGTAGTAACGCGCGCTCTCAGCGCCGAGGCCGGCAACGGCTGCCACGCCTTTTTCTTCATTGAGGTCGAACAGGGCGACCTTGCCGCCATGAGCGACCAGGTGCTGGGCCACAGCCAGCCCGAGGCCGGAAACGCCACCGGTGATGACGGCGCGGACAGAAGACAGGTGCATCGTACGATCCTGCGGGTTCGAGAACCGGCGATTCTAGCGGAAGCCTGCGCTGGAACCGTTGTGCAGTGCTTCCATCGTGCCGTGAACTGCGCCGCGTCCCATGGCGACCTTCGGCCGGTGGCGCGGCGCCCTGTTGCTCAGGAGGCTGCCAGCGCCTGTCCGGTGCGGCTGCCGGTGTTCCGGCCCAGCAGGCCTGCCAGCCAGCGCCCGGTTTCGGCCAGCGGCTGCAGCGCCACGCCGCAGTCCAGACCCAGGCCCTGCAGCAGGTAGACCACGTCTTCGCTGGCCACGTTGCCGCTGGCGCCCTTGGCATACGGACATCCGCCGGCGCCTGACACGGCGCTGTCCACCACGCGGACGCCGGCCTCCAGGCAGGCGGCGATGTTGGCCACGGCCTGGCCGTAGGTGTCATGGAAATGCACGGCCAGTGCGTGCATCGGTACCTCGGCGGCAACCGCCTCGAGCATCTGGCGTGCCTTGCGCGGCGTGCCAACGCCAATGGTGTCCCCGAGCGAGATTTCGTAGCAGCCCATCTGGCGCAGGGCACTGGTCACGCGCACCACGTCGGCCAGCGGGACCTCGCCCTGATAGGGGCACCCCAGCACCGTGGACACGTAACCACGCACGCGCACGCCGTCGGCGGCGGCAAGGGCCAGGATCGGTTCGAAGCGCGCCAGTGATTCGTCGATGCCCGCATTGGTATTGGTGCGGTTGAACGTTTCCGAGGCGGCGGTGAACACCGCCACTTCGTCGGCGCCGGCTGCGCGGGCGCGCTGGTAACCCTGCAGGTTGGGTACCAGCACCGGATAGGCGATGCCGGGCTGGCGGGTGATGCCGGCCAATACGTCGGCAGCATCGGCCAGCTGGGGCACCCAGCGCGGGCTGACAAAGCTGGTCGCTTCGATGCTGCGCAGGCCCGTGGCCGACAGGCGGTCGATCAGGGCGACCTTGTCGGCGGTGGACACCGGCTGCTTTTCGTTCTGCAGGCCGTCGCGCGGGCCGACCTCGACGATACGGACGAAATCAGACATCGGCGTGGCCCGCTTGGGTGTGGCAGGCAACGCTGACGGAGATGGGGGGGCAGTACGTGATCACGGCAGGTCTCGGTGCAGTCAGGAAGGAGGGAAGCCGGGATGTGCGTCCAGCACCCGCAGCATGTGCCCGTGGCGCCCTGGAAACGCCGGGCTGGAGCGCGGACCGGTCACGTCTGCCAGCGTGGCGTGCGCTTGTCGAGAAACGCACCCAGGCCTTCCTGACCCTCGGGCGACACCCTGAGCCGGGCGATCAGCTGGGCATTGGCTTCATCCAGCGCGTCACGGTCGGCAGTGGCGACCACCTCGCGCACCAGCTGTTTGGCGCTGGCCGCGGCAAGCGGACCGGCCTTGCCCAGCAGCTCCAGCTGCCGGGCCACGGCGGCATCGAGCTGGCCGGCCGGGACGACCTGATGCACCAGGCCGATCCGCGCGGCGGTGTCCGCATCGAACTGCTCGGCGGTGGCAAACCAGCGGCGCGCCTGGCGCGGACCGATGGCAGCCACGACGTAAGGGGAGATCACCGCCGGCAGCAGCCCCAGCCGACTCTCGGTCAGACCAAAACGGGCCTGCTCGCTGGCGACGGCGATGTCGCAGCACGCTACCAGGCCGACGCCGCCGCCAAAGGCGGCCCCGTGGACACGGGCAATCGTGGGCTTGGGCAACTCGTCCAGTGTGCGCATCAGCCGCGCCAGCGCCAGCGCGTCGTGGCGGTTCTCGCTTTCACTGAGCGCGGCCATGCCCCGCATCCAGTTCAGGTCGGCGCCGGCGGAGAACGAGGCCCCGTTGCCGGCCAGCACGACGGCGCGCACCCCGGGATCGGTGGCAGCGGTGGCCAGCGCGCCGGTGAGCTCGGCAATCAGGCCGTCGTCAAAGGCGTTGTGCAGTTCGGGGCGGTTCAGCCACAGGGTAAGCGTGCTGCCGTGGCGGTGCTGTTCCAATGCGTTGCTCATGCGTCCATCGTGGTGCGGTTGGCTGTATGGATCATAGCGGCCCATTGGTCATGGGACATGACGCGTTGCGGCGGTGATACAATCGAGAACCATTCTTAAGTACACGAGAAGGCGCTGGTGACGTTGTCCGATCTGCCGATGCAAGCTTCCGCCGTGGTTGATGCCGTGCTCGAGCTGCACGCCAACGACGCCATTGCCCGCCGCCTCAGGGAACTGGGCTTCGTCAACGGTGAGCCGGTGCGCATGGTCGCCCGTGGCCCGGTCGGTGGTGAGCCGCTGCTGGTGCAGATCGGCTTCACCCGTTTTGCCCTGCGCCGCAGCGAAGCGGCGCGCGTGCAGGTGCAGCCGGACACGCACGTGGGAGGTCACGCGTGAGCGCGGCGGCAGCGCCGCTGCGGGTTGCGCTGGTCGGCAACCCGAACAGTGGCAAGACCGCGCTGTTCAACCAGCTCACCGGCAGCCGCCAGAAGGTGGCCAACTACACCGGCGTGACGGTGGAGCGCAAGGAAGGCCGCCTGCGCGCGCCGTCCGGTCGCGAATTCGCCGTGCTCGACCTGCCGGGCGCATACAGCCTGCAGCCGGCCAGCCTGGACGAGGCGATCACCCGGGATCTGTGCCGGGGCTTCTACCCTGGCGAAGCGGCGCCGGACGTGCTGCTGTGTGTGATTGATGCCACCAACCTGCGTCTGCACCTGCGTTTTGCGCTGGAGCTGCGTGAGCTGGGCAAGCCGATGATCGTCGCGCTGAACATGGTCGACGCCGCCCAGCGGCGCGGCATCACCGTCGATGTGCCGGCGCTGGAAAAGGCGTTGGGCGTGCCGGTGGTGGAGACCGTGGCGGTACGGCGCCATGGCGCACAGGCGCTGGTGCAGCGGCTCGATGCGATGGTGCCGCATCTGGATGCACCGGTGCAGGCCACCGCCGGCGGTGACGACTATCACGGCCAGGTGCGCGACATCCTGGCCAGCGCGGTCAGCATGCCGACCCGCACCGCCAGGGTCGACGATGTGCTCGACCGCTGGCTGCTGCACCCGGTGTTCGGGTTGATGGCGCTGGTGGTGGTGATGTTCCTGATCTTCCAGGCGGTCTTCGCATGGGCGACGCCGCTGATGGACGGCATCGAGGCCGGTTTTGGCTGGCTAGGCGAGGTGGTCGGCACCACCTTGCCGGAAGGTCCGCTGAGCAGCCTGCTGACCGACGGCATCATTGCCGGTGTCGGTGGCGTAGTGGTGTTCCTGCCGCAGATCCTGATCCTGTTCGCCTTCATCCTGGCACTGGAAGAGTCCGGTTACCTGCCGCGTGCGGCGTTTCTGCTCGACCGGATGATGGCCTCGGCCGGCCTGTCCGGTCGCTCGTTCATCCCGCTGCTGTCCAGCTTTGCCTGCGCCGTGCCCGGCATCATGGCCACGCGCAGCATCCAGGACCCGCGTGATCGCCTGGCCACCATCCTGGTGGCGCCGCTGATGACCTGTTCGGCGCGGCTGCCGGTGTATGCGCTGCTGATCGGCGCCTTCATTCCCGAGGGCAAGGTCGGCATCTTCAACCAGCAGGGGCTGGTGCTGTTCGGCCTGTACGTGGCTGGCATCCTCAGCGCGCTGCTGATGTCGTGGGTGATGAAGAAGTGGCGCCGCGACAAGAGCGAACACCCGCTGATGCTGGAACTGCCGTCCTACCGCATCCCGCACCCGCGCGATCTGGCGGTGGGTCTGTACGAGCGTGGCATGATCTTCCTCAAGCGCGTGGGTGGCATCATCCTGGCGCTGACGGTGCTGCTGTGGGTGCTGCTGAGTTTCCCGGCTGCCCCGGCCGATGCCACGATGCCGGCCATCGACTACAGCTACGCCGGTCAGCTGGGTCACGCGATGGCAGTGTTCTTCGCCCCGCTGGGCTTCAACTGGCAGATCTGCATCGCGCTGATTCCCGGCATGGGCGCACGCGAGGTGGCCGTGTCCTCGCTGGCCACCATCTATGCGCTGTCGGCCGCCGACGATGATGCCGCGATCCAGGCGTTGACCCCGGTGGTCAGTGACGGCTGGTCGCTGGCCACCGGTCTGTCGCTGCTGGTCTGGTTCATCTATGCGCCGATGTGCATCTCCACGCTGGCCACCATCAAGCGCGAGACCAACTCGTGGAGCAAGATGGGCTTTGCCACCGTCTACCTGTTCGCTGCGGCCTATATCGCTGCGCTGATCACCTACCAGGTCACCGTGGCACTGGGAGGCGGCTGATGGAAACCGGCCTGGTGCTGCAGTATCTGGTCATCGCGCTGGCGGCGCTGCTCAGCCTGTGGGTCGTGGTGAAGAAGCAGTTCCCCGGGACCGTCCGCCGCCTGCGCGGAGGGCTGGCACTGGCGCTGGTGCGGCCAGGCCGGCCGGTCTGGATGCAGGCGCTGGGTCGGCGCATCGCACCGCCGGCCGGCAGCAGTGCCGGCGCCTGCGGGGGCTGTGACAGTTGCGGCCCCAGCGCGCCCAAACAGCATTAGGCAGCGTCGGCTAGGGCGGCGAGGCCTGCATGCGCCAGCTGCCGCCCGCGCCGGGCGCTGCTGGCACGGCGGGGGGATGCAGCAGCGCCAATGGCTCCAGTGGCGCATCGTGAAGACGGATCTCCAGATGCAGGTGCGGGCCGGTGGCCGCCCCCGAACTGCCTACCTGACCGAGCGGGGTGCCCTGTTGTACATGCTGGCCGACGGCCAGCCCGGGGGCAAAGCGGTCCAGGTGCGCATACCAGCTGGTGTAGCCGGCATCATGCGCGACCACGACCAGCCGTCCGTAGCCGCCGCGGGTCTGCACGATCCGCTCCACGGTGCCTGCGGGAACGGCCTGCACTCCGGTGCCACGCGGTACCGCCAGATCCGCCCCGGTATGCTGATGGCGCTTGCCTGCGATGGGATGGACGCGTCCACCAAACGGGCTGCTCACGCGGAAGGTCAGGCTTAGCGGCAGCGTGAATGCCGGGCTCTGCGGGGGCGCCGGGATGACCATCAGCGGGCGCAGGTGCACGGCGTCCAGCAAGCAGGTCGCAGGCTGCTGCAGCACTGACGGGGGCAGGGCCAGAGGCAGGGCAGCACCAGCCGAGCCAAGGGCTGCGGCACTGCCGATGGCCGTCAGCAGCAGCGCGGGGATGGCGCGGGCGAGCCACCGCCAGGCGGTGGCGTGACAAGGGCGTTCGATCGGGAGCATCGGCGCGGTACCAGGCGGCGGAAGAGGCCGCGCAGGATGGCGCCGGACGAGGGTGGAAGGTGGCCCGGAGGGTGGTTTTTCGTACCCGTACGAGAACGTTTCGTATCGGTACGAAGTGCCGGCCTATTCCCCTGACTGCGCGCAGCGGCCTGCCCATGCGCCGATCAGGGCGGCATCGTGGTCCACGCCGAGCTTGCGCATGGCACTGCGCTTCTGTGTGCTGATGGTCTGCTTGCTGCGATGCAGCCGCTGGGCGATCTGATCGGTCCGCAGACCGCTCACATAGAGGCGGATCACCTCGGTTTCGCGGGGGCTGAGCGCATTGCGCGCCGTGTGGCCGCTCTCCAGCAGGCGCTGTATGGCCGGTGAAAGGTAGTGCCCCTCAACGCGTGCTGCCTCCAGTGCCGCAGCCAGATGGCCGGCTGCGTCGGCCTTGCTGACGAGGCAGGGCACCCCGCAGCGGACGATCTGCGTCAGCACGGCAGGTGATTCCTGCATGGTGTGGACCACGATGCGCAGCGCCGGATGGCGCTGGCGCAGGAAACGCAGCATCGACAACCCATCGCCGTGGGTGCCGCCCGGCATGGCGTAGTCGGTCACCAGGACGTCGCAGCGCCGGGTCGCCAGCATGGCGTGCAGCTGATCGGTGGTATGGGCACTGCCGACGATCTGCAGGCGCGGCACACCCCGCAGCAGGGCCTCCATTCCGGCAAGCACGGTGGCATGATCATCGGCCAGCAGGACGCGCATCAGGCAGTCTGTTCGCTCGGCGGGTGCCACAGTGTGGCGCCGGGCCCAGTGAAGAAGGTGTTGGCGCCCGCCGTCGCAGCGCTTCGCCGCAGCCGTAGCGCCGGGCTCTGCCCGGCTGCTTTCCGGTCAGATCAGGATGAAGCCGCGCTGCGCGCTCGTCGGGCAGAGCCCGGCGCTACGACGCGTCCTGGTCAGGGCGCTGTTCAAGCGCCGCTGTGCCCGCTAGCCTGTAGCCATGAATCCTACTCCTCTGCGATTGCTCGTTCACGGCGCTTCCGGGCGCATGGGCCAGGCCCTGCTGCGACTGGCTGCCGACCATCCCGACCATCTCAAGGTGGTCGCTGCCGTGACTGGCCGTGCACCGACGCAGCGCGTGGTCGATGGCATCGCATTTTTTGCCGCCAGCGAACTGGCCGGCGCCCCCGCGTTCGATGTGGCCATCGACTTCAGCCTGCCCGAAGGGTTCGATGCCATCGTGCAGCTGTGTGTGGAGCGCCGCGCCGCGCTGGTCTCGGGCACCACCGGCATCAGCCAGCTCCAGCGTGAGCGGCTGGATGCGGCGGCGATGACTGTTCCGCTGGTGTGGGCGTCCAATTTCAGCCTCGGCGTGGCGGTGCTGGATGAGCTGGTCGAGCGCGCCGCACAGGCCGTAGCCGGTTGGGACTGCGACATCGTCGAATCGCACCATACCCGAAAGCTGGACGCGCCTTCGGGCACCGCGCTGACACTGGGCGCGGCCGCCACGCGTGGCGGCGCGCAGCCGCATTACGCCAGCCTGCGGGCCGGCGACATCATCGGCGAGCATCTGGTGCAGTTCACCGGTCAGGGTGAGCGCATCGAACTGGTGCACCGGGCCACCAACCGCGACATTTTTGCCCGCGGCGCGCTGTTCGTGGCGCGCCAGCTGCAGGGCCGGGCACCGGGCAGCTACCGCGTTCGCGACCTGCTGGATGCGCCGGCAGGCTGAACGGCCCCTTTGATCGGCCCCGCCGTGGGCCGTTCCGGGACGCCCGGTTGGCTGAATTCGCCGCTGGGCGCTGGCGTCAGCCCCAGCATGCGTTTACAATTCGCACTCGCCGAAACACGACAGCCGGACCGGTCCAGTACCGTACGTCCGCGCTTTTTTGCAACCGGTTTTTGACCCGTTGCTCAGGCGTGACCTTCGGTGCCCCCTCGGTAGCCAAAGTGAGATTTCCGTGACCCAAGCCGCAATCCTCGTCCTCGAAGACGGCACCGTATTCGAGGGCGAATCCGTAGGAGCGCCCGGCCTGTCCGTCGGTGAAGTGGTGTTCAACACCGCCATGACCGGCTACCAGGAAGTGCTGACCGACCCGTCCTACGCCCGGCAGATGGTCACGCTGACCTATCCGCATATCGGCAATACCGGCATGACCGACCAGGACAACGAAGCGTCCAAGGTGTGGTCGGCGGGCCTGATCGTGCGCGACGTCCCGCGCCGTCCGAGCAGCTGGCGCAGCCAGTTGAGCCTGCAGGACTGGCTGCTGCAGCGGGGCGTGGTCGCCATCGCCGGCATCGACACCCGCAAGCTGACCCGCATTCTGCGGGAGAAGGGTGCGCAGAACGGTGCGCTGATGGCCGGCGACATCGACGTGGACAAGGCACTGGAAGCGGCGCGGGCGTTCCCTGGGCTCAAGGGCATGGACCTGGCCAAGGTGGTCAGCACCGACACCGCCTACAGCTGGAGTGAAGGGCAGCTTGACTTGAACGCCAACGCGTTTGTCAGCGTGCCGGCCCAGTACAAGGTTGTGGCCTACGATTTCGGCGTCAAGTCCAACATTCTGCGCATGCTGGCCGAGCGCGGCTGCGCAGTTACCGTGGTGCCCGCCCAGACCCCGGCAGCGGAAGTTCTGGCGCTCAAGCCGGACGGTGTGTTCCTGTCCAACGGCCCGGGTGATCCGGAGCCCTGCGACTACGCCATCGAGGCGATCAGGCAGGTGCTTGAGGCGCGTGTGCCGACCTTCGGCATCTGCCTGGGGCACCAGCTGCTGGCGCTGGCCTCGGGCGCGAAGACCCTGAAGATGGGCCATGGCCACCACGGCGCGAACCATCCGGTGCAGGACCTGGACAGCGGCCGGGTGATGATCACCTCGCAGAACCATGGCTTCGCGGTGGATGAGGCGACGCTGCCGGCCAGCCTGCGGGTGACCCATCGTTCGCTGTTTGACAACACCAACCAGGGCATCGCCCGCACCGACGTGCCGGCGTTCTCGTTCCAGGGCCATCCGGAGGCATCGCCGGGTCCGACCGACGTCGGCCCGCTGTTCGACCGGTTCGTGACCCTGATGGCCGAGGCCAGGGCCTGATGCGCAAGCCGGCGCCGTGCGCGGCGCGGCGCCGCTGCCGCATCACCAAGCTTCCCGACGCCATTTCCTGATCGACAGCGTGCGATCACTTCCCCCAGACACGCTGTACTGACCTAGAGAAGACAATGCCCAAGCGCACTGACCTGAAAACCATCCTCATCATCGGTGCTGGCCCGATCGTCATCGGCCAGGCCTGTGAGTTCGATTACTCTGGCGCGCAGGCCTGCAAGGCGCTGCGCGACGAGGGGTACCGCGTGGTGCTGGTCAACAGCAATCCGGCCACCATCATGACCGATCCTGAGATGGCCGACGCCGTCTACATCGAGCCGATCAACTGGCAGACGGTCGAGAAGATCATCGCCAAGGAAAAGCCCGATGCACTGCTGCCGACCATGGGCGGCCAGACCGCGCTGAACTGCGCGCTGGACCTGGCCGACAACGGCGTGCTGGAGAAGTACAACGTCGAACTGATCGGCGCCAAGCGCGAAGCGATCCGCATGGCTGAAGACCGCGAGCTGTTCCGCGTCGCCATGGG
>JAAIGF010306257.1_pt1 | contig 14393 bp, 15 predicted proteins | sample 6487441 | NCBI WGS metagenome assembly JAAIGF01 (sample SAMN13974129, study PRJNA590717) | phyllosphere metagenome | biome: pepper field; feature: multiple bacterial spot infested pepper fields; material: pepper leaves; isolation source: leaves from pepper fields | host: Capsicum annuum ... | reverse complement strand
TTGACGAAGCGCTTGTAGAGAATGATCGCCCCGATCACGAGCAGGGCGAGCGTCAGCAGTTGGGCCATCTAAATCAATTCCATCACAATCCGTATCGGGCCCACAATGCCTTTTCTTCCGCAACCTCCGCAAGCCCCGAAGCGGCGGATGCGGCTATGGCATTGGCCGAGAGATCGACGCCCGGCACCTTCTTGCCGAACAGGCTGCGGCTGCCGCTGATGAGTTGCAGCTTGACCTTCTCGCCATAACGGCGACGCAGCACATCCTTCATGTCACCCAGCCCATCCACAAGGCCGAGATCGACGCCGCGCATGCCGGTCCAGAACAGGCCGGAAAACAGCGTCGGATCGTCCTTTAGCTTCGCGCCACGGCGCAGCTTGACCATATCGATGAAAACATTGTGGATTTCGAGCTGGAGCGACTTCAGATAATCGATATCGCCCTCCTTCTCCGGCTGGAACGGGTCGAGGATCGCCTTGTTCTCACCGGCGGTATAAACGCGGCGCTCGACGCCGATCTTGCGCAACATTTCCGGAAAACCAAAACCGCCGGAAACCACGCCGATGGAGCCGACGATGGATGTCGGATCGGCAATGATCTCATCCCCCGCCAGCGCAATCATGTAGCCGCCGGATGCCGCGACATCCTCGACGAAAATCAGAACCTTCTTGTTCTTCTCTTCCGCAAGCTGGCGAATGCGATTGTAGATCATACGCGACTGGACGGGCGATCCGCCGGGCGAATTCAGCGAAATTGCCACGACCGGCGCTTCCTTCATGCCGAAGGCCTTGTCCAGAAGCGGCGCATAGGAAGCCAGATTGAGCGCCGGGCGAAACTGGCTACCACCGGCCATAATCGCCCCTCGCATGCGCACCACCGGCACGATCAAGTCCTGTTTACGAAACCGCTTCGGCACCAGGCGCTTCAAAAATCCGGCCATCTCATCCTCTTGGTAATTCTGCTATGAAAGGGGATGTATGTATCGCGGGGGCAAACGCAATGGTGGGGTGGGGATAATTTGTTCGGCTAAGGATGGTGGGGTTCGCAGGCTACGGCCCGCAACCCTCGCCCTTCGAGGCCCCTGCGGGGCACCTCCCCTTCGACAAGCTCAGGATGATGGATGAGGGTTGCTCTGTTTGCACTTGGGCTATCCCTTGCCTAAGTCGACCGCTATCAGTTGGCATTTGGGTCTCTCCGCCCTCATGGTGAGGTGCGGAGGCGAAGCCGTAGCCTCGAACCATCAGGGCGGCCACCCGCGCCGCTACCTCTCCGGATTAGACATCGAACTCTTTCGACGCGAAAGCTCCGGCAACGCCTCATACGCCAACGCAATGAGAGCTTCCTTTTTTCGCCGCGACCAACCCTTGATCTGCCGCTCTCTTTCAATCGCGTCGATGATCCGGTCGTAGGTCTCTGTGAACACCAGTTCGACGGGCAGCCTCTTTGAAGTATAGCCCTCATAGATGCCAGCATTATGCTCCCACAAGCGAGCTTCTACCGGCTGCTTCGTCAGGCCGGTGTAATAGGAACCATCTCTGCATCTGAGGACATAAACCGTAGCTTCCATAGGGTGAAACTGCCGCATTCGTCGGGTGAGTTCAACCTTGTAAACTTTGGGGTTTTTCAAAAGGCATAATTTGTCTCCCGCAACCCCGCCCTGCGGGGCACCTCCCCTTCGACACGCTCAGGATGATGGATGAGGATTGCTGCCTATCGCCCTTCTACAACACTCGGATAGACGTCGTCATATCCTCCTATCATCGCCTCCTATAAGCCACCCGCCCATTGCTCAAATCATCCACGTCAGCCGCAAAGGCGTGGCTGTCTTCTTCGTGCATGATGAGCGGGGCGCGGAAGGTGAGTCTTGCGCGGGAGCCTTTGATGGCGGAGACGAGCATACGGACAGCGTCTTCGCCGGGTCTTGGGTGGATGAGGGTGATTTCCAGGCCGCCGAAGCGGCGGTGGCAGGCCGAGATGATGTCCGATACCGATTGGGGGCGGGCGATGAGGGAAAGTTGGCCACCCGATACCATGATGGCGCAAGCGGTGCGAATCCAGTGTTCGAACAGATCGTCCGTCATGGCATGGGCTGCGGCCTTCAGCGCATCCGGCGTCTTGCGGTCTTCGGCGTCATTGTAAGGCGGGTTCATGATGACGTGATCGAAGTGATTGTCCAGCAGTCCAGCTTCAGCACGGGCACTGGCGCGCAAGGTCACGTCAGCCTGCCGCACGTTTACGCGGCCCGCAAAAGCGGCATTTTCCGGCAGAGCTATGCTGCGGCGGGCGAAATCTAACATCTCGTCGGAGAGTTCGAAAAGCGTGACCTCTGCCTTGTCCAGACGCGCCGCCACGGCAAGACCTGCGGCCCCTGCCCCTGCGCCAAGATCGGCGACACGGCAGGGCTTGTCATCGGCCACGAGTGAGGCGAGAAGCATGGCATCCATACCCGCCCGGTGCCCCCTGCCTTTCGGCTGAACCAGATGAAAGCGGCCCCTGTGAAATGCGTCGATGGTCTCCGACACCATGGCGTTTCAGCCCTCGTGGTCGCGCAGTTCGTCGGCAAGGCCCGCATCGATGAGAATGCGGCGAGCCTCATCCGACCTTTCGTCTTCCACAAGAAATCGGCGCGGCAACAGCCCCAGCGAACCTTCGAGAATACTCATGCCCTGATCGGCAATGAGGCAATGGATGCCGGCATCCTTCATCAGGCTTTCTGCGAAAGAGAGCAGAACGGCGTCATTTGTACGGATCAATTCACGCATACGTAAGTTTCCATCAAGAATCCCATATTTTTGAACGGCGCGTGGCAAATCGCCACTTGCCGCCACCAACGTCGCTTTCTATTGTCAAACCCAAATTCGAACAGGAGTCCGGTCCGTTGGGCGTCGTCATACCGCTTGAAGAAAGCAAAAACAAACTCGCATCCGTCAAGCCGCTTGTCGACCTGACCCGTCCGGATATGGAGCGCGTTAATCAGCTTATCCTGTCCAGGGCCGGTTCCGATGTGCAGATGATCCCGGAAGTTGCCAACCATCTCATCTCTTCCGGTGGCAAGCGCCTGCGCCCCATGCTGACGCTCGCCTCCGCCTCCATGTTCGGCTATGACGGCGATCACCACATCAAGCTCGCCACCAGCGTCGAGTTCATGCACACGGCAACGCTTCTGCATGATGACGTGGTGGACGAGAGCGATCTTCGTCGCGGCAAATCCACCGCCCGCACCATCTGGGGAAATCAGGCCAGCGTTCTCGTCGGCGATTTCCTGCTGGGTCAGGCCTTCCGCATGATGGTGGATGTCGGCTCGCTGGATGCTCTCGACGTGCTGTCCACGGCAGCTTCCGTGATTGCCGAAGGCGAAGTGCTTCAGCTTTCCGTCGCCAAGAACATGGAAACGACGGAAGACGATTATCTTCAGGTTATCCGCGCCAAGACGGCGGCGCTCTTTGCCGCAGCCGCAGAAGTCGGCCCCATCGTTGCCAAGACGGACAAGGCAACGCGCAGCGCACTGAAATCTTACGGCATGAATCTCGGCCTCGCCTTCCAGCTGGTGGATGACGTGCTGGATTATGGCGGCAAGTCTGCCGATCTCGGCAAGAATACGGGCGATGATTTCCGCGAAGGCAAGATCACACTGCCGGTCATTCTCTCCTACCGCCGTGGAACGACGGAAGAGCGTGAATTCTGGAAGCGCGCCATCGAAAATGGCGAAAGCACGGATGAAAACCTCGAGGTCGCGCTGGGCCTGATCAAGAAATACAAGGGTCTGGCGGATACGATCACCCGTGCCAACCACTACGGCACCATTGCCCGCGATGCGCTGGCACCCCTGCCGAAATCGCCCTGGAAGGACGCCTTGATGGAAGTCATCGACTTCTGCATCGACCGCGTGAACTGAGGCCCAATGTTGCCGTGGTGAGGTGATCTTTCGCCCGGCGGCAACATTTCACAAATCCAAAATCAGAGGCGTAATTTGTTGCAGGCTTGCTTCAAAAAAGCCATTCTGTCGTGACGTGATGCGTGGTGGTCTGAATCGATTCCGGTTTGGAAGACCACATTCCAATTCAAGCATTACAGCGTCCCGGTGCATTCTTTCTGCGCCGAACTGTAAGGCGGGAAACTGATTTTTCGGTGCATAAGCACAAAAGCAAAGGTTCCTTCATGCGGCGCAAACCAGCAATTCGTCTTCTCTGCGGCGCGGCTTTCATTGTCGCACTCACAATCGGCGCAGGCTCTGCCGCGCTGGCAGAGACGAAGCCCGCCGACGCCAAGGCCGAGACGGCTGTCAAGTTCGATCCTGAAAAGGTCAACACGTTCTCGGGCGCGTTCCTTGCCGCCCGCACGGCAGATGTGGATCAGGATTACGCAACCGCGATCACGCTCTACAAGAAGGCGCTGGACTTCGACACGGCCAACACGGAAATCCGTCAGCGCCTGATGATCGCTCAGCTGCTGAGCGGCGATTTCGAGGCTGGCGCAAAGATTGCCGATAGCCTGAAGGACGACAGTTCCGTAGAGCGCGTGACGACAATCGTGCGTGCGCTTGCCGCCATCAAGCACAAGGAATTTTCTTCCGCCGAGAAAATCCTGAAATATAGCGGCCCGAACGATCTGGACCGCATGGTCAACACGCTTCTCTCCGCCTGGGCGCGCGCCGGTGCTGGCAAGGGCAAAGAAGCGCTGGCCATGGTCAATGGCATGAAGGGCCCGGGCTGGTTTTCGATCTTCCAGAAATACAATGCCGGCTCCATCGCGCTCGTATCCGGCAATATAGACGCCGCGCGCAAGAGCCTGGGCGAAGCCGTGGCGGACCGCGAAGGCGGTGCGACGGCAACCGACACATATATGCGCGCCGTCATGGCGCTTGCGCGTCTTGAAGCAAAGGCCGGGAACAAGCAGAAGGCATTGGACACCATTGCCGTTGGCGATGGTTTTGCGCCGAACTACGCTCCCCTGAAGGCGCTTCGCCAGAGCATTGAAAAGGGTGACAAACCGGACCAGCAGGTTCAGACCCCCGTCGAAGGTGCTGCCTCCGTCATGTTCTCCATTGCCGGTGCGCTGAACCGCGAAGGCGCGGAAGAAATCGTAACGCTTTATCTGCAAACGTCTCGCGCACTCGATCCGCAGAGCGCCGATACGCTGATCCTGCTCGGCGGTCTTGCCGAAGCGCAGAAGCAGCCGGAGCGCGCCGTCGCCTTTTATCGCGAGGTGCCTGCCGATTCGCCCATGCACCGCATTTCCGAATTGCAGCTTGGCCTGACACTGGCGCAGACGGATAAGGTGGATGAGGCGCGCCAGCACCTGAAGGCGCTGCTGGAATCCGACCCTGCCGATATCCGCTCTTACCTTGCCTATGGTTCCGTGCTTTCGGATGCCAAGGATTACGCGGCAATGGCGGCCAATTACGACAAGGCTGTCGAAGTGATCGGCGCTGTGCCGAAAAAGACGGACTGGACCATCTTCTTCCAGCGCGGCATTGCCTATGAGCGCCTGAAGCAGTGGGACAAGGCGGAGCCGAACTTCAAGCGGGCGCTGGAACTGAACCCCGAGCAGCCGCAGGTTCTGAACTATCTGGGCTATTCCTGGGTGGACAAGAACATCAATCTCGATGAAGGCATCGACATGATCCGCCGCGCGGTGGAGCTTCGCCCGAATGACGGCTATATCGTCGATTCGCTCGGCTGGGCGCATTTCCGCCTCGGCGCATTCGATGAGGCCGTGGAGGAACTGGAACGCGCTATCGAGCTTCGCGCCGGTGATCCCACGATCAACGATCACCTGGGCGATGCCTATTGGCGCGTTGGCCGCAAGCTTGAGGCCGTCTACCAGTGGAACCGCGCATTGATCGGCGAAAGCGACGATGTGGATCAGGCCAAGGTGAAGGAAAAAATCGCCAACGGCCTCCCGCCTTTGGAAAAGGAAGCGGAAAACACCGCGAAGAAGGATCAGGCGCCTCCTCCACCTGCGACACCTGCGCCCGCGCCGGATAAAAAATCCTGACGCCCGATGCTTTCGCATGATGTGAATGGAGCGGTCGAAACCATCGCGGCCGCTCCCGCCAAGATCAATCTTGCGCTGCATGTGACCGGCCAGCGGGAGGATGGATATCATCTCCTCGAAATGCTGGTCACCTTCACAGAAGCCGGAGATGTGCTTCGCATTAGCGATGCGGATGCGGACCAGTTCTTCATCTCCGGGCCTTTTGCGCAGGGCCTAAAAGATGCCGACCCCGATAGCAATCTTGTGCTGAAAGCACGTGATCTTTTGCGGGCGCATCTGCAAGAAAGCCGCACTGCCACCCCACCTGTCTCCATCCATCTTGAAAAGAATCTGCCGATTGCATCCGGCATTGGCGGCGGTTCGGCAGATGCGGCGGCGACCTTGCGCGGGCTCATGCGCCAATGGAACGTTCAGGTCGACAGCGATTCGTTGGGCAAAATGGCGCTGAAGCTTGGAGCAGATGTTCCGATGTGCCTTGCCAGCACGCCGCTGATTGCGCGTGGCATTGGTGAGGAGCTTACCCTCCTGCCGAATTTTCCGCAGCTTTCGCTCGTATTGGTCAATCCTCTACAGGCTGTGTCCACGCCCGCCATTTTCCGGCTGCTGGAGAGCAAGAACAACGCTCCCCTTCCCGCTTTGGCGGATGATAATTGGTTATCGATGCTCGGTGCGCTGAGAAACGATCTTCAGCCTCCGGCGATGCGCCTTTTGCCCCAGATCCAGGACGTTCTTTCGCTACTCGAGGCAAATGGTGCCGAGTTCGTGCGCATGTCCGGCTCCGGCGCAACATGTTTCGGCCTGTTCGCATCCTGGGAACAGGCACAGGCAGCAGCTGCTCGACTTCGGGAACAACAGCCGGAATGGTATGTTCAGGAAACGACAACGATAGCGAGGCAAGGATCATGAGCGAAGGCAGACAATTCATCCCGGTCGGTATTGCCGTTCTCACTGTTTCGGACACGCGCAGCCTTGCCGACGATAAATCCGGCGCGACGCTGGTCGCCCGCATCGAAGAGGCGGGCCATCGCCTCGTTGACCGTGCCATCGTGCCCGATGACCGCGATGCGATCCGCGACAAGGTGCGTGGCTGGACGCTTTCCGATGAGATCGATGTCGTCATCACCACGGGTGGCACCGGTTTCACGGGTCGCGATGTCACGCCCGAGGCTCTGGAACCCCTGTTCGAAAAGCGCATGGATGGCTTCTCGGAAGTCTTCCATCGCATCTCCTATGACAAGATAGGAACCTCAACCATCCAGTCCCGCGCAACGGCTGGCCTTGCCAATTCGACATTCATCTTCGTCCTGCCCGGCTCCCCCGGCGCCTGCAAGGATGCCTGGGATGGCATTCTGAAGGGCCAGCTGGATTACCGGCATATGCCATGCAATTTCGTGGAAATCATGCCGCGTCTGGATGAGCACCTGCGCCGTAACAAAGGCTGATCAGCGAGCAGCCTTCAGCACAGAGGCCGGAATAAGCTCCGCCCCGAGCCTGCGTGGCTTCTGCGACTTCGGAAAATCATTGAGCGCAACGCCGGAATTCGCAAGATTGAGCGCATCCTGCTTACGCAACAGCAGCCCGTATTCAAGCGCAGGTCCGCGTTGAAACAGACGCTTGAGCAGCGACGGCCTGTAATGCCGCGAAGGCGCAAATTGCGCCGGGCTCCTGTTCAGCGCCACATATTCCAGAATATCTTCGATCCAGCCGCCCTGCGGGCGGCTGCCGGGTTCGACCAGCAAAATCCAGTCGCCGCGTGCCGATTCGATGATCTCGCTTACATCCCAGCTTTCATGAAAACGGCAACCCGCCGCCTCTGCCACGCGGGCCGATCCATCCTGCGATGCATGATCGAGAATGATGACATCGCTGACCAAACCCTCCACCGCGCCAGATACCAGCGCAGACAGCGTATGCGCGAGTTCCGATTCGTGATTTCGGCTTTCCATGATGACTGTCAGCATATCTTGTCAGCTTGTCGTTCGTCCCAACCGTGAAGAGATAGGCTTTCGACACCTGCAACATCTCATCGATAAAATTCCTACATCATTGATCGCAAAAGCCAAATCGATTTTCCCGATTGCCCGTGCATAGAGTTAAGAAGTTGGCTTTGCGGGCCGCAATTTGATCGATACGCGAATGACATTCATTTTGTTCTTGTATTGTTCTTGTTTTCGCGGTAGGAATTTCTTCATCCAACTCGCTGGCATCTGCCGGTCAGGAGCATCAGATGAGACAACATGTTCTTAACGGGCAGGCTGCCTATCAGCCGGGCCATAAGCCGGATATTGCCAACGCGCTGGCCGATGTCTCTGGCCTGCGGATCGAGATCGACCGCCGCCGTGGCCGGGGTGCTGGCATCAATCCGGGTGGGCGTTTCGAGACGTTGCAGCATGAAGCCTTTGAAGATGGCTGGGACATTATCGAGGAATTGCCGGAGTTCAAGACGGATGTGCAGGTAGAAAAACCCCGCACGATCATCACCCGCAACGAATCGCCCGACATCCCTTTCGATCGCTCGATCAATCCCTATCGCGGCTGCGAACATGGCTGCATCTATTGCTTTGCCCGACCCACCCACAGCTATATGGGGCTTTCGGCGGGCCTTGATTTCGAGGCCAAGCTGTTTGCCAAGCCTGACGCGGCCAAGCTGCTGGAGCGTGAACTGGCAAAGCCCGGTTACAAGGCACGCGTCATCGCCATCGGTACCAATACCGACCCCTACCAGCCCATTGAGAAAGAATGGCGGATCATGCGCCAGATTCTCGAAGTGCTGGCCAAGGCGGAGCATCCTGTGGCCATCGTCACCAAGTCGGCCCTGATCACGCGTGATATCGATATTCTTGCGCCTATGGCGAAGAAGGAGCTGGTCAAGGTTGGCATATCGGTGACGACGCTGGATCGGAAGCTCGCCCGCAGCATGGAGCCGCGCGCATCCACGCCATCCAAACGGCTGGACGCGATCAAACAATTGACGGAAGCGGGCATTCCTGTTGCCGTCATGATGGCGCCCGTCATCCCGGCGCTGAACGACCATGAGATCGAACGCGTACTGGATGCCGGGAAGGCTGCGGGTGCGACGGAAGCATCCTATGTGCTGCTGCGGTTGCCGCTTGAAGTGAGCCCGCTGTTTCGGGACTGGCTGCTGCGCAATTACCCGGACCGCTATCGCCACGTCATGTCGCTCGTGCGTTCCATGCGGGATGGCAAGGATTACGATGCTGAATTCGGCAAGCGCATGAAGGGCGCAGGCCCCTACGCATGGCAGATCGGTCGTCGCTTCGAAATGGCAACGAAACGGCTCGGTCTCATCCGCCGCGGCATCCAGTTGCGGGACGATCTCTTCGTTGCGCCCGGCGGTGCTGGCGTTCAGCTTTCGCTGCTTTAGGCATGGTGTGCAAACTGTGCAGCGGCTTTGCTTAGAATGCGCAAAACCGGAACTTGAAGCATTCATATGAGCGCGAGACCTGTGTTGCGCTTTAGATGAATATCTTGCGTGGGGATGCTGCTCGCACCGTCCGCTCATAGAACGGTAACGCCGCCGTTTTTGTATTGAAAGAATGTCCGGTGCGCTTCCCTGACGCACCGGCGTTGCCCCCGGTACCGCCGCCTCGCGTGCGATCGTCGTTTCCCCGCCGCCTATGGGAAAATGACCATGGCTCTGGTCAGCCATAGATGACAACCACGCCCCTATGGGTTGTCGTCATCGCCGCAACCGGGGGCTTGCGGGAGATCGGGTGTCTGTGCGAGTTTCGCCGCATGAAACGACGTACAGCATCCGATTCTCCTGCCCTGTTCGACCTTGCTCCGGCAGCACCGGATTTCAGCATGGAGCTTGAGGCACGCAAGCGCGGGCTCTGGCCCGTTGCAGGAACGGATGAAGCGGGGCGCGGCCCCTTGGCCGGTCCCGTCGTCGCAGCTGCTGTTATTCTCGACCCCGACAATATTCCGCCGGGGCTGGATGATTCCAAAAAGCTGACGAAGGCGAAGCGGGAGGCGCTGTTCGATCTCATCATCGGGAGCTCCTTCGTTTCCGTCGCCTCCTCCGGGCCGGTCCTCATCGACCGCATGAATATTCTGCGCGCCAGTCTCGATGCCATGCGCCGCGCTGTTCTGGGGCTTGAAGTCCCACCTGCCCTTGTTCTTGCCGATGGCCGCGACCAGCCACCCGGAATTTCCTGCGAAGCGAAAGCCGTCATCAAGGGAGACGCCCGCTCCGTCTCCATCGCAGCCGCCTCCATCATCGCAAAGGTCACGCGAGACCGCATGATGGAACGCGCCGGAACAATCCACACCGCCTATGGCTTCGAGCTCCACGCCGGATACGGAACCCCTGTCCACCTCCGCGCCATCGAAGCCCACGGTGCCTGCTCACTGCACCGCATGAGCTTTCGCCCACTCAGGCAGGATGTTGCGTAAAGGGCCATTTCGCTATCGTCCCGCACTTGCTCCATTGCTGTCCGGTTTAAGCTGAGTTGGGAGTTTGAGGCGAAAACAGCTCCCCCACTCGTCACCCCGGCCTTGAGCCGGGGGCCAGCAGACGCGCGTCTGCGCGTCAAAAAACCTTTCAGACCAAAGACTTGGTCTGGCTGGATCCCGGATCAAGTCCGGGATGACAGTGGTGGGGAGTGCCGTTGCTGCATTCCCAGCCAGCGTTGCAACGGCGAGTCCGAGTTCGCACAGAGTACAAAAAACGAAATGCAGTCGATACCCTATACTAGGTCTATAATATCAACCGGACAGCAGTGCCGTGAACGTTAATTCATCCAATGCACAAATGTCCGACTACCACGCTATTTCAGGCCAAAGACTTATCCTGATGGATACTGACTAGAGGTCGGCACGACGGAAAAAGATCGGCAGCTTTTACGTCAGCAACTGAAATCTATCAGAACAGCAGTGACTCTAACCCGCAAGCCGCATCTGGTAACCGTCTCGCTGGCCCCCATGCTCCGTGAGCCTGAACTGCTGGAGAAGCGTGCGCAGCTTGTCGCTTTCGCTGGCCAGTGCGGCGGTGGCGGAGGTGGTTTCTTCCACCATGGCGGCGTTTTGTTGGGTGGTCTGGTCCATCTGGTTGACTGCCGTGTTGACTTCGGCAAGGCCGGTGGCCTGTTCCTGTGCGGAGGAAGCGATTGCGCCCATGTGATCGTTCATCGCCTCGACGTGGTGGCTGATGGATTTCAGGGCATCGCCGGTTTGCTGCACCAGCTTGACTCCGCTTTCCACTTCGCTGGAAGACTTGCTGATCAGTTCCTTGATCTCCTTTGCGGCCTGTGCGGAGCGCTGTGCGAGTTCGCGCACCTCCTGAGCCACAACGGCAAAGCCCTTGCCCGCTTCACCAGCTCGTGCCGCTTCCACGCCCGCGTTGAGGGCGAGGAGATTGGTCTGGAAGGCAATTTCATCGATGACGACGATGATGTTCGATATCTGGCCGGATGACTGCTCGATGCGCTGCATCGCGTCGACCGCAGTCGCGACGACATCGCCGGACACCTTGGCGGCGCGCGTTGCTTCGCCTGCCGCGCCGCGGGCTTCCTGCGCGCGCTTGGTGGAGTTGGCCACGTTGACGGTGATTTCGTCCAGAGCCGCAGCTGTTTCCTCAAGCGTTGCCGCCTGTTGTTCGGTGCGGCGGGAAAGATCGACCGAGCCTTCGGCGATTTCACGCGTGCCGTTGTTCATGGCGTCGATGGAATGCGAGATTTCCGTAAGCGTCGCGCCAAGTTGCGTGATCGACTGATTGAAGTCACGGCGCAGCGGTTCGAAGTCCGGCGAGAAGGCGTCATTGAGTTGGAAGGCAAGATCGCCGGATGCCAGACGGCGCAGACCCGCGGCAAGACCGGATGTCGCTGCGCGCAGCCGCTCTTCTGCATCCGCTTCAGCCCGACGCTGGGTTTCCAGCCGCTCGGCCTCCGCCTGCTGGCGATTTCGTTCCGCCTCGGATTCGAGCCTCTGGTTTTCAATCGCACTGCGGCGGAAAACCTCAACGGCATCTGCCATCGCACCGATCTCGTCCTTGCGGTCACGGCCGGGGATATCGATTGCCGTATCGCCGGAGGAGAGCTTGCGCATAACACCGGTCATCCGCACCAGCGGCTTTGCCAGGTACATATTGCCGAAGACTGCGGCGCCGAGGCCGATGACGAGCGCGATTGCCAGCGATGCGTAATTCAGCGTGATCGCCGAAGACGCCGTCGTTTCAGTCGCATCGCCTTCGCCGCGAACGTCGGATTCCATGTCGTCCACGGCATCCTGAAGTGCTTTCTTCGCATCATTATAAGCGCCGAGTGCATCGCCAACGAAAAGCGCCCTTGCCTCGTCCATCCTGCTGGCCTTGACAAGAGTTTCCACCTGCGACCAGCGGCTTTCCGCGGCTGCCCACTTGCTGGTGAAGTTTGCGAGATGCGTCTTGTCCGCCTCGTCGACGAGGTAGGTCTGATATTCCTTCAAATTATCGCCGAGATCGCTCTTCGCCTGGGTGAGTTGACGTTGAAAATCGGCCTGTGCGGCTCCGGTGGCGCTCACGATCGCGCTTTGCGCATTTCGCACGCTACCGACGTCGGCATTGATTGCGCCGAGACTGATGAATGCGGGAACACGCTCTCCGACAATGACCTCGATGCCGCCTTTTATCTGAGAAAGCGACATGACGGAGAAACTGCCCTGCACACCCGCAACCAGCAGCATTACGCCCGACAGGCCGGCCAAAACTGCACCGATCGATAATTTCATGATCGTCACCCCAGATAGAAGACTATGGATAATTTGAAAATGCGCATGCTTCAGACCGCACGTAGCCTCACAGCGACCCAGCGTGGCCTCTGGAAAACAGACAATCTGATATTGATATTCCCACCCTTTAGAACTGTATATTCTAAAACTTTTATTTATATTTCATTAAAGTTAAATCGAATTAGTGGCCCAGCAGAATATGGCCGCTCCATTACTTGGAAGGTGAATTTTATACTCAATTTATAGGGATCACTCACTGGGCTTGTCAGGTTGCGACACAACAAAAAACCCCTCGCGGAGACCTTCCGGAGGGGTTTCGATGAGCGGTATTGAGCCGTCAGATCAGTTCAGGCGAGACTTGACTTCGCCAACTGCGGACTTGAACAGCTTCGTCTTTGCGGCAGCGGTCGTCTTTTCGGCAAGCAGCTTCTCGGAAGCTGCGATTGCGATATCGACGGCGGCAGAACGAACGGCACCGATGGCGTCGGTTTCGGCCTGCTTGATTTTCTGCTCCGACAGTGCCGTGCGGCGAGCGACGAATTCTTCCGTCTTCACCTTGGCTTCTGCCGTCAGCGCCGCTGCTTCGCGTTCAGCTGCAGCGATGATGCCAGCAGCCTCAGCTTCGGCTTCCTTGCGCTTGCGCTGATATTCAGCCAGCAGATGCTGTGCTTCTTCACGCAGGCGCTTGGCTTCGGCCAGTTCTTCGGTGATGTTCTTGGCGCGCTCGTCCAGCGAGCCAGCCAGCATGCCTGGAACCTTAAGGTAAGCAATCAGAACGAAGAAGAGGACAAGACCTACGAGAGCGAAAAATGTTGCATCGAATGCCATATCAAGCTCCCTTCACGTCGGATGCGGCGGCAACGGCTGCCTTGGCATCGGTGTCCTTGACCTTCGTGCCGATCAACTGATCGACGATAGCTGTCGCGGTTTCTTCGGCGATGGTGCCGACATCGGCAAAAGCCTGGCTCTTGATGGACGCGATGCGCGCTTCGGCAGCCGACAGCTTTTCGGACAGTTCGGCTTCGATGGCGGCGCGGTCCGCATCGGCCTTTGCCTTTGCAGCGTCGCGGGCGGCAGATGCAATGGATCCAGCCTTTGCGCGTGCTGCGCTAAGTTCTTTTTCGTAAGTCTCGATAGCGGCATCAGCCTCGGACTTCAGCCGGGACGCCTCATCGAGATCCTGTGCGATGCGGCCATGACGATCCTCAAGGATGCCACCAACGCGCGGCACGATGATTTTCTTCATGAGCACGTAGAAAAGGCCGAACGTGATAGCCAGCCATAGAAGCTGGGATGCGTAGGTCGACTGATCGAACGGCGGGAATACGCCGGAACCATGACCGGCGTCATGCGCCACTCCGGTTTCCGTATGCGTGGCTTCCGGGGCCGTCTGGCCGACAGCGGGTGTTTCCGTCGTCGTTTCAGTTGACGCCGGTGCTGACTGGGCAAGAGCCTCGGTCACGAACATGCTCACCTCCAGGGGTACTGCAAATGCGAAGGATCACGGCAAGCGGGCCGCCAGCCGTGATCCAAACCTGATGCTGAAATTAAACAGCGAACAGGAGAAGGAGAGCAACGAGCAGCGAGAAGATGCCCAGAGCTTCCGTAACGGCGAAGCCGAATACCAGACGGCCGAACTGGCTGTCAGCGGCAGACGGGTTGCGCAGTGC
>JAAIGF010173281.1_pt1 | contig 14393 bp, 12 predicted proteins | sample 6487441 | NCBI WGS metagenome assembly JAAIGF01 (sample SAMN13974129, study PRJNA590717) | phyllosphere metagenome | biome: pepper field; feature: multiple bacterial spot infested pepper fields; material: pepper leaves; isolation source: leaves from pepper fields | host: Capsicum annuum ... | reverse complement strand
CGACGACGGGGCGGCCACAGCCGCAGTCGGCCGTACCGCGGCAGGATCTCCTGCACGCCCCACGTCGCGACCGGGATCACCGGCAGCGTGCGGCCTGCGGCGAGGGCGAGCCGGACGGCGCCCGTCTTGCCGCGCATCGGCCACATGTCGGGGTCGCGTGTGAGCGAGCCCTCCGGGTAGACGATGACGCCGCGCTGCGCGGCGACGAGGGCGTTCGACTGCGCGAGGGTCTGCGTGGCAGCTGCCGAGTTCGACGCCCGGGCGACGGGGATCATGCCGGTTGCACGCAGCAGGGCGCCCAGTACGGGGACCGTGAAGAGGCTCTCCTTCGCCATGAAGCGCGGAGCGCGGCCCATGCGCCAGGTCGCGACCGCGATGATCACGGGGTCGAACTCGCTGTAGTGGTTCGGTGCCAGGACGTACGCGCCCTCGAGCGGCAGATTCTCCGCGCCCTCGATCTCGATCCTCGCGAACCAACCCGTGGCCGGGACGACGATCATGGCGGCGGGCCAGAACACGCTGGGGCGCGTCTTCTCCGCCGACGCGCGGCGACGCGGGCTCACCCGGGTCACTCCGTGACGTCGAAGTCGGCGCCGAGATCCGTGAGCTTCTCGAGGAACTTCTCGTACCCCCGGCGGATGATCCCGATGTTGCGGACGGTCGACTCGCCCTCGGCGGCGAGGGCCGCGATCACGTACGAGTACCCACCCCGGAGGTCGGGCACGACGACGTCGGCGCCGCGGAGCGGAGTCGGCCCGTTGATGACGGCCGCCTGCTCGAGCGCGCGTCGGGGGACGCGCCGCTCGGAGCTCGCAATGCCGTCGGGGTGTACGACGATGTCGGCGCCCATCTGGACGAGGGCGCGCGTGAAGCCGAGACGGTTCTCGTACACGGTCTCGTGGACGACGGACTCGCCCTCGGCCTGGGTCAGAGCGACGATGAGCGGCTGCTGCCAGTCGGTCATGAAGCCGGGGTGCACGTCGGTCTCGACCATGACGGGCTTGAGTGCGCCGCCGCGACGGAAGCGGATGCCGTCCTCGGCGATGTCGAAATCGCCGCCCACCTTGCGGAAGACGTTGAGGAAGGTCAGCATCTCCTGCTGCTTCGCTCCCCCGACGAAGATATCGCCGTCGGTCGCGAGCGCCGCGGCGGCCCACGACGCGGCCTCGTTGCGGTCGAAGATCGCCCGGTGGTCGTAGCCGCGGAGCGACTCGACACCCTCGATGAAGATGACCCGGTTGGGCTCGTAGGAGATGATCGCGCCCATCTTCTGCAGGACGGCGATCAGATCCATGATCTCGGGCTCGATGGCTGCGTTCCGAAGCTCGGTGGTGCCCTTCGCCCGGACCGCGGTGAGCAGCACCTGCTCGGTCGCACCGACGCTCGGGTACGGGAGCTCGATGTTCGCGCCGTGCAGGCCACCGGGTGCCGAGAGACGGATGCCGCTGGGCAGCTTGTCGACGATGGCACCGAACGAGCGGAGCGCGTCGAGGTGGAAGTCGATCGGGCGGTCGCCGATGCGGCATCCGCCGAGGTCCGGGATGAACGCCTGACCCAGCAGGTGCAGCAGGGGGCCGCAGAAGAGGATCGGGATGCGGGACGCTCCCGCGTGCGCGTCGATCTCCTCCATGTGCGCCGAGACCGCGCCGCTCGGGTCGAGCCGGAGGACGCCGTCTTCGAGGTCCTCGACGCGGACGCCGTGGACCTCGAGGAGCGAACGCACGACGTGCACATCGCTGATGTCCGGCACGTCTCGCAGGATGCTGGCGGTCTCACCCAGGAGGGCGGCGACCATCGCCTTGGTGGCGAGGTTCTTCGCCCCCTTCACCTCGACGCGGCCCCGCAGCGGTCGACCGCCGCGGATCCGGAGCGTCTGGCCGGTGTTTCCGCCGCTGGCGGGGGTCGACGCGGAGTCGCTGAGAAGTGTGTTCATGGGTGGGACCTCATTACTGGTGTCGAGGAAGCGTGGTCCGGCCCCGTTGTGCGGGGCGCCGGCCGATCAGCGGACGGGGAGCGTCCGTGGCCGCCACGCCTCGCGGCGCGCCTCGAACTGCGCGATCTGATCTTCGCTGCGCAGCGTGAGCCCGATGTCGTCGAGCCCTTCGAGAAGCCGCCACCTAGTGTAATCGTCGATGTCGAAGGAGGCCTGGAGGTCGCCGACCTCCACTGTCCGTGTCTCGAGGTCCACCGTGATCTCACGCCCGGGCTCAGCCTCGAGCGCCGCCCAGATCGACTCGAGGACGTCCTCGGTGACGACGCCGGTGACCAGGCCCTGCTTGCCCGAGTTGCCGCGGAAGATGTCCGCGAACTTCGTGCTGAGGACGACCCGGAAGCCGTAGTCGCGGAGCGCCCAGACCGCATGCTCGCGGCTCGAGCCGGTACCGAAGTCAGGGCCCGCGACGAGGACGGAACCGTCGCGGTAGGCATCCTGATTGAGGATGAACGCGGGGTCCTGGCGCCAGTTGGCGAACAGCGCGTCCTCGAAACCCGTCTTGGTGACGCGCTTGAGGTAGACGGCGGGGATGATCTGGTCCGTGTCGACGGCGGAGCGCTTCAGGGGCACGCCGACGCCCGTGTGGCGGGTGAACTTCTCCATGTCAGGCCTCCGTCAGGGTCAGTGCGTCGAGATCGCTGGGGCTCGCGAGGCGGCCGAGGACGGCCGTCGCGGCGGCGACCAAAGGCGACACGAGGTGTGTGCGACCGCCCTTGCCCTGCCGGCCCTCGAAGTTGCGGTTGCTCGTCGAGGCGCATCGCTCCCCCGGCGCCAGCTGGTCGGGGTTCATGCCGAGGCACATCGAACAACCGGCGAAGCGCCACTCCGCTCCGAAGTCGGTGAAGACCTTGTCGAGCCCTTCGGCCTCGGCCTCGAGGCGCACCCGGGCGGAGCCCGGGACCACCATCACCCGAACGCCCGGGGCCTTCGCCCGGCCCTGCACGATCGACGCGAACTGACGGAGGTCCTCGATGCGGCTGTTCGTGCACGAGCCCATGAAGACGGCATCCACCGACACGTCCTTCAGCGCCGTCCCCGGAGCGAGGTCCATGTACTCGAGGGCGCGTTCGGCCGCTGCGCGCTCATTGGGGTCGGTCATCTGCTCGGGGTTCGGGATGACGCCGCTCAGCGACACTCCCTGACCGGGGTTCGTCCCCCACGTCACGAAGGGTTCCAGCTCGTCGGCGTCGAGGAAGACCTCGGCGTCGTAGACCGCCCCCTCGTCGGAGGGGAGCGTGCGCCAGTAGGCGACTGCGTCGTCCCAGTCGGCGCCCTGAGGGGCGTGCGGCTTGTCCTTGACGTACGCGAACGTCGTCTCGTCGGGGGCGATCATGCCGGCGCGGGCGCCCGCCTCGATCGACATGTTGCAGATCGTCATGCGCCCCTCCATCGAGAGGGAGCGGATCGCGGATCCGCGGAACTCCAGCACGTAGCCCTGACCGCCGTTGGCACCGATCTTGGCGATGATCGCGAGGATGATGTCCTTCGCGCTCACACCGGGCTTCAGCGTCCCCTCGACGGTGATCGCCATCGTCTTGAAGGGTTTGAGCGGCAGCGTCTGCGTCGCGAGGACGTGCTCGACCTCGCTCGTGCCGATGCCGAAGGCCATGGCTCCGAACGCGCCGTGCGTGGAGGTGTGCGAATCGCCGCAGACGACCGTGATGCCCGGCATGGTCAGACCCAGCTGGGGACCCACGACGTGGACGATGCCCTGCTCCTTGTCGCCCAGCGAATGCAGGCGCACGCCGAACTCCTCGGCGTTGCGTCGGAGGGTCTCGATCTGGGTACGGCTCGTGAGGTCGGCGATCGGCTTGTCGATCTCGAGGGTCGGCGTGTTGTGGTCCTCGGTCGCGATGGTGAGGTCAAGGCGACGCACGGGGCGACCTTCGGCGCGGAGCCCGTCGAAGGCCTGCGGGCTCGTCACCTCGTGCACGAGGTGGAGGTCGATGTAGATGAGGTCGGGGCTGCCGCCTTCACCCTTCACGACGAGGTGGTCGTCCCACACCTTCTCGGCGAGGGTTCGCGGACGGTCGGGAATCGTGCTCATGATGTCTCCTGATGTCGGATGGCGCCCGCGACAGCCTCCGCGACGAGAGAGGGCTCAGAACGAGGTCTCGTCGCGGCCGATAAGGAGTCGAGCGGTCCGCACGGCGCCAGACTATCACCGGCGCGGCCGGACCCGCGTGGCCGCTGCCCGTAACACCGCGTCTCACGACGATCGCCGCGCGCGGGGCCGTGGCACTGTGTCGGTCTGAGGACAGGAGAGCCGCATGACCGAACGAGCCGCGGGCGGATTCACGACGCGTCAGGTGCACATCGGGGCGGATGCCGCACCGGCGACGCCGCGCGCCATCCCCATCCACCTCACCGCCGGTTTCACGTTCGACTCCTTCGACGACGCGGCCGCGCACTTCGGTTCGGGTGACGGGTTCGGTTACTCCCGCACCGGCAACCCGACGGTCGACGCCGTCGAGAGGAAGCTCGCATCCCTCGAGGGCGGTGCCGAGGCGCTCCTCGTCGCCTCCGGCCAAGCAGCGATCGCCGTCGCCCTCCTCGGCCTGCTCGAGTCGGGATCGCACATCGTCAGCTCGACGCACATCTATGAAGGCACGCGCGGGCTCCTCCTCGACAACCTCGCGCGCCTCGGCATCGAGACGACGTTCGTCGACGACATCGCGGATCCGGATGCCTGGCGTCGAGCGATCCGGCCCGAGACCCGCGTGCTGTTCGGCGAGTCGATCGCGAACGCACGGAACGACGTCCTGGACGTCGCGGCCATCGCCGCCGTGGGCGAGGCCGCCGGCATCCCGCTGATCGTCGACAACACGTTCGCGACTCCCTACCTCCTGCGTCCTCTCGAGCACGGAGCCGCGATCGTCGTGCACTCGGCGAGCAAATTCCTGTCGGGCCACGGATCCGTCCTGGGCGGAGTCATCGTCGACGACGGTCGGTTCGACGGCACGCGTGCGGGCCGACTGTTCCCCCAGCTCGCGCGGCGTGGTCCCGACGGCTCCCCCAGCCCGTGGGAACGCCACGCGGGGCGCGCGCGGATCGCTCACCTCCGAGAGAGCGTCGCCCCGCGGTACGGGCCGACGACGTCCCCGCTGACGGCGTTCTTCGTGGGTCAAGGCATCGAGACGCTCAGCCTCCGCGTACAGCGTCAGTCCGAGAACGCGCTTGCCGTGGCACGCTGGCTCGATGCCCGCCCCGACGTCGCAGCGGTCGACTACGCCGGCCTGCCGACGCATCCCAGCCATCACCTCGCGCGGACGTATCTGCGCGGCGGATACGGCTCCGTCTTCGCCGTGACCCTACACGGCGGTCTGGCCGCGGCGCGGGCGTTCATAGAGGAGCTCTCGGTCATCACCCACATGACCCACCTGGGAGATGTCCGCTCGCTCGTGCTCCACCCGGCGACGACGAGCCACGCACGCCGGTCACCGGAGCAGCGGACGCAGCACGGCGTCCACCCGGGGACGGTCCGACTTTCGGTCGGCATCGAGGACGTCGATGACCTCATCGGCGACCTCGCGCGAGGATTGCAGGCCGCGGCATCCGTCGCCGAACCCGATGTGGCGGTCGTGGCGTGAGCCGTCCGCAGCACTTCGGCTGGTTCCTCGCCCGCGGATTCGGACCGCACGGCTGGGGCCATCCGTACCTCGACTGGGACTACGACTGGACCTCACCCGCGCTCTACCAGCAGGCGGCCCGCACCCTCGAACAGGCCGGATTCGACCTGCTCATCATCGAGGACGCACCCTCGCTCGGCTCGGCCGCGACGATCGACCTGCGCGTGCGGCAGGCCTTCGGCGGGCCGAAGCTCGACCCCCTCCTGCTCGCGCCGTACCTCTTCGCGGCCACCGAGCACATCGGGATCGTCCCCACCGTCAACCCGGCCGCGACCCTTCCGTACACCGCTGCCCGCCAGTTCGCGACGCTGCAGCACCTCAGCGGGCATCGGCTCGGCCTCAACGTCGTCACCGACACAGGCAGCGCGCGCCATTTCGGAACGGCGCCCCAGCTCGGTCACGACGCCGCGTACGACCGCGCCGAGGAATGGATGTCGGCGGTCACCGCGCTGTGGCGCAGCTGGCCCGAGGGTGCCCTGCTCGCAGACCCCGCCGCGGGTCGCTACGCGGACGGCTCGCTGCTGGAGCCAACCGTGCACCGGGGCGAGTACTACTCCTTCGACGGGCCGCTGAACGCGATCCCCTTCGTCCAGGGCGAGCCCGTCATCGTCTCGCCGGGCGGGTCGACGCGCGGTCTCGGCTTCGCCGGGGCGAACTCCGACGTGCAACTCGCGCTCGCGCCGATGACCGAGGACTCGGTGCGGGCCTACCGTGGTCGCATCCATGACGCGGCGACCGCGGCCGGACGCTCGCCCGACGACATCACGATCCTGTTCGCCATCCAGCCGGTCGTCGTCTCCTCACCGGAGGAGGCCGACAGGCTGGTGGCCGCGTCGCAGCATCCCGACGACAGGACACTGCAGGCGATCGCCGAGCGCCAATCGAGCGACCTCGAGACCGACCTGACCGCACTCGACCTGGACCGCCCCGTCGACCGAGGGATCTTCGGCGAGCACGTCTCGCACGGCAGCATCCGCCGTCTCGTCGGGGATCACGACGAGGATGCGCCCTTGCGCACGATCCTCGCCGCGCACGCTCGGCTCGGCCGCCTCCGAGACGGGTCCGGCTGGGTGGGAACCGCCGGCGAGCTGGCCGACCGCATCGAGGAGTACGGCACGTGGGGCAACGACGGCGTGCTCCTGTGGGGCGACCTGCACCCCGTTACCGTGCACCGCACGCTGGACGAGCTGGTGCCGATCCTGCGACGCCGCGGCATCCTCCGCCGCGAGTACGACGACACGCTGCGAAAGAACCTCCGACCGTTCTGACGACTGCTCTCAGCGCGACGTGTCGCCGTCCGACGGGTGCGGGTCGACCGTGCGGGGCGTGCCCTGCTGTTCGGCGACGTCCTCCGCGTGGCGGACCGGAGTGGGACCCGTCGCCGGCAGCGGCTCCCGCAGTCCCTCGCGGCGCGCGGCGACGAGGCTGGCGACCGTCGCGACGGCCATCGACCCGACGATGACACCGAGCGACACCCATGTCGAGATCTCCGGCGCCCACTCGACGTGCTCGCCGCCGTTGATGAAGGGGAGCTCGTTCTCGTGCAGGGCGTGGAGGACGAGCTTCACGCCGATGAAGGCGAGGATGAACGCGATGCCGAAGTGGAGGTATTTGAGCCGGTCCAGCAGCCCTCCGAGGAGGAAGTAGAGCTGGCGGAGCCCCATGAGCGCGAAGATGTTCGCCGTGAAGACGATGAAGGCGCTCTGGGTGATGCCGAAGATCGCCGGGATCGAGTCGATCGCGAACAGCAGGTCGGTCATGCCGAGTGCCGCGAACACGATGATCATCGGCGTGAAGACCTTCTTGCCGTCGATGACGGTGCGCACCTTCGCGCCGTCGTACTCCTCGCTGACCTTCATGCGGCGACGGAGCAGGCGGACCAGGAAGCTCTCCTTCTTCTCCTCGTCCTCCTCGTCGTCACCGTCGAAAGCCTGCTTCCAGGCGGTGTAGATGAGGAAGGCGCCGAAGATGTAGAAGACCCAGCTGAACTGCTCGATGATGGCCGCGCCGAGGAGGATGAAGATACCTCGGAGGATCAGCGCGATGATGATGCCGACCATCAGCACCTTCTGCTGCGCGGCGCGGGGCACCGAGAACTGGCTCATGATCAGGACGAACACGAACAGGTTGTCGATGGAGAGGCTGTACTCGGTCAGCCATCCCGCAACGAACTGCCCCGCGTACTCCCCGTTCGTGACGACGAGCATCAGCAGCGCGAACAGCAGGGCGAGCGCCACATAGAACACGACCCAGAGGGTGGATTCCTTCGTCGACGGGACGTGCGGGCGCTTGATGATCAACAGCAGGTCGGCGACGAGGATGAGCGTCAGACCGACGAGCGAGCCGACCTCGAACCAGAGGGGGAGCTCCATGGGGGCCTTTCATGCGGGGGCGACCCTAAGAGTACCTTTCGAGATGTCTGAGACGATCCCCGCAGTGGCGACACTCCCCCAGCGACAGAACGAACGAGGATGCCATGGCCGACCCGCTCGCGAAGAGTGACGCGGACCTGGTGGCAGCCGCGGCGAGCGGCGACCGCCAGGCCTTCCGCGAGCTCTATCGCGCGTACGCGCGACCGGTCTACTGGCTCGCCCACGGCCTCCTCGGAGACACATCGGATGCGGAGGACGTCATGCAGGAGACCTTCCTGGTCGCGTGGCGGCGCCTGCCGACGCTCGATCTCGTCAGCGACTCGCTTCTGCCCTGGCTCGTCACGATCTGCCGGTTCCAGAGCGCGAACAGGATGCGACGACAGCGGCGCGATCGCATGAACACCGATGCCGCGGCGGACGAGACGATCCCCGCGACCGTCGACGTCGAGGATCAGGTCATCGGTTCCGCGCTCGCCGAGCGCGTCGTCGCCGAGCTCGGAACGCTCTCGGCCCTCGATCAGCAGATCTTCCGGCTCTGCGCCACGGAAGGGTACGCCTACGCCGCTGCGGCCGAGGAGTTGGGCATCTCGCACGCCGTCGTCCGCAACCGCCTCTCGCGGGTCCGTACCCGGTTGCGGACCGCCCTGGGAACGGAGGGATCATGACTCCGGACGACATCGACCTCCCTACCCTCACCCGGACCCGGCAGGACGAGATCGAGCGGGCGCTCTTCGCCGAGATCGCCGATTCCTCGCGCCCGGCGCGGGAGGCACCGGGCCGTCGGCGTCGGCGCGGGTGGGCGTACGCCGGAGCGGCGGCGGCCGTCATCGTGGTCGCCGGTTTCATCGGTCCGGTTCTCGCGAACGGTACCGGTTTCGGCTCTGCCGGGTCCCTGGCTGACGGTGCCGCCTCCGGGGAGTCGATGACACGCCCCGACGACGGAGGCGGCGAGATGAGCGGCGGCACGCAGGTGAACGGCGGCAGCCAGGACTTCGAGGATTCCGACGCAGCGACGACCTCCGTCGGCGAGAGAGCCGTGATCGCTCGTGCCGAAGCCCACCTCGAGGCCGAGGACCCCTCAAACGCCGCAGATGAGATCGCGACGAAGGCCCAGGCATCCGGGGGCTACGTGGAATCCCTGAACGTCAGCGACGCGACGACGGGAAACACGACGCGATCAGACGACGCCCGCATCACCGTGCGCGTCCCGGCGTCGGGCCTCGCGGAGTTCCTGCGCGACCTCGACGAGCTCGGCACCGTCGGCGCGACCGACATCTCGCGGGACGACGTCACCGCCGAGACGACGGATCTGCGCGCCCGGATCGCGTCGCTCGAGACGTCCGCGGAGCGCCTTCGGGTACTGATCTCGGATGCCGCGACCACGGCGGACGTCCTCGCGGCTGAGGACGCCCTCGCGCAACGCCAGGCCGAGCTCGATTCGCTGCGGGCCCAGGAGAAGGCTTTCTCGGACGACGTCGCGCTGTCGAGCGCGACGATCACGATCTCTCGACCCGGCCAGTCGGTGGCCGCCGAACCGGAAGGTTTCGGTGACGGTCTCGCCACCGGGTGGAACGCCCTCCTCGTGACCCTCAACGGCGTGGTGATCGGGCTGGGATTCCTCCTCCCCTGGCTCGCGGTCGCCGCCGTCGTCATCGTCATCGTGCGCGCGGCACGGCGCGCACGACGGAACCGGCGCGCGAGGGCCACGACCGAAGAGTCGTGACGCAGCGCCGCAACGACGAAACCCCCGACCTGATGGTCGGGGGTTTCGTCATCTGTGTGACCCCAGCGGGATTCGAACCCGCGTTACCGCCGTGAGAGGGCGGCGTACTAGGCCGCTATACGATGGGGCCGTACTTTTCGTTCCCTCCCTGCGGAGGCAACCGTTCAATTATGCACGACGTTCACAGTCGTGCAAAATCGGCGCGCCCTTGCCAATGACCGCGCGTCCTGAGTTGACTGGATGCATGCGCGTTACGAAGCACGAACATGCCTGCCTCCGCCTCGACAGCGAGGGGAAGACCCTTCTCATCGATCCGGGTTCGTTCACCCTCCCCCTCGACGATCTGGGCAACCTGGTCGGTGTCGTCCTCACCCACGAGCACCCCGATCACTGGACTCCCGCCCAGCTCGACGCGATCCGATCGCAGGCGCCCACGGTGCCGGTGTTCGGGCCGGCCGGGGTGGCTGCCGCGGCATCCGACTACGACGTCACGACGGTGGCAGTCGGGGACGAGGTGGAGATCGGTCCGTTCCGGATGCGGTTCTTCGGCGGGACGCACTCCGTGATCCACGAATCGATCCCGGTCATCGACAACCTCGGTGTGCTCGTCAATGACGAGTTCTACTACCCCGGCGACTCGTACGCCGTCCCCGAGGGCGTCGACGTCGGTCTCCTCGCCGCGCCCGTCGGAGCGCCTTGGCTGAAGATCGGCGACGCGATCGACTACGTCCTCGCCGTGAAGCCCCGACGCGCGTTCGGCACCCACGACATGACGCTGTCGCGCGCCGGGCTCGCGATGCACCGCGACCGCCTCAAGTGGGCGACCGAGCAGAACGGCGGCGAGTTCCTCGAACTCGACCCGGGAGAGTCGGCCGACCTCTGATCGGACACGACAGAATGACGGATGCCGCGGGGCTTTCGCTCCGCGGCATCCGTCATTCGTGGGGGTCGAGACTCACTCGGCGTCGTGGTCCGTCTCGATGAAGGCGACGAGCTTGTCGAGCGCCTCGTCGGCGCCCTCGCCCTCGGCCTTGAGCGTCACGACAGTGCCCTGCGTCGCGCCCAGACCCATGAGGGTGAGGATGCTGCCGGCGTTCTGATCGGGACCACCGGGAACGGCGATCGTGACGGGCACACCCGTCTCCTTGACCGCCTGCACGAAGAGCTTTGCGGGGCGGGCGTGCAGTCCAGAGCTGCTCGCGACGGTTGCGGTCCGTTCGGCCATGGTGGTTCTTCCTCCTTGAGTCGGTACGACGAGACTATGCCGTGACGGCCACGGCAGGCGCATCGACCTCGACGGGACGACGGCGGGCGTAGCGCTTGAGCAGAACGACCGAGACTGCGCTGACGACGGTGCCGATCGCGATGGACAGCAACCACAGCCAGAAGTTGTCGATGGCGAAGAACACGAAGACGCCGCCGTGCGGGGCGCGCGAGGTGATCCCGAAGAACATCGACAGCGCGCCGGTCACTGCACCGCCGAGCATGGCGGCGGGGATGACGCGGAACACGTCGGCCGCCGCGAACGGGATGGCGCCCTCGGAGATGAAGGCGGCACCGAGCAGCCAGGCGGCCTTGCCGTTCTCGCGCTCGGGGGCGGTGAAGAGCTTCCGGCCGAGGACGGTGGACGCGAGCGCCATGGCGAGGGGCGGCACCATGCCCGCCGCCATGACAGCCGCCATGATCTGGAGGTAGCGCTCGTCGCCGGCGATGCCCTGCGCGAGGTTCGCCGTGGCGAAGCCGTAGGCGACCTTGTTGAGCGGCCCACCGAGGTCGAAGCACATCATGAGCCCGAGGATGACGCCGAGCAGGATGACGCCGGCGCCGGAGAGTCCGGACAGCCAGTCGTTGAGGAGCTTCGTGAGTGCGGCGATCGGACCGCCGAAGACGAACAGCAGCAGCCCCGACGCGAAGATCGAGCCCAGCAGCGGGATGATGACGACCGGCATGAGGCCGCGCAACCAGCGCGGGACGGACAGGCGGTTGAGCCACCACGCGGCGAGACCGGCGAGCAGACCACCGACGATGGCGCCGATGAAGCCCGCACCCATGAAGGTGGCCGCGGCACCGGCGACGAAACCGGGGGCGATGCCCGGACGGTCAGCCAAACCGTAGGCGATGTAACCGGCGAGGGCGGGGACCAGGAAGGCGAACGACAACTGTCCGATCTGGAATGCCGCGGCGCCGAGATAGTAGACGAGTCCTTCGGGCGGCAGGTTCCAGAGGGTGAAGTTCTGCAGCGTGAAGATCGCGTTGTTGACGGTGTTCCCGTCGGCGGTGTTCGCGATCTCGTACCCGGCGAGGGCGAACCCGAGCGCGATCAGGAGACCGCCGCCGGCCACGAACGGGATCATGTAGCTCACACCCGTGAGCAGTGCTCGACGAATCGCGCCCCCGAGAGAGTTCGGCGCGGCGTCACTCGCCGTCGCGGCGCCCGACGCGGCCGGAACGCGGGCCGCATTCGGGTTCTTCGCGGCGGCGACGGCTTCGCGCACCATCTGAGCGGGCTGCTCGATACCGCGCTTCACACCGGAGCGGACGACGGGCTTGCCGGCGAACCGGGCCTGCTCGCGGACGTCGACGTCGACGGCGAAGATGACCGCGTCGGCCTCGTCGATGATCCGCTGGTCGATGGCCTTGTAGCCGCTCGAGCCCTGCGGCTCGACCGTGAGGTCGACGCCGTCCTTCTTGCCGGTCGCGGTGAGCGCATCGGCGGCCATGAAGGTGTGGGCGATCCCGGTGGCGCACGCGGTGACCGCGACGATGCGTGCGGGACGGCCGTCGATCAGGAGTTCGTCGTCGACGGCGGGCGCGGACGGCGCCGCCGCGCGCGCCTCGGCGCGAGACGTGGGCGCTTCTGCGGCGGCGGGCGCATCGGAGATCGCGTCACGGACGATGGCGACGATCTCGTCGGCGCTCGTGGCCGCACGGAGTCCCGAGGTGAAGTCATCGCGCATGAGACTGCGCGCGAGCTTGGACAGCACGGCGAGGTGCTCCTCGGCCGCGGTGTCGGGGGCGGCGATGAGGAAGACGAGGTCCGCCCCACCGTCCTCGGCACCGAAGTCGACGCCGGGGTTCAGCCGAGCGAAGGCGAGCGACGCCTGCGTCACCGCGGCGCTCTTGGCGTGCGGGATGGCGATGCCGCCGGGAAGCCCGGTCTCGTCCTTCTCCTCGCGGGCCCACGCGTCGTCGGCCAGGCGGGCACCGTCGGTGGCCCTCTCCTGCGCGGCGACGCGGTGCGCGAGCGCGTCGATGACGGCGCGCTTATCGGCGCCGAGCGGCTCGTCGATACTGACGAGTTCCGCGGTGATGATCTCAGTCACGGTGACCTCCAGTGGTCGGGTTTTCCTGCTGCGGGAGTCGTCGGACCGGCACCTCGCCGGTCGACAGGTCGTTCGGGGTCGGGGGTTGCGTACCGGGCAAGGCAGCGGCGGCGGATCCGTAGCGGATGCCGGAGCGCAGGCGCTCTGCGGGGTCGGCGCCGGTCGTCTCGGCGAGGAGATACCCGGCGAGCGAGCTGTCCCCCGCGCCGACGGTGCTCCGGACGCGCGTCGGGGGCGGCGAGCCGTGCCAGGACCCGTCGCCGGTCACGAGGACCGCGCCGTCGCCGCCGAGGGTCACGAGTGCGGTGCCGACCCGCGCAGGCACGAGCTCCGCGGCGATCTCGGCGACGGCATCGGCGAGGCCGACCGTGGTGTCGAGGTCCCGCCCGGCGAGCTCGGCCAGTTCCTCGTCGTTCGGCTTGATGAGATCCGGGCGACCCGAGGCGACGGCGGCCGCGAGCGCCGGCCCCGAGGTGTCGACGGCGATGCGAGGGGCCGCGGTGCCCCACGCCGAACGGACAGCCTCGATGACGGTGACGTAGTAGTCGTCCGGCAATCCCGGGGCGAGCGAGCCGGCGAGGACGAGCCAGGAGGCGCCCTCCGTCGCGGCGACGACCGCGGCGGTGAGGGCCGCGGCATCCGCTTCGGTCAACGCCGCACCCGGAAGGTTGAGCTTCGTCGTGGTGCCCGCCTCGTCGGCGATCGTGACGTTGGCGCGGGTGGCACCGTCATGCGGGACGATCCGGGCGGGGATGCCGGTGGCCGCCAACACCACGGCGAAGGGGTCGGCGGCATCGAGAGGCAGGACCGCGAGAGCGGGACGGGATGCCGCCGCAACGACCCGCGCGACGTTGATGCCCTTCCCACCCGCATCCTCGCGTGCACCGAGCGCCGCCTGCACTTCGCCGACTCGCAGCGGCTCGCCGAGCGAGATGGTGCGATCGAGCGAGGGGTTCGTGGTCAGCGTGACGATCATGCGAGCTGGACCTCCACATCGGCCTCGCGGAGAGCTTCCGCGAGGATCCTTCCGGGCGTCGTGTCGGTCAGGAGCACGTCGACGTCCGACAGCGAGGCGAAGGAGACCAGGAGCTCTGCATCGAATTTGTCGCCGTCGGCGACCACGACGACCCGGCGTGCGGACGCGACGATCGCGCGCTTGACGGCCGCCTCATCGGGATCAGGGGTGCTGAGGCCGAAGCCCGCGGCGACGCCGTTCGTGCCGATGAAGGCGATGTCCGGTCGCAGGCGGGCGATCGCCTCCACGGTCTGCGCGCCGACGGCCGCGGCGGTCAGCCCCCGGACACGCCCGCCGATCGCGGTCAGCCCGATTCCCTGCGCGCCGGCCAGTGTGTG
>JAAIGF010050328.1_pt1 | contig 14405 bp, 14 predicted proteins | sample 6487441 | NCBI WGS metagenome assembly JAAIGF01 (sample SAMN13974129, study PRJNA590717) | phyllosphere metagenome | biome: pepper field; feature: multiple bacterial spot infested pepper fields; material: pepper leaves; isolation source: leaves from pepper fields | host: Capsicum annuum ... | reverse complement strand
TCAGTTTGTGCGATATCGATAACGCGATCGACGCGTGAAGCATCAAAAATCTTCGGAAGGTAAGCCTCCGGCCAGCGCCGTATGCCCGGTATCGACGACTCTTCGGTGGGTTGACAGCCGATGATCTGAATCGCTGGATTTTTGTCTTTTAAAAACATCGAACAGCCCATAATGGTGCCCGTCGTTCCCATAGCGCTTACGAAATGTGTAATCGTGCCGTCGGTGTCCCGCCAGATTTCAGGTCCTGTAGTTTTAATATGCGCTTTATAATTATCTGCATTGGCAAACTGATTCAAAATGAAATAAGCGCCGGTTGCCGCTTTTTCCTCGGCATAGTCGCGACAGGTTTCCATGGATTCCAACAAGGTGACTTTCGCACCGTAAGCCTCCATCGTGAGTGTACGCTCGCGTGTAGACGTGGATGGCATCACCAATTCTAAATCCAAACCGTACAAGCCAGCAATCATAGCCAGCGCAATACCTGTATTTCCGGAAGTAGCTTCGATCAGTTTTGAATTTTTGGTGATTTCACCCCGCTCCAGTGCCGAACGGATCATGTTTAGCGCAGCACGATCTTTTACAGATCCTGCCGGATTGTTGCCTTCCATTTTTGCAAAAATCTTCACCTTCGGATTGCTGTGAAACGAACGGATTTCCACAAGTGGTGTGTTACCAATAGTATCTATTAAACTTCCCATTAGACGATAGGTTTTGAATCGATAAATTTAGAATTGGGTTGATGATAAACGGTCGTATACGGATCGATGCTGGATGTAAGCCAGACATTACCGCCGATCACCGAATGATGACCGATAACCGTTTTACCGCCCAATATTGTTGCTCCTGCATAAATAATCACGTAATCTTCAATAATCGGGTGGCGCTGCGTATTGGCCATGCTTTTTTCTACACTGAGCGCACCAAGCGTCACGCCTTGATAAAGCTTCACATGGTCGCCGATGATGCAGGTCTCGCCAATCACCAAACCTGTGCCGTGGTCGATATACAAATAACGGCCGATGCGCGCACCTGGATGAATATCAATTCCGGTTTTCGAATGTGCATGTTCTGTCAAAATTCGCGGGATGAGCGGCACATCCGCCAGCCACAACGCATGTGCTATACGATATACGCAGATTGCGGTAAAACCGGGATACGTGCGGATCACTTCGCGCAAGCTACGCGCCGCCGGATCGCCGTCCATAATAGCCTGCGCATCGGTCAACATCACTTCATAGCTGGCTGGTAAACCTTCAAAAAAACGTTTTGCAATCAACCTGTTATCGCAGTGTGAACAGGCTTTTGTTTTTTGCAAAAGCGCCAACAATTCTTCTTCAGATTCTTCAAAAGCTTTGCCCACGTCTGCTGCATCGACAAATGAAGTCGCATGCTTTTCCGGAAAAAGCAGGTGAACAAGATGCATGGCCCAGTCCGCGATACGCGAATTACTCGGCATGTCCTGCACTTCCTGTTGCTTTTGGAAGATATGTAGATAAAAGTCTTTCATTATACTAAACTAACATCGTCAAATTTAAGATTCCTTTCAAAATATCCTACTATTTCTATAGAACTAATTTATCAAATAATTCTTGTAGTGTCTCTTCCGCTGATACGCACATACCGGGATGTAGCACCGAGCATTGAATTAGTGTACTTCGCTTAGCGGTCAACCAGCGGAAACGCTCTGCTTGCTCCAAACTAGCCAGTTTTCCGGCGTCTTTATCTCCCGCGCAAATGCGCTGGAAAGAGTCGAGGTGCTTCAAAATCAATTCCAGATCAATGTCCGGATCGAGCGCACGGCACTTTGCTTCGTCCACGAAGATCTTCACTTGTGCATAGCGTTGTTTCTTGCAATAAAGTGCGACGCCCACATTCACAAACTCCTCACGCGCTACACGAGGTACGACCCGCACGACGGCATACTCATATACGGTTTTCTCGTGCATCGTGTATTTGTTTAATAAAATTACTGGCATGGTTTATTCTTCCTAGCAGAAACGACACATATACCGCGCGTGTTTCATCTGCAGAGAGTGTCCGCGCCTCATCAATCAGCCACTCATCCGGCACCAAAGCCAGCACATTGTGCAAATTATCTGCTGTAAAAAGATGGTTAAACTCCTGGTCAACCTCTGCCACCTCACTCGCATATTTCAACAATACATGATCTTTTATCTGCACAAAGGGCTTGGCCAGCTGTTCTTCCCAATTATCCCAGGCGTGGTGAAAATACAACGACGCGCCGTGATCAATCAGCCACAACTCGTTGTGCCACATCAACATATTGGTATTGCGCACGGTGCGATCGACATTCATCAGTAACGCATCCAACCACACTATTTTTGACGCTTCCTGTGCGCTAACCCGGTCGACATTGGCATCAAAGGTGATTGCACCATTCAAAAAATGGACGCCAAGATTTTTACCGACCGAAAAACGCAGAAGATCTTGTATTTCTTCATCAGGCTCGGTGCGTGCAAACGATTCGTCGAGCTCCGCAAAAACCATTTCAGGCATTCGGAGTCCAAGAAATCGCGCCAATTCGCCACCGATAAGTTCAGCTACAAGTGCCTTACGGCCTTGCCCTGCGCCCCTAAATTTAATAACGTAGCTAAATCCGTCGTCGGCATCAACAAGCGCCGGAAGCGAACCTCCTTCTCGAAAGGGCTGGATGTAACGGGTGATGTTTACATCGCGTATTTCCGGTTTAAATATTTTCATAGATCTTCGTAAACAAGCAGCTCCTCGTAAGGATCTCCTTTTATATCCAACAATTGCGCAAAAGCGGGTTCCGTCTTTATCCCGCTAGCCTTTAAAGCTATTACTTTCTCGCGGAACTCCTGTCCTCTATTTGTCAGAATCTCATATTCCTTCATCATATGCCGGTATCCGTACTGTTTTTTGACAGGCACACGTTGCGCAAACAATTCGATAGCAAGATCTTCCAGATAGAAATTAGCCAGAATCGTTGGTTCCGCACGAATAAGTACACTCGTCGTGCTAAACATGCGGCAAGCAGAAAATGATGAAACAACGTGTCGTTGAAAATCTTCCAGATCATCGGCTTGGCAAATAATATCCAGATCACTACCCGGCACATCAATATTCAACGGTATTGTGCCCACCAGAAGCGGATCAAATTTGCTTAACAGATCGAAAATTCGACTTTTACACAAGACTTGGTAGCTCCTTTGCTGCTGTGCTGTTCCTGACGCCAGGTACTCAATGTTGTCAAACTTATCCACGGTAGAAATGTGCATCTTCAAAATTAGTGATTTATTTTTGCAGCGGCTTAAATTGTACACAAATGTGACTTAGGCAAATAAGTTATTCTGCCTATATTTGTATAACTCTGAACATAGAAAAGGTCAAACAACAAGATGGATACAACCACCGAGTACAATAGTGTTATCAGCTATTGTAAAGATTTATTTTTAAAGAAAACAAAAGATTACGGAACCGCTTGGCGCATTATGCGCCCATCTTCTATCACCGATCAATTGTTTATCAAAGCACAGCGCATCCGCACGCTCGAGGTAAAAAAAGTTTCTAAAGTTGGTGAGGGTATCTTGGACGAGTATGTAGCCATCGTAAATTACTGCGTAATTGCGATGATGCAGTTAGAGTTGGTTTCTTCCGCATCTGAAGATCTTGATGTACCTGCTGTTGAGCAAAAATATACAGAAAAAGTAAACGAAACGCGGGATTTGATGTTTGCTAAGAATCACGACTATGGTGAAGCTTGGCGCGATATGCGCATCTCATCCTTAACGGATCTCATTTTGATGAAGCTTCACCGCGTAAAACAGATTGAAGACAATCAAGGTCAAACCTTGGTTTCCGAGGGTTTAAAAGCCAACTACCAGGATATGCTCAACTACGCCGTGTTTGCATTAATAAAATTAGGACTTGCCGAACAATAACAGTACATGGAAACAAACTTTAACCCTACCCAAAAGAAAAATACAAACCTTACAGATATCATCGTCGGATTTAGCCGCTTATTTGTGGGGATTTTGTTTATTTTTTCCGGTTTCATCAAAGCAAACGATCCTACGGGATTCGGATATAAGCTGCAAGAGTATTTTCATGTTTTCCATCTCGATTTTCTAAACGACTATGCCACATGGATCGCCGTATTAATTTGCGGTTTTGAAATTATTTTAGGGGCTTTCCTCTTGTTGGGCATCTATCGGAAAAATGTTGCCTGGGGATTGTTACTGCTGATTATCTTTTTCACATTCCTGACGTTTTACTCCGCCTTTTTTGAGGTTGTTACCTCTTGCGGATGCTTCGGCGACGCTATTCCGCTTACACCTTGGCAATCGTTTATCAAAGATTTGATCCTGTTGGCATTTATTCTGATCATATTCAAGCATCGCCTGCGGATCAAGCCTTTGATCAAAAAAGGCGCCGGCAGAAGCACCATCGCAACGCTAGTGGTGCTTATCTCGTTTGGAATAGGTATCTACACCATGTACTTCCTGCCGTTTATCGATTTCTTACCCTACAAGGAAGGCAATAATATTCCAGAGCTGATGGTTTTACCGGAAGGAAAGCAAGGCGATGAATATGAATATATTTACGAAATCAAGCATAAAGGAACCGGAGAAACCAAAAAAGTAACCGACAAAGAATACATGGCGGGCATTTGGGAAGACGATAACTGGGAGGTTGTTGGTGAGCCAAGCTCGCGCCTGATTAAAAAGGGATACCAAATTCCGATTCCGGATTTACTGATTTCAGATGTTGATGGCAACGACGTTACCCAAGAAATTATTACTAATCCTTACTATAATTTTGTCGTGGTGAGCACCTATGTCGACAAACTATCAACCACCGATATTATTGCGCTTGATCGCATCAATACAATCGTTAGAGACCTATCGACAGATTATAATTTGCGCGCCGTTTTACTAACAGCGAGCTCCGCGCAGGTTGCCAATAGCCTGAATGAGGAGATGGATTTAGTTTTAGAGACCTTCTATGCGGATGCCGTGCCGTTAAAGAGTATGGTACGTTCTAATCCGGGTGTTTTGTTATTGCAAAATGGCGTGGTCGTAAAAAAATGGTCTAAAATAACATTTCCTTCAAAAGAGGAATTAGCGGAAGAATATTTAGCGAAATAAATGGATAAGCCTATTTTTCTGGTTGGCTTTATGGGAAGTGGAAAGACAACCTTAGGACGCAAATTAGCCAATCACTTGCAGAAAAAATTTGTAGACCTCGATCAGCAAATTGTCGAGCGCATCGGAATGTCTATTCCCGATTATTTTGCACAGTTTGGCGAAGAGCCCTTTCGACTAGTGGAAAGCCAGGTATTGAAAGAGCAAGTGGAGCAAAACGTCGTAGTATCAACCGGCGGCGGAAGTCCGTGCTATTTTGATAATATGCAATGGATCGTAGAAAATGGACTTGCGATCTACTTACAATTGAGCCCTAAAGCACTACACAGTCGTTTACAACAATCGAATATAGCCAATAGACCTGCGTTGAAAAATTTAACCGGAGATGCGTTGTTGCAATTTATCGAAGAAAAATTAGCCGCGCGCGAACCGTTCTACAACATGGCACAGTTTCATATCGACCAACTAAATACATCCGTAGAAACCCTTTCGAAAAGTATTGAAAAATATGCATCACAGCACTAAGATCATCACTTCGCTACTCTTGCTTTTATTAAGCAGTTGTTTCGAGCGCAACAACGCATCTGACCTCGTGCACATCGGTAACCATAACCACATTTTTAAGTTTGAAGGGGTGGAAGATTTGTACAAATTCTTGACCTACTCCGAAAAACGAGTACCGTTAGTGAGTGCACACCGCGGTGGACCTGATGTAGACTATCCAGAAAATGCGATCGAAACTTTTCAACGTGTAGCTTATAAAACTCCCGCCATCATCGAATGTGACATCAGTTTGTCCAAAGACTCTGCGCTGGTACTGATGCACGACGAAACGTTAGACCGCACCAGCAATGGCACGGGAAAAGTAAGCAGCTACACGCTTGCCGAATTAAAAAGTTTTCAATTGAAGGACGTGGAAGGCAACTTGACCAATTACCAAATCCCTACGCTGGACGAGGCGTTGACCTGGGGCGTCGGCAAAGTAATTTTTACGCTGGATGTCAAACGAAATGTGCCTTACCGATTGGTGATTGACGCCGTACGAAAAGCAAAGGCAGCCGCGTATTCGGTCATCATCACGTACAATGCCGATCAGGCTTCGCTGGTGCATAACCTGGCGCCAGATTTAATGATCTCTGCTTCTATCAAAAGCAAAGATGATCTTCTTCGGCTAAATGACAGAGACGTGCCTGATACACGCATCGTTGCTTTTATTGGCGTTGCACAGGCAGATAAAGCGCTGACCGACATGTTGCATCAACACGGTATTATGTGTATTCTGGGCACGATGGGCAACTTAGACAGACAGGCTAAAGAAAACGGTGATCAAGCTTATGCCGGTTTTATCGATAACGGCGCAGATATATTGAGCACGGACAGGCCGCTGCAAGCCGCAAAATCGCTAGCGTATTACATCAATAAACGACAGCTGGCATCGCCTTACATTAATTAACACGTCGAAAAAACCGACATCGCAAAAGCAACAGCAGCATTATGTCCATCAAAGTAGAACAGCTAACGAAGGTATACGGAAAACAAAAGGCGCTCGATGCATTAACTTTTGAAACAAAGGCGCATACGATTGTAGGTTTCCTTGGCCCCAACGGAGCGGGAAAATCAACCACGATGAAAATATTGGCAAGTCTGTTGCCCAGCACATCGGGCACCTGCGCCATTCGCGGCATATCGGTTCAGGAAAATACCTTGCAAGCAAAAAAGATAGTCGGTTTTCTACCCGAAAACAACCCGCTGTATCAAGATATGTATGTGCGCGAGCTTTTGGAATTTGAAGCGGAAACGCACCGTATAAAAGATAAAAAAGCACGGATTGATCAAGTCATCCAACAAACCGGTTTGACAGCGGAACAGCACAAAAAGGTAGCGCAGCTCTCCAAAGGCTATAAACAGCGCGTTGGGCTGGCCTGTTGCATAATACATGATCCGGAAGTGCTTATTCTGGACGAACCGACGACAGGCTTGGATCCCAATCAGATTATGGAGATCCGCTCGCTTATAAAAGAGCTTGGCCGTGAAAAAACCGTCTTGCTATCCACTCATCTTATGCAAGAGGTAGAGGCGATATGCGATGAAATTATTATCCTCAACCACGGTCAACTAAAGGCTCATTTTTCGATGGAAGCGATGGCGACAAGGTTTCCTGGTCAATCGCTGGAAGAAATTTTTGTACGCTTGACAAAATAATTCAAACTATTCTTTTTCACATTTGTTCTTGTCTTAAATTAACACTTGATCAGATATGAGAAAATTTACATTTTTAATCGCATTATTGGGAGGTTTTATTTTCACAGCACAAGCGCAGCGTGTGGAAACGACACCTCAAACTTCCGCTAACGTTGGATTAGAGCCTATCAAACAAGGGAATTGGATGGTCGGTGGATCTGTCGGTAATATCGGTTACAGCTTCGAAGGGGATCAGTTTAATATAAACTTAAATCCACGCGCAGGTTATTTCGTAACGGATGGTTTAGCGATTGGAGCGCAGGCAAATTTAGGTTTTACTGCTATTAGCGGAGACGACAACGTTTACAATTACGGAATTTCACCATTTGTACGTTATTATTTCCCAGGTGGAGCAAGCGCATCTAGCCGTTTCTTCGGACAAGGTGACATCGGTATTGCTGGAAGTAGACCAGGTAGTGATGTTTCATTGGCATTGGGCGCAAACGTAGGTTACGCGCACTTTATCACGCAAACTGTTGCGTTAGAGGTTATGGCTGGTTACAACTACAGCAAAGCCAACGTCAATTCAGGTAGCGGACAAACCGGACTGGGTGTATCTGTTGGTTTCCAAATCTATTTGCCAGGTCGCAGATAGACCGAAAAACACAACAAATTAAAGGATTAATACGAAAGCGTCTTCTTCAAAGAAGATGCTTTCTTGTTTTACAGCCTGCTATTTCCTAATTTCGAGCTGTAAAACAACTGCTATTTTGATCAATATCTACAAAAAAGAGATACGCTCTTTTTTTAATTCTTTAGTCGGATACCTGGCCATCGCCCTCTTTCTTTTGGTGACGGGCTTGCTGCTCTGGGTTTTTCCTGAAACATCCATTTTGGAAAATGGTTATGCTTCTCTCGAAGGTTTCTTCTCTATCGCTCCTTATCTTTTTATCTTTCTAATACCGGCCATCGCTATGCGTGCGATTGCGGGGGAGATTTCAGACGGTACATTTGAGCTGTTACGCAGCAGGCCGCATAGTTTATCGGCAATTGTATTTGGAAAATTTTTTGGCGTATTTACCATCGCGCTTCTAGCGATCTTACCGACCATCCTGTACGCTGTCAGTCTATACTTTATTGCATCGCCTGAAGGAAATATCGACATAGGCGCAATCATCGGTTCTTACGTAGGTTTGCTTTTTCTTGCCGCGGTGTACAGCGCTATCAGTTTGTTTTGTTCCTGTTTAACCAAAAATAGCGTTGTCGCATTTTTATTGGGCATTTTTGCGGTTTTCTTTGCTTACTATGGCTTTGATGCTCTGGGAAACTTGCGCATCTTCAGTGCGCACGAAGACTTTGTAAAAGCGCTAGGCATACAAACTCATTACCTAAGTATTAGCCGCGGCGTGCTGTTAGCAGAAGATTCGCTGTATTTTGTGTCGATTATTCTGCTATTTCTGATCTTTACAAAAGGCCATCTTGAACGAGGTTTTCGAAAACGAGCAATTGCATTTACACGATATGGTATAGCGATATGTGGTTATTTTCTATTGAACAACAGCTCTACCGCGAGTCTTTTGGGTCGAATCGACTTTACAGAAGACCAGCGGTTTACGCTAAGTGAAAACACGAAAAAGCTGCTTGCCAATCTGCAGGAGCCTGTATACCTGACCGTATTTTTGACGGGCGACTTGCCAAATGGCTTTAACCAGTTAAAAAAAGCGACTGTGGATATGGCCAACGACTTCAAGTCGTATAGTAACGGCAACCTCAAATTCACCTTGATCGACCCACTGGAAGGATCACCGGAAGAGCAACAGGCCTTTACCGAAGCGTTGGTATCGCGCGGTGCTTATCCGACAAATTTAAGCGTGAAAACCGAGCAAGGATTTACACAAAAACTAATCTTTCCGGTTGCAATCATCCATTCCGAAAAGCAGGAGTTTGTTGTTAACCTTTTGCAGCAGAAAAAAGGCAGCAGACCGGAAGAAGCGTTAAACAACTCGATCCAAAACTTAGAATATGCTTTAAGCTCGGCATTGAAAAAAGTCAATGACAATAGCAGCTCGTTTATCGGGTTTTCAGAAGGCCATGGCGAACCGAGCGATCTCGAGCTCTATGATGCCATGCAAAGCCTAGCTGTAGGCAATCAGGTGGGCCGTGTCAATCTCGATTCGGTAACCTACGCTTCGCTAGATCAGCTTAACGTATTGTTTATTGTAAAACCTAAAACAGCATTTTCAGACGCTGATAAATATAAGCTTGATTATTTCGTTCGGCACGGCGGACGCGTCGTTTGGGCCATCGATCAAATTGATGCAGACCTGCAGCAGCTGCAGCGCCAGGGAAGTCAGCCGCTGATAGGACGAACACTCCATCTTGACGACCAGCTATTTCTTTATGGCGTACGTCTAAACTACGATCTTATTGCCGATCTAAACTGCGGACAAATACCGCTAACGGTGGGCAGTATGGCCGGCCAGTCGCAAATCGAGCTCGCGCCCTGGTATCTTTTTCCAATTCTTGCGGCAACATCGGCTCATCCTGTTGTCAAAAATCTAGATGGTATCCGCACGGAATTTATCGGTTCGATAGACACAATCGAAACAGCTGCGATACAGAAAGAGATTTTATTGACTTCCTCGCCCTTTATAAAAACGATCAATACGCCGAATGCTATTAGTTTGCAAATGGTTGAGGAAGCGCCTGATCCGAAAACGTTTCGCGCCAAGCCGGCCACCGTTGCCGTACTGCTGCAAGGAAAATTTCCATATGTTTTTGAGAACCGACCAACGCCTAGCGGTATTACTGCACCGATTGATCTTTCTAACATCAGTAAAGAAAGCAAAATGTTGGTGATGAGTGATGGCGATTGGCTGATCAACCAGATAAGTGCTAAAGATCAATCGCCTTATCCGTTAGGTTGGGATCGTTATACCGAGCAGCAATTTGCCAATAAAGTATTCCTGCAAAATGTAGTTGATTACCTGATTGATGATGAAAATCTTATCAGCCTGCGCAATCGCGAAGTAAAATTGCGCCTGCTAGATCAAGCTGTGGTGAGAGAAAACAAAGTCTTTTGGCAACTGATCAATGTATTGCTTCCAATTTTGGTATTGACTATAACCGCCTTATTACAGCTACTTTGGCGAAAACGCCGATATGGTAGAAAACGGGGGTAAACTTCAGTGAAAAGTAAACGGGGCCGTCCAAAAAGCTAATCGATTAACTTCAAAATGCGTTATGGCGAGGAAGTATGACGAAGCAATCTGCATTTTTATTTGATAAGATTGCGTTGTCGTCGTTCCTCCTTCTCGCAAGGACGAAATTTAATCACTTTTTAGACAGCCTCGCCTTCATTCTATTTTTGCATAGTGCCGGTTTCGGAAAGCCTTATATGCCAGCTAAAGGCTTCTTCCAAAAGATGTGGCGTATGTCCACCTCGCGCGCAAGCACGATCGAAATACGATTGCAGCTCGTCTTTGAAATCAGGATGTACACAGTTATCAATAATCTTTTGTGCACGCTCCCGCGGCGCCAGTCCGCGTAGATCTGCAAGTCCGATATCAGTCACCAAAATATCCACATCATGCTCTGTATGATCCACATGGGAAACCATCGGCAACACATGAGAAATGGTATTTCCTTTTGAAGCAGCCTGCGTCACGAAAATACTGAGGTAAGCATTACGTGCAAAATCTCCCGATCCTCCAATACCATTCATAATTTTTGTACCCGACACGTGTGTCGAATTTACGTTTCCGTAGATATCAAATTCTATTGCCGTATTGATGGCAATAATTCCGAGACGACGAATCAAGCCGGGCGTATTGGATATATTTTGCGGACGCAGCACGACCTTATCGCGGTATTTTTGCAAATTGCCAAATACTCGCTCATAGCAGGCGGCAGATACGGTGATGGAGGATGCCGAAGCGAATGAAAGAATGCCGGAATCAATCAGATCAAAGGTGCTGTCTTGCAAAACCTCGGAAAACATAGTCAAATCATAGAAATTACTATGTTTAAAACCGGTGAGCACCGCGTTAGCCACCTTACCAATGCCTGCTTGCAAGGGTAGCAAACGATCGGTCAGGTGACCCAATTGCACTTCCTGCTCAAAAAATTTCAAGATATGGTTGGCAATAGCGGTTGTTTTTTCGTCAGGCTCAGCGATATCTGCAGGACTGTCTTTTTTATCTGTAAATACAATCCCTACGATCTTATCCGGATTAACCGGAATCGTTTTACGACCAATCTTATTCCATGGTGCTACAATCGGAATAACGTTTCGATGTGGATAGTTTTCTGCTTTGTAAATATCGTGCAGGCCGTACACCTCCATCGGAATTGCTGTATTGATCTCCAAAATAATCTTATCGGCCAACTCGGCAAATGTAGCCGAATTACCAACAGAGGTGGTCGGCACCAAACTACCGTCGCGATCAATATAAGCGACCTCAAGAACGGCAATATCCACCGGGCGCGCAATGTTGTTGTGCAGCAATTCTACACTCTCGCTCAGGTGTTGATCGATAAACAGAACCTCGCCTGCGTTTATTTTGTTGCGCAATGTACGATCGACTTGAAAAGGCATGCGCTTTTTCAAAGCTCCCGCCTCTGCTAATTTGCCGTCGGTATCGTGCCCTAAAGAAGCACCCGTCATCAACGTGATTTTAATCTCTTCGGTTTTTGCACGCTTCGCCAAAGCTTCCAGTACAACCTTGCTGTCACCCGCTTTTGTAAATCCGCTAGCCCCCACAACCATATCGTTCTCAAAAAAAAGAACTGCCTCCTCTGCGGACATAACTTTGTCTTTTAATCGTTCTAGTTTTATTCTCTCGTAAGCCATAATGATTTGTTAACTTCCTTTGCCTAAAGGCACTATAGTAATATAAACAATAATAAGCATATTTTGAATCGCGATTTTATTAATTATTGCCACATTATTATCATGTTATTTAAGCACTACATGAACTAGCTATTAATCAACTTGTTACAGAGTTATCTGACAATAAACAACGAAGCTAAATAAGCTGTAAATCAAGGGATTAATTTCAATAAAAATAAGTCAGGACTTACTTATTTTCAATTAAAAAACAAATAAAGCGTAAGCAAACACTCACTATCTTGATTATTTCATCAAAAAAGAGGAAATTTATAGCACCCACAAGAGAAAACAGCTATGGATAACAAAACGTATGTCGACAAATACTACATGACTGAAGTAGATTCATTCGAAGACAGCATATATTGTCACCATGCGATGATGGGCGAAAATTACATCGCGGAGCATAGCCATCACAAAGGTCAATTTCTGTATACGGAAGGGGGAATTGTATTTTTAAGAACTGTCGAGAAATCATACTTTCTGCCGGCACGCCATTATATCTGGATACCGTCAGGTGTAAAACATAGCATCCACCCGAGCAGTCCGGAGGTGGTGATGCGTAACCTCTATTTCCCAGCTTTTGATACCGATACCGATTTTTTTGATCGGGTAAACATTTATCCTGTCAACGATTTTCTGATCGAATTTATCATGTTTACCAACCGATGGACGGGCAATATTTTTCCGGTTGAAGAACCAAAATATGCGATTGCTAAGGCTTTTAAATTGATTCTTCCAGAAGTTTCAAATACGGAGTTGCCCTTAGCGCTCCCCTATCCTAAACACGATAAATTAAAAGAGATTGTTACGTATTTGGAGCATCGTATTGATGAAAACATCAGCTTTAAACGGTTGGCCAAAGAATTTGATGTAAGTGAGCGCACATTAGCTCGCTTGTTCCAACGGGAACTTAACATGTCTTTTATCCAATACTACACAATTCTTCGTATGTTGACAGCTTTGAAACTGCTTTTAGACGACAAGATCAGCGTCAATGAAGTCGCGATGCGCGTGGGCTACAGCAGCCTGCCTACCTTTAGCAATACCTTTAATAAGATTATTGGGGTGAGACCCAGTGAATATGTGAAGAACAAAAATTTATTATTTTAACCTTAAAACCGACGTATGAAATTCACGTTTTTATCCGTTTTGGCCGCTAGCGGAATATTTTTCGCCTGCGCTACAAAAACGAATGCTACAGCTACCACCGATGACACTCCAAAACCTATTCAACTGTTTAACGGTAAAGACATCAACGACTGGACACCGAAAATCAGGTTGCACGAACCGGGCGACAATTATGCTAATACTTTCCGTGTGGAAGATGGTTTACTGAAAGTACGCTACGATGGTTACGACGAGTTTAAGCAACAGTATGGACATTTAGCGTTTAATACGCCATACAGTTATTATCTCCTTCGCCTGGAGTATCGCTTTGTGGGCGAGCAAGTAAATGGTGGTGAAGGCTGGGCCTGGCGAAATAGTGGAGCGATGCTTCACGGTCAAGATCCGAAAACCATGTTAAAAGATCAAGACTTTCCGATTTCTATTGAAGGCCAGTTATTGGGCGGAAATGGAACCGAAGAGCGTACCACATCTAATTTGTGCACACCGGGTACAAACGTCGTTATTAACGAGAAACTATTTACACCGCACTGCACCAGCTCAACGTCTAAAACATACCACGGCGACCAATGGGTAACGGCAGATTTTCTGGTACTTGGCGACTCGATCATCCAACACATACTGGATGGACAGGTTGTATTAGCCTACAATAAACCACAGGTGGGTGGTGGAAATGTGGAAAGCTATGATCCGAAGCAAAAACAAGATGGCAAAATGCTGGAAAGCGGTTTCATTCACTTGCAAAGCGAAAGTCACCCCATAGACTTCCGCAAAGTTGAATTGTACGACTTATCACCGTATAAAAACGACAAAGTAAAATTAGACAAAGTCATTAAACAACTTTTATAGTAACAAAAATGAGGCCGTCTAAAAAGGTCTTTAAAAAAAAGAACCCCGTCATAAAAAAAATGGCGGGGTTTTTCTGTTTTTTGTCCTTAAGGTTTTGTATCTTAAGGTGCACCCAAAAAACGATATGAAAGTACAATTTAAAGCCCTTCCATCCAATAGTCCGGTCCTATTTCCTGAAAATATTTTGGATCGTATTCCATTAAACCATCCCGTTCGATTGGTTAATCAGGTTG
>JAAIGF010002653.1_pt1 | contig 14418 bp, 14 predicted proteins | sample 6487441 | NCBI WGS metagenome assembly JAAIGF01 (sample SAMN13974129, study PRJNA590717) | phyllosphere metagenome | biome: pepper field; feature: multiple bacterial spot infested pepper fields; material: pepper leaves; isolation source: leaves from pepper fields | host: Capsicum annuum ... | reverse complement strand
CTTTTTGTCCCTCGCCGGGACAGGGCAATACTTTTTGTCTGGACACAAAAAGTATTCAAAAAAGTCCTTGTTTCATCGAGGCGATTTGTCGCACCATCCTTCGCGCACAAGCCAATTGACGCGCAGGCTAGAAATTATTATTAAAAAATCCTTTTGTATTTTTTTATAACAATTTCTCATGCCTTCCCCACACACAACCAGCGTCAATTCCTTGTTTTCCATCGCTTGATGAAACGTTGAGGACGTTTTTCGTAGGCGTTTGATATCGCAAGCATTCACGATTTCGCAAAGCAATTACAAAAACGGTTGACCTCAGCGAGGTCATATATGTATAGAAAATTTGATTTTCTTTTTTCGACTCCAGCGGAGTCGTATGTCGCTATTGTTCCTCGCCGGGACAAGGACTTCCTTTTGAAGGCCAAAAGGAAGCAAAAGCCTTCTGTTTCATCGAGGCCGAGTCTGTCAAGTACAACCTGCGTCAATTGCTTGTCTTCCATCGCTTGATGAAACATTGACGACGTTTTTCGAGGAGCGTTTATTGACGAAAGCGCGACAAACCACCTTCATGAGACAGAAGAAATTTCCCTCATCTTAAAATCACCGCAAAAAAATCTGATCAATCGACTCAGCCAGCTGTCTATCCTTTTGGGTTACTTTGTTTCCGGCATCATGCGTACTGAGCCAAATCTCGACTTCATTGTATACATTTTTCCAAAGCGGGTGATGTTGTTGAGCCTCCGCCAACAAGGCTACTTGCGTCATAAATGCGAACGCCGTAGAAAAATCGGTAAACTTAAATTTTTGGTAGAGCCGGTTGTCTATCTCCTTCCATACACTGCTTACATGGTCTCTCATAATAAATCAATTAAATATTTATAAAAAACAAACGAAAATATGTCCAAATCGTTCATATCAAGCTACCTGTCAATGATAAACTACATATTTAAATGTCGATTTGTATGCAATTTGAAAAACGTATACTTTCGTATCATCAATTATAAACTGATAGCGCAGCAAAAGTTTTCAGGTTATTTGATAAGCCACAACGTTTATTAATAGTTTTTTGTACCGTAGAAAGTAACACGATGGAAAGAAAAATGATTGCAAAATTTCTTCAGTTGTTTGCCACATTTTATGCAGGCATAAATTTGATTGGCTTTGGTCTTGAGCATAAGTTAAGTAGCGCTACACAAAACCATTTGATGGTGGCTACCGGCGTTTTTATGATTTTGTTCGCGACTAGTTATTGCATATCTAAATGTGTTATCACCTACCTGGTTCTAACCAACAAGCAAAACTAATACAAGCCAGCGTCTACGTCTGTCGTCAGCTTTTTTTCTACCTGTACAGAAAATTTGGATCAAGTTTGAAATAGAAGAAACTTCAAAAGTGCGGGTTCGTTTTTTTTCATTTACCCGTGGAAAAAATAGGCCTATTGATGAAGCAATTTGCTTGCCTAATATGTGAATTATTTCTAGTACGATGTTATGCAATAACCTCCCTACTCAGGTAGATTTGTAGCTAAATTACCAAACAAAACCCATATCAGTGCAATTTCCTCGGATTGTAGACGTATAATCCATTTTAAACAAGACATTACTCATCTGCTTCAGAGAAAGACTGGCGTACACTGAAGATTTCCACATTTTCTATCTCAGCGTTGTGTGCTTCAAAAAAATTGATAACTTTGAGTTAGTCCATTTTCGACCGTTAACAAGTCAATAAAATAGACTGTGTTTATGTCTGTACCAGAGGCATGCCACACCCTTGCTGAGTTTCAAAATATATTGATTAAAATTAACGTGAAGAAAATTTTACAACGTGTTGTGCTTTTGCTATGCGCCTTTTACGCGGGTTTGCATTTGACGGCGATGGGCCTCGCGTCTAAACTTTCTTCAGCATGGGTAAACTACGCGGCCATCGGGCTTGGTATTTTATTGATGCTGTGCGCTATTGGCTATTGTATATTCAAATGCGTTGTGAAGTACATCGCATTAACCAGTAAAAAGCGCCAAAACAGCGAGTCGGAGTAGCAGCAAATCACCTGCTTCATTCATTTATCAACATACAAAAAAAGCCCTTTATTAGTCGCCAATAAGATGACCATAAGGCTTTAAGGGATCGACATTATCAAAAATAACTTTGAAAATTCCCAATAATGGAATAAAAAGTATCATGCCTGCCGCGCCCCACAACATACCACCTAGAAGTAAAACCATAATGGTAAAAAGCGGCCCCAGCTTCACCTGTCCTCCGGTTATTTTCGGCGTAAGCACATAACTGTCTAATTGTTGAACCGCTGTAAAAAAGATGGCCACAATAATCGGTAAAGTCAGCGTATCGCCAGTAATAAAAGTATACAAGACTACGATTGCACCGCCCGCTACAGAACCGATATACGGGATCACATTGATTAATGCTGCCAGGATGGCGAAAAAAAGTGCATTATTAACCCCAATAATCGTCAGCCCGACGAAATAAATAATAGAAAGGATCAAAACGACCAAAAATATGCCGCCCACATAAAGACTTGATACTTTGGTAATCTTTTCTACAATACTTCGCGCATGCGCCACTTCGTCATAGCCGGCATGTCGGCTGACCAACTGAAATACGAAGCGCTTGATGCGCACGCGATAAATCAACATTAATATCGTATAGATCGTAATTATGAGCAGATTGCCCAGCACGCCAACGATGGAAAACAGCATGCCGCCGAGCATCTTACCAGCCGATGAAGACCATTGTGCCGCCTGCTTTTGTAAATATTCTTTTTGCTTCAGCTTAGATACATTAAACTGTTCAGAAACGTAATTATAACCTTGATCGAGCATCTCGCCTATCCGGTCGCCCATCACAACCAAATCACCGCCTAAACCCACCAACTCGTTAATCAATACATACAAAATACCGAGTACCACCATCACGCTAACTAAAACTACCAAAACAGCCGCCCATCCGCGTTTCATACCTTTATTTTCTAGTCGATGACATATGGGCACCAACAACATGGCAAAGAGTCCGCTTGTCACGATTGGGATAAGGAATGACTTGGCAAAATGCAAAATGGTAAACAACAAGACCAGAAAAATAAGTACCTGATTGAAACTGCCAAGTACTGTTAGTTTTTTTTTGCCGTTTTTCATAGTTGTGTAGCCTTATTTTCCATTGAACAACCGATAGCATCAAAATGTTTACACCGTCAAAATCTCTATCAGAATATGCTGCAGTTGAGTTTAATGTATACCTTTACTAGGCTTCTGCTCATCAATAGCACTTTATATTTTCCGCGCCGACCAAATTTTGCTCCTGCGCGATTCCTGTATCACCTGTCGGAAAAAACTTGTCATCAACAAATTGGCTACAACAAAGGGCAGCAGGTTATCCTTCAAAAGCGCGATAATTAAGGTTGGATATGCTTTTTTTTTAATCCGACTTTTCACGTAAATTTAACCTACCGCTCACCTACATAAAAAAGCCGGCCACCTGTATGCCTGGTTGCGAAAGTAGACAACTGGTATACGGCATCATTTTATTTCACGATTGTTTAAATTTAATTTTATATTGGCAGGTTTTTTGAACGCTCCTTGCAGCTATAGCACAAACAACATGAAGATTTTTTTACCGATTGCTCTTTTGGTCTCGCTCGTAGGTTTAACCTGCGTAGGCTGTTCCAGCAGCAGCAATACGACGACTAAAACGCCACAAACAGCAGTGACGGATACCAGTAGAAACCTGATTATTTACTACGACGAAGCAAAAGGCAAAGACGAACTTATCCAAGCTGCTGAAAATTACGGAGCAAAATTACTCCATGATTATCAAAATTTGCACGGCATTGCCATACAGCTACCCAGCGGCAAGCCGGTAGACCGAGCGATCAATCATTTTAAAGCAATCAACGGCGTACTATCCGTTGATCGCGATCAAACGATGCAGCTAAATTAGCACATTGCATTGTCCTTACCGTTAACTGATTTATAGGCTTTATTGCTAGCCAATAAGCTTACACCTACACGAATGAACAAAATATGGCCAGTCAAAAAGATTTAAAAATAGCGATACTCATCGACGCCGATAACGTATCATCCAAGAAGATAGAAGAGATCATGAATGAGGTAAACCGCTACGGTATACCAACTATCAAAAGAATTTATGGAGACTGGACACGGCCTTACGTAGAAAACTGGAAAAACAGCCTTTTGATCCACGCCATTACGCCAATACAGCAATATAGCTACACCCAAGGTAAAAATTCAACCGATTCTGCATTGATTATCGATGCGATGGATATTTTACATTCTGATCGTGTAGATGGTTTTTGCATCGTATCGAGCGACAGTGATTTCACCCGTCTTGCCACGCGCTTGCGTGAATCAGGGAAACTGGTGATCGGTATCGGTGAGCGCAAAACACCAAAGCCTTTTATCGCTTCCTGCGATAAGTTTATCTACGTCGAGATTTTGGAAAAAGTAACGCCTACCAAAAAGACTAACAGAAAGAATGGCAATAACCAAAGTAAAGCTCCAGTAAGCGAAACGGTGACACCCGAAGTGCCCGTGGTCGATACGCCAGCCGTGGAGGAGATCCGCATAACGGAATTGGATGAAGATACAATGTTGATGCTAAAAGATGCGGTAGATGACACCGCAGACGAAAGTGGCTGGGCATTTTTAGGTGAAATTGGCAGCCTAATCATCAAACGTAAGCCTGACTTTGATGCGCGAAATTATGGGTTCGAAAAAACATCGCATCTCTTTAAATCGATGAAAGAAGATTTTGAAATCGATGAGCGCACGACAGAAAAATCCAGGATCAAACTGTATTATGTGCGCAATATTATCCACAAAGCGGCGGCAGTGAGCAGTATACCGGCACCTACGCCTGAAGCGACCGAAGACGATGACACGACGCCCGTCATTCTTCCGTCCAAAGGCAATAAAATTACGGCAGACGATGTGAAAAAGAACCAGATTAGAATCACGAAAGATTTTAAGGCATTATTTCCAAGTCGCACAAAGAAAGTGAAAGTAGTCATCGTCAATGAGTTTGAGTGCCGATTTTCTTATCGCGGCGATCGCTCCCATGTGCTTAATCTGGGTAAGGTTGCTGCCACCGAATTGGGCTTGGCAGAAGGCGCATCTTTTCGCTTAACCAAAGTAGACGAGCTATTGTATAAATTAGAAAAAATCGAGGAATAAGAATACTATGGATTGCCGTCTGCCGGCGGCAATCCTTAATAAGACATACGCTGCACTTCAGCAATGCAGCCCTCCCTTTCTTTGAAAAAATGTGCATCTTTTCATGTATTGATCTGGAAGAACCTATTAATAGTTGTACGATAATTAATCTTGTTATTTCAAACAATACAGATAATTACTAGCTACACTTTCGACCGTTCTATAATGGCTTAAAATAACTTCAACGCACGGTTATCCTTCACTCCGGAAATGTATCGGCCTACAAAAAGCTTTGATATAAAAGCCATTGTTTAGGACATATTAGTCGTAAGACGTATTAAAAAAGCTTCATATAAGCATAATATTGCCTTAACAAAGATGTATAAACAAACGTTATACCTTTGTCTTGCAATGGAGCAGATCAAAGCAATCAAGGCCGATAACCAGGAAATTTTCAGTTTGGTATACGAAGAATACCACAGACAGATTTATGGCTTTATCATGCAACGCACCAAGTCTGATTACATTGCTGAAGAAGTTACCCAATTGACCTTCATCAAATTCTGGAAGCAGCGTGACATCCTGAGTGAGCAATTAACCATCGCCGTTCAACTTTTTGGAATGGCGCGTCAAGTGATGATTGATCTTCTCCGAAAAGAAGCCACCCGTTTCAAATACGAGGGAGCATCTGCTGTTACGCCATTTACGGATAGCCTTGTTGATGCTATTGAAAGCAAAGATTTGTTACGACTTATGGAGCAGGACATTCAAAACATGCCGAAAATGCGTCGTTTGGTGTTTGAACTCAGTCGAAAACAGGGTCTCTCCCACAAAGAAATCGCCAACCTTTTTTCCATTTCGCCAAAAACCGTCGAACAGCATATCGGCAAAGCATTACTCCAACTCAAACAACATTTGTATTCGGTGATGCTGTAACATAGTATGAAGTACGAAGTACTTAGTATGTAGAAAATTGTCATTTCTGCCTTTCCTATTATGTACGGTAGTCTAAAAAAATCCAGATTTTGTAAACAACCGTCCATTTAATTTCTATCCTACGATAATAGATGCTATCGCTATAAAAATATTTCAGGCACGAATATATAACATATTATTCACGAGCGTTCAGCAAATCTATTCTAACTACTAAATACTATCTACTACATACCACCTACTATTAAATAATTGTTAAGCACCTAGGGATAGGCTTTCCGCATGCGTAATATTAGTATGATGTTCGGAAAAAAGAAGCGACGGGATCAAAACGATCCACAAAATAAAGCACAGCTACGCAAAAAAATTTGGGAAGATTCAAGTATGATTGAGGATCTCTTTGCGGATAAAGATTGGGAGGCCTATGATTCGTCAGAAAATACGCATGATATTCCGAAGGCGAAGATGGCCAGTTATATTCAGGAAGAGATAGATCGCGATCAAGCGCGTGCTATTAAAAGTGAGCACCGTCGGGTTCGTAGCTTGCGCAGTTACCGCTATGCCGCAGCGGCAAGCATTTTGCTTTTACTATCATTTAGCGTTTGGAAATGGAAATATGCCGATCGGCAGACAGCCCAGCTAGTCACGACAACACAATCGCCAGCAGCTGTCCCTAGTGAAGATAGCCTTTGGATTTTCATAGTCAATACGGCGCCAAAAGCAAAAACCATTGCGCTTCCAGATCAATCTAAGGTAAAGTTATTTGCCAACTCAAAAATTCATTATAAACGCGGCTTCAACGCAGAAAACCGAGAAATATACCTCGATGGTAAAGCTTATTTTTCGGTGCAGCGAGATGCTTCCAGACCGTTTAGCGTCTACGCCGGCGACACGAAGACAACGGCCTTGGGCACCTCGTTTACTATTGATAACGGTAGTACAGCTAAACACACTTCCGTGATATTACACAGCGGAAAGGTGGTCGTCGCATCCCGATCCGACGTGCCAAGTTTTGAAAACGTATTTTTAAGTAGCCCGGGCGAAAGTCTGCTATTCGATGCGGAAAACCGTTTAGTAGCTCACGCAAGAGAAGCAAAACGTACTAAGGCAGTCGAAAAAGCGGCAACCAACACAATCAACAAACATCACATACTGCATTTGGATAACATTCCTTTGGACGACGTATTTGCCACCTTGGGAAAAACCTATTCCGTAACTATCAACTATAAACACGAGCCGATCACTACAATTCAATACACGGGCGTCATTGATCCGCAAATAGACAAACTGGAAGATGTGCTTTCGGTTATCTGCCTTATCAACGACCTACGTTACGTAATTGAAAAAGACGGATCGTACAGCATACATCCCGCCAAAAACGAAACCGAAACCGAGCAAACAAACTAATAACAAAACCAATAAGACAAACAAACATGTTTAACAAATCGTATCCAATCAAAAAAAGCGTGTTGTTCTTTGCCCTGCTAGCCGCTGGCCTCTCCCAAGCACAAGCGCAGCAAACACAGGTAAAAGGCGCCACACAAAGCGATGCAGGCGAATTTATTTCAGGCGTCAGCATCAAAGCCGTCCATACTTCATCAGGCAAGAGCTACACCACCAGCTCATCCGATAAAGGACTTTTTCATTTTGACAGCCTTCCCGAAGGCGGTCCCTACCAATTTATCTTTAGCTCGGTCGGTTTTCAAGCCGATACACTATCGGGCTATACCGTACAAAGCGGTAAGCCGCTAGCGCTTAGCGTCAAATTGTTACCGATAACGACGGCCCTTGAAGAGGTTGTTATCGGTTACGGTCGCGTATCAAGAAAAGATGTTACCAGTTCGATCACGACCGTTAAAGCCGAAGATATGAATGTCGGCGTACTTTCTTCGCCCGCGCAAATGTTGCAAGGAAAAGTACCCGGCCTAACAATCTCCACGAATAATAGCAATCCAAACGCCACGGCCTCGGTGAGTTTACGCGGAGCGTCTACACTACGCAGCGGCGAAGCTATGGAACCTTACTATGTGATTGATGGCGTTCCGGGTGCTTCCCTTACGCTCGTTGCGCCAGATGATATTGCAACGATCGATGTGCTGCGCGATGCGTCGGCTACCGCTATTTACGGTTCCAAAGCGGCAAACGGCGTGATCATTGTGACCACCAAACGTGGCAAATCCGGTCAATCCAGCATTACTTACAATGGCTACCTGGCTACCGATCGCGTCGCCAATCGCTATGCGATGATGAATGGTGAGCAATACCGTCAATTTATCAATGAAAATAGTTTCTCGATGGAGCCAACGGACGATTTAGGTGCAGATACCGACTGGCAGCGCGAAGTGGAGCGTACAGGCATATCCAACAACCACAACATCTCGTTGATCGGTGGTACAGAAAAAACGCAATACAGTGCCAGCGTCAACACGTTACAAAATAATGGCGTCATCAAAGGTACAGATATGGGACGCCAGATAGGTCGCGGCTTTGTGCAAACCAAAGTTCTCGACGACCGCTTAACCGCCTCATTCAACGTAAACACCAGTATCACCAAACAAAATGATGTATTAGCTTTGGGCGATGGTTTAAGTGTATACGATGCGATGTATTACTACCTTCCGGTATCCCCCGTGCGTCGCGAAGATGGCTCCTGGTTTGAAAAGACCGATCGTTCGCAATACGTCAATCCCCTCTCCTTGATCGAAGAAAACACCAACTTTTCCAAGACAAAAGTTATCCAGGCGCACGCCAAAATCGGCTATGAAATTCTGCCCAGCTTAACCTATAATATCGACTTATCGATGCAAAACAGGCAGTATAACAACGCGCAGTATTATACCAGTCTATCGATGGCCGCACGTAATCAAAATGGAAAATCTATCCGCGCATCAATAGAAGACGAGCGTAAAGTCATGGAGATGAACCTGAGCTATGACAAGACCTTTGCCGAGCGGCACAAGCTATCGCTTTTGGCGGGCTACTCCTGGGAAGAAAACAACAACAATGACGGGTTTCAGTTAACCACGTCTGATTATTACGACGACGGCTTGAGCTACCACAATCCTGGTATGGCCAATGTGGTTGATCTGTTAGGTTTTGGTGATTATTACCTATCTACCTTGCGCATGATCTCGGTTTACGGGCGTTTGAACTATGCTTTTAACAGTAAATACTTATTTCAGGCTACCGTAAGACGTGACGGATCGTCTGCCTTCGGCGTCAATAACCGTTGGGCAACATTTCCTTCCATCTCGGCAGCATGGCGTTTATCAGAAGAGTCTTTCATTCGTAACATGAATTTCTTTGACGACTTGAAGTTACGTGCAGGCTACGGTGTAAGTGGCAATTCCCTTGGTTTTGATGTATTTACTGCACGCCAGGTATACGGCGCCACGTCTAGCTTTTATACCGACGCGTTTGGTAGTGATCTACGCACGTTGGCGGCTTTACGCAACGCCAACCCGGATTTACGTTGGGAACGTACAGGTATGTTAAACCTAGGTTTAGATTTTGCTTTCTTGAACAACCGCGTGAGTGGTACGTTAGAGTTTTATGACAAAAATACCACCGACCTCATCTACGATTACGCCGTTTCTACGACGAAGTACCTCTACGGATCGCTAACAGCCAATGTCGGCGAAATTAACAATAAAGGGGTGGAATTAACTTTAAATACCACGCCGGTTAAATCTGAAAATTTCAGCTGGAATACGGCTATTGTCGCTTCACATAACAAAAACATGGTGACCCGAATTACCAACCAGGAATTTTCTACAGGCTACGTTGACCTGGCCGATTTGGGTGGAGCAGGCCAAAGTAACGCTTTTCAACAACGTCTGATGGAAGGCGCTCCTATCGGCCAGTTTTACACCTGGGAATGGGCGGGCTACAATGATGCGGGCATATCAACTTTCTACGTGCGAGATGCGTCTAGCAGAGAGCGCACGGGCGAAACCACCATTACACCAGCCGATAAAGACCGGGCAATAACCGGAAGCGCACAACCGCGGCTTACGTTGGGTTGGAACAATAACGTAACGTACAAAAATCTTGCGCTAACTGCTATGTTCCAGGGCGTATTCGGTCATCAGATTATGAATGCTACGCGTGCAAGACATTCCAACGTGGTCGGTAATGCTGGCCAAAAGAACTTACTTGCTAGTGTGGTCGATACAGAGTTAGCGACCGATATCAATGCCCACTACCTGTCTGATCGTTACCTGGAAAACGGGGACTTCCTTCGTCTGGCCAACCTCAGCCTATCGTATAGCTTCCGCAACGTAAGCAGCCATTTTAAAAATATCCGGCTTTACGCAACGATGAACAATGTTTTTGTCTTATCGGGATACAAAGGTGTCGATCCAGAGGTTGATCTTGGCGGTCTTACCCCGGGTGTAGACAACCGTCAAACTTACCCACGTACCCGTACGCTTATGTTCGGTCTAAACTTCAATCTATAAAAGGAAAACAATAATCATGAAATCAATTCCATATATCCGCTTATTTTGCTTATCGATCTTGGGCGTTGCAACCGTCTCTTGTACCGATCTTGATGTCGATATTAAATCACAATACACTGAATTTCCGAGTACCGAGCGTGCTGCCGAAGCTATTTCTGCCGATGTATATGCCGCCTACAGAGGCGCCATAGGTTACAACCATTGGATGGTGCAAACATTAAGTTCCGATGAAGCCGTCAGTTTAGCGATAGGCACCGATTACTATGATGGTGGTCGCTTTCGCGAGTTGCATGTGCACAACTGGACGCCTGATAACGCTATTTTACCCAGTATGTGGGATGGCGCCATGACGGGCATCAACCTGGCGAACAATGTATTGACCATATTTGGAAATGACGAAAGTGTTAACGCGGCACCTATGCGTGCTATGCGTGCCTATTTCTACTTTTTGTTGATGGATAACTTTGGCGATGCACCGCTCATCACCGGAAAAGTAGACCGCATCCCCGCTCGTTCACCACGGGCAGAAATCGCTCGCTTTATTGAGTCAGAATTAGTAGCCGTGCGCGATCGTCTACCCGAGGAAGTTTCTACCGCAACATATGGCAAAGCAACGCGTTATATGGCCGATGCGCTATTGGCAAAACTGTACCTGAACTGGGCAGTTTACACGGCTGCTGATGTTGCTACATATACACCCAGCATGCCTAACGAAAAATTAGCACAAGTCGTCGCTATGTGTGATGATATCATTGCCTCCGGCCAATTCAATCTCAGCAGTCATCGCTTTTTAGAAAAATTTCGTCCAGATAATGGACCACAAATTAAGGATTTTATCTTCGCGATGCCATTCGATCGGGAAAAACAACGAGGAATGACCTATGCGCGCTACTGGATACACCGCAGCGGACAAAATCAATTTGCGCCATTGCCACAAAGTGTGGGTGGCACCCTGCGCGTGCTTCCGGAGTTTTTAGCGAAATTCAACCTGGAAGGAGACGATCGTAACGGTGCTTACATGGGCGGTTTACAGTACTACTGGGCAGATTATGCACCAGATTTAACACGTCCGTTTACCATCCGCACATCGAAAAAAGGCATTAATCAAGACTATGTAGGTGCCGATGCCGACGTAACTTTTGATTGGCATATGGAAACAACCAAAGAAATCAGTCTTCGCCCAGATGGTGGTCCAACGTTGAATGCCGGCAACGATCAGCGTGGCCGATCGATGGGTTACCGCTCGGTTAAATTTTATATGGATGTCAATGTTACAGCCGCCAACCAGCGTAGCCAAAGCAATGACGTGCCGATTTTCCGCTATGCCGATGTCTTGTTAATGAAAGCCGAGGCGATTTTGCGCGGCGCAACCGCTACTAACGGCGAAACACCCATGTCGTTGATCAACCAAATCCGGGCCTACGTGAATGCACCGGCGTTAACCAGCGCGCCAACGCTTACTATGCTGCTGGATGAGCGTGCCCGGGAGTTTTCTGACGAATCCTGGCGACGGAACGATTTAATTCGCTTTGGAAAATTCGAAGAAAACTGGGGATTTAAATCGCTATATCCAGCTGGTTCGTCCGAAAATTTTCGTCGTATATTCCCTGTACCACGCCTGGTGATGAATGTGAACAACAATTGGATTCAAAACAACGGCTATTAGAAACACATGAAAAGACGCGATTTTATGAAAAGCACCTTGGGCGGCGCCCTGGGTGCTAGCCTTTCAGGCGTGCCTCTTGCCGCGCTGGCGGGCACAGCGACCACACATATTGAAAGCGAAGATATCAATAGCCGGTCTTCGTTAAAAGATGATTACGATCTTCATTTCCTAGCCGTGGGTGATTGGGGGCGCAACGGCGCCGACCATCAAGTACAAGTTGCTCAGCAAATGGGACGCTGGGCGAGCGAAAATCCCAATGATTTTATAATTTCCACGGGCGATAACTTTTACCCTTCCGGCGTTGTGAGTGAGCATGACCCTTTGTGGCATTACTCCTTTGAAAATATCTACACTGATTTTTCGTTACAGTGGGACTGGTACCCCATCTTAGGCAATCACGATTACAAATCTGATCCAGACGCGCAGGTGCGGTACAGCAACATCAGTCGGCGCTGGAAAATGCCTGCCCGCTACTACAGCAAAACATTTAAGCTACGAGAAGGCGCTGAGGTGTTAATGGCCTTTATCGATACCAATCCGCTTATTCCGGAATTTTATCAAAATAAAGAGTACGGTCCGCATGTCACCGGTCAGCAACCAGAAAAACAGCTGGCCTGGCTAGACAACCTCCTCGCGACATCCAACGCTACCTGGAAAATTGTTGTTGGGCATCACCCGATATACACAGCAGGTCCGCGCACAGAAAATTACGACACGTTGGCCGTACGCAAGGTGCTTGAACCTATTTTAGAAAAAAACAAAATTCCATTGTACTTATCTGGACATGAGCATTCCATGCAACACCTGAAAGTAGCAAATAAATCCTTCCACCAGCTTATTTCTGGTAGCGGCTCTGAGATTACGCCTGTTAAGCAAGGACTTCCCTATTCCAAATTTGAAGCATCTACATACGGGTTTATGTATTTCGCTGTGAAGGCCGACCTACTCCGCGTCCTTTGTATAGACCATGAAGGGAAAATCGTCTACAATACCACTATCACACCGCAAGCTTAGCTTGCTAGCGTTCGTTCGTTCGGGCATGGCCCGAACGAACGTATCGTGACTTTATGAAAGCTAATAATAACGGAAAATTAACGCGCCAAAAACTTCGTCAACTCTCCCGATTCGGCAATCTCTTTCAACGCGCGATTTCGTTGTCGGAGAAAACCTCGCATGTATCTTTTCAGCAGCAGTGCGGCGACCAGCCGCCCCAGCCATCCGTAGGGCGCTTCAAAGCGAAAAACATCCCGCATCAACGTGCCGTTATGTTGTGCCTGAAAGAAGTGTTGATGTTTCATTGATTTAAAATCGCCTTTCAGCATGACATCCGTAAAGTGGTGCGGGCGCTCCATTTTACTAATTTTCACTTGTAGCGTGCGGTACCGTCCAAAATGCCGCGCACGCCAGGTTACCGTTTCGCCAAGTCCGATCAATCCTGCTTTTACGCCAGCAATCGCTTCCTCCTGCGTATCCATTACCGAATACTTGTGTAAGTCGATACTACGAGCCAGATCAAAGACCACATCTACCGGTGCTTCGATCCATGTATCCAAAGTAATCGTCGGCATCGTAAACTAGGCTAAAAGTTTTTCGATCGCAGCCACGAGTGCTTCCGGCTTCGTGATCGGTGCGAAGCGCCTTACAGGCTTGCCATTTGTATCAACGAGAAACTTCGTGAAATTCCATTTAATACGCGCACCTAAAAATCCGCCGCATTCTTTTTTTAGGTATTTGAAGACGGGATGCGTATGCGCACCATTTACATCACATTTTTCGGTCAGCTGAAAGGTTACCCCATGATTTATCCGGCAAGTTTCCTCTATGCTATCGTTAGTTTCCGGTTCCTGTCCGGCAAACTGATCGCAAGGAAAACCGAGCACCACCAATCCCCTATCTCGATACGTCTGGTGAAGTTTCTCCAATCCGTCAAACTGCGGAGCCAAGCCACAGCGTGTCGCCGTATTAACAATAAGCAGCACCTTGCCTTCGTAATCGCGCATGGCTATTTCCTTTCCCGCGGGTGTTTTCGCCGTAAGCTCGTAAAATGGTATGGTTGTTCCAGTTTTCATCGTATGAACGTTTGCTCAAATATACCGATTACAGGCTGTATTCAAGCTGCGGGAAGCCATTAAAATAAAAGCAAGTTAGCTGTCATAGTTTGCTAAAATCTGGATCTTGT
>JAAIGF010278276.1_pt1 | contig 14424 bp, 10 predicted proteins | sample 6487441 | NCBI WGS metagenome assembly JAAIGF01 (sample SAMN13974129, study PRJNA590717) | phyllosphere metagenome | biome: pepper field; feature: multiple bacterial spot infested pepper fields; material: pepper leaves; isolation source: leaves from pepper fields | host: Capsicum annuum ... | reverse complement strand
CTCTGTCGCCGAAAATTTCTTCACCCCAGTTTCCTTTGTTATTGTAAACTTCAGCACCGGTAAAGTCATTGTTTGCATATTGAACAGGATTGTTAGCCAATACTCCCAAACCTACTTTAGCGTAGAAGTTAACAGCATTTTCTCTTCTCAAGAAGTCAATAGTACCTAATTGGAAAACACCATTCAAGCTAGCTGCCCAGTTAACTTCAGATTCTACGGAACGAGCACCCCAAGCGTTTTCAACTGCAGGTCCTGAAACATCGTGGTTAAAAGATTTGATGCGACCACGGTTACCTTCCAACTCTAAACCAAATAGGTGAGAGAATTGTTTGCGGATGGTTAAACCATAGTACTCACCAACTTTGTTTTGGAACAAACCAACTTTTTGTCCGAATGCGTTCGATCCACCAGTCAATACACTTGGCGCAGTGATACCACCTTGAACACCGATAGACCAAGTTCTGTATTGTGATCTTCCACCAAATACAGTTGGAGTTTGTGCTTGAGCGTTCTCAGCAAAACCTAAAGCGGCGACTAAAGAAGCTGCAACAGCTGTTTTTTTAATTGTAGAATAGTTCATACTCTTGTTTTTAAGGTTATTAAAATTTTTAATTGTTTTCACGTTTCCAATTTTAACATAACTTAACAATAACGATGCCAAAAAATATTCGCATCATAAAAAGTTTTGTCAATGACTAAATTTACTGACAATCAGCAAAAATGTCCGCGTAAAAGTATGTATATAATTTAAAAACGCAAAATTATTTGAGTTTTTTTACCCGAAAGTCGATAATAAATTCATGTTGTGTAGTTAATAAACCACGCTACAAAATAAAATGTATAACGGCAAGCGATAGTCCACCAAGGACGGCGCTAACGGGAATTGTGAGAATCCAAGCCCACAATAAACTAATTGTAACGCCCCAGCGTACGGCCGAAACACGTTTAACGACGCCTACGCCGATGATCGAGCCGGTGATCGTATGTGTGGTAGAGGCCGGAATACCGAAATGTTCAGTTACACCTAATGTTACCGCGCCTGCTGTTTCTGCGGCTACGCCCTCTAGTGGTGTTACCTTGGTAATTTTAGTACCCATTGTCTTAACGATTTTCCAGCCGCCACTCATAGTTCCGGCGGCAATGGCGATATAACAAGATAAAGGTACCCAAGCCGGCATGGCCTCAAAATTCGGGATCACCTGTTCGGCGATAAGTGCCGTCGCAATAATACCCATGACCTTTTGTGCGTCATTCCCGCCGTGGGCGAAGCTCAACGCAGCGGAGGATATTAGTTGACAGATCTTGAACCATTTCTCTGCTACTGCCGGTCTGGCATGTCTTGCTAAATTCATGATGATCAAGGTGATGATGACCGAAATGAACATCCCTAGAATCGGGGCTAAAACAATGAAAGATACCGTTTTTAAGATAGCACTTTGATTTACGGCAACCAGTGGATTTGCTCCGCTTATCCACGCGTATGCCATGCCCGATCCGGCGAAGCCACCAATCAACGTGTGTGAGGAGCTTGATGGGATACCGTAGTACCAAGTAAAGAGGTTCCAAGATATTGCTGCCACGAGACCTGCAAAGATTACCTCCAAAGTGATATATTCTTCTAGTACGGTCTTGGCAATAGTATTGGCCACTTTGTGGTCAGTAAAATAAAAGTAAGCTGCAAAGTTGAACAGGGCAGCCCAAAGCACCGCCATAAAAGGCGTCAGTACTTTGGTTGAAACCACGGTAGCGATAGAGTTGGCCGCATCATGGAATCCATTGATATAATCGAACGCGATCGCAAGGATCACCACGACGATCAATAAGGTTGAAGTTTCCATATATGTTATGATTACTGAATGCAGGAATTAAGCATTCTTCACTAAAATACTTTCTAATACGTTGGCCACATCTTCACATTTATCTGTCGCATCTTCCATGGCAGAGAGTACTTCTTTTGTCTTAATTAATGTAATGGCGTCTTTTTCGAACTCAAAGAGTTCGCCTACGGCTTTATCGAAAATATAATCAGCTTTGTTTTCCACACTGTTTATGCGTACGCATGAATCCGTAATATTGCGGATGTTTTTAAGATCGCGGAGTTCATTGACGGCTGTTGCTACGTGCTCTGTTGCTTCGACGATAAGATCGGTGATCTCCTTCATGGCTTGGCTCGGTGTGTGCACCTTGTAAAGTTCCATGCGGTTGGATGCGCCATGGATAAAATCGGCTACGTCATCTAAAGAGCTTGCCAAGGCATGGATATCTTCCCTGTCAAAGGGTGTGATAAAATTCTTTCCCAGCTCCAAGTGGATCTGGTGTGTAATATTATCGCCTCTGTGTTCAAGGTCTTCTAATTTTTTATTCAGTTCGGCACGTTTTGCCAAATCTGTGGAATAAACTGTTTCCTGCAGTAGTTTGGCCATATCGATTAAGTTGGAGCCTGCCTGTTCAAACAAAGGGAAAAACTTTTTGTCCTTTGGAACGAAATACTGAAAAATGCTATTTAAAGACATAGTGATTGAATTTCTGCAAAATTATGAATGAAATGTTAAGTTAATGTTAAGTTTTGCCTTGCGCATGTAACACCAATCTCATATTAATTGTTTTTGGCAGGCTCTAAAGTAAAGCCAAATGTTGTCCCTATACCCTCTGTGCTTCTTACGTTTACATTCTGTTCGTGTGCCTCTACAATATGTTTGACGATTGCTAGACCCAAGCCTGAACCACCAATTTCGCGAGAACGGCTCTTATCTGTCCGATAAAATCTTTCGAACACTCTCGGCAGATTTTTTTCCTCTATGCCAAGTCCATCGTCGGTAACCTCCACAAGAATCTGTTCAAAGAGCGGGAATATGGAGATGGTTGTCCGTCCGTTCTTCTTTCCATATTTGATGGAATTGTCGATTAAGTTGATCAGTACCTGTTGTATGCGCTTTCTATCAGCCTTCACCAATATCGGATGATTTGGCTTGCCCTTGTACCGAATTTGTATATGGCTTCCGGCGGCTTTAGCTTCTAGATCTTCCATACACTCCTTTATTAAGGTCACGATATCGAACTTTTCGATCGTCAGTGAGATAGTTCCTGTTTCCAATTTAGAGATCTCATCGAGGTCATGGATAAGATAACTCAGCCGGTCTAGGTTCCTTGCTGCTTTATCGAGGAAATTTTTTGCAATTTCTGGGTCGTCGTCTATAAGCCCGTCCTGAAGGGTTTCGACGTAGCCTTGTGTTGCGAAAAGCGGCGTTTTAAACTCGTGCGAGATATTGGATAAAAACTCTTTTCGAAATTGAGCCTGTTCTTTTAATTTGTTGATTTCAGACGCCTTTTGTTTTGCCCAGTCCCTTACCTCTTTCTCGGCATTAGCAATAGGATCATCCGCGATATGCTCTCCAAGAGCTTCCTTTAGATCTTTGCCAAGTTTTAGGTTGTGGATGAGTTTATAAACATTGCGAATACGCTTATAGACAAAACGCTCGAAAAGATTTAAGAGCACAACAAAGCTTAAAATGCTTGTCGCTAGAAAAATAAGGGCAGCTATGGATAGACTACCTCGATGAAAATAGTCTGTCACAGCAACAAGAAGGCCAAAGCTGGAGGAAATAAGAAAGACAAAGACTCTAAAATTCATAAAAAAAGCTTCGTTAAACGAAGCCTAAATTACAAATACTGTATTAAAATAATGTTAAAATGTAGCAATTACCGTTTTTCCGCCGACAACTTTGTCTCCGATTTCTACGTTAACTTTGGTACCTAGCGGAAGGAAAAGATCCACCCGAGAGCCAAATTTAATAAAGCCAAACTCTTCGCCCTGTTTGACCACGTCGTTTTTATCGACATACCAAACGATTCTTCGGGCCATGGCGCCAGCGATCTGACGAAATAGAACCTCCACGCCGGATTGATTTTTTACCACAACGGTTGTACGCTCGTTGTCGGTTGATGATTTCGGGTGCCAGGCGACTAAAAATTTACCTGGATGGTACTTAAAATAGGACACAATACCGCTGATGGGGTTTCTGTTTACATGTACATTTATGGGCGACATGAAAATAGACACCTGAATGCGGCGATCTTGAAAGTATTCGCTCTCGTCCGTTTCTTCGATCACCACAACCTTACCGTCAGCAGGGCATAGCACAGTGCCGTCGTTCATACTGATCTTTTTGTTGGGGCTTCGAAAAAATTGCAGGATAACGATCAGTAAGAATGCAGAAAGCAGGTATAGAAACCATTTTACGTAGGGCGAAGCATCATAATAATCTGCCAGTGCATTGCTTACAAAGGCAAATAGCACAACGATTGCTAAACTTGTATATCCTTCTTTGTGGAACTTCATGTCTCAATTTTTTTGCAAATATATAACATTCGTCGCATTAGACTAAGGTTGTTTTTCTCTTTCGACCTTTAAGCTGTTAAAATTAAAGACGCCGGCTTCGCTGACACTAAGTTTGCCCGATATGGTTAAGGTATCCGCTATGGGCTGACCTTGTTCATCTATCGACGGGAAATAATAGGGGATATCCTTGATAACCATTTCCAAATATTTATTTAGCGCGGTAGTCTTTAAGGGCTGACTAAGCGTGATCAGTTCCGGATCGCCTTCGTTGGTCAGGGATACCCTGTAGGCGAAATCTTCTTCTGTATTTTGAAAACTTGGATTTGCAGCAAAAGCTCCATTTAACTTGTCGGAGAGGTAGGCGTTAAAACCGCTGTATTCATCGAAATTACACTGTTTAAACAGCATGCGTTCTCCGATGATAAATGACTGCGAGGGAATTATGGTTAATGGAACGCGGTATTCTTGGTTCTGAAACAGATTGAATCCTTCCGTCAGTACGCCGTTTTTGTCGTAGACCTCTTCCGTGAACAATGTTTTTTTATTTTTTTCATCCACCATGTTCGTTATCCAGTAGCCTGACGGTAGTCCATTTTTTATTTTCCCTTTTCTCTCGTAAAAAGGGAAACCATACTCGTTGTAGAATTCGAAAGGCATTTTAAATTCGTAGTTTCCTTCTCCCGCAATGACGCGATGCCGTCCCAGCCGATCCCAATAGTCCGAAATTGTTCCTCCGCCACTGTCAAAATTAACCGTGAGCATTGGCTTTCCATCTGGGTAATAATATTTCCAGTCGCCGACAGGACGGTTTTCCTTAAAGGTTACTTCCCATTTAAGCGTGTCATTGGGGTGAAAGGCTTTGAAAGCCCCCTCTTTAACGCCTTCATTGTAGTAACCCGTTAAGACTACCGTTCCATTCCTGTTGAAATCCTTAAATTCCCCATGGAATGCATTTTTGGCTACAATGAATTGCGAAAGGCGCTCAATAGATTTGAACTGACAATCTTTATCTACAAGATAGTAATGGTCATCATAATAAAAACGAACGAGCCCTTCGGGAGCTTTCTCAAAAAGGGTATCTTTCTTGACCACTTCCGTTTGCCCGAATGATGACAGTGCGGTCAACCATATCCATAAAAACAATTTAAGCTTCTTCATACATTTATTTAGTGTGCTTCTAACCAATTATTGCCCTGCCCAACTTCAACTTCTAGCGGGACTTCAATCGCGATCGCTCCCTGCATGCGATCTTTAATAATGTTGGAGAATTTTTCGACTTCGTCGCTAGGAACATCAAATACAAGCTCATCGTGCACCTGCATAATCATCTTGCCCCGAAGTCCTGATTCATCGATATCCTGCTGAATATTGATCATCGCAACCTTGATAAGATCTGCCGCAGATCCCTGTATCGGCGCATTGATCGCATTTCGTTCCGCAAATCCACGTACAGTCATGTTGGCGGAGTTGATATCTCTTAGATAACGCCTCCTTTTGAGGATAGTTTCTACATAGCCCTTTTCTTTGGCGAATTCTACGGCCTTGGTCATGTATTGCCTGATTCCTGCGTATTGCGTGAAATATTGATCAATCATGGCTCCGGCCTCTTTTCTAGGGATACCCAAGCTTTGGGATAACCCAAAAGCAGACTGCCCATAAATAATACCAAAATTGACAGCCTTTGCATTTCTTCGTTGTTCAGCACTTACCTCGTCGAGTGATACACCGTATACACGGGCCGCCGTAGCTCGGTGAATGTCGTGTCCTTCGCGAAAGGCCTCCAACATAGCTTGGTCTTTACTTAGCGCAGCGATCAACCGCAGTTCGATCTGCGAATAATCGGCGGAAAGCAGCACATGGGAAGCATCGCGCGCGATAAATGCCTTGCGAACTTCGCGCCCTTTCTCCGTGCGAATGGGGATATTCTGTAGGTTAGGATTTGTCGAACTTAGCCTTCCGGTAGCGGCAACGGCTTGGTTATATGAGGTGTGTATCAGTCCAGTTTCGGCGTTAATAAGTCCAGGTAGCGCATCTACATAGGTAGATTTTAGTTTTTGCAGCTGCCTAAAATCCAAAATGTCCTGCACGATATCGGATTTATGTGCCAGTGTTAATAGCACGTCCTCTCCGGTTTTGTACTGTCCGGTTTTAGTTTTCTTTGCTTTGGGATCAAGCTGCAATTTGTCGAAAAGAATTTCGCCCAACTGCTTTGGCGAAGCGATATTGAAATGTACCCCAGCTTTTTCATAAATAGTGTTTTCCAAACGCAGTATATCTTCTTGCAAAAGACCAGAGAATGAGCGAAGTGTGTCCACGTCCACCTTAACCCCATTTTTTTCTATTTCAGCCAAGACGTAGATGAGGGGAAATTCTACAGTTTGTGCCAATTCCAATGTTTTGGTTTCTTCAAGTAGCGGTTTCAGTACTTCATGTAGTTGCCAAGTGATGTCGGCATCTTCGGCAGCATATTCCTTAACCTTTTCGACGTCTACATCGCGCATGCTCAACTGGTTCTTGCCTTTTGGACCGATCAATTCTGTGATAGAGACCGGTGTATATCCAAGGTAATTTTCGGCGAGGATATCCATGTTGTGCCGGGTATCCGGATCGATAAGATAATGTGCGATCATCGTGTCAAAAAGTGGACCTTGAACTTTGATACCGTAGCGCGACAGCAACAACATATCGTATTTAAGGTTCTGTCCTACTTTTTCGATAAGCGGATTTTCAAGAATCGCTTTAAAGATGTCTATTGTGGCTTGCGCCGATATAGGGTCAGCCGCTGTGGGAACGTAGTAAGCTTTACCTTTTTCAAAAGAAAATGATATGCCGACGATTTCGGCAGTAAGTGCGTCCAGCGATGTGGTCTCCGTATCAAAGCAGAAGCTCTTTTGTTTGGATAGCTCTTCAGCCAAAGTTTGTTGCGCGGCCGTTTCGTCTACCAAGATATAGTTGTGATCTGTATTGTGGATGTTTAGTGTGGGCGCAAGCGGTTCCTGCGACGCTTCTATCGCAGACACTTCGACCGTTGCCGGAGCAAATAAATCCATCTGTCCCGTAGGACCGCTATTGTTCGCGTCCCCGATACTAAAGTCGTCTCCAAAAACGCGCTTTCCGAGCGTACGGAATTCCAGCTCGGCAAAAAGAGGCTCCAACAAGGCTCGGTTCGGGTCCTCTAGCTCGAGGCTTTTCTCGTCCAGCTCGATAGGCACATCCAGTAAAATGGTTGCGAGCTTTTTAGAGATTCGGCCTTGCTCGGCGAAGTTTTCTACGTTCTCCTTGAGCTTGCCCTTTAGTTTGTCGCTGTTTTCAATGATGCCTTCCACAGATCCAAATTCCTGAATAAGTTTTTTTGCTGTCTTCTCGCCAATTCCGGGGATTCCGGGGATATTATCCACAGCATCTCCCCAAAGCCCGAGGATGTCGATGACTTGAGATACGTCCGTAATTTCCCATTTGGATAGAATTTCAGGTACACCCAACGTTTCGGCCCCGTTGCCCATCCTCGCCGGTTTGTATATAAATATGTTGTCGGAAACAAGCTGTCCGAAATCTTTGTCCGGCGTCATACAGTATACCGTAAAGCCTTCCTTCTCCGCCTTTTTCGCAAGCGTTCCAATGATATCATCCGCTTCAAAACCATCTTGTGTGATGATAGGGATGTTAAATCCTTCAATAAGACGAAAAATATAGGGGATGGAAGCCGCTAGATCTTCGGGCATTTTCTCGCGATGTGCCTTATAGGCTTCAAATTCAATATGGCGACTGGTGGGCGCGTCTGTGTCAAAAACTACGGCGATATGACTGGGTTGCTGGTTTTTGAGCAATTCCAATAGCGTATTCGTAAATCCCATAATTGCTCCTGTATTAAGCCCATAGGAGGTCAATCTTGGAACTTTACTCAATGCAAAATAAGCTCTATAGATAAGAGCCATACCGTCTAAAAGGAAGAGTTTTTTCACCGCCATAAAATTTAATCGTCTATCACAAATGTAGGAAAATATAGAAAGCCAACCTGCGGATACAACGTAAAATATACGTGCATGTTTTTCGTTTTCGCTAAAAATAATTGATTAACACCAACTTTCTAACGTTTAATTTACGATTTTTGCCCTATGAATGTCGGTAATCAAAATATGAACAGCGGATGCGCGGATTAGTTACTAAATCGACCGGAAGTTGGTACCTGGTGCAAGGAGAGGATGGGATACGTGTCGAGTGCAGGATCAAAGGAAAATTCCGAACGAAAGGAATCAAGACCACCAACCCCATTGCTGTTGGAGATTGGGTGCAGTATGAGCTGGAGCCCGATCAAGAAAGCGCTATTATTACGGAGCTGGAGCCACGAAAGAATTATATCATCCGCCGATCGGTCAACCTATCCAAGCAAACACAGATTATCGGCGCTAACCTTGATCAAGCTATGCTGGTTGTGACATTGGCGTCGCCCCCAACTTCCCTTGGTTTCATCGACCGGTTTTTGGTCACGGCCGAGGCGTATGGCATCCCAGCAATGCTGGTGTTCAATAAATTGGATCTTTTTTCTGAAGAAGGCCTCGGAATTTTGGACGATTACATGGCTCTTTATGAGCGGATCGGTTACCCCTGTCTAGCTGTTTCGGCGCAGGAGGGCACACATGTGGACGAGATCCGCAAAACATTGAAAGATAAGGTCACCTTGGTTTCTGGGCATTCGGGAGTTGGAAAGTCAACCTTGATCAATAGCATCGAGCCCGCTGTGGCGCTACGGACGGGCAAAATATCCGAATGGTCTGACAAGGGTAAACATACCACCACATTTGCGGAGATGATCGACCTTTCTTTTGGTGGAAAGCTGATCGACACGCCAGGTATACGGGAGCTGGGGATTGTCGATATCGAAAAGTACGAGCTTTCTCATTTTTTTCCAGAGATGCGCGCGCGGTTGAACCAGTGTCGATTTAACAACTGCAGACATATCAACGAGCCCGGCTGTGTGATCCTTGAAGCCCTCGAGGATGGTGAAATTGAGACCTCTCGATATGAGAGCTACTTGAGTATTTACCACAACCAAGATACGCGCAACTAGCTTATTCTGAGCTGCTGAAAACTTTACAGAAACAACTTTGTTGTTAGAGAGAAGAGATGGTATGGATGCTAGATTAGATGCGGCCTCATTAACCTATTTTTCGGCATATTTTACGGTGTTATTTGTTCGTATTTTTCGGTCTTTGGGATTTGCACCAACTATAAATTAACGTATTCGTATGAAACCAATTTGGAAATGGATCATCGGCATTTTTATCCTGCTCGTGGTAGCTCTTTCGGGGGGTGTATATTATTTCTCTAGAAACTGGAAGCCTATTGTGGAAGAGAAGTTGCAAGAGGTTATTAAAAATTCTACCGATAGTTTGTACAAACTGAACTACGATAGGCTGGATCTCAATGTAGCGCTCGGCAACGTCACGCTAGAAAATGCATCGCTAGTTCCCGACACGGCTGTGTATGCCCAACTAGAAAATTCGCAAAAAGCTCCTGATAACCTATATAATATTCGGTTGAAAGCCTTAAAGATTAGGCGTTTCGGTATCATCGATATACTCACTAACAGAAAACTGACGATCAAATCCATCAGCTTAGAAGATCCAGAAATTCATCTAACCAATAAGTACCACGCCTACAACGATACGGTGGTTTCAGAATCGAAAAAGACCCTATACGAGAGTGTAAAGGATGTGTTGCAGTCGGTAAACGTACGGGATATCATGATGGACAACGTTTCTTTCAAATATTCTAAATTAAGCGAGGGCAAAAGTTCTGATTTCGCTGTAAAGGATATTAAGATCTCAGTACACGATGTTTTGATTGATGAAACTTCATTGACAGATACTTCCCGGTTGATGTACACGAAAATGGTAGAGATCGTCGTTCCCGGGTTTACGTATAATTTTGCAGACGGATTCTACCAAGCAAAGTTTGATGAGCTAAAAATTAATACCCGCGAACAGAATATTTTGCTCACTAACGTGGCTTATAAGCCAGTGATGAGCAAAGCAGCTTACTTTAAGAAGAAGGGTAAGAACGTGACAATGGCCGATCTGCATTTCGATACTTTACGCATGGAGCAATTGAATTTTCGTGCACTTATAGATAATCAGCAGACCATCGCTAAGAAAGTGCAGATCAAGAATGGCCATGCTAAGTTGTACAATGACAAGCGCTATCCAAAAAGTCCGAAAAGTCAGATTGGGCAAGCCCCCCACCAGAAGCTTCTGCGCCTGAAGCAGCTGATAGACCTTGATAGCGTATTTGTAGATAATGTCGATGTACTATACGGTGAGATGAGCGGAAAATATCATCGGGAAGGACAAATTTCCTTCGATGGTGCTACAGGAAATTTAACCCACGTGACCAACGATTCGGTGAAGCTTGCCAAGAATAAATTTATGAAGGCTGATCTCAGAGCAAAAATTATGAACAGCGGAAAGCTGCATGCAACTTTTTCCTTTGATATGCTCAGTAAAAATGGCGCCTACAGCTATGCAGGTAGTCTTAAACCTATGCAGGCCCCTGCGTTCAACAGGATCTTGACACCGTTATTGAACGTGGAAATTGGCTCGGGCAATATACGGGGGATACGTTTTACTATGGAGGGGACTGACTATAGGACTTGGGGAGACTTTCGGTTCGATTATGATAACTTAAAGATCAACTTGCTCAACGACGATGGCGAGAAGAAAAAGAAAAAGGTGCTATCCTTTTTGGTCAATCAGTTGGTGATTGATGATAGTAATCCTGATGCCAATGAGGTTTATCATATAGGCAAGGTCAATCATAAGCGTGTGCCGGAGCATACTTTCTTTAAAAACCTTTGGCAGAGTTTGTTGGATGGAATTAAACAGACTGCAGGCATCAGTCCGGAAAGGGAACAGCGTTTAATCGGATCAGCGCAATCGGCGAAGAAGGCCGTGGAGCAAACTAAGGGTTCGGTAAAAAAAACCAAAGGCTTTTTAAATCGATTGTTTAAGAAGGACGAGGAGAAACAACAAGAGTAACGTTATGCAGAGGAATGCATTGTTTGCACTCCTTGATTATTCTTAAGTTTGCAACCTATGGGAAGTATTGTCAGTTTCTTTAAATACCTGATCAAATATAGAACCAGACTCGTTGATCAAGTGATGTTTTATGTCAGCATGGTCTGCGCGTTGGTGGCGATTACTCACCTCGGCTACATCACCGATAGAGAGATTGCGGCATTCTCCGAAAAAACCGTGATCGGCTTGTTTTATTTTTTGTTTCTTGTGGGAGCTCTTCGAACTGCCGCGGCAATTCTCGCCCAAAAGAAGCTCAATGTATCCCATATCGCAGGTATTGCATTGACAACCTATTGTTTGTTCATTGTCTTTGCTCGTCTTAATAATGTGTATTTTTTCGCCAAGCTCGAATGGATATACTTGGGTATTGCCATTACATTCCTTTCGGAGCTGTCTAGAAACAGCCTGTTTTTTGACAATTTCTACTTTAATCCTACGATCCTCTTCATCATTAGTTTTATTGCGCTTATTCTTTTGGGAACAGTGCTATTGATGTTGCCAAGAACGACCCTCGTGGCACCTCTTAGCTTTGTGGACGCGCTATTTATGGCCACCAGTGCAGTTTGTATCACCGGGCTGACGGTAACGGACATCTCGACAAATTTTTCTTTGTTTGGCCAAACGGTCATCATGATTTTGATTCAAGTAGGAGGCCTTGGCATTATGACATTTACGGGCTTCTTTGGATACTTCTTTTCTGGAGGCTTCTCGTATAAGAACCAACTGATGTTCGGCGAAATACTTGGTGAGAATAAATTGAATGCCGTGATATCCACATTATTGACTATTATCTTCATCACGCTGTTTTTTGAGCTCATTGGCGGCGTGCTGATCTTTCTTTCGTTAGATCCGGCACAATTTGACTCCATTGGCGAGCGTACTTTTTTTGCTGCCTTTCATGCTATTTCTTCCTTTTGTAATTCCGGTTTTTCCATCCTTGAAGGTGGGATACACCATGCCACATACCGATTTAACTATGCTTTCCAAGCCTGCTTGGCAGGAATCTTTATCTTGGGAGGATTGGGCTTTGGAACGGTGTTTAACTTTTATACCTTCGTAAAGCAGCTGTGGCAAAAAGCGATACATCGCTTGGTGCTACGCCGGCCTTTTGTGCATAAGCCACGTTCATTCTCGTTCAATACCCGATTTATTCTGCGATGCAATGCCGTGGTTGTCGTGCTCGCCACGCTGTTTTATTTTGTGTTGGAGCAACGACATACACTTACCGAAGATGCTTCGCTTTTTGGCGAATGGATAACATCGTTTTTTATGGCCAATTCGGCGCGCTCTGCAGGATTTAATAGTGTGCATATGAATTTTCTGTCAAATCCTACGGTGATTATGGTGGTTATTCTGATGTGGGTGGGCGCTTCGCCTGGCTCTACTGGCGGCGGTGTGAAAGTTACCACCGTAGCTTTGGCATTGCTGAATATTTTTGCATTGGCACGCGGCAAGGAATCCATTGAACTCTACAAACGTCGAATAGCTGCGGAATCTGTCAACAAAGCGTTTGCAATTATCTTATTATCGGCCGTTACGATCACATTCAGCTTTATTCTGCTGAATTTCTCCGATCCTGACAGATCGCTGAAGGCATTGCTGTTTGAAACGGTGTCGGCCTACACGACCTGCGGACTGAGCCTAGGAATAACCGCTTCGCTGTCGGCAACCAGCAAAATGATTGTGGTTTTTACCATGTTTGTAGGCCGTGTTGGTACATTGACCCTGCTGGTGGCGTTCATCAAGAATACAAAGAACAAAAGCTATATTTATCCGACAGAAAAGATTTTATTTTAACCATGAAATATATTGTTTTAGGACTTGGACATTTTGGGCGTTCGCTTGCCATACATCTAACCGAACAAGGACATGAGGTAATTGCCGTCGATAAAAGTCTTACGATCGTCGAACAACTCAAGGATAAGATTACCCATACCGTGTGTATGGATACTACGGATCGCGAAGCGATGACCTCCTTGCCCTTGAAAGATTCTGATGCGGTTATTGTGGCGATTGGCGAGGATGAAGGAGCTTCCCTGCTTACCACAGCACTGTTGAAACAGCTATCCGTTCGGAGGATTATAGGACGAGTAGTTTCCGAACTTCAGAAAACGGTTTTGCAGGCCATGCAGATCGACGAATACATCATGCCCGAAGAGGAAGCGGCAGAGCGGCTTGCCATGAGACTCGATAACGTAGATATCATTGATTCCTTTAAGGTGTCCGATCGATACAGTATTGTTGAAACGCGCGTTCCAGACAAATATGTGGGGATGACCTTAAAAGAGGCCAACCTGACAAATACATTTAAAGTGATCGTGCTAACCACGGTGAAATCCTACGAGAAGGAAGTGAAAGGAAAGAAGGTTCCTTTTAAGGAAGCATCAGGGATCGCTAGTTCGGATACTGTGCTATCGGAGCATGATTTACTCGTGCTTTTTGGCGAACTTTCCGATATTCAGCGCTTAATTCAGAAAAGTGTTCGATAGCTTTACCCGCTCTTCTCGTTGGATTGCGATATTTATACTGGTAATTTCAATTCATTTCTATATTTTTGGCAGGTAGCAAAACTAATCTTTTGATTAATCCTGTGCTTGGGCAAGTGCTTTGGTCATCATATCATCACTTGACTATTTCACATGAGCCAAAAAAAGCAAACGAGATAAAACGTATATGAAACAGTGGTTTAAGGACAACTCAACACACCTTGCAATAATTGCCATATTTATTGTATTGGTGTTTTTTTATTTTTTACCGATTTTTGGCGGTAAAACGCTTGTTCAAAGCGATGTGATGCAAGCAGAGGGAAGCCAGAAGGAGCTTTTTGATTATCGTGCAAAGGATGGACATGCGCCGCTGTGGACAAATTCTATGTTTGGCGGTATGCCGACCTACCAAATTTGGTATGAACATGCGAGCAACGTAGCTAGTTATATCAACAAAGGTATACGCGCCATTTTTCCGGTGCCCGCAGATATTGTGCTGTTGTACCTTTTTGGTGGTTACTTTCTG
>JAAIGF010208109.1_pt1 | contig 14427 bp, 11 predicted proteins | sample 6487441 | NCBI WGS metagenome assembly JAAIGF01 (sample SAMN13974129, study PRJNA590717) | phyllosphere metagenome | biome: pepper field; feature: multiple bacterial spot infested pepper fields; material: pepper leaves; isolation source: leaves from pepper fields | host: Capsicum annuum ... | reverse complement strand
TTCCTGCTCGTTGTCGAAGCCGCTGTACTTGGCCTGGGCGATCAGCTTCTTGGCGACCATCTCGCCGGTGGTGCCGATCTTCGAGGTGATGCGGTAGTCGGCGCTGTTCAGGTCCTTGTAGCTCTTGACCTTGTCAGCCAGTTCCTTGCGGATCAGCAGAGTCTGACCGACCACGATGAAGGGCTCGGAGAAGTTGATGCGCAGGTTGCGCTCCTGGGTCAGGGTCATGCCCGAGCCGATCATGTCGAACTTGTCGGTCAGCAGGGCCGGGATGATGCCGTCGTAGGACGTGGAGACCAGCTCCAGCTTGACGCCCATGGCCTTGGTCATCGCCTTGAGCAGGTCGACTTCGAAGCCGATGATCTCACCGCGCTTGTTGGTCATCTCGAAGGGCATGTAGGTCGGGTCCATGCCCACGCGCAGGGTACCGCGCTTGACCGCGTCGTCGATGACGCCAGCCTGGGCGATGCCGGCGAAGGCGCAGACGGATAACAGCAGTGAGGCGACAAGCTTTTTCATTCTTGCTCCTGAAGGCAAACGATTATGGGGGCCGGCTCAGGGTCATGCACCAGCGCGGTGCGAGCGGCAGGTCCTTCGATAAGGCGGCGCGGCATGCTAACCGTGATCGCCGCCGATGGCGAGAGATACGCGCCAGATCAGCGACAAACAGCAGCATGCAGCCGCAGTCGGGAGGCAAGAAGCAGGCCAGTGAATGCGCCGATCAGGTTTCCAGCAGCAAGGTCACGGGCCCGTCGTTGACCAGATGCACCTGCATGTCGGCGCCGAAGCGCCCGCTGGCGACTTGCCGATGCTGCGCGCGAGCCTGCTCGAGCAGATGATCGAACAGCGCTTCACCCAGGGCAGGTGGCGCGGCAGTAGAAAAACCGGGGCGCAGGCCGCTGCGGGTATCGGCGGCCAGGGTGAATTGCGAGACCAGCAACAGACCGCCACCGACATCCTTGAGCGACAGGTTCATCTTGCCTGCCGCGTCGCTGAACACCCGGTAGTTGAGCAACTTGTGCAGCAACTTGGCGCAGCTGGCCTCACTGTCCTGCGGCTCGACGCCGACCAGCACCAACAGGCCCTGATCGATGGCGCCGACGGTTTCATCGGCGACATCCACACGGGCGCTGGAAACGCGCTGCAGCAGTGCCTTCATGCTTCGTCCGGCGCCAGGTCGAGCAGGCGATGGGCGATTTCGTCGGCGGCGCGCACCAGTGCATCGGCGATCCCCGGCTCGGTCGCCGAATGGCCCGCCTCGCGGATGATCTGCAGTTCGCTGTTGGGCCATGCCTGGTGCAGCGCCCAGGCGTTGTCCAGCGGGCAGATCGCGTCATAGCGGCCGTGCACGATGATGCCCGGCAGGTGGGCGATCTTCGGCATATCGCGCAGCAACTGGTTGGGCTCCAGGAAGGCGTCGTTGACGAAGTAATGGCACTCGATGCGGGCGATCGACAGCGCCCGCAGGCTCTCGGCAAAACGCTCGACCACCTGCGGGTTGGGGCGCAGCGTGGCGGTGCGCCCTTCCCAGCACGACCAGGCCTTGGCGGCGTGCATCTGGGCAATCTGATCGGCACCGGTCAGGCGTTTGTAGAACGCCTGCATGAGGTCGCCCTGCTCTTCGGCCGGAATCGGCGCCAGGTAATCCTGCCAGTAGTCGGGGAACAGCCGGCTGGCGCCCTCCTGGTAGAACCATTTGAATTCCTGCGGCCGGCACAGAAAGATGCCGCGCAGAATCAGCGCCTGCACACGATCCGGGTGGGCCTGGGCATAGGCCAGCGACAGCGTGGAGCCCCAGGAGCCGCCGAACAGCACCCATTTGTCGATGCCCAGGTGCTCACGAATGCGCTCCATGTCGGCGACCAGATCCCAGGTGGTGTTGTTCTCCAGGCTGGCGTGGGGCGTGGAGCGGCCGCAGCCGCGCTGGTCGAAGGTGACGATGCGGTACAGGTTCGGGTCGAAGTAGCGACGGCTCGCCGCGTCACAGCCCGCGCCGGGGCCACCATGCACGAACAGCACCGGCAGACCATCCGCCGAGCCGCTCTCGTCCACATAAAGGACGTGGGGGGCGTCTACCGCCAGCTCATGACGGGCGTACGGTTTGATCTCCGGATACAGCGTCTGCATGGTGCGCTCCTGAGGAAAATTTAAGGTAGGCTCGGGCCGCCCGGACGTTGGTCGGGCTATTGCGCTCGTTTGGGCATCATAACCATGAAAAGGGAATTCGGCATGTCGATACGGAAATTTGCAGCACCACTGTTGATGCTCGGCTTGTTGCTGAGTGGCTGCGGCGCCAAGGACGATCCACAGGCCAGGCTGGAAGCCGCCGTGCAGCAACTGCAGGACAACCTCGAAGCGAAGAGGACCGCGGCAGTGCTCGACCAGCTGCACGAGGAGTTTCGTGCCCAGCAGGTCAATGATCGGGACTGGGCCAAACGCACCATGACGCTGCTGTTCCTGCGCCATAACAACGTCAAGGTACTGGCCCTGAGCAAGGACAGCCGCGTGGATGCGACCTACCGCGACAAGGGCTATACGGATGCGCAGGTGGGCCTGACCGGTGCCGAGGGGCTGATCCCCGACAGCGCCCGGCATTACGCCGTGAAGCTGGAATGGTGGCAGGACGACGGCGAGTGGAAACTCGCACGGCTGGATTGGCAATGAGAGAAGAAGAGACTCGGTAGCCTGGGGGGAGAACGCCCCGGGCTACCGAGCGGATTTCACTGCGCCGGCTTGGCGCCGTCGCGCCAGATCAGCTCGCTGGTGTCATAGCCCTGGGCGCGGGCCACGGAGAGCAGCTCATCACGCACCTCCTTGGAGATGGTCGGGGTGCGCGACAGCAGCCACAGGTACTTGTGGTTCGGGTGGCCGACCAGGGCGGTCTGGTAGTCGTCGTCCAGATCCAGCACCCAGTACTCGCCCTTGCTCACGCCAGGCAGCAGGCGGCTGAACCAGTTGTCGAAAGTCACCCACAGCTTGTCGGTCTTGCCTTCGACCTGGGGCACGGCGCGACCTTCGACCTGCTGCCACTGGCCATCAGCGTTACGGCAACGGTTGGTCACGGCCACGCTGCCGTCATCCTGCAGACGGTAATGCGCCTCGGACTCCACGCAGTTGCGCTGGAAGAACATCGGCAGACGCGCCACTTCGTACCAGGTGCCCTGATAGCGCTCGAGGTCGACGGATTCGACGGTCTTCGGTGGCGCCACACCAGTGCCCGAATTGGCGCAGCCAACCAGCAACAGGGCGCCCAGTGCCATCACAGCCAGGGTACGTTTGTTCATCACTTCAATCCTTTTGCAGAAAACATGATCACCTTGTCACCGGCGTACTGGACGCTGATGAAACTCACCTGATCACCCCAGGTGCAGCTGGACATGCCCAGCGCGCCGGAGCATTCGCTCGGCTTGCCGAGCAGATCCTCGACCTCGGCCTTGTTCATGCCCGAATAGAGCTTGGCATAGTTTTCCTGGTTGACCTTGCCGCAGGCGGCCAGAAGGACACAACCTGCCAGTAGCGCGAGAGTGCGCAGGCGCATGGGATATCTCCGTAGTGCAATGGATACCAGTTGCCGGTTCGACGTCAGAAGCGTGAACCCGGTTCCGCGAGAAAGCGCAACTCATCCGCGCTGCTGACGCGGCCAAGAATCTCGTTGCGATGGGGGAAACGCCCGAAGCGCTGGATGACCCGCTGATGGCGCACGGCGTAGTCGAGAAAACCGCCAAACAGTTCGCGCTCGGCAGCGCTGGCAGCTTCGGCGAGCTCCGCGAACAGCTGTACCGAGCGTGCCTGCTGAAGCGGGTCCTCGGCGTGCTCGAGCACCAGGTAGATGAACACCCGCTGCAGTGGGGACAACTGGCGATCCCAGCCCAGGGTGATGCCCTGCTCGACCAGCTCGCGAGCCTGCGCATCGCCGGCGAAGGCCAGCGGCGTGTCACGGTGGATCATGCGCGGCAACTGATCGAGCAACAGCACGTGGGCCAGCCAGCCGTGGGAGTCGGCTGACCAGCCCTGCAGTTCGCCGGCCAGTGCCTGCTCGAGCAGCACGCCAAAGCGCTCTTCGGCTTCGGCGTCCTGCTCATCACGTTTGCCGAACCACAGGCGATGCTTTTCGGCAGCACGCTGCGCGGCCGTGCCCGAAGGGCCGAACCACCAGTCGAGCAGCGGCTGCCAGGGCGCCATCGGTCAGGCCTTGTGGTAGCCGGTGACACGCTCGACTTCTTCCTTCGAGCCCAGGAACACTGGCACGCGCTGGTGCAGCGAAGTCGGCTGAATATCGAGGATGCGCTGCACGCCGTCGGTGGCGGCACCACCAGCCTGCTCGATGATGAACGACATCGGGTTGGCTTCGTACATCAGGCGCAGCTTGCCGGCCTTGCCTGGCTCGCGATCGTCACGTGGGTACATGAACAGGCCACCACGGGTCAGGATGCGGTGCACGTCAGCCACCATGGAGGCGATCCAGCGCATGTTGTAGTTCTTGCCCAGCGGGCCTTCCTTGCCGGCCAGCAGCTCGTCCACGTAACGCTTCACCGGAGCTTCCCAGTGGCGCTGGTTGGACATGTTGATGGCGAACTCGGCGGTGCTTTCCGGCACGCTGATGTTGTCGTGGGTGAGCACGAAGCTGCCCAGCTCGCGGTCCAGGGTGAAGCCCATGACGCCGTTGCCCAGGGTCAGGATCAGCATGGTCTGCGGGCCGTAGATGGCGTAGCCGGCCGCGACCTGCTGGGTGCCTGGCTGCTGGAAGGCCTGCTCGTTGAGGCTTTCGTTCTGGCTCAGGTACTCGTTCGGGCAGCGCAGTACCGAGAAGATGGTGCCGACCGAGACGTTGACGTCGATGTTCGAGGAGCCATCCAGCGGGTCGAATACCAGCAGGTAGGCACCCTTGGGGTACTTGCCGGGAATCTGGTAGGCGTTGTCCATTTCCTCGGAGGCCATGCCGGCCAGGTGACCGCCCCACTCGTTGGCTTCGAGCAGGATGTCGTTGGAAATCACGTCGAGCTTCTTCTGCACTTCGCCCTGCACGTTTTCAGTGCCCATGCTGCCGAGTACCCCGCCAAGGGCGCCCTTGGAAACGGCATGGCTGATTTCCTTGCATGCACGCGCCACCACTTCGATCAGGAAGCGCAGATCGGCCGGGGTGTTTTGACTACGGGTCTGCTCGATGAGGTAACGGCTCAGGGTAACGCGGGACATGAAGGACTCCGGGAAGGAAGGTAATCGAAAGGAGTTTAACCCTTTCCAGGAACGGGTGCCTCAGCCGCCTGAGCGGTAACGCGCGGCAGCAGGCTGCACACACGGTTACGTCCGCGACGTTTGGCTTCGTACAAGGCGGCATCGGCAGCCTGCAGCAGCTCGTCGAGCGCCTTGCCCTGCTCGGGCCACAGCGCCAGGCCGGCCGAGAGGGTCACGTGGCGCAGGCCACTGCGGGTTTCGATCGGTTTTTGCGCCAGTCCCTGGCAGATGGCCTCGAGGCGTTTGGTCGCTTCGCGGGCATCGGCACCGGGGAGAATGAGCAGGAACTCTTCGCCGCCGATACGAAAGACCGTATCGGAACTGCGCAAGTTCACCAGCAGGTGCTGCGCCACGCTCCTGAGCACGTCGTCGCCATCCAGGTGCCCGTACTGGTCATTGAGCTGCTTGAAGTGATCCAGGTCGATCAGCGCCAGCGCCAGCGGCGTGTTCTCGCGACGGACACGGGCCAGCTCGCGGCCGAACAGCTCGTCCAGATAGCGGCGGTTGTAGAGTCCGGTCAGGGGGTCGCAAAGAGCCTGCTCACGCAATTGCTCGTGCAGGCTGCTGATGGTGCGCAAGCGCTCCTCGCTCAGCGCCAGGGCGTCGGCGAGCTTGAGCTTGGCGATCTGCCGCTGAGTGACGTCACGCAGGTACAGCAGCTGGCCCAGCAGCAGCATGCCGTGACGGGTCAGCCGCTCGATGGGGCGCATGCGCACTTCGAAGTAATGCTCGCTGTCGCTCTGGATCAGCAGCGGCTCGCGCAGCTCGCCCTGCTCGAGTAGTTGCAACTGCAGATCGCTGCCAAACCCTGGCCAGTCCTGCAGTTTGCGGCCCTGCCAGCTGCGTTCGAGCCCGCCCAGCTTGAGGGCCGCCTGGTTGGCTTCGATCACCCGCCACTGGGTATCGACCACCATCACCGGGTCGGGCAGCGCTTCGAGCAGCAGATGGCGGGCGACCGGCACCATGTCGAACAGCCGCACGCCGAGGATCAGCCAGGAGAAGGCAGCCAGGGTGAAGACGAAACTGAAGGGCGTCGGGTCGACGCCAAACACCACGTACCCGAAGCCCACGTAGGCGATGTTGGCAGACCAGGGCACCGCGGTGACCAGCACGAACGCCAGGTAATGGCGGCGGTGCACGCCATGGCTGATCAAGGCGGCGCGCAGCACCACGCCCAGGCTGAAACTCATGAACAGATAGACGTACACGGCCGTGGCGTAGAACAGCGGGCCATGGTCGTAGTAGACCGGCGCCCCCGGCTCGTCGGCGACCGGCCCGGTGGCCGGGCCGTAGAACAGGCCGTGCCAGGGGTTGCTCAGCACCACCAGCCAGATCAGCAGCGGCATGAGGATCATGCCCAGCATCGAGCGGCGGCCCAGGGGCTTGCGCACGCTACTCACGTACTGCCAGAGGAACACCGCCCAGAATGTCGGCACGCTGATGATGCCCGGCCACGACATGGTGGCCCAGAGCATCTTGCACGCTGGCGCCACGGAGGCGACCTCGAGGCCGGCCATGGCCATCCACCACATGCTCGCCAGGTGCATCAGGATAAAGGTATCGCGCCCTGGAAAATCCCGCTGGTTGATCACCCAGCGGGCCAACAGCACGCCGCCTGCACACACCACCACGGTCAGCAGCACGGCGAAGTCCAGGCGCCAGGCGTTTACCAGGCACGAGTTCACACGGCCACCCCGCCCGTACGCAGGCGAGAAAGAGCCAGACACGTTGCAAGGCAACGCGGGGGAGAGGCAAGCAATACGGACGTGTCCATTGCAACGGCTCAGGAAAGAGGCCAGGGCGGGCACCTGGCTGCCTAGGGTCAACCCGAGCCGCCAGCCACCAGAAGGGGTGCAGCCAGGTAGGGCAAGAATTTTTCGCCGCTACAATACTGCAATTCATCACATTTTCAGCAGGTTTTTATTGCCTTGTACTTACCGCTGCGCAGGCGGATGACGCCAGCCGGCAGATAGCTGTTCACAATTTCCGCAACATCGCTATGATCGCGCGCCGCCCACCACGCGAAACCCTCCCGAGATGAAAAGCAACCTGATCGCCGCCGCGGAAATAGACCGCCTCGATACCTGGGCGCGCTACACCGCCGACATGTGCCATAGCTGCATTTCCAGCTGCTGTCAGTTGCCGGTCGAAGTGCGTATCACCGACCTGATCCGCATCGGCGTGGTCGACGAATTCGAGCGCGGCGAGCCGCCGCGCAATATTGCCAAGCGCCTGCAGAAGGACGGTCTGGTCGAACGCTTCAACCAGAAGTCCGGGATCTTCACCCTGACGCGCATGAGCAACAACGACTGCTATTACCTGGATCGCAAGACCCGCCTGTGCACCATCTATGATCGCCGCCCGGACACCTGCCGCAATCACCCGAAGATCGGCCCACGGCCCGGCTATTGCGCGTGGCGGCCAAAGTAAGGCTGCAATTTCCGCGTGCTCGCCTTGCGCATCCGGGGTTGACCGTCAGGGGCGCTTCGCGGCCCCGCGCAACAGGCTGACCGCCATCAGCGCCAGCACGCCGACCCCAAGCAGTAAAACCGCCCACAGGCCGACGCGTTTCCAGTCCACGCCAGCCTTCGCAGGAACCACCGAAGGCGCAGCCTCGACATGCGCAATTGCACCGGTGATGCGGGCCTGGCCCATCTTTTCCAGGCGCTGCGGGTCGAAGCCTGGCACCAGGGTGGTAACCGGCAGGCTGCCAGCCTGGGCGTCCGCCCGCCCAAGGGCCAAGTGATAAGGCGGATTGCCGCGAACCAGGAACAGCAGTTCGGTAGCGCGCATGGCCACCCTCAGGCGCGGCTCACCCTGCCCAAGACCGCCGCCGCGGCTGTCGATCTGCAAGCGCAGTTGACTGACGGGCAATTGCGCTAGCTCGATCTGATCCTGTACCACCTCATGGCCATCGACAGGCAAACGGTAGAGAACCGAGTTCGCCAGAGGCGTCCACGGCGCAGCGCCGTCTCCACGCCCCTGCAGCAACACCGGGGCCAGGCTGTTGGCCTGCTCGAGCTCGATGCGCAGACGCTCGAGGGGCAAGGCCAGCGGTAATGTCCAGGTAACGCCCTGCTCACCCGCCTGCCCTTTCAGGATCGCCGACCAGACCAGCGCTGCGGGTTCGGCGGTACTGCGCGTGCCGCTGACGCTGGCCGCGCTGAGGCTGACCGCCTGCTCGGGCGCCAGCCACAGCAGGCGCAGGTAGCGCGCTCGGGTGGCGGGCAACTCCACGTCGCTCTTATCGATGCGTTCGCCGTTGAAACTCAGCTGGGCGATCTGCCCCTCACCCAGTGGCCGCCAATGGGCCAGGTCATCGCTGGCCTCGATACTGAAACGCTGGAACCCCTCGTTCTCGGCACGCCACTGCAGATGCAGACGTTGCAGCGAAAAATCGGTGGCACTGGCATCCAGCAGCCAGCCCCGCAGCACATCGGCAGTGGCAGAGGACTGGCCGCCAGCGTTGAGCTCGATGATCGAACCGTCATCACCGCGTTGCACGCGCAAGGTCGGCACGGCATCGCGACGCCCTGCCGGACCCCGCAGCGGAAACAGCCGCAGATCGGCTTTCTGCTGGCTCTCGGCGAAGCGCTCTGCACCGGGAATCAGGCTGTAGGCCAGGCGCTCGCCGTCACCGTTGAATACCCGCAGGTCACGAAAATCGGCATACCTGGCAGCGAGATGGGCCTCCATCGGCAATTGCAGCCGATACCAGGGGCCCTCTCCACTGAGGGTCAGCGGCACGCTCACGGCATAGTCGCCAGGACGCTCCCCGACCTCGGCTGCCAGCACAGGCAGGCTTACGCCGAGCATGACCAGCATACTCAAGACACGCAGGCTCATGCCGACACCTGCGCATCACGCCCCTGACGGGGCGGCAGCGGGGCGAAATAGCCCACCACCAGCAACAGCACGCCGACACCAATGAAGGAGATGATCCGCTCCAGGCTGCCACTGTTGCCCAAGTCGACGAAGAACAGCTTCACGACCACCACGCCAATCAGCGCCGCACCCGTCATCCACAAATCACGACGAGCGCGCAGATGCCCGGTGATGGTCAGGCTCAGCGCGATCAGCGTCCAGACGATGGAAAGGCCGGCCTGCACAAGACGTGACTCGATCAACGCATCCGCCTGGAACGGCACCTGCACCCAATGGAATGCGCTACGACAGACCATCATGGTCAATAGCGCGAACAACGAGGCGCCGACTACCACCTGAGCTGCCAGCTGCATCTGTCTTGGCCTGATGGCCAGCGCAGGCAATCCATCACGCGCCCAACGCTGCACCGCAAAGAGCACGAACAACATGCCCAGCTCCAGCGGATTGGTCAACGGCACGTAGGGCAGCGGCTCGGCGGAACCATCACTGAGCAGATTGACCAGCCAGAACCAGCTCAGCAAACCCACCGCCACCGGTATGGCCGCATAACTGCGGTACTCCTGCGGGTAGGCCACCACGGGCCAGGGCAAGGGGCGGCGCAGGCTCATCAGCATCAGGAAGGCGCATGGCACCAGTACCCAGCCCAGCCAGCGCCAGGCGTTGTAGTGTTCGGCCAGGGCGAAGAACAGGAAGCGCAGTTCCAGCGCCAGCACGCCTAGCAGCAGCCAGCACCCGAGCACATGGCTGACTCTTATCAACGCCTCTGGCGCCAGCCCCTGAACCCGACGCAGGATCAGAAAATGCACAGCGAACAGCGCTGGCCAGGCAAGCCAGCCGAGGGCTGCCAATGGGTGATAGGCCGGGTGCCAGGTGAGCAGCAAGGCTGCGAAGCCCAACGGCACCAGCGCCAGACTAAACACCGCCAATGCCGGCCAGCGCTGATGCAGGGCGAACAGGGCAGTGACGACCAGGCTGGCCACGGCCACCAGCAGGAATACATGCCCCTGCCGTTCGTGCGGCACGAAACGCGAAATTTCGCCGAGCGCGGCCAGCAGCCACCAGGCCGCGGACCAGAAAAGCGCCACATGCGACAGCTCATGCACATCCAGCGGCAACAGCTCGGAGCGAGCGCCGCGCCCGGCGAGGTACAGGCGCCAGGCGCAGAGCAGGCCAGCCAATGCCAGCAGCACCGGCGCCCAGAACGCCAGATGGGCGAGCGGGCGCAGGGCCTCGGCGACCACGGCCTGATCGAGGCCATCGCTGAAGATCAGGTAGATCACCCCGCCCAGCGCCTGCACGACGAAGGCGCTGATCAGCACGCCGCGCATGCCCAGATGCAAGCCGGCAAGCAGCGTCGCCAGGCCCGCCAGGGCCCAGGCAGCGGCAGTGCCGTAGGGGCCAAAGCACAGGGGAGCCATCAGATAGAGGAACGCCAGGCCGCCATGGGCCAGCAGGGGCTGCAGCTTACGCTCGCGCTCCGCCACACCGTCGCCCGCCCCCCGCACCTGCAGGAAGCTGAACAGCAGGGCCACACCGAGCATCAACGCACCGAGTGCCGAACCCTCGAGCAAGGTCTCATAACCGAAACGCAGGCCCCACAGGTAGGCTGCTGCTGCACCCGCTTGCAGCAGCAGGGCGAACAGGCGCGCGAACAGCCGTTGCTGACGCAACGCCAGCCAGTACAAGCCGGCGCCTTCGACAGCCCAGGCCGCGGAGGTCCAGCGCGCATCCAGGCCCAATGGTATGGCCAGGCTGGCGAAGATCACGCCCAGCGCCAGGCAGGTTTCCATCAGCAGCACGGCGCGCCCTGGCGCACGCGCAGCCAGCAGCCGGGCCAGCAGCATGTACAACAGGCCCATGGCCAAAGCGCTGAAGGCCGGGCCGAAGGGCAGATGCTGAACCACTGCGTACTGCAGCCCGAAACCCACCAGCGGTGTGCCGAACAGCACACTGCCATCCACGTAGCCCGCCTGGCGCGCCGACCACTTGAGCAGGGCCTCGCGGGAGTCGTTTTCCGGTTCGCTCGGCGCTTCGAGCAGGCGGCGACGGGCGAACAGCAGGCCGATGGCCACGTACATCAGGAAGAACAGCAGCAGGAAGGCCTGGGTGCTGAGCCATAGGTCCGTGGTATAGGAACGCAGCCCCCAAGCCAGACCGATACCGAAGGTGCCGACGAAACCGATCAGGTTGAGCTCGCGCCAGGCCCTGAACCAGGCGATGGCGAAAATACCAGCGTTGAGCAGAGCGAAATAGCTGAACAGTGCGACATGGCTGCCACCACCACTGGAGGCCAGAATCGGTGCCGCGAAACCACCCAGTGCCGCTGCAGCAGCCAGGCCACGGGCATCCTGCAGGATAGCCAGCACGGCGGAACAGAGGGTCACCACCACCAGCAAAAGCATCGCGACCTGCGGCGTGAGCAAAGGATGCAGGCGCATGGCCGCGAATACCGTCAGGTACAGCACGGCGATACCGCCGCCCTGTATCAGCAAGGCATACGCCGGGCGCCGTTGACGCAGCCACCACCCCAGCGCCAGCAGGGTGATTGCCGCCAACGCCACACCGGCGTAGCGCACCTCGATGGCCACCACCACCCGCTCGGAGGCGTAGCGCAACAGGAAGGCCAGGCCCAGGAACAGCAGCACCAGGCCCACGCGCAAAACGGTGTTGCCGCCCAGCAGCCAGTCCCGCGCAGCGGCGATACCACGCTCAAGCAGGGTGGGTGCTGGCGGCTCGGTGACTCGCACCGCTTCCGGCGGGGGCACTACAACAGCTTGCTCTATGGCGGGTGCAGGGCTCTGCTGAGCGGTCGGCGTCTCAGCAGGCAGTACCAGCTCAAGCTCCCACTCAGGCTCGACGACTGGCTTGGCAGGCACCGATGCAGCGATTTGCCCAGGAGCCTGAACAGGTGGCGGCCCGTTTTGCTCGGCAATCGTCTCGGTGCGCGGCTGCACAGCATCCTGCTCAAGGCGCAACAGGCGCTCATGCAGATCGCCGGTGCCATGGTTGAAGCGGGCAATCAGCTCCGCCAGCGATTTACGCAGCGCCTCATGCTGAAGTTTCAGTGCATGCAGTGCGAGCGCCTGGCCAACCGCCAGCCCAATCACGCCACCAAGGGCCGCCCCGACCACCGCCTCGCCATTTGTCGCACCCAGTACCAGCGCCCCGAGCACCAGCCCGACCAGCATGAAAATCCACTGCATGCACTCGAATCCTTGAAGAGATGACCATCCCTGCCGGGCGCGGGCCTGGCAGAACCCGCAGTATATGGGCTTCACGCGCGCAGATGCTGGAGCCGCTCACAATTGTGAGCGGCTCCAGTGAAACACGGAAACCGGCCGCTTTTTTCGCCTCGCTGCTGCCAACCAGCAAGCTGAGTCGTCATGGCAGCAGGCAAGATTCTTATGCCACTTGCAGCTGAGCAGTTAATCACTCCCACAAAAAAGCCCCCGCCGGCTCACACCGGCGGGGGCTTTCTAGTCAGCTAGAACTGGATCAGTTCTTGGCTTTCTTGGCAGCGCGGGTACGCTCGCCTTCGTCGAGGATCTTCTTGCGCAGACGGATCGACTTCGGCGTCACTTCGCACAGCTCGTCGTCCTGGATGAATTCCAGAGCCTGCTCCAGGGTGAAGCGAACCGGCGGAACCAGGGCGATGGTTTCGTCCTTGCCCGAAGCGCGCATGTTGTCGAGCTTCTTGCCCTTGGTTGGGTTGACGCCCAGGTCGTTGTCGCGGCTGTTCAGGCCGATGATCTGACCGTTGTAGACTTCCTGGCCGTGCTCGACGAACAGCTTGCCGCGCGCCTGCAGGGTTTCCAGGGAGTAGGTCAGGGCCTTACCGGTATCGATCGATACCAGTACGCCGTTCTGGCGGCCGGACATGTGGCCCGACTTCATCACGTCGTAACGGTCGAAGATCGAGGTCAGGATGCCCGCACCGTTGGTCAGGGTCAGGAAGGCGTTACGGAAGCCGATCAGACCGCGAGCCGGGATGTTGTACTCCAGGCGTACGCGACCTTTGCCGTCCGGCACCATGTTGCTCAGGTCGCCCTTACGCAGACCCATTTCTTCCATGACCTTGCCCTGGGATTCTTCCGGGATGTCGATGGTGACGTTTTCGTACGGCTCGTGCTTGGCGCCGTCGACTTCACGGATGATCACTTCCGGACGGCCAACGCCCATCTCGAAGCCTTCGCGACGCATGTTCTCGATCAGTACCGACAGGTGCAGCTCACCGCGGCCGGAGACCTTGAACTTGTCGGCCGAGTCGCCTTCTTCGACGCGCAGGGCCACGTTGTACAGCAGCTCCTTGTCCAGACGCTCCTTGATGTTGCGGCTGGTGACGAACTTGCCTTCCTTGCCGCAGAACGGCGAATCGTTGACCTGGAAGGTCATGGAAACGGTCGGCTCGTCGACGGTCAGCGGCTTCATGGCCTCGACGTTGTTCTGGTCGCACAGGGTGTCGGAGATGAACAGCTCGTCCATGCCGCTGACGCAGACGATGTCGCCGGCAGTGGCTTCTTCGACGTCCACGCGGTGCAGACCGTGGTGGCCCATCAGCTTGAGGATACGGCCGTTACGCTTCTTGCCTTCGGTGTCGATGGCAGTGACCGGGGTGTTCGGCTTGACGCGACCACGGGCGATACGGCCAACACCGATGATGCCCAGGAAGCTGTTGTAGTCCAGTGCCGAGATCTGCATCTGGAACGGGCCGTCGACGTCGACGTTCGGCGCCGGCACGTGGTCGACGATGGCCTGGTACAGCGGGGTCAGGTCTTCGGCCATGTCGGTGTGGTCCAGACCGGCGATGCCGTTCAGGGCCGAGGCGTAGACGACCTGGAAGTCCAGCTGCTCTTCGGTGGCACCGAGGTTGTCGAACAGGTCGAAGATCTGGTCCATGACCCAGTCAGGACGCGCGCCCGGACGGTCGATCTTGTTGATCACCACGATCGGACGCAGGCCGGCTTCGAAGGCCTTCTTGGTCACGAAACGGGTTTGCGGCATCGGGCCGTCCTGGGCGTCGACGACCAGCAGTACGGAGTCGACCATCGACATCACGCGCTCTACTTCACCGCCGAAGTCGGCGTGGCCGGGGGTGTCGACGATGTTGATGCGGTAGTCGTTCCACTTGATGGCGGTGTTCTTGGCCAGAATGGTGATGCCGCGCTCTTTTTCCTGGTCGTTGCTGTCCATCACGCGCTCGTCGTTGAGCTCGCTGCGCTCCAGGGTGCCGGACTGACGCAGCAGGGCGTCGACCAGGGTGGTCTTGCCATGGTCAACGTGGGCGATGATGGCGATGTTGCGTAGATT